>Ga0187894_10007352_pt1 | contig 10426 bp, 9 predicted proteins | sample GBC1701081metaG_FD_136650 | JGI IMG/M metagenome (GOLD analysis project Ga0187894, IMG submission 136650) | White microbial mat communities from a lava cave in the Kipuka Kanohina Cave System on the Island of Hawaii, USA - GBC170108-1 metaG ... | reverse complement strand
GTGGATGCAGAGACGCAATAACCGCTGCCGATTCCTGGCATGTGTCAAAATTACCGGCCTCTTTGATCTACAAGTCTCTTTCATTGCTGAGACACATTGCTCAGTCTGTATCGGCATCAGACCGTTAACTCACGATACGAGTTGGAACGAGAGGCTATGGCGATTTATTATCTTGCTCCCGATTTTGATAAACCGAGCTGGGGGAACGGCATATTATACGGCCACGTAAAATTACTGAATAGAAACGGGATATACGCGGCTGTCTTGCATCATAAAAGGCCCTACCGCTACAGATGGTTCGAGTCGGATGTACCTGTTTCATATTTGAATGACAGTTCTTTCAAAATCAGAGAAAATGATTTTCTTGTAATCCCTGAAGTCAATGTCTTCGATGACTTCCCGAGAAGCGCCGGCTGTAAAAAAATTGTGTTTGTTCAGGGCGGGTTCCTTATCCTCCACAGGCTGGAAAAAGCCGTAAATTATGAGGAACTGGGATATCGGCACGTAATCGTCACCATGCCCAATATAAAGAAGATCGTCGACACTTACTTCGGCGCACAATCGGAAATTATCCCCCCGTTTATTGCGCCTTACTTCTTCGCCCATGATGAGGGTGCCCGTTCCGGAGATCGTCAAAGGAGAATTTTATTGTTCCAAAACCCTACATATGCCGGAGCAGGGTGTGTTGATTATGATATTGCCCTCAAGCTGCTGATAAAGAGAGCTGGGACGGTCGGAACGAAGCCGCCGAGACAATGGGAACGGAGGTCCGGGGATGATTGGGAGGTTGTGGAGCTAAACGGCATGACTCACCGGGGAGTTTCAGAACTTATGAAGAGCTCTACTTTTTTCATAAATCTAAACTTGATAGAGGGGTTTAACGTGACTGTCCCCGAATCTATGGCCGCGGGATGCATTCCGTTTTGTTACGAGGCTTACGGCGGTATGGATTATCTCGAGGACGGGCATAATGCCTATGTGTTCTCGAATAACTACGTCTATCCGCTCCTGGATAAACTCTTCAGTCTCATCGAGGAGTACGACAATATTCAGGAAGAGCTCGGCCGGATAAGGGAGAACGCCTACAGAACCGCTCTCGGGTACACGGAAGAGGAAACGGAAAAGTCGCTTCTCCGGTTTTTCACGGGTCTCCTGGCATGACCCGGCCAAGATGGATTCCGCTGCGTATATGATATGCGGCCTTTTACAATGAGGTTGATTCGAATATGAATGTAGCTCTAATACTCGTTCATTATCACACCCCTGACCTGCTGCGGAAAGCTGTAGTGGCAATCCGCTCCGATATGCTATCGAGCGGGATAGAAGGGGAGATAATAATAGTAGATAACGGTAGCGGTGACCTTGATAAGGGACGTATCGGATCCCTCCCGGCAAGGCTCCTCGATCCGGGAGAGAACCTCGGCTATGCAGGGGGGATCAATTTGGGTGCCGGCGCCACAAATGCTGATATCATGATATTTATGAACCCCGACGTTCAAGTGATGCCGGGGTCATTGGGCGCCCTCGTGTCGGTGCTCTGTAAAGGTGCCCCCGCAGCGGGCCCGAAGTTTTTTCTCGATCCGGAACGCATAATACTGCTCCCGCCCCTCATGGAGCTTAAGAGGCGGAACGAATTGATATGGAGGACGTCTGCGCTCGGGGAAGACTGGGCCAGGTGGGTGAGGAGTATGTGGAGGGTGCACGCCAGGAGGCACTGGGAGGCCAGGGATCCCATAGAGAGCTACTCCTTAAGCGGCGCCCTCCTGGCTGTGAGGAGGGACGTCTGGAACAGAGTCGGGCCGTTTGACGAGGCCTACAAGCTATATTATGAAGAGGCGGACTGGCTGAGGAGGCTCGAGAAAAACGGACTGAAATCTTACTATGTGCCGGACGCTCAAGCCGTGCACGCTTATAACCGGAGTGCGGTAAAAGAGCCCAGGGCGAAAAAGTGGTTCGAGGAATCGGGCCGTATATTCAGGAAACGCTACTACGGGATAGTCTTCGATACTTTTATTTCATCTATGATCCCGCTGATGAGACGGCTGGCATTGCACTGTGGTTTGGGGGCTCATGGGAGTTCATTCCCGTGGTGTGGAGTTCCCACTCTCGAGTTCAGCTCTATGGGAACGATACGCAGCTTGCCGTTATGGGTCGAGATTTCGAATAATGATCTTGGTATTCCTGCGGCAGCGGTCAGGGTTTACGACGGCGGAACCAGATCATGGCGCTTTCCGAGGGATATTTGGATGAACATGGAAACGGGCACTTATAATTTCCGTATTGTAGATGGTGAGGGAAAGGAGGTTGAAAGCTTAAGTTTTTACCGTTAGGCAATGATTTCAATTCCTTAATTATAAACATCACAAGCCGCCTTTGGTTCGCTCAGGAAATTTGGGATACTGCGGATGAAATACATCCGTAGTGGTAATTAACCGTAATGCATATTTATCCATCTTCGGTATTCGCTGCTTCTGACCCTGTCAACCCAGGTCTTATTGTTGAGATACCAATCGATGGTCTTCCGGAGGCCGCTTTCAAAACTCTCGGACGGTCTCCAGCCCAGTTCGGAGTTTATCTTCCTCCAGTCAATTGCATAACGTCTGTCGTGACCGGGGCGGTCGGCAACGAGCGTGATGAGGTCTCTCCGGGACTTTCCGTCGGGAAGACGACCCAATATCTCATCCAGTATATCGCAAATCATCTCGACAACCCGGATATTTGTTATTTCGTTCCCCCCGCCTATGTTATACGTTTCCCCCACACTTTCCTTATCCAAAATCGTCTTTACTGCTGCACAGTGGTCGTGCACGTATAACCAATCTCTCACATTCATACCGTCTCCGTAAACGGGAAGCGGCTTGCCCTCGAGTGCGTTCAGCAACATAAGCGGGATTAGCTTTTCGGGGAACTGAAAAGGTCCATAATTGTTAGAGCAGTTCGAGATAGTAACCGGAAGCCCGTAGGTTTTATAATAGGCCCTGACGAGGTGATTGGACGAGGCTTTAGACGCCGAGTAAGGACTGTTCGGCCTGTAGGGGGCGTCCTCGGCGGAATAACCCCCGGCGTCCAGGTCCCCGAACACTTCATCGGTGCTTATATGGTGGAATAGACGGATGCGGTCCGCGCGCTCTCTGGCGAGCTCCAATAGGGTGTATGTGCCGAGGATATTCGTCTTGATAAAATCCTCGGCGCTGACTATAGACCTGTCCACATGGGACTCGGCAGCGAAATTGCATACCGAATCCACATCGTGCTCGTCGAATACACGCGCAAGCTTCTCTCTATCACAGATGTCCGCTTTGATAAACTCATACCTGTCTGAAAAACGCTTATCTATTCCTTCAAGACTTTCAGGGTTCCCGGCATATGTAAGCTTGTCCACGTTGATAACGCGTCCCTTGAAGCCCGTCTCCGTGAGCAGATACCTGATGAAGTTGACGCCTATAAAACCTGCGCCGCCTGTTACCAGCAAATTTTCCATTTTACGTGACCGCGAGCTCCCCGATACTTTTATCGGCTACCCCGTAATTTAGATAAACACGGGCAGATCATCGTCGCTTATCTCCCCGAGCGCCGGGTTGCCCGCGTCCCTCACTGAAAGAACCGGATTGACAACGGGCCATTCTATGTTTATATCGGGGTCCGACCATAATATTCCGTACTCGTCGCCGGGATCGAATAATGCTGTGCATTTGTAGATAACGTCCGCACTCTCGCTCAGTACGCAATATCCGTGAGCGTACCCTTCGGGAATATATACCTGCCTGTTATTTAAAGGGGACAGATATACGCCTGTCCATCTGCCGTAGCTGGGGGACCCATTCCTTATATCCACCGCTACGTCGAACACCTCGCCCGTCACCGCCATAACCAGCTTCCCCTGCGGTGAATTGAGCTGATAGTGGAGTCCCCTCAAAACACCCCTTTTCGAGTGGCAGTGATTGTCCTGAACGAACTTCATACCCAGTCCCGCTGACAGGTATTTATCGGAGCGGTGTATCTCTCTGAAGAAGCCCCTGTCGTCCGTATGGATGTCGGACTCGATTACTAATACTCCCGGGAGGGATGTCGCTATTACGTTTATCGCCATACCACGTTATCCCCGGTCCAGTATTTCGCCCAGATACGCCCCGTACTCGTTCCCGGACATTTCGAGGGCCAGCTCCCGAAGGCGCGCCACGTCTATGAATCCTTCCCTGTACGCTATCTCTTCTATACACGCTATCTTGAGTCCCTGACGCTCCTGGATGGTCTGAACGTATTGGGATGCCTGCTGAAGGGACTCGTATGTACCCATATCGAGCCACGAAAACCCCCTCCCCAAAAGTTCTACGGTCAGTTTTCCGTTCGATAAATATGTCTGGTTGATGTCCGTTATCTCGAGCTCTCCGCGGTGAGAAGGGGAGAGCCCTGACGCTATATCCAAAACATTATTATCATAAAAATAGATTCCCGTGACCGCGAACCTCGACTTGGGTTTCGTCGGCTTTTCCTCAATCCCGACAACGCTGCCGTTCCCGTCGAATTCCAGAACGCCGTATCGGCCGGGGTCTCTGACGGGATAACCGAAAACGACCCCGCCCTGACCGTGCCGCGCGCTCTTCTTGAGAAGCTCCCTCAGCCCGTGGCCGTAAAACAAATTATCCCCCAGAACGAGACACACTGACACGTCTCCCACGAAATCCCTGCCGATAAGAAACGCTTCGGCAAGACCCCGGGGCTCTGTCTGATGAGCGTATGAAAAGGACATTCCTAGATGGGAGCCGTCCCCCAGGAGCTCCCTGAATCTCGGAAGATCCTGGGGGCTCGAAATTATCAGGACCTCCCTTATCCCTGCGAGCATAAGAAGCGAGAGCGGATAATAAATCATCGGCTTGTCGAATACCGGCAGCAGCTGCTTGCTTACGGCGCGGGTCAGGGGAAAGAGTCTTTTGCCGGATCCCCCGGCGAGGATTATTCCTTTCAATTTCCTTCCCGGATGATTAGTGAAAGTTCTGTTATTTTAGTTTCATTATATCTTATTGCCGAAGTTTCGAAAGAGCCGACGAAAGTTTACAAGAGTCGGAATTGTAATTATAGATCTGATGAGTATAGACTCAGACGAGTCCTGTAACCTACTTTATGAGGGTGAGAGAATACTGTATCTTTATTCTCATGTCGGACGGGAGCGCGGCCTACCGGAGCAGAAGGGAAATCGGAATGAGACATGTGTTTTCAGATTTAGGCGGATTACAGGAATGCTAATTCCCGCCCATGTTAGGGACCGATCCAAAGACGATGAAATAATCCTTTCGGTGATCATCCCTGCTTACAACGAAGAAGGTATCATCGAATCGACACTGATTTCCGTTCATCATTTTTTTGTGGAAATGAATTTCAAGCATGAAGTCATAGTCGTTAACGACGGGTCTGTGGATAAAACCGCCGAGGCCGTCTCGTCCCTTATGGACGCGATGCCTGAGCTCGTGCTGATCAGCTTGCCTGAGAACAGGGGTAAGGGGACGGCAGTGAGGGACGGGATGCTCAAGGCGCGGGGGATCTACAGGCTATTTATGGATGCGGACAATTCCACCTCGATAGAAGAGATGCGACATATGATGCCTTATTTCGACCAGGGATACGACATAATTATAGGTTCGAGGGGGGAAAAGGGGGCCAATATAACCTCTCGCCAGCCGTGGATCAGGGAGAACATGGGGAAAGTGTTTATATACTTCGTTAAACTGTTTACCGGCCTTCCCTTTAAGGACACTCAGGCGGGCTTTAAAATGTTTACGGGGTCTTCGGCCGATAACGTTTTCCCCCTGCAAACGATCCCGGGCTGGATTTTCGATGTGGAGCTCCTGGTGATTGCAAGAGAGCTGGGGTATGAAGTGAAAGAGGTGCCTATTACCTGGATGCATTACCCGGAGAGCAATGTGAGCGTTATAAAGGGGACGGTGAAGGCTCTTGCCGATTTAGCGGCGATAAGGAGCAGGTTGAGGTCCGGGAAATACGTCCGCGGTACTCCGTCGCCTGAATTTTAGAAATGGTACGATTCTCAGGACTCAGGCTCGGCGACGTAGTATTGCGTCCATAGGGCCCAATCAAGGGGTTGTTTGCGGATACGGGATTCCACCCATTTCTCGAGTCTCAGGCCCGTTTCCCCTGTAAACTCGGCTATCAACGGGATATATAAGCCTGATTTATGACGTTCCCGTATACGAAAACGGTTTTCTGCGAGCTGCCTTGTAACCTCTTTTTCCGTCATCAGATTGATATGCCCCGTTTTCAGAATTGGCTCTTTGTATATATGCCTTACAACATCTATAACACCCGGAAGGAATGCGATTCCGGAAAGAAGCTCCAGCGGACTCCACGGCTGCGGGGTCGACAATATCAGCGGACACCCGTTTTTGAGGAGCCTCCGCATCCCCGCAAACGCTTTGTTCGAATCGGGTATATGCTCGATTACTTCCGAGCACAGGATTAGATCGAAGCTCTTCTCATCCAGTCCGGTTTCGGTAATATCGTCCTTGATTATGGATACGTTGTTCAAATCCTGAGTCATGGATATTGCGTTATCGATATAGGAATCCTCTATGTCGATCGCAACTACATTCTCGAATAAATCGGCTAGCACAGGAAGATAAATTCCGGAGCCTATCCCGACTTCGAGGACTTTTCTTATTCCCTCCTCACCGGCGAATCGTCTGAGTTTGTGAACTATCCAGTCCATACGTGTTCGGTGGAGCCACCGTCTCGTGGGGTTCCTGGAGTTATAGAGAGTTTCCTGGAGTCCGACCAGCTCATTTTTCATGTGTAATGTATAACTTTACAAGCTCCTCGATAACAGTAAAGCGGGCAGGCTGGTTTTTCCCCGATCGATGGTGTAAATTAGAAATTATTCCAATTATCAACATGTGAGGTCCGGCGTGTACCGGTCGAATGGAATGTCGTCTCTCACGGTCATGTCCAGTTGAACATTAACCCGATCTTACCGATTCTCCTTGCCCTCAGCTGTATAGGATTGATATATAAAAGAAGGGGTTTTGGGATCGCATTTTTCGCTTTGGGAATCTCGGGGACAGCGCTGTTGATGCCTGCGCTCACTATCCCCGACGGAATTCCGAGCCCCGCTTCGACAATGGCGCAATTCGCGCCCTGGGAAGGCTTTGCGGATGCCGGGAAGGGTAACCCCCACCTGCGGGACGTGACTCATCAGGTTCAGCCGTGGCTGTTATTTCTCCGCAGCGAAATGAGGCAGGGGAGGCTTCCGTTCTGGGATCCTCATCAGTTCTCGGGAACCCCTTACTGGAGTAACGGCTCGGGCGCTCCTTTATTTCCGCTACATCTGTTGTTTGTGGTGTTACCCCTTCAATTATCGTTTGTCATACTCCCGTGGCTCAGGTTCGTGATAGCGGGTCTCGGCGTGTGGTATCTTGCGAGAGAGCTTGGATTGGGACAGCGCGGCTCCCTCATAGCCTGTCTCATATACCCGCTTTCGGGTTTACCCGTCGCATGGCTTTTGGTTCCCATGTCGAACGCTTTTGCTCTCGTTCCCTGGGTCCTCTGGTCTGTAGAGCGGATCGCGAACGGAAAAGGCGGCTGGCGGATGTTGAGCGTGACCGCGGGGCTTGAGCTTTTAGCCGGACATCCCGAGACAGTGATTCATACGGCGATGATATCTACGCTATATTTGCTTGTCAGGGGTTCTCAAGATTTGCTGCGGTCGTGGGCAGGTTTTGCCTTCGGCTGGATTGTGGCTGCGGCGCTCTCTGCAGTCGTGACCCTGCCTTTTTTATTTACCTTATTCGAAAGCAGTAAGTGGCTGTACGAGGGTAGCACCAAGGCTGCTGCCATTGAATGGATTGAGATATTGGTTCAGCCCCTGAGGATCGTCTTCCCCGAGATGACAGGGAACCCTGCTTCGGGCACCTGGTGGGGACCTTTTAACTACATAGGGACTACGGTATATGCAGGTACATTAACGATTTTGCTGGCTTCCGCGGGGCTGAGCGGTTTTTGGAAAGACCGGAGACGGCTAGCGGTAGCGGCGGTCCTGCTTTTTTCTTTCATTGCCGTATATATACTTCCGCTCGAATATGATCTCGTCAGAGAGATACCCGTGCTCGGCAAGGTCCTTCATCACAGGCTCAGGTTCGCGATCGGACTTTCGCTCGCGCTTCTTGCGGGATTCGGACTTAACCGCTGGTTAGAAGGTTCCGGCAAAACCATGTTGATCGGGACGTCGGCGGTCGCGGTATTGATCGCGGTGACCTGGTTCGGATTTTTCAAACTTTGGGAACAGAGGGGAACCGTCGATACTCAGGTATATTGGACGATCTGGGTCCTCGGGTCGGCTGCTATTTTTTCATTTACTCTGTTCCTCAAGCCCGCATATAGAAAATACATATGGCCCGCCATACCGGTGGTCCTGGTTCTCGACCTCGTGGCCGCTCACGGCAATATCAATCCGGGATTGTCCCTGAACGAGTTCTATCCCGTTACCCCTGCGGTCGAGTTCCTTAAGGATAAGCCAGGCCGCGTCGCAGGGGTAGGGGGGACGCTCCACCCTAACGCCGCTATGGTATACGGACTCTACGATATTCGGGGCGATAATGTGGTGAAGCTCGAGAGGTATGAAAGGGCTTATTCTGCATTCTCAACCGGATACAATCCGGTCTATTTTAGTCCGGTAGCGGACTGGAATTCCCCGATGATTCGAAAACTGGGTGTGAGGTGGATATTGACTCCTCCCGGGTATGGGGCTCCGGTAGAAGGATTGAAAAAGATATATGATGGAAAGGATGCCTCAATATACCGGTTGGATGATGGACTGCCGGTTGTAAGGTGGCTTGAGACCGACGATACAAAAAAAGACCCGGAGACGGGGCTCAGAGTTGACGAGCGGCTGCCGGGCTACTGGCGTATTTCGTGGGATACACCTCTGGAAAAGACTTTGGTCGTTGCGGAGACTTGGGACAGGGGTTGGAGGGCAAGACTTGGAGACGGTCCCGGCGGATGGTTTACACCGGAAGTCACGGACAGCGTTCTGATGGGCATCCGTGTAGGTCCGGGGTCCGGGCAGCTGGAGCTAAGCTACATTCCCTATGGCTTGATTCCGGGTGTCGTAATTTCCCTGGCGGGACTTTCGCTGCTTGTTATTTCCGCTTTTATCACTTATCGCGAACAAAGGCGTTCTGCTCGCTGATCGCAAGTGCCTGCCTCATTTTCAACGATCCCGGACCGGTATTTCATCAATGAATAGTCAGTTTGTGATAATATCAAGAGTCAAGAGGTCGGTAAACACGGAGCTTATTTCGTTCCATCCTCGTTCTTCGGGAATAACGGCTGGCTTCTTACCTCCGCACGTTTAGTTTTCAGTCCGGATTCAAGTTGGAATAATTCGAAACCTTATACCTTTCCAACCCAGGCGTTTTCTCGGAACCATCCATAATTCTAGTCACCATACAGACTCAAGAGACTTGCGAATGTGCGCGATAAAGGTCTTGAAAACCTGCATCCGCAAGGACTTGGGGTTCGAATCCCTCGCCCTCCGCCACCGAATTTATATTAAATACCGATTTTTCCGATTCGACTTTTCTTTTATCTTGGGCGGAAGGGAATCGCATAGGTAGATGATGTACCGTCTTTCCATGTAATGACTGCTACAATGTCCCACTTGCTGTCTGCCGGGGCGGTGCCGTCGATGAAGTACTCGTTATACGAGCTGGCCTTTATCCGCGTAGTTGAAAAGTAAGCTTCAGGTAACTCGTACTCGACAGACCTGATTTGTTGAAGGGCGTGCTTGTTGCCGCCGAGCCAGATCCTAAATGTATAATAGCTGGGTGATACTCCCTCTAAATACTCTTGCACGTATTTGACCTCGAACCGAAGTCCCGGCGGCAAGCTCGGTGAAACTTCTGCAACAAAGGGAATATGCCCGGTGACTAGCACGTTCTTGGCTGGGGCACCACCTTGGGCACGCAGCATGACCATCGCATAGACGGCCTCGCCGAGATATTGCTTCCCCTCGAAATGGAAATGCGTGGACGCATTCGTCACGGGTGCGGGAGATGTACGGCGATCAGGGACATACGTATACTCGACGCCCTCGATCGATTTGAATAGGGCCGCGGGCGCCTCGATTTCGGCCTCAAACGGACAAAGGAGAACCTTCGACTCACATCGTGTTGTAATCTTCAGTGTCAAACCCTCGTTCGTGAAGACTGCGGCGACGGTTGAGGTATTAGGCGGACTGAGTAGGGTCGGAGACGGTGACGGTTCGTTGCTCTCCTTGCACACACCCTGGGCATCTGGAAAATTCGGCTCGGGGTGCTCACACCGATATCCCTGCGGACATTCGATGCCGGCAACGCCGCCGCAAACCCTCTCCCCTGGACTCTGATCAGCTGCGGCTATATTTGTATAGGCAGAGATAATC
>Ga0187894_10007351_pt1 | contig 10426 bp, 9 predicted proteins | sample GBC1701081metaG_FD_136650 | JGI IMG/M metagenome (GOLD analysis project Ga0187894, IMG submission 136650) | White microbial mat communities from a lava cave in the Kipuka Kanohina Cave System on the Island of Hawaii, USA - GBC170108-1 metaG ... | reverse complement strand
TCGTCCCTGGCTGTGTTGCTCGTCGTTTAAATACCTTCGGGTATTCGCGCTCCTCGCGCCTTGCCAGGAACGAAGATGCCTCGGCGAGATATGCAAGTCTTCTCGTTTCCAGGGGACTAGCAATCATATCGGCAATTTTCCGGCACCGTCCCCCATCCGGATCGTGTCGCGAGCCGCGTGGTATGGAAGGCGGAGATGAGGCTCCGCGCCGCTCCTCCTCCACCGCCGCTGCGGCGCCAGCGGCGCTCGCTCGTGCCGGCGTTCGCTCTCGCCGTCGCGCTCGCTGTCGTCGGCGGGACGGCATGCCGGGGGGACGGGCCGCGCCACAAGGCCGCGGGGAACATCCTGATGCGCAAGGGCGACACCGCCGGCGCCCTGCGCGAATATCGCGCCGCCGTCACGGTCGACGGCCGGGATCCGTTCGCGCGCACTCTCGTGGGCGACGCGCTGTTCGAGCTCGGCCGCTTCGATGAGGCGGCGGCCAGTTACCGCGAAGCGCTGGCGCTATCGTCCGAGGCCGTGGACGCGCAGCGCGGGCTGGCGCTGATCGCGGTCCGGCGAGGCGACACGGCGCGCGCTGAACGAGCGTATCGCGACCTGGTGGCGGCCGCCCCCAAGGACCACAATGCGCTGATGGCCCTGGGCAACATACAGCTCGCGCGGGGCGACGCGGACGGCGCTCGGCGCACGTTCCTGAACGTGCTGGGGCTGGTCAAGGATTTCCCGCCCGCCGCTTACAGCCTCGGTCGCGCGTACCTGAAGCTCGGCGACCTGGACGGCGCCGCGCAGACGTTCGAGAAGCTGGGCCGGGTGCAGCCTGCCGGCCCTCAGGCGCCCTATGGCCTGGCGGCTGTGGCGGCCCGGCGCGGCCAGCCCGACCAGGCGTGCGCGGCCCTGGCCCGCGCCATCAGACTGGGCCTGGGGGATCGGGCCGGCGTCGAACGCGATCCCGAGCTGGCCGCGCTGCGAACCACGGGCTGCTACCGCGCGGTCGTGGACACGATGACCGCGAACGACGGCACGATGAAGGGGAGCACCCGGACCGCGCCATGAGCCTCCTCGTGTGGGCGGCGGCGGTGGTCGCGTTGCTCGGCGTCCTCATCCTGGTGCACGAGCTGGGGCATTTCTTGGTGGCGAAGCTCCTACACGTCAAGGTGCTGCGCTTCTCGCTCGGGTTCGGACCACGCCTGCTGGGGTTTACGGCCGGCGAAACGGAATACCGGCTGTCCCTCTTTCCGCTGGGAGGTTACGTCCGCCTGCTGGGCGAGGAGCCAGGAGAAGCCACCGCGCCGGCCGACCGGGGCCGCGCGCTGTCGTCGCGGCCGCTGTGGCAGCGATACACCATCGTGATCGCGGGCCCGGCGTTCAACCTGCTGCTGCCCATCGCCATCTACTTCATCTACTACGCGGGGCAGCGGACGCTGCTTCCGCCCACCATCGGCATGGTGCTACCCGGGCAACCCGCGGCGACGGCCGGTCTCATCCCCGGCGATCAGGTGGAAGCCATCGACGGCAAGACCATCCGCTACTGGGAAGACCTCGAAGACACCGTCGCGGGCGCGCCGGAACAGACGCTCCGCTTCGCCATTCGCCGCGGCGCCGCCGCCGAGGAGCGCGACGTCACGCCCGCGCGCATCGAGCGTGCCGGGAGGGTGCGCGTCACAGAAAACGTGGGCTGGATCGGCGTGTCTCCGCGCTTCCATCTGCCCGAGGTGGGCATCATCGACCCGCAATCGCCGGCCGCCCAGGCCGGCCTGCGCACGTTCGACTTCATCACATCGGTCAACGGGACGCCCATCAGCACCTGGGCCGACTTCGAGAAGGCCGCGGACGGCGCAGGCGCAGCGCCGTTGCGGCTTTCGTACCTGCGCGGCGGCTATTCGGTGGTGCCCTTCGCCCACGTCGAGACTCAGGAGCCAGGCCAGGCGGTGGTGATCCCGGTGGCAGTGTTCGACGCGGCCAGCCGCCGGCGCTACGAGACCGGCATCCTGCCGGCCGAGTTCTTCGTGTTCTCCGTCGAGCCGGGCAGCCCGGCCGACAAGATCGGCATCCGGCGCGGCGACCGCATCACGGAGCTGGACGGCGCGCCGCTGCCGGCGTGGGACCTGCTGCGCCAGCGTCTGGCGGCCAAACCCGACGGCGTGTTCCGCATCGGGTGGGTCTCGCCCGGGGGCCAGCGGCGAGAGGCCGAGTTCAAGCAAGAAGTGCGATCGGAGCTCGACGTGTACCGGCAGGAAGAGCAGCGCCTGGTGTTTGGAGCCATGACCCGCGTCGCCTGGCGCACCGACGATCCGGTGCCCATCCGCAATCGGTTCGGCTACGCGCTCGGCCACTCGATCGAGCGCACCGGGCAAATGATCGTCGCCATGACGCGCGGATTTTTCCAGCTTGTGCGCGGCGAGGTTCCGCTGTCGGCTTTGGGCGGCCCGATCATGATTGGCTATGTGGCCGGCGTGGCGGCCGAACAGGGGCTGGATCAATACCTGTGGCTGATGGCCTTGCTCAGCATCAACCTGGGGCTGCTCAACTTCCTGCCCATTCCCATCCTGGACGGGGGTGTCCTGGTGTTCTTGACCATCGAGCTCATCAAGCGCCGCCCGCCTTCGCCGCGGGCCCGGCAGATCGCCACCACGCTGGGCTTCTCGCTTGTCGCCGCCCTCATGATCCTGGCATTCAAGAACGACGTGGCCCGCTACCTCATTCCCCGATGACCGTCATGAAGCCCCTTCTGGCCATCGATACGTCGGTTCCGGTGGCGCGCGTCGCGGTCTTCGACATGGACGCCCCGCACGGCGGCGAAGGCGACGCGGCGCTGCTGGCCGCGGGCGAGCAGGCGGCGACCCGTCATTCGTCGAGCCTGCTGCCGCTCTGCGATCGGGTCCTGCGCGCGGCCCAGGTTCCGGCGGCCTCGCTCGCCGCGATCGCCTGTGGCTCCGGGCCGGGGAGCTTCACCGGCCTCCGGGTCGGCCTTTCGGTCGCCAAGGGCTTGTGCCTCGGCACCGGAGCGCCGCTTCTGCTGGTGTCGTCGCTGGAGGCGCTGGCGCACGACCTGTGGCGCGAGGCGGGCGAGCGGGCGGTGTCCGCCGGCGCTGCCTGCGTCCCGTGCCTCGACGCGGGCAAGGATCAGGTCTACGCGGCGCTCTTCCGCCCGGAGGCGGCCGGCCTCGCGCGCGCCAGCGAGGACTGGGCTCTGGCGGCGGACGACCTGTGTGACCGGCTGCGCGACCAGGCCCTCGTCATCGTGGGGGGAACCGGGGCCGAGCGCGCGGGCGCCTGTTTCGACGAAAAGCTGGGCCGGCGCGGCGTGCGGCTGGCGGTAGCCGGCCCGACCGCGCTCTCGGTCGGCCGGCTCGCCCTGGCGCAGTGGAGGCGCGGGCTTCCTGCCGCGGATCTCGAGACGTCGGTTCCTGCCTACGGCCGCGCGCCGGACATCACGACGCCCAAGAAGAAGCCGCCGCCCCCCCCTCGAAGGAACCCGCCGCGATGACCGCGGAGAGCCACGCCGCCTTCATCGATCGCGTGCGCCAGTCCGGAATCCGCATCGATCGAGAGGGCCGCTTCATTCACGAGGGCCAGGAGGTGCAGCACCAAGGACTGCGCCGCGCGCTCTACCGGTGGCTCGACCGGCTGCCCGACGGCCGCCACGTCCTGCGCCTGGACGCCGAGCGCTTCGCGTACATCGATGTCGACGACACGCCGCTGGTGGTGCGGGCGGTGCGCTGGCGGAAGGACCGGGCGCTGCTCAGCCTTTCGGACGGCGCGCGCGAGGAGCTGGATCCGGCGACGGTGACCGTGGAGGAGGACGGAGCGGTGCGGTGTCTGGTGCGCGGCGGCCGGCTGCGCGCCCGCTTTTCTACCTCGGCACTGGCGACGCTGTCCGAGCGCATCGACGGCGACAGCGGCCGCGCCGTCCTCACGGCCGACCCGCGGCGTCCGCGCGCGCTGGCGCCGCCGAAGAAGCGCCCTGGGCGGTCAACGCGCCGAGGGCAGCGAGGACCTCGGCCGAATGCCCGATGACTTTGACCTTGGGCCAGACCGCCCGTACGACGCCGTCGCGATCGATGATGAAGGTGGCGCGCTTGACCGCCCCCCCGGTCACAGGCACGCCGAACGCCGCCGCCATCTTGTGCTCGGTGTCGGCCAGCAGCGAAAACGGCAGCGCCTCCTTGGCGCAGAAGCCCTTGTGCGATTCGGAGGTGTCGGTGGAGACGCCCACGATCTCGGCTCCGAGAGCCTTGTACTTGGCGTAGTCCGACCGGAACGCCTGCGCTTCGATGGTGCAGCCGGACGTGAAATCGCGCGGATAAAACCACAGGACAACGTATCCATCACGCCAGCCGGCCAGGCGGCGCACCTTGCCGTCTTGATCGGCGAGCGTCACGTCCGGAGCCGCGGCGCCGACAGCCAGCAAGGCGCCACCCGCGGCAGGCGCCGGCGCCGGTGAGGTCGCGGGTGCCGGGGCGGGCGCGGCGCTGCGAGCGACATTATTCGCCGTGCACGCGCACGCGCCGGCGGCCGCGAGCACGAACGTCAGCCAGCTGCACCGGGAGATCACGCGCGCAGCCTTCCGCCCCCCGAGAACCCTGTCAAGCACGCACACCGGCTCAGGGCGCGAACCGGACCGTGATGGGAGAGGCCGATGCCGCCTTCGAAGGGTTGGCGCTGCTGAGGGCCCGCAGCCCCACCTGCACCGAGCCGCCGGCGTTGGTGGCGGTGATGATGCTCCATTCTTCCAGCGTCGGCGTCAGGCGTGTGCCCGTGGTGTAGATGCGAACGTCGGTGACGTCATTCGAAAACGAAAGCTCGAACAGGTCGGAGTTGGCGCCGGCCGCCGCCGTCCACGCGAAGTCCGGGGGCGGTGACGACGGCAGGGCGGAATCGTCCGCGGGGCTGGTCAAGCGTGGGCTGCGCGCCGAGTCGGGCTCCGCCGCGCGGAACAGGGCGGGCGCGGCGGGGTCCGCCGGGCTGCGCGTGTGCGATGCGGTGTACACCAGCGTCAAAGACGCTCGACCGGTGACGGCGTCGCCGATGGCGGTGACCACGCCCTTGCCGCCGCGGGTGAGGGACGATTGGAACCGGTTGCTGCTGAATATGCCGAGCGCGCGCACGTCGACGGCCCAAGCCACCTCCCGGGACAGATCCCGCTTCGTCCCATTGTTGAAGCGGCCCATCGCCTTGTAGTCCACGGCGGCGGCCGTGATGCCTTCAATGGGCAACGTCGCGCTGTCGGGCGTGACCTCCAACGCCATCAGCCCGGGGAACTTGAGCTTGAAGACCGGATCGTCGGCGGTCTCGCAGCCGCCCGCCATCCATCCCGCGCCCGCCGCGAAGACCACCGCCCGCAAGACCTGGCTGCGTCGCAAGGACGTGCGCGTCGGCATGGGGGCGCATTAGAGCACGGAGCCCCATGAATTGGCGATCCCGCGGCGCGGTACGTCGCGGTGAACCAGAGAGCCTTGCGCGAAAAGGCGAAAAGAAGGCCATGCCGGGGGGGCTCGATCTGGGGTCTAAGGCGGGATATGAATCGAGGCGGAATGAACGGAGCAGGAACTACCGTGGTGCGTGTGGTGGCGGGCGCCGCTCTCGGATGGGCGATGGTGGCCGGCTGCGGGGCTGGCAACGACGGCGGCGGCGGCTCACGTCCTGGGCAAGCCGACGGCAGCGCGGGCGGCCGCGCCGGCGCGGGCGGCTCGGGGGGCGGCGTCGGGGGCGGCTCCGGCGGCAGAGGTGCGGCCGATGCAGGCCGTGACGCCCCCGGGACGTGCGCGCCGGGCGCAACCGAAGCCTGCTACACCGGCCCGGCGGGCACCCAAGGCGTGGGCCTGTGCCGGCCCGGCATGCGCGTGTGCAACTCGTCGGGCAGCGGTTTCGGATCGTGCGAGGGAGAGGTCGTCCCCGCCGCCGAGACCTGCGCGACCGCCGACGACGAAGACTGCGACGGCAAGGCCAACGAAGAAGGCGCCGCCTGCGTTTGCGTGCCGGGAACCACCAGCCCGTGCTACGCGGGACCGGCGGGAACGGCCGGCGTGGGGCAGTGCCGGTCCGGCATGCAGACGTGCGAGCCGTCGGGCGCGCGACACGGTTCCTGCGCGGGCGAAGTCCTGCCCAAGACCGAGGACTGCACGACCCCGACGGACGACGACTGCGACGGCCAGGCGCCGCCGTGCACGATCATCGACATCCGCGCCGACGTGAACCGCAACGGCACGGTCGACTTGATGGACCCCACGGAGGACGAAGGGGAAGAGTCCTTCACCGCCACCCGGGGCGCCGTGTTCTTGCCGAACATCGACGACGACCGCGATACCTGTCCCGCTTCCGGCGTGCCTGAGTCGCAGCTCGTGGCCTGCCACGACGCCGCCGACACCGAGGTCAACGGCCCGGACGACCTCCTGGATCTGGCGCGCATCAAGACCGTGCCCTGGCCCAACGCTCCCGACGACGCGCGCGGCACCATCACCATCTCCATGGCGGCCGCCTCACGCGTGCGGTTGTTCCGCGCGACGGCGGCCGGCGCGTTCGCGCTCTTCAATCCCGCGGCCGCAACGCTGACCGCGGCGGATCTCCGGACGGGGGTCGAATTCGGGATCGAGGGGCGCGACATCCTGCGCGACAGCGCGGTTTGGGACGGGACCGTCGATGTCACCTTGAACGTCGACGCCGGCACCGGGCCCGCCGGTCCTCTGACTGACGGCACTGACAAGGTGCGGCTGCGCCTCGCCCCCCTGCTGTTCCGTCACCACCTGGATCCCGCGCGCACCGTGTATGTCGCGAAGCTTCCGGCATCGGCGCCGGGAGGAACCGCCTTCCGCGCGGATCTGGCGGCCGCCACCAGCGCCGCGGGCATCTCGACTCCGGTCGTCGATCACCCCACCGACGATCGCTGGACGCAGGACTACTTCGAGACCGCCTACCTCGCCATGCCGGGGCCGGGCGGCCGCCCGCATGTCATCCACGTCAACATTCGTTCGGCGAACAACACCGTCGACCGGCCGTTGCGCCCGGCGGGCCGGCTGGTCTACGCGCTACGCGGCAAGGACGCCGGCGCCGTGGCGCAGTGGGAGCAGGGACACTCGGACAACATGGACACGCTCAATTCCTTCGGGAACCTCGAGACCATCCCACCCCACACGGCGCCCGACGGCAAGCGGTATCCCATGGGCCGCGTGGTGCGGGGGGCGACCACCCGTTACTACCCGGACCGAACCTTCGACCGTATGGTCGCCGCCCAGGCGGTTCAGGCCCCCATCGCGATCGACACGTCGTGGCTCTTGGTGGCGCACGTTGACGAAACCATCAGCTTCGTCAAGTCCAGCTCACCGCGCGGCTTCGCCGTCCTGGTCGCCGATCCCACCATGGCGCGCAAGATGCTGACCGACCAGCGCACGGCCGGCAATGGGACCGTGCGTATGTTCGCGGGCAAATCGCTGCCGGGCGTGGGCTCCGCCTCCCGGACCATCACCGCCGTTCTCGACGATCCCGACCTCATGAGCGAGAGCAACATGGCGGTCGCCGCCATCGACCAGCAGGCCAGCGTGCTGCGCACCCAGGTGGGTCTGACGGATGCGGATTTCATACCCGTGCCGTTCCTTTTCGAGCCGGTGAACGGCCTGGGGCTGGCGTATCAACCTGGCACCGTCAACGGCATCTACCTATCCGATCGTGACTTCGGCGCGCCGGTCCCGTGGGGACCGGTCATCGGCGGCGTGGATATTTTCCGGCGGCAGCTCGAACAGGCGCTGTCGCCGCTGGGCATCACGGTTCGCTGGATCGAAAACTGGGACCTGTTGCATGTGAATTACGGCGAGGTTCACTGCGGGTCGAACGTGACCCGCGATGTGCCGGCAGACGCCCGGTGGTGGGAGGGCGGGCTGTGAGCCGCCTCCGGGCCACGGGGGCCGCGGCGGGCGCCATCGTCCTTTTCCTGCTGTTGGCATCGGGGCCGGCCGACGCGCAACGAAAGGGCGGAGGAGGCGGCGGCCGCGGAGGCGGCGTGGCCGTATCGCCCGACGCGCTGCCCGAGGCCGCGCGGGTCGCCCTGATGGCCGCCATCGCGGAAGCGCGATCGCGCGTCCCGGCAGCCTTCGCCGCCATCGCGGACCTGCGGTCCCGGCTGCCCGACCTGGACGCGGCCCGCCGCGGGCCCATCGCGCCCGTCACGCCGCTGCTTCGATCTCTCGGGCCGGACGCGCTGATGCCCATGTTGGCGGAGTTGGCACTCGACGCGCTGCCGCGCGGCGCTCTGGCTGACGCCGCGTGGACTGCGTGGCGGTCGGGCCTCATCGAAGCCGTGGGCGCCCTGCGCGACACACGAGCTGAGCCCGTCCTGGCGGCGGCTCTCGATGCTCCCGATGTCGACCACGCCGTGGTTCGGGCAGCCGCCGAGGCCCTCGGCAAGCTCGGGACCGACGCGGCGGTGGCTCGCCTCACGGCGTTGGCCGCCCGGCCGGGGCCGAAGCGCACCGGAGTCCTCGCCGGCATGGGAGCGTGCCGGCGCGCCGCCTGCGTAGGCGCCATCTCCGACGCGCTGGCCGGCCGCCTCGACGAAGAGGTGGCGCTGCTCGCGGTCCGTTCCTTGGGCCACGCCGGATCCGAATGGGCTTGGCGCACGCCGACGCTGGCGTCGGGCCGCGCGGGCTTGGAAGCCGAGGTCCGCGCCGCCGCCGCGGCCGCGCTGGTGGCCGCCTTCGTCAACCACGGCGGCGACGTGCGCGCCGCCGCATCCAACAGCCTGATGACGGTGGCCGATCCCGCGACGCCCGCGCTCATCGCCCGAGCGGTCCGCGCGACCGGGGACGCCGCTCTGCGGACGGAGCTGGAGGCGCTCTCCGCCCGCTTCGACCGCCTGACCGGCCAGCGACGCTGACTTCTACCTTGCCATGGCCCGACCGCATCCCGTGGCGATAGCGGCGTCGGAACCGGAACCTGATCAGGGCCGTCGATCCAACAATAGCCGCGGAGCGTTCGACCGCACTTCATCAACATCGTCGCCTGTTTCGTCAGCGCGAACCGCCAGGTCGGCGGTGGTGACGGCGGCGCGGCCGAACTTGTCGGAGATACGGTCGAGGGCGGCATTCAGCTTTTCGCTGCGGCTCGGCCCGGCGACGAACAGCGGGAGCTGCGCCGCGGGCGGTTCGAGATCCTGGGCCGAGACGCCGGTCAGGCGCACGCGCGCCGACAAGGCGGCCCGCGCGAGAAGACCCATGGCCGCCCGATAGAGGGCCTGCCCGTCGTCGGTGGGATCTGACAGGGTGGTCCTGCGCGTCAGGAGCGTGAAGTCGGCCAGCTTGAGCTTGAGCTGCACCACGCGCGTCCGGACGCCCACCCGCCGCAGCCGCCGGCCCACCCGCAGCGCCTGCCCGTGGACGTGAGGGCGCAATGCTTCGGTTCCCATCAGATCCTCGTCGAACGTCTCCTCGGCGCCGATGCTCTTGGCCTGGCGGTCGGGGATGACAAGACGCTCGTCGATGCCGCGGGCGAGGCCGTGCAGGTGCTCGCCGCCCGCGTCGCCCAGCGCGGTCCGCAGCCACGCGGGGTCGCGGGTGGCGATGTCGCCGATGGTGTACAGGCCCAAGCCGCGCAGCGTCTGCTCGAAGCGCGGACCCACGCCCGGCAGGCGCGCCACCGGTAGCGGCGCGAGGAACGCGGCCGTCTCGCCGGGCGGCACCTCCTTTTGCCCGTCGGGCTTTGCCAGGTCGGACGCAATCTTCGCCACCAGCTTGACCGCCGCGATGCCCGCCGACGCCGGCAAGGCCAGCTCGCGCGCGATGCGCCCCCGGATGTGCTCGGCGATCGCCCCGGGGCTCCCGAACAGCCCGCGCGATCCGGTCACGTCCAAGAACGCCTCGTCCAGCGAGAGCGGCTCGACCAGCGGGGTGACCGATTCGAAGATGGCGCCGACCTGCTCGCTGGCGTCCATGTACGCGGCGAAGCGCGGCGCCACCACCACCGCGCCCGGCGCCCGCCGCAGGGCCTGCGCCATGGGCATGGCGCTGCGCACGCCGAAGCGGCGCACCTCGTAAGAGGCGGCCAGCACCACGCCGCGGGTGGGGTGGCCGCCCACGATGACGGGCCGACCACGCAACGCCGGGTCGTCCCGCTGCTCGACGGACGCGTAGAACGCATCCATATCGACGTGCAAGATCGCCCGCGTCACGGGCGCAAGCTTAGAGCACCGCACGCCTCGCCTGGGTTACCGGATCAGCGCCAGCTTGGAGCTGCGCCGGCCGGTGCCGGGCTCGGGCATGTTGCGCACCGAGAGCTGGCAGGCAATGTCGGCGGCAATGGCCATGAAGGCGCGCGCCACCGGCGAGTCGGGCGCGGCCAGCGTGACCGGCGTGCCCGCGTCGCCGCCGCCGCGCACCACCGCCTGCAGGGGAATCTCGCCCAGGAAGCGCGCGCCCTCGCGCTCGGCCAGCTTGCGTCC
>Ga0187894_10007350_pt1 | contig 10429 bp, 10 predicted proteins | sample GBC1701081metaG_FD_136650 | JGI IMG/M metagenome (GOLD analysis project Ga0187894, IMG submission 136650) | White microbial mat communities from a lava cave in the Kipuka Kanohina Cave System on the Island of Hawaii, USA - GBC170108-1 metaG ... | reverse complement strand
TCGATGTTCAAACTGATTTATTACCTCTGGCCGTTCAATTTCTCCGCCGTTGGCAATTACTATAAGGTTTAATCAGGCGTAACACTTCACCTCTCCGCCCAATCGCGTCCTTGCGGCAAACCAGCATAAAAAAAAGTAGAAAAAATTGCGCGTCAGGCTTGGAGATAGCGGGTGTCCGTCGTAGGATCATGGCGGTCCGCGGCTATGGTGGCAATGGGTTGCTGGAACGGGTGTATAACGGGCCAATGATGATCGATCTGCGCGACGGGATTGATGAACAATTCCGGGAGCGGAAGGTCGAATCGAATAGCTAACAAATCTCGCCCAGTCGGGCAATCAACTTCAGAGCAGGACCGAGAGTTACTGAGCCCCCAGTAGATGGAGCGGTGCGTCCGTCACAGAACAATCTCAAACTGAAAAGGAATATCACTATGGCTACAAGAAAGTGGACGACTTATTTGTTTGATGTGCTTGTGGTATTCTCGCTGGCGCTTGGGATTGGGCCGGTAAATAGAGCCTTGGCTGCGACTACTTCTACTGGCCGGCATGAGCTCGCAAACAGGGATTATACGTCAGGCTGGGCTTGTGACGCAGACAACTATAATCTTCCCGTTGTAATCTATTTCTACATAGAAGGCGGTATTTTTGTTGGGAGCGCTGTAGCTGATCAATATCACGGGAATCTTGTTAGCGCAGGTGTATGTGGCGGAAATGGCTATCATGGATTTACATTCAGCCTTCCTTCCAGCTTGAAAGATGGAAGGACCCGCACAATTTATGCCTATGCCCTTGATATCAATTCAAGTGGAGAGCTAACCGGCGGACCGAATTCACTTCTCCGCGGCTCGCCTATTTCCGTGTTTTTGCCCGCGCCTCCAGCGGAAACTTATTTCTCTCAGCCTTATATCAGCGCCTCGCAAGTTGATACCACTATTATTGGTGAGATAAACCCGCCCGCGTGGAATCAGTTCTTCATCCGGATGGGAGCTATGGGCGCGCAGGCAGATAGCGCTACTGTCACTTGGAACGTAGGCCAATATACGGGCTTGGCAGCGAACTCAGCTTATCAGCGTGGCCCGAACAATAATACAGGCGCGACTGCTGTCCAAGCCCTAGACAATGTGGTTGGCATCTGGATCAATTCAGCTTCGGTACCTTATTCGGGCGATTTAATTCCAATTACGCCCGCTTATTGGTGGCTCCCGTCCACCGGGCCACGACCTTGGGTGATACCCGGATCTGAATTGAGCTTCTCGTTTGAGTTACAAGTGCCTTATGCGGCGCGGCAAGGGGCGGGAGAGGTTTACGTTGATGGTTACTTTCTCTTCCAAGACTCTGCTGGTAATTCGCTCTGGTATGGCGCTCACATTTTCGATCTTCGACCGCCTTTTCCGGAAGCGTACTTTGCCTTGGACCTCGGTACAGGAATACCGATTCTTTCTACCCCTTTGGGAGCGTCGATTTTTTCCTCCTATTTCTATGGACCTTCCTATATCCATTTGGGGCCAGGCTCTAACGCTTTTCAGCAATCCGCCTGGACGGGATATCGGTATTTTGATTTTCGGATTTCCCGAATTGAGTTTGAAGACGCGCTCTATAGAGTTCGCGCAAGTTACCCGAACTACTCCAATGATCCTGCGAGTTACAGAATCACTCATATCAACTTCAACCCTGAAGTCGCGCCGCGCGGGGAGACAGGAGAGAATGGAAGCGGTCAGATTGGTATGTCGGTCCGATACATTCAAGTCGCTCGCTATCAGACCCCGGACGTTACTGTTTATGATAGGGTATATATTCGAGGCTTAAACGGCGCGTCCGATCCTAACCTGCAGGTATATTTTAAGACCTCGACCTCCGATTACTATAGTGAGGACAAATCAGTATTGGTTGCCTTCCCGATCTGGACCGGATGGAATGAAATTGTGGCGGATATGAGTCAAAATCCAAATTGGCATGGGACGATCACCGGCATTCGGATCGATCCCTTCAATACGAACGGAACATTTGGTATAGACTATGTCTACGTTGGCGACGCCAACAGAAACTATGTTAAAAGGTGGGAGTTTAATGGCGCTTCGACCATAACCAACCCTTTCTTTGGATGGTATCTTTCCGGGATCGGTGGTTACCTGTGGACCAATGGCAATCAATGGGGCGGGAGAGGAGTAAATGACAACCCGTTTTTCTATACAGACACAAACTTCAATAGTGGCAAGTAAATTCAAAGAAGTACAAAGGCATGCTCGGCCCAATGATTCTTGCTCACGGAATTGCCTTCCTACCTATGTCACAAAGCTGACGAACCCTTGCTCAGCTTTCTGAAATTCTTCATCGCCGGCGCAGGCCTGGCCGACAAAATCATCGCGCTCGCCGGGCGGTAGTTCCATCGCCGCGTAGAAAATCTTCTCGATCTGCTGCCATTGATTCTTGTTCACGGGATTGTCCTCCTGCCAATGTCACGATGTCGGCGAATCTTTGCTCTGTTGCCGGTACAGCCACGACTTGGCCAGTTCCCACTCGCGCGCCACTGTGCGTTCGGAAATCCTGAGCGCCTCGGCTATCTCGGCGACTGACAAGCCGCCGAAGAACCGCAACTCGACGATCCGGCTCTTGCGCTCGTCGAACTCAGCCAAAGCATTGAGCGCATCGTCGAGCGCGATTAGGTCGGGCTGTTTGCCGTACGCAACCAGGTCGGCTTCGGACAAGGAGACTTAAAGAGCTTTGCCACCGCGTTTGAGTTGCCTGCGCCGCCGCGCTTCGGCGACCAGAATCTTCCGCATCAACGCCGCCGCACCGCCGAAAAAGTGGGCGCGGCTTTGCCACGAGCTCTTCTGCCAATCAATCAATCGCATCCAGGCTTCGTTGACCAGCGCGGTGGTTTGCAGAATGTGGCCGGACCTTTCCCGGCTCAGGTAGACTTTCGCGATGCGGCGTAACTCGGCGTCAACCATCGGGGTCAACCGCTCCAAAGCGTCGCGGTCGCCTTCTCCCCAGGCCACCAGCAAGCCCGTCACCCCGGAAACTTGCGGCGAGGATTCTGCGGTCATGGTCTCTCTCCGTTCCCCGATCTTCGGGGCGAAAAAATATTTTCTGCGATGTGGCAGTTTTCAGACGCAAATTGCGCCTGCCAGAGTGGACGGAACAATAAAACGGGAAGTCCAGGGGCAGTCGAGAGTGTGCGACCTGGCCAGGTATCTGCTCCGACTGCTCTTTGGTCAATCTCTCGCTGGGTGAGGCAGGCACGCTGGAAGCGATGCGAAAAAAATCCGCTGAAGCTGTCGTGTTTCAGGCTCATTTTCCGCCTTACCCAATGAAAACAATTGTAGTGCTGTGACTGAACAGCGGTGGGTTTGATCCTGCTGCTGACCATTGCGTTGCGCGACTTGGCGCTGGCGCAATTTGTGGCGCGGGAAAAACTCAAAGAACAAGGGCAGAAACTGTTCTGAAACTGTTGGGAATCTCTTCGAGAGTCTTCTTGAAGCTGGTCCCGGCAATCCCAAAATCTGATTTTCATTCACGCGAACCGTGAGTAGGAGGATATATGAATCCCAAACGGATGAAATTCGTTGTAACGGCGTTCGTTATCTGCGTGGCGTGTTCCGCCGGGCTGGCGCAGACCCCGCCTACACAACTGCAGCCTACACAACTGAGGGTCGATGTCACCAACTTCGTGCTCTACAACTATGACACGTTCGACACCAGCCAGTTCGGCACGAACCCCCGTGCGACGACCGTGCCGATGAAAACCTACAACTTCCACGTCGCGACCGGCGATATCACCGCCGTAAACGGCGCTCTCGCCAAGGGCACGCTGTTGTGCAGCACCATGCCCATGTTCGTTCTGAACCCCAACCCCACTCCTGGTATGCAAGCCATAGCGGATACGACGCGCTCCATGCGCGACGATTGCTCCCTCGAAATCATGACTGGCGCCGGGACAACAGTGGGAACAATCTACTTCAGCGGCTTATATGGCGGCCCCCCGCCTCCGGGAGCGATCTCGGGCGCGACTCGATCCAACATGATTGTCACCGGCGGCACGGGCGCGTTTCTCGGTGTCCGGGGACAAGTGGGCCATGTCTCATGGACTCCGCGGGTCGCCTCGGTTACTGAGGACCCGGCAAACCGGCGGATCAATGGAGGCGGGACGCAGAGTGTCGTTCTGCAACTCTTTCCCATGTTCCGCCCCGAGACGCTTGTGACGCCTGCCGGCCCGGCGGTAGCTCATTCCAACGACTTCAGCCTCGTAACCACCAGCAAGCCCGCCAGGGCGGGAGAGATTCTGGTGGTGTTCGCCACCGGGCTGGGCCCCACCAGTCCGGGCGTCGAATACGGCCAACCGTTCCCGGCCAGTCCTCTGCTGCTGGTGAATGCGCCCGTTGGTGTCGGCATCAATGGGATCGCCGCTGACGTCCTATACGCCGGGGGATACCCGGGCTCCATCGACGGCTATCAGGTGAACTTTCGCATGCCAACCGGCATCACTCCGGGGACAGCGACCTTGCGTATAAGCGCCGGCTTTATCAACGGAAGTACCGTGACGATTGCGGTGCAGTGAAGGGCCGAGCGGCGACCCCGCACGAGGACACTCTCCACAATGCTATACCGCGCACGGGCACAATTTGCGCATTTTTCTGCCCGCCATTTTTCTGCTGTACAGCCAGCTTTAGCAGAAAAATGGCGGGCAGAAAAATAGGCGCTCCACTACGACCAAAGCTCAGTTTGTGCCCGTGCGCGGTATATGAAAAAGCTGATACTTTCGCTGCTCATCTTAAGCCTGATGAGCATCGGGCCTGGAACCGGTCAGCGGGTTTCCGCGCTGGAGAAGGCCATCGGGTTATCGCCCGAATCGCAAGCGAAACTTCTATGGGCGCCCGGGCAATACGCCACTATCCAGGCGGCCGTGAACGCGGCAAGCGCCGACGACACAGTCATGGTTGCAGCGGGCATCTACAACGAGAATGTGGTGATCTCCACTTCCGGTCTTCGTTTGAAAGCGATTGGGCGCGCGGTGATTGACGGCGCCGGCTTGACCGGGACCGGAATCCTGGCGCTTGGAACCGCCGCGCAGCCAGTAGCGGACGTCGAAGTTTCCGGGTTCGAGGTGAGAGGGTTCCAGCGCGGCATCGTGCTGCAATTCACTACCGGGGCGCGCATAAGCCGTAACGACATCCACGATAACAACCAGTCGCCAGGGCCTCTGACAGCCCTCGATCAGGCGACCGGTATTGACCTTGTGACCGCGCTGTCCAGTGATGTGAGCGAGAACTCCGTTCATAACAACGAAGAATCAGGGTACGTCGAATTTTTAGTGACTGGAAACGGTTGAGGCCAGAACCCAGGCTTTGAAAAACGGATCCTCGAAGCGATAACGAACCTCCATCCCTTGATAATCCCGCCGCAGCATGGACTGCGCCTCCAGCGCCTGCAAGGCTTTCTGCATCGTGCCCGGCGACAGATCGTAGCGTTTCAGGATGGGGCGCGAAAGCAGTTGCGCTCCATCCATGCTGGCGGCGGCGGCCAGGGCTTTTTGCTGGTTCGTGGAAAGACTGGCCCAGGAGGGCGCGTAGATCGGCGCCTGGCTGCGAACGAGCCGCCGATGCGTGGCCGCGACGGTGGCTGGGGTGAGCGAGGCGGCTTTCGCTTGCGCGGCTTCGTCCCAGCAGGCGCGAGCCAGAGCCTGAACGTTGTAAGGCACGTCCTCAGCCAGGTCGAGAAGTTTCCCCAGCGCCTCCTCATCGGCTTTGCACTTGATCGCTTTAAAATTCGCGGCCAGGTAAGGCAGGAACTCCTCGCGCGGGATTGCGCCGATGAAGATGCTTTCGCCCATTCGATAGAACGGGCGGGCGTGGTTGGTTACCATATCGGAGATGAGCGTCGTCTGCGATCCCGCGAAGACGTATCCGATGTGACGATGCGTCTGGACGGCGGCGCGAAGCTGTCCTTCAATTCCAGCGCCGCCCAATTTCAGCAAATGTTGAAACTCATCGAAGATCACGCCCACCCGGCGCTTCGCGTTCGCCGCCAGCCGCTCCAGACTGTTGAGCGCGTCAATCAGCAGCGGCGCTTGCTCGGCGGGTTCCGGCTGCTTGACGCCGAGGCTGGCGGTGATATTTCCTTCGGCGTCCACGGAGATCGTCGGTTGCAGGGAGCCGAAGAAACGTCGCACGCTCTTCGCCGCCTGATTGAGATTGCCGGAGACGCCCGCGGCCCCGGAAACCAGCGCGCGAACCAGCAGGTCAAGCCCCGTGTAGCCTTCGATGTTGTAATCGAGCACGATGTCGCCCGCAGCGCGCAACTCTTCCGCCGCCGTCAGCAGGATCGAAGTCTTGCCGAACCGGCGCGGCCCGATGACGAACAGCTTGCCGCCGCCGCGAAGCGTCTCTTTGACCTTTTCCAATTCCGCCGCGCGATTGACCAGCAACTGGCTGCCGATCGCGATTTCGAGCGTAAACGGGTTTTTCATAGTCCGGCATTATACCGGATTGCGTTCGCTAAATGGGATAATACAAAACAGCGAGTGGCGGCGACTTCGACGGCGGGCGTCTGAAGGAATGATCCGGCGTCTTCGTGCGCGGCGAGCAGCGATTCGACTTCGCGGCGCAGATCGTCGTCATCGCCGCAAGCTTCCGCCAGAAAGCCTTCGCGATCATCGCCGCTGAGATCGAGCGCGCGGTCATAGACTTCCTTGATTTGCTTCCATCGCTTCGCGTCCATCACACTCCCCGGCTAAGTTCACGATAAAGCCACGCCTGCGCCAGAGACCATTCACGCTGCGCTGTGCGCGCCGAAATCATCAACGCCTCAGCGGTCTCCTATCCAGCGCCGTCTCGTCCCGCTCGCTCCACGCCCTCAGCAGGCGTGTCGTTTCAAAAATGTCGGAGGCGGGTGTGTTTTTCCATAGTCGTTTGAACCGGTCGGTTACGCGCTAGGTAGAAAAGCGTCCCGCCTACTCACTGAGGCCAAAAAAAACTGAGCTGACGTGTCGTGTTTCGGAGCCGTTTTTCGCCTTACGAAGCGGAGGACAACAGGTCAAGCCGGCAAGGAGGAACCGGGACGCGGTGTTTTCCCGATCGTTTTGACTGGGATTGGTTACTGCGCCCCGCTGACTGCTGGACTGAAAAATGTACAAACGAAGTTAGGTAGACAACTGACTAACTTCATTCAACAAAGAAAGGTACTATCATGCCCATACCAAAAAGCAACCAATCGTTTACAGAAGCGTCCCTGCTGGAAGCTCTCAGGAACGCCAAGCCGGGGCAACAACTCGATCTCAAGGACGTGCCCAGGAAAGCGATGGAGAGCGCCATCAGCAAGCTCTCAACGCCATCCACGCAGGTGGGGGCGCTCGCAGACAATCTGGACCTCGGTCCGCATGTAAAACAAGTCTCGTATTGGTGGGGAGTCAGGATCGAAGTTGATCACCAAGGGATGTTGGCGCTCGCTGCTGGTGGCGCTGCAACAGCTTTGGCGGCGGTGGGTGTCAACGCGATGGTGGCGGGCATCATTGCCGGAGTGATCGGGATTTGGAGCGCATTTGACCGGGGCAACGGGGTGATCTTTTTCGTCACGTGGACCGGTGTGCATTGGTTTACGCCACGTTAGCGGCTTTGTTCATTTGCGCTTAAATCGGTTTGCAATTGCGGGGGTGGGACAATTTGCCAAATTGTCCCACAATCCCAGGCCAGCCGCGGCAGAAGCCGAGCGCCTTTTGTAGCAGCCTAGAAATAACCGAATCGCGCCCGATTCACTGAGGCTAAATCTGCTGAGGTTGTCGTATTTCATGCTCATTTTCCGCCTTACCCAATGGCGGGCGCGCTTCGCACAGGCACAGATGGCGCAGTGAACACATGCAATTTGATAAGTAGGAGATCAACATGAACGAACAACGCTACCCGACAAAGAGCTTTTGCGCGCTGGCCGCAATCGTCTTCGGCTTGCTGCTCAGTCGCGGCGACGCCGCCCCGGCGCAGCAACCGGAGGTGAGGGTCGTCGCGGCCGATTCAGAGGTCGCGAATCATCCCACCGCGAGGGTCACGCTGCCCGCGCCGTACAAGATCGTGGGCGGCGGCGCGCGAGCCAACTGGAGCAGCAATGGCAGCCTGCTCACGCAGAGTCGGCCCGGCGGTACCGGCATAAACACCTGGACGGTTGGCTCGAAGGATCATTTCGCAGCCGAGCCTGTTAGCATCACTGCCTTCGCGATCGGCCTCGCCGATTCGGCCGACGAGTGGGAAGTCATCGTGCGCGAGTCGCGCTCGCCGGTCTCTGCGCAGCCGGTCGCCACCGCATCACTGCCGCCCGGATACGCAATGACGGGTGGCGGCTGTCTGGACGACTGGCGTCCGTCGTTGCGGCTGGGTGAGCGATTACCATTTCCGGGGCCGGCGGGGAATCTGCTGACCGGCTCTTTCCCTTCATCGGCGAACTCTTGGGAGTGTCGTGGTCAGGAGCACGGCGCCGCGAGTCCGGCTTCGATCGTCGCATACGTGATCGGCATTCGACCAAAGAAGGCCGGCGTGCCGCTGCCGGAGGCGCAAATCACCAGCGCCACCTCCGAAGTGGGCGCTCACGTGACGGCGATTGCGCCGGCCCTGCCGGGCTTCGTCATCACGGGCGGAGGAGCAGTCACGGGAGGAGCCCCGGTCAGGCTCATCAGCACACCGACGGCAGAACCGATCCGACCGCGGGATCCTGCCTCGCCGCCTCCGGCTCAGGGGCAGTTGCTCACCGCGACGTTTCCTGAAGTCCCAGTCGGCTCTGCCGTCGCGAGCGGCTGGCGCGCTGCGGCCAAGGATCACATGTACGCCAGTCCGGGGATGGTCACAGCCTACGCGGTGAATCTGCGCTTCGCGCAACAGCCAGTGGTCACGCTCCGGGGCTGGGTTGACCTGCACACACATCCGATGATCCACCTCGCGTTTGGCGGCAAGCTGGTTCATGGCGGAGTGGATGAGAAGTCGAGACTGCCCACGAACGTACGATGCCAGGATTGGCAGGAGGCCGGGTCAGTGGCGAACGCTCTGAGCGACGATCGGCCCTCGCACGGCGGCTGGGACTTGTTCAGCTTTCCGTGCGGCGACGAAATCCGTAAGAACATCATCGGCGGATTGCAGGCCGCAAATAGTGCGCTCGTCACGGCAGGGCATACCAATTCACCCGCGTTCGGTTGGCCGAACTTCCAGAATTGGCCGGCTTGGAACGACATCACACACCAGAAGATGTGGTGGGAATGGATCAAGCGTGCGCGCGACGGGGGCCAGCGCGTGATGGTTGCGCTCGCGACCAACAACCGCATGCTCGGCGACGCCGTGAACGGCCACCCGCCGACGGACGACAAGTCCTCCGCGAACCTGCAGTTGGGCGCGATAAAGGAATTCGTCGCGAGGCACTCGGATTTCATGGAGGTAGCGCTCACCCCGGCACACCTGAAGGAGATCGTGCAGAAAAACAGGATCGCTGTGGTGCTGGGTGTGGAGCTCGACAACTTGGGGGCTCTCAACCAGTACGCGCCGGCGACGCCAGAGCCGACGATGCAGGCCCTGGCCCGTATGGAAATCCAGGCCCTCTACGATCAGGGCGTGCGCTACGTCCTGCCGATCCACCTCGTCAACAACCGATTCGGTGGAGCCGCGATTTATCAGCCCACGTATAGCCTGGCCAATCTCAGGGAAACGGGCGACTACTTCGATATCACATGCTCGGCGCAAGGCGACGACATCAGCTTCAGGCATCCTCCTAATCTAGACACCGCCATCGTCGTTGCCGCTGCCGCGAAGCTCGGTTTGTATCGCCCGTTTCCGCCACCGCCGCAGTGTCCGCGGCCGGGAATCAACGAAGGCCCCGGCCACCGCAACAACTTGCCGCTCACGGCTCTCGGCGTGTTCGCTCTAAAAGAGATGATGAAACGCGGGATGATCATCGACATCGATCACATGTCGGACAAGGCCGTCGAGCAGGCGCTCACACTCGCGGAGGGAATCGATGCGTCGCGAGGCTACCCGATCAACTCCGGCCACTCAGGCATCCGCGGTGTGTTCGGAAACGCGGCGGAAACCAGCCGCTCAAGATCCCAGCTCCAACGCATCGCCAAGCTCCACGGCATGTTCGGCCTCGGCAGCGATGGCACGGACGCCTTAACCTGGTCGCGACAGTATCAGCAAGCGATGCGCGCCATGGGTTTCAGGAACGACGACCCGGCCCTCCGTGCGGCCTACCAGAGCGGCGCCATCGCGCTCGGTACCGATCTCAATGGTCTGGTCAAGGGCCCGAAGCCTCCTGGTACGCGCACTCCCGAGTACGACAGAGCGACGTTCCCACCGAATTCGTTGCCACCGAGCCGGCTCGGGAACAAACAGTGGGACTATATCTCGGATGGTGTCGCGCATTACGGGTTGCTGCCGGAGTTCATCCGCGACGTGAGCGCAAC
>Ga0187894_10007349_pt1 | contig 10430 bp, 6 predicted proteins | sample GBC1701081metaG_FD_136650 | JGI IMG/M metagenome (GOLD analysis project Ga0187894, IMG submission 136650) | White microbial mat communities from a lava cave in the Kipuka Kanohina Cave System on the Island of Hawaii, USA - GBC170108-1 metaG ... | reverse complement strand
GGGCATTTCGGACTGGGACACGGCGGCGGAGCCCATGCGCCGGATGAGTATTACGTGATCGAATCGGCCAATCCGAAGGTGCGGGGGATGGAAGGGGCGACGCGGTCGTATGTCGAGTATCTTTTCGAGTTGAGCCGTTAGGCCTGGCTTCGCTGCTGGTCGAAATGACTGACCGGTTAGATCGCAGGATTTTTCATATTTCATATTTCATATGCAATATCACATATTTCATATGAAATATTTTCACGTTGCCTAACGGGTCATTTACTTCGGCGAAGCTATACTAGAGTTTCCTGTAAACCGTCCGCGTCGTCGCAGGCGCCCCGCCCAACACGCCGCTCCTCATCGTTTCGACGACGAGCGAGGTCGGCGATTCGAGCGAGAGCGTCTGTTTCACTTCGATCTTCATCGGCTGGCCGTTCGCCGGGTTTTCAAAGCTGTGCGCCGTCGTGATGACCAGTTTGGCGCCATCCCACGCGGTCTTCGATGTTTGCGCCTGAATGCCGCGCCCCATCATGACCGAGTTCTTCGTCTCCGATCCGTCGAGCGCGAAGACGAACTTCAGCGGCGGCTGCATATCGCCGCGCGCGAAGAACGCGTACTCGACCGTCAGCCGGTTCGCAGTTTGGGTGATAGTGATGTTCGATCCCCAACCGCTTCCCAGATCGCCAGCGCGTTCTCCACTACGCCCGCCGCCTCGCTGTCCGCCAGCGCCCGCCGCTACTGCTGCCGGTTCCGGCTCACCCGTCCAGCGCCCGGAGAAGTCGGGCCTCGTCTGGGCCGTCACGGGGACGGCAAAAAGCAGGATCATCGTGATATCCAACATCTTTGCCACTCGTCTCATAAGGTGACCTCCTTCAACAATCGTAGCTTGGCAAGCCGGAAGCGACAAGGTTGCGGCGTACGCTCGGTTGAGCTGCCGCTAATCCGGTTCAAGGCGCCTTACATTCATCCAAGACACCTCAGTTCTAAGGCGTATCCTGTTTCGGAATCTGACCTGAATAACTGTTCATTCTTTTTCGATCTATCGAAGTCGCAAGTCATAGATCGAACCACACAGGGGAGGATACTATGAAAAGAACTGCGAAAATGTCGTTTCTGTTGGGGCTGGTCTGGACGGTCGCTTCCCTGGCTTTGGCCCAGGTGGCGACGACGGGACAGCTTGTCGGCACTGTGCAGGATCAGTCGGGCGCCGTTATTCAAGGCGTCGAGCTACAGTTGCAAAATGATGACACGAAGGCTCTCCAAACCGCCGCGAGCAACGCCGATGGCGGTTTTGTCTTTCCGACTCTGACGCCGGGCAGTTACACCCTGACCGCCACCAGGCAGGGATTTGAGACGACGGCTTACAAAGGCATTGTCATCAACGCAGCGCGCACGACCAATCAGACTGTGGTCCTGAAAATCGGCGCTGTCACTCAGACCGTCGAAGTGCAGGGCGAAGCGCAAGTCCTGCACACGACAGGGACCACCATTTCCAGCACGGTGGATCAAAAATATCTGCAAGACCTGCCGCTGCCGGGGCGCAGCGCGCTGCCGTTTGCGCTGCTGTCGGCGGGCGCTCAGCAAGGCGTCACCTCGCGCGACAGCACTTTCAACGGCTTGCCCGGCGGCTCAATCAACATCACGCTCAACGGCATCGCCAACAACGCCCAGCGGTTCAAGAGCGGCGGCACCAGTTTCTTTGCCTTCGTCCAGCCCCGGTTGGAGAGCGTGCAGGAGGTCACTATCGCCACCTCGAACCTCGGCGCCAACAGCACTGGTCAGGGAGCCATCCAGATTCAATTCGTCACCAAATCAGGGTCGAATGCCTGGCACGGCGAGGTCTTCTGGCAGCACGAAAACTCGGCGCTCAACGGCAACAACTGGTTCAACAATGCCCGTCGCATCAAACGGCCCGTGTTCATTGAATGACCGCTACAACAAGAACGTGGATAACTCCGGCAATTTCATCACGCTGCGCAATCGGCGCCTGGACTATGGGCCTTCGACCTTCGACATCCGGCACGTGTTGCAGGCCTTTGGCACGTATGATCTGTCGGTGGGACAAGGGCGTAAGTTTTCGATAGACAATTCTGTTCTCGACAGCGTGCTCGGCGGCTGGACGGTTGGCGCAATCTTCCGCATGCAATCCGGCCTCCCGTTCAAGCTGAGCAGCGGTCGCCTGACGGTCAACCAATCGGACGCGGGCGTGATCTTGAATGGCGTGACGACCTCCGATCTGCAGAAGCTGGTCGGAGTGTTCAAAGGCTCAGGCCCTGACGTTCTTTTCCTCGATCCGCAATTGATAGGCAGCGATGGACGGGCCAGCGCCAGTTTTCTCTCGCCGCCGACCACGCCTGGTCAGTTCGGCGCCTATGTCTATCTGTACGGGCCGAGGTTTGTGACCACCGACCTGTCGCTGGCGAAGGCGACGCCGATCATCAAGGAGAAGCTGCGGATGGAGTTCCGCGCCGAGATGGTCAACGCTTTCAATCACCCGATCTTCGAAGTGCCGACCGGGGGAACCTTCGGCGTCACTCCGGTCAGCATTACGGCCACCAACTTCGGCCGGACGACGACCGCCACGAGTATTCCCAGGCAGGTGCAGTTCAGGATTCGATTCACCTTTTGATGTCGGGACACATTTTGGATCAAAAACTCAACGGTTCGGGCAAGGAGGCTGGACACTTACTCTCGCGGCTGGTAAATCCGGTAATCAATCTCCTGAAAGATCGTATCCTTGCCTTCGACATCAGCCAGCCACCGCTCGTCAATCTGGCCCGCATTGATCATCTCGTAAAGCCGCGTGAAGCGATGGATGTGGTCTTTGAAGCGCTTTACGGCGTATTGCACCATCGTTCCCGTGGTGATGATGAACGCCCAGTCCGAAGACTGCGCCAACAGCAATTCGCGCGCGGCCTGGTTCAACGCGCGCTCGGTTAAACCTTCGGCGTGCGGGAATCTCTCGGCCAATTCGACCATTCGCCGTTCGGCGGCGTGTTGGTGCGGATACATCCAATCGGTTTGGCGGTTGATCCAGATGCGGTTGTAACCTTCGGCGCCCCACGAAGAGGCCGAGGGCGTCTGTTTCTGGTTATCGGGATAAATTTGCAGGTAATCAATCGGCGAGATCGGTTGAATCTCGTCCTGATCGTAGTGAATCTTTTTGAACAGATAGAAGAGGAACTGCGGGCCTTCGAACCACCAATGGCCGTAGAGTTCCGCGTCGTAAGGCGCGATGATCAACGGCGCGCGTCCCAGCGAGTGGCTCAAATGGCGAGCCTGCGCCTGACGGTTGAACATAAAGTGGCCGGCGTGCGTGGCGGCTTTGCCCGTCGCCCATTCGGGGACGTAAGGTTCCTTGTGGTGCAGTTCGACTTTGCCGGTGATGCGGTGGTATTTGATCCCGACGTTGCGGCGCACGCCGTCGTCGTGCAGGTACGGTTTGATGTAATCGTAATTGGGCGCGTCGTAACCCAGGTCGCGGTAAAACTCGCGGTAATCAGGATCGCCCGGATAACCGATGTCGGAACTCCAGACCTGCTCGCTGGTCTCTGTGTCGCGCGCGAAAACGGCCACGCCCTCCGGGGTAATGACCGGCGCGTAAATGCCCCGGCGCGGACGCGGCTCGCCGTAAAGGATCGCGTGCGCGTCGGCGATGAAGAACTCGATCCCGGCCTCGCGCAGGTGACGATCATCGCCGGGATTGAACGCGCATTCGGCCAGCCAGACGCCGCGCGGCGGACGCCCAAAGTGTTTGAGGTAATTCTCCCGCGCGATCTGAATCTGCGCGCGTTTGGCCGTCTCGTTCGACATCAGCGGCAAAAAACCGTGGGTCGCGCAGCAGGTGATGATTTCCAGGAACCCCTCATCCTGCAACTGGCGAAACCCACGCACGATGTTGCGGCCATAGACGTTATCGAAGACTTCGCGGCATTCGTTGAAATGACGGCGGTACATCAACGCCGCCGAATGAAAATGCGAGGCTTCTTGCCGCGTGCGCTCGACCTCTTTCTCCGACAATTCGCACAGCTTGTTCAAATGCTCCAGGTACCGCTCCTGCAACAGCGGGTCGCAGAGCATCTCGCACAACGGCGGGGTCATGGACATCGTCAGGCGAAACTTCACGCCTTCGTCGCGCAGATGATTGAACGCGACCAGCAGCGGGATGTAAGTCTCGCTGATCGCTTCATAGAGCCAGTCCTCTTCAAGGAAGTCGGGATATTCGGGGTGGCGCACAAACGGCAAATGCGCGTGAAGGATTAAGCTCAGGTAGCCGGTTGCCATAAACTAATTCCGGTTATCACGGTACCAGGGTTTCTTGAAGCGCAGTAGGTTCGCAAAACTGCGCGTTGGATTGAGCGAGCCTCTGATGATAAATCGCGCTGTGCGATTGCTGGTTTTGCCTTCGAAGTAACGAATGACGTAACGATCCACCAGGTCTTCGCCGATCAACCATCCGGTTCCGACAATTGGCGTGATGACAAAGTCCCCGTAAGCCATCGGGTGTTTGGCGGCGCCGTATGTGCCATAAGGCCTGATGCCGACGTTGCCGATAGTGGCTTCGCTTACCAGCCCGATCTCAAACTGGGTGCTATAAGCGAAGCTCCAGCCGAAAGCTTTCAGCCGGCTTCGCCAGTAACTTCTCTTCAAACTGACTTCTTCTTCGGCGCCGTTCGGATCGTTATGAACTTGAATGAAGCCCGCGACCGAACCCATCATCGGATGGCCGATGTAGTTGACCTTGAAAGGATCGCCGTCGCCCCACCCGGCCAGATTACCTACCGATTGAAAATAGTCTTTAAAAAACGGTCCTTTCAAATCCGCCCGCGTACCGCTCTCGGTCGCTAACCTGAACCCGTGCTGGATGCCCAGGAAGAAAAGTGATTGCGCGATCGCTCCTCCCCAATCAAACGAATTCCCGCGCGCCTCTTTGCGCAATAGATTATCCAGGGAATGATCCGGCAACGGCATGATCGGGTCATTAAGATTGCCAGATGTCGTTCCGCTCCCCGCGTTTCCCGGGTTGCTGTGGGAAAGATTGACCACCGGCGCATAGGACGGCTCCTCGCGCGCTTTCGGGGCGAGCGCGAGGTTGAGATCCGAAGTCCGGCAAGAAGCGCACAAAGCGTGATTCAAGATAGCCAGGTCGGCTCCCGCATCAAAAGTCCTGACCTGCTCTCCCGCGTCGTCTGACAAGACCGGCTCGACTATTTGAGCCGCTGACGTAATGGTAGAGCAGAGGCAAAACGTCAACGCCGAAACTGCTGTGACCATCATCCGAGTAACGTGCGAAGCAAAAAAACAACTTTCCATACACTTCATACCAACAGCGAATGAATGTGTTAGGCGCTATTCTCACGTAAACTTGGGAGTGTCATTACGGCAGTGCGGGAAGTTTGTCACTGCTTAAACTAAGCTTAGATACCGCTTTGATTTAACGAGGCCAGCTTACACGCTGAGGCTTAATCTGGCAAGCTACGCCAAACCGGTCGAAGTTCAACTCGGGAGGTAGTTGCGATTGAGCGGAAAATGGAACTACCAGCTTCCCATTATCCGCACAGGATGCACGTGAGGCTTTTTCTAAGACTTTTTCATTGACTGACTCCACAAACGGTCGTAGACTGCGCCGCGTTGTCGGGCTTCTCTTCATCGGTAATTCAGTCGGGAGCCGGCGATCAAGTAACCCCAAGTTTAGCCTTTCTGTTTAGTGCCCCAGCGTTTGTCCTGAAATCGTGCCCCCAAGTAGCCAATAACCGTTGCCGCTATTGCCGGAAGGCGTGAGATTATCTTCGGCCTTGCCTGGCAGAGACCTATTGGCGCGCAGATCAATGCTCGTGGGAAGACAGTCTCGGCGGTTGCAGCAGCCGGCTTGCCGCCGGCCGCCAGGGCCAATCAGTCATTCGCAAACCGTCAACGCGAAAAATGTCTCTCCCTGAACCGCTTTAGGAACATCTGCTTTTCCTGATGCTGCGCGCGATGGCGTCGGCTTGAGCCGCAAAACTCTGGCTCAGCGGTCAGCCTGTGAGGAGAGTGGATGAGAAGATTGAAAAGCAATGATCGGGCCTTAAGCGCTCTGCTGCTAGCCGTGGTTGTGAGCCTGACTTTCCTGCTCCTTTGCGCCGGGAACCTGCCAGCCAACTCAGCTTCCACTCTTTCGCTTCCGGTTTCATCAACCTTGCCAGTTTCATCAGCTTTGAATGACATCGCCCGCCGGGAGACGGTCTTCAACACCGATTTTACTTCCGCCGGTTTTGGGGGTCTCAGAAATATCGGCTCCGGAGCGATTACGCTTGCTGGCGTCTCCGGGCGAGTGACCAGAGCCTTGCTCTACTGGCACGGACCGACCAATTCAACCGATCCCGCCGCTAACTCGGCAGTGACATTTGCCGGCGTGAATATCACAGGAACACAAATCGGCTTTTCGGGCGACAACTTCTGGAGCTTCGCCAACAGCCAGGCCTATCGCGCTGATGTGTCTTTGCTGGTACCTGGCAATGGGACATATGCGCTTAGCAATTTCCGCAAACCGGGAGTGGAAATCAATGGCGCTTCTTTGATTGTCTTCTTCGATGACGGCAATAGCGCGAACAACCGCGACGTTGTTATTTTCGATGGGAATGATTCCAATCAGACCAATCCATTCGATTCGTTGGGCTGGAACCTCAGGCTCGATGAGATCAACTACCGGGGCGGCGAGGCGAAGATCGAACTTCACGTCAGCGACGGGCAAGATTTTCTGGATGACTCGTTGATTTTGAATGGCAGCCGGACATTGGCGCCGGCAGGGGCTGTGTTCCAGGGACTGACCGTGCCCAACGGCGCGAGCGCCTCTACGACTGGCGGTGGGCTTTGGGATATCAAATCGTTCGCGGTGACCGCCGCATTGAATCCGGGGCTGAATACTTTGACGCTGACTACGGGCTTCAACAGGGACTTCCTGTCGCTGATCGTTGCGCTGATTGACCTGCCCGCCGGCGCGGCTCCGCCAGGATCAGGACGTTGCGGCCCTTTGGATGTCGCTTTGATCATTGATGACACATCGAGTATGCAGGGAGCGATTGACAACGTGAAGGCGGAGTTGTTGAGCATCCTCGACAACATCGTGACGGCCTCTGGCAACGATTACCGCATCGCCCTGCTGACTTTCAAAGACGACGTCACGATCCGGGAAAACTTCGTTCCCAACAATCGCTCGTCAATCGAGGGAAAGATTCGCGCTTTGGTGGCGCGTGGAGGAGCTGGCGCCGCCGAAGCCTCTGATGAAGCGCTCAACACTGTGATCAATGCTTTGCCCGCCGCGGGACGGCGGCAAAACGATAACTTCAACCCAGCCTTCCGCTCCGCCGCCACGAAGGTGGCGATCCTGGTGACCGATGCTCCTCCAGGCGGATTTGATGATACGTTCACGCCCGGCGTGGATGATGTCAACGCCCGGCAGCGGGCGCAGGAAGCGGCAGTCAAGGGAATCAAGATTTCCGCCATCTTCGTTCCGACTGGCGGAGATTACGACGGGCAGCGCGCGATTATGCGCGATTACGCCGCGATCAGCCGCGGCGCTTTCATCGAGACCCCGCCTGATGGCGTCGGCACAGGAGCGGCGATTATGGGCATCATCGAGGAATGCGGGAACACTCCTCCGCCCGCTGACCTGGCGCTGGCTCTGTCCGCTACGCCCAATCCTGTTTTGGGCGGCGCCACGGTGACCTACAACATCAATGTCGGAAACAATGGGCCGAACCTGGCGAGAAACGTCGTGCTGTCTATGACCTTGCCATCCGTGACGACGTTTCAGGCGATCACTGCGCCAGCAGGATGGTCGTGCTCCACTCCGCCTGCCGGCGGCTCCGGGGCGATCAGTTGCGCCAGGGCCACACTGGCGAATGGCGTCAGCGCGGCATTCAATCTCAGCGTCGGCGTCAACTGCTCGGCGCCCGATGGCTTGATCATCAATCAAAGCGCGATCATCAATTCGACGAACGATCCCAATTCAGCCAACGATTCGGCGGCAGTCGGGGTGAGGGTCAACAATCCTGCCTCGCAAATCAGGCTCACGATTGCCGGCGGCAGATCCGCCATGGACTTTGGCTCTGTCCCCGCGGCCCGCGAGTTGAATCCCAACCCGCCGTCCGACACCTTCACCATTGAAAACCCGGGTTGCGCTCCCGCCTTGCTGAGCTTTTCGATCAGCCGCACCGGCGGCGATGTGGCCAGCGGCAGGATTGCCAACACGGACGACAGCGCGCTCTTTCCGGTGAGGATCATCAATACTGACGGAAGTGAAACGCCGCTCTCCATCAGCCCTGGCTCGCCGCCGGTTCAAATTCCAGGCGGGCAAAGCCGCAGCTACCGGGTGCGGTTCAACCCGCTGATCCCGATCCTGGCGGGAAGGACGACGGAGCTGTTCGCCAACCAAGTGATCCCGGATGCCATCACCTCACAGTTGACGATTACTTCGGGCGCCGGCGCGCCGTTGATGGTCAACCTCGCGGGGCGTGTTTTAACTCCGGCGAAGATGATCCATCCTTCAGATTCGCGGCTTGAGCCGCTGGTCATTTTCACCCGCGCGGGCGATGAGTTCACCATCGAATGCTCGACGCACGACTCCAACCTCGACCTGCGGCAGGCGCGTTACCAGTTCCTCGATCAAAACGACCGGCCCGTGGGCGCAGGCGCAGATGTCGGATTGTTGCAGCCGATTGCCCAGCGCAATCTGGTGCGCGGCCAGAGCTTCACCATAGTCCAGAAATTCACCGGCGCATCGCAGCGTCCGGAGATCAGTAAAGTCCAGGTGACGCTCCTCGATGGCGAGACCACTGTCACGACGGCTTCGGCGGTTTTGGGCGTTACTGAAGCCGCGATTGCCAGCGTCTCGGCGGCCAGCTTCCTCAACACAGCGCTGGCCAGCGAATCCATAGTTTCAAGTTTCGGCAGCGGTCTGGCCCCCGGCGTTCAAACGGCGGCGAACACGCCATTGCCGACCTCGCTGTCGGGAGTGACGGTGCGCGTGCGCGACGGAGCGGGCGTCGAACGCGCGTCGCCTTTGTTCTTCGTCTCGCCGGGACAGATCAATTTCCAGATTCCAGCGGGGACGATGGTCGGAGCGGCGACCGTGTCCGTGGTCAGAGAAAATCGCATTGCCGCGCGCGGAGTCGTCCAGATTACCAACGCCTCGCCCGGATTGTTCGCCGCCAACGCCAATGGGCAGGGAGCCGCAGCCGCCGTCGCGCTGCGCATCGGCGCCAACGGCTCGCAGCAGTTCGAGCCGGTAACGCAGTTCGATCCGGCGCAGAATCGCTTCGTTACCCGCTCGCTCGATTTCGGCTCGTCCGGCGAACAACTCTACCTGGCGCTGTTCGGCGCAGGCGTTCGCTTCCGGCGATCGACAACGCCAGTGGTGGTCAGGATCGGTGGAGTTGAATCGCAAGCGATCTTTGCCGGAGCGCAGGGCGGTTTCGTCGGGCTGGATCAGATCAATGTTCTCGTCCCACGCAGCCTGGCTGGGCGTGGCGAAGTAGACGTGATGGTGATAGTGGACGGCAGAACTTCCAACCCGGTTCGAGCCAGGTTCGGAGGCTCGGCGCCCGCGCCCCCCGCAACTCGAGCAGAGATGGTCAACGACCAAGATGTTCGCGATCGCGCAATCAGTCGCGAGACTGCGGCGATGATCCTGTTGCCAGTTTTGAAACTCACGCCGGATCCGGCGCCGCAATCAGAAGGCCGGGGTGTCATCCAAAAAAGCGGCGGAACGAAGGAGAAATGACAATGTACGGAATGAAGTGTTTGATCATAATCTTGTGCCTCTGCCTGACCCTGAATGGTTTTGTGATTCCCGCTCCGGCGAGCGAGGCTGCGCCAGCGGATTTGATCGCTCAGGGTGAATTGATCGAAGCGCCCGCCGACGCTCCGGCCCTTGTTTCAATCGGCGGGATCGGCCAACTGCTGCTCGCCAGCGGCGCGAAGGTCAGGTTGGCCGCTCGCCACGACTCGTCGCAGGCGATGCTCGCCGCCTCGGTGATCAGCGGAGACGTGATCGCCAAACTCCAGCCGCAAGCCGGAGCCTTCGTGCAGGCGGGCGAATCAACCTTTATCGCCGCGCGTGGAGCTTATTTTCACGCCGGTGTGCGCGATGGGGCGGCAGTGTTCGACGCCTCGGAGAAAGTGATTGAGAAGCTGGGCAACTGGGCGATCAAAGCTCCGGCGGAGATTGTCAGCGCCAGCATCTCGCCGAAAGCGACTGGCGCGCCCGCCAGTCGCGACTCCATCAAAGATCAGATCAGAAATCGGCGCGCGCCGACGCGACCTGGTTTTTCAGCCAGCGCGCGTCCCATCGGCTCAGTCGAATCGTTGGGCGCGGTAACGATCAACTCGCGTTTGAATCAGGGCGCGGTGTTGCTGTGGGGAAATGAATTGATTCAGGCGCCGGAAGGGATGATCGCCACCGCGTC
>Ga0187894_10007347_pt1 | contig 10433 bp, 12 predicted proteins | sample GBC1701081metaG_FD_136650 | JGI IMG/M metagenome (GOLD analysis project Ga0187894, IMG submission 136650) | White microbial mat communities from a lava cave in the Kipuka Kanohina Cave System on the Island of Hawaii, USA - GBC170108-1 metaG ... | reverse complement strand
GCACGAGGGTACCAGCGCCGGGGCGGCGTGGACGTTGCGACAGAACGGTTTCAGGAAGGTCAAAGCGCTGATCGGAGGCTTCGACGCCTGGGAGAAGGCGGGCTACCCGGTTGAGCCAAAAGATCCGAAATGAGCCTCGTAAAAAGCCGAAAGGCGGAAATCAAACGGCAAAATTCAAGGCGCCATTTTGCCGTTTGATTTCCGCCTTTTGTTTTGATTTATCGCTTATTCCTCTTCGTTGAGCAGCCCGCGTTCAGAGAGGTCTTGACACGTTATGCAGAATCGCACCCAAGGCAGCGCCTCGAGCCGTTTCGGGCCGATTTCCTTGCTGCAGTTGGCGCAGACGCCATACTCCTCGTCCTCGATACGTTGAAGGGCCTCATCAATCTGCAAAAGAATCTGCCGGTCATTGGTTGACTGGCTGAAGAGCAGCTCCTTCGTGTATGAGTTCGAAGCCTTGTCCGCAGGATCCTGGGTGGCCTCGATGTCGGCTTCGCGTCCGTAATCCTCGTTGCGTCCGACGACGCCTCTCAGAGCGGTGCGTTCCGTCACTAATCGGTCGTGGAATATTTTGAGTCTCTTTTTGTCCATCCACTCTTCTCCTCAGTCTGGAATTACCGCCTTATGGCGGGTGGGGAAAATCAAAACTTGTGATAAGGCAATCCTGCCAACAAGGTAAAAGCGCGATAAATCTGCTCGGTCAAAATCACACGCGCAAGCTCGTGTGTCATAGTCATCCGCGAAAGCGACAGCCGGAGGTCGGCGCGCTGTTTGACTTCATCACTCACGCCCGCGAACCCGCCGATTACGAAAGCCAGCCGTTTAGTCCCAGCCTCTCGACGCTTGACAATGAATTCGGCGAACTGCGGCGAAGTGAATTCGCGCCCTCCTTCATCGAGCAACGCCACGAAATCGTCACGTTCGATCGCGGAGATCAGCTTTTGGCTCTCCGCGGGCGCCAGCCGGTTGGGCAGCCGCTTTTCACCGCTACTCGACCGCTCTTTCAACTCGCTCACTTCATAAGGAGCGAAGCGTTTGATCCGTTCCAGATAATCATCAATCAACGCAACGCAGTTGCGATCCCTGGTTTTACCAATCCAAACGAAATGCAGTTTCACGTCAGTGGTTGGCGCCTGGTGGTTCCACCAACCACCAACCGCCGATTTATATTTCAACTTTTTCGGCGTCGCGCCAGAGCCTCTCCAGGTCGTAAAAGCTGCGCGACTGCTCGGTGAATATGTGAACGACGAACGCGCCGTAATCAATCAGAATCCATTCGGCGTTGTTGTAGCCTTCCGTATGGAGCGGGCGCGTTTTGATCATCTTCAAGTTCTCGATCACGGCATCGGCGATGGCCTGCGTCTGGCGCGTTGAATTGCCAGTGCAAATGATGAAGTAATCGGTAAACTCCGTGATGGCCGACAGCCGCAAGACGAGAATCTCCTGCGCCTTCTTCTCATCGGCGGCGCGCGCGGCGGTTTTCACCTGCTCGAAAATCATCTGATCTTCGGCGGAAAGCGCCGTAGTTTCCGATCTCGTCTCGTCCTGCTCCATCTCTTGTTCGACTATCTTTGAGATTGCAACTTTTGACATTACGTCTTCCGATACAATTGGTATTTTTCTATATAAGCCTCGACAGACGGTGGGACCATGTCGTCAATCGAGCGGCCCTGTTCAACCGCCTCGCGGATACCCGTGGCCGAAACGTCAACCGCGACGTAGTCGGTCAAGTAGATGCGCGGCGATCTCAAGTCTTCATTTGACGGATATCCACCGCCGCGCAAATCCACGATTCGCGCCTCCAACTGAGGCGCAAAGCGCCCGGCGGTCTTGACGTCATTCTCAGAACCATAGCAGCCGTAAACCCCAGGCCGCGTCGCAACGACGACATCGTATTCGCTCAGGATTTCTTCGTATTCACGCCAACTGGTAACGTCCCTGAACGAATCGGCCCCCATTACAAAGAACAATCGAGTGGGCTGGAGTTCGGCCTGCAACCGTCCCAGCGTTTCAACCGTGTAAGGTTGCGACGGCGCATCAAGTTCAACGGTCGAGACGAACATCCTCGGCGAATCGGCCGTCGCCAACGCCAGCATCGCCAGGCGGTGGAACGGGGAACTGATGGTCCACTTGCGCTTGTGCGGTGGTACGAAAGCTGGGACGAAGAGCATCCGATCCAGAGCGAAAGCGTTCAATACCGCTTCGGCCACTTTGAAATGACCGTTGTGAACCGGATCGAACGTGCCGCCATAAATTCCAATACGCCGCCGCAAACGTTCCTCGCTCACAAACTTGATCAACAAAAACAGGCAAAAACGGGCAAAAATAGGAGTAACCGCAGACCGCCTAAGCGACTTTCGCTGTCGCTTTTTCATCAATCTCTTTTTGTCTCAGCGCATCCAGCCGCCGCTCGACCGCGCGTAACAACTCTTTCAAGCCCTGACCGGTCACCGCCGAGATCGTGTAAAGTTCCAACCCTTCGCGCTCGCAAAATTCTTTGAACTCGTCCAAAAGGCAAGTTGGTCGGTTCGAATTCTCTAGTGAACTTGCGGGTAGCGAGCTTGAGAGCCGCGACCCGAACTGCGAATTTGCCGGCGCCGCGTCAAGCTTGGTAGCTACCACGATTTTGGGTTTTGCCGCGACCTGTCGGCTATATGCTTCAAGCTCTCGTGTGACGATCTGATAATCGGCGACCGGGTCTTGTGTGAAGCCGGAAACATCAACCAGATGCAGCAATAGCTTCGTACGCTCGACATGGCGCAGGAAACGATCACCCAATCCAGCTCCGACGTGCGCTCCCTCAATCAATCCTGGGATGTCCGCGACGACAAAAGTTTTGAAGGCGCCCAGGTCAACCACACCTAGATTCGGTTCCAGTGTTGTAAATGGATAATCAGCTATTTTCGGACGCGCTGCTGAGATGCGCGAGATCAGGGTAGATTTGCCCGCATTGGGTAATCCAACCAGACCGACATCGGCTATCAGCTTGAGCTCGAGCGTAAGCCAGCGCTCTTGGCCCGTCCGACCTTCTTCATGGTGGCGTGGGGCTCGATTGACTGGGGAGGCAAACTGGGCGTTGCCACGTCCGCCACGTCCACCGGCGGCAATCAGAATTTTTTCTCCGGCGCGGGTGAAATCGTGAATGACTTTGCCGGTTATCTCATCATTAACGACCGTTCCGACCGGTACTTGCAGGGTAATGTCTTTGCCGTTTGCTCCGTGACGCTTGCTGCCTTCTCCGTGCTGCCCGCGTCCGGCCTGATGTTCAGGGTTATAACGAAAATGGAGCAACGTATTCACGCCTTCGGTTGATTCTATATAAACCGACCCACCATCACCACCATCACCACCCGAAGGTCCGCCGCGCGGCACGAATTTCTCCCGGCGAAACGCCGTCACGCCGTTACCACCATCTCCACCTCTCACGTGAATTTTCGCGCGGTCAATAAACATCGGTAGTCAGTAGTTGAGGCTTGGCGCCTATTGTAGATCAATGGGGATTTAGCCGATCGAAAATGGGGATTATTCGTTGCCGGCCATTTGGCGCCAACCTCCTTACTGCTCCGCCTTACCTCCCTGTTTCACTGCCTTACTGCTCTTGGGGATAAACAACTGCTTTACTGCTCGTGGGGATAAACACTAATAAAGCGTCCTTTGCGCCCGCGATCTTCAAATTTAACGATGCCGGTGATTTTAGCGTACAGTGTGTCGTCACTGCCAATGCCGACATTGGCGCCGGGTTTGAATCTGGTACCACGCTGGCGAACCAGGATAGAACCACCCAAAACCGACTGGCCACCGAAACGCTTGACGCCCAAGCGCTGCGCCGACGAATCCCGGCCGTTGCGTGAGCTGCCTACACCTTTTTTATGTGCCATTACAAAAACTGCTACCTTTCTCGTAGAAAATTTGGAGCCAACCCAGGCTCCTAAAAGCACGGTCGCCCGATAATAATATTGAATTCTATGCGATCGAATCAATCTTTATAGCGGTGAAGCCTTGACGATGTCCCTTTGTGCGTTTGAATTGTTTGCGGCGTTTGAATTTAAAGACGATGATCTTGGAGCCGCGTCCGTTCTTGAGCACGGTTGCGGTGACGCGCGCTCCGGCAACCGTGGGCGCGCCGATGCGAAGACCATCGTCGGCGCCGGAGACCAGGATGTCGTTAAATTCAACCGTGTCGCCTTCATTTTTGTCGGCCAGAGTGGGGATGCGAATGATATCTCCCGGACTCACAAGGAACTGTTTTCCACCTGTGCGGATGATTGCGTAAGCCATTTATTGAATCGCCTCCAATTATTCTTCAAACAGAAAGCCGCAGATTATAGGCGCCAGCGCGAAAGGGTGTCAACTTCTCGCGCGATAAACTGGCGCTGAATAAATTTTTGAGCGCGGGAATATTTATCCTTGCATTGACAATACACAAGTTAGAGTTAACAAGAGAGGGCATCCGGTTGGAACAAAACGATAGGCTCCAGCGGCTAGAGACATTCGAGGCGGAAGCGCTTGGCTTTTCCGGGCAGCTTTTCCGCGTTGCGCTAAGAGTGTGTCGTGACAGGGAGAGGGCCGAAGACCTGGTCCAGGAGACATATCTGCAAGCGTGGCGCTCGTTCCATCGGTTTGAGACAGGAACCAACCTCCGGGCCTGGCTCTACAAGATTCTCTTCAATGTTTATCACAGTGGAATCAGGAGAGAGAGGTTGGAACTGGCGCCTATCGAAGAGACGATTGCGGAAACGATCGCATATGATCCGCCGACGCCGCAGCATCTGACGGACGAGGAAGTCCTGATCGCGCTCGAACGCATCCCGCGTGATTTTCAGGTTCCGGTGGTGTTGGCTGATGTCGACGAGTTGTCTTATCGCGAAATCGCTGACGCGCTGCAGGTCCCGCTCGGCACCGTGATGTCACGGCTCCACAGGGGGAGAAAGTTATTGCGTATGGAACTGGCTAATTACGCCCGCAACGCCGGTTACCAGATTGCGAATTGATGGTGATGGATTGCCAAAATTTCAAAGAGTTGCTCGATTCGTATCTCTGCGGAGAGTTGGCGGTCGAGACCAATCACACGATGCTCTGTCATGCGGAGCGTTGCTGTTCCTGCCGGAGTGAGATGGCCGCGCGCCGCCAGTTGCGTGAATCGTTGCGCCGAGTTTGTTCAAGGGAAAAGATGAGCGACCAGGCGATGGAAAACCTTCGGACAAGATTACGGTCGGAAGCTGGATTGGGGGCTGGGCAGTCGCGGAGTGGTGATGAAGTAGGTCGGCGTAGTTGGTTTGCCGGTCTTTTTAAGATGCGGTTTTTAATGCCGGCCGCGGTTGTGGCGGCGCTGACGCTTCTCATCGCAGCCGCCTGGAGTTTATATGTTCTGCGACGCGAAGACCCCAGTAATCAGCAGAAGATATCACGGTTGTCTTCCGAACAGATCGAAGCTCTGGAATTGAGCGGCAGTCTAATTTCCGAGTCGGTGGGTGATCACCGAACCTGCGCGGCCCACTTCGTTGACGCGACCGGACCTGCTGAAATGCCGGATTCAATCAGAAAATATGATTCGGCTTGCGTGAGGCTGGATAAAATAGCCGCGGAAGGGGCCGCAGGGTTGCTGCTACGGTCGGCTCACATCTGCGGTTTCGGCGAGCGCAAATTCGCGCACCTGGTCTACACGCGAGACAGGCAATTGATCTCGCTGCTTGTGACCGCCCGTGACAGCCAGGCGCTGAAATCAGGGCGAGTTCCGCCTTTTGATGGCTTGGCTTTAGGGACTCAGCGATTCACGAGCGATCATCTCGCTCTGGGCGCATACCAGACCATTAAACGCATAATCCTCGTAGTGTCAGACCTGCCGGAGAATGAAAACACAGCTTTAACCGAAAGACTGGCGAAGCCTGTGGCGGAACATCTGCGAAGCGCCGAAGCCGAGCTGGAGCCGGAAAAGCGGGTGGGAAGATTGAATTTGCGTGAAGATTGAGAGAGGGAGGGAGAAATTGAATTCAACCGTAGCGAATTTAAAGCTGGCGGATCAAAACCCAGCCTCAGGTTTTCCGAATCTTTTGAGCCTGCCGCACGTCGAACGGACGTTCTGGCGGGGGATGACCGTTTACGCGCTCGACGATCCGGCGGAGAATGTCTATGTCGTGTTGAAAGGGCGCGTGAAGATAATCCGCTCTTCACCGGAAGGCGCCAGGAAGATTGTTTCGATCCGCTATAGCGGTGACATCTTTGGCGAACTGGCGATGGCCGGAAGCGAAGTCGAGACGCGGCGCAGCGATGAGGCTGTCGCGCTCGACACCACGCGAGTGGCGGTGATCAGAATCGCCGATTTCTGGCACGCCGCGCATCGTGACCCTTCTTTAATGCGCGACGCGATACAGCACGTGACCATGCGGCTGGCGGAAGCGCATCGCCAGGTTGAATCGCTGGTCTTCGACAACAATCACCACCGGCTGGCCCGCGCGCTCCTCAAGCTTTCAGACGAAGCGACGCGAGCCGGTGAAGCGAGCGTGCGTTTGACTCACGAAGAGCTGGCGGAATTGATCGGTTCAACGCGCGAAGTCGTTACAGGAATGATGATCGAGTTTCGCCAGCGGGGATTGATTGATTACAAACGCGGCGATATCCGACCGAACCTGCCCGGGTTGATTCATTTCCTGAGCGGAATCCCCTCTCCGGCCGGCTTTTGATTCCCGCCGGGAATTGGTTGACGCGCGCGAGCCTTCCTGATTTTGCTCCGGATCAGCGATCAAACTCACTGGCCCGAGTTACATTTTCCGCCGGCGAAATCCACCCCCAGTTTATCCTTGCCTAGGCATACCTATCGCGCTACAATCCGCCACTGGCGAGTTGGCGACGAGCCAACTATGTGATCAGATTCAGGTATAGACCGATACGCTCAGATCAAACTGAAAATTGGACATCAAATTCCAGTCACGGATCCGCAGACCGAGGTAAGGTCTGAGAAGGTCGAAAGAATAGTTGAAATTAGGATTTGAGATATATCCCCCATTATTCGAATCAGACGCTATCAGGTTAAAAGCAGCCCCGTATGAAAGAAAACAGCGTCTTTAACAATAAACCTGCCAGACCTCCCAGCGTTCAGAATCACCACCGCGCCCCATATGTCTTCATCACGATGACTGATGAATGTTTCTCCTGATGAACGCCGGGTTTCAGGCAGTCGCAATTTGTGACCGGGTGGCCACAGAAAATGGAAGTGGGTTATATGAAAGTCATTTGTCCGAAATGTCAGTTCGAGAACCAGGCTGACTCCTCACGCGTCGTTTGCGCCCGTTGCGCGACAATAATCGAAGTCAGACTGGAGCAGGGAACCGGATTCGACAGCAATGGCAAACGGCAAACAGCGCGGCTGCCATTTGCGAGTAATAGCTCCCCGAATAACAACCAACCGGTAAACAGTCAACCATTCAGCCAGAATAAGGATGTTTACGCTACTCGCATAGGAGACGATTTCGACGATGTGTTGGATGTTCCCGTCCAGTCGCAGTCGAATTATCAGTCGCAGTCGAACTATCAGGCGGCGGAGGAGGCTGTGCCGGTATTTGAGGATGTCTTTACGGCGCAGAGCCAGGATCAGACCTCTGTTTACGATTTCGCTTCTTACGAAAAGACTTCTACGACTCCAATTGACACTTTCAGGACAAGCGCGTCGCGCCAGCGCGAAACGGCGGATTACACCGAGCCTGCCGAGCAGGAATTCATGGGATGGCCCGTTTTGCCTGAAGATTCGGGAGACGACGAAGAGGCGGTGAGAAGTAGTCGTGGGGGATTGTTTGCGCGCGTCGGATTGATAGTCGGGGTTTTCGGTGTCTTATGTTTTTTGGCTTACTATTTTCTCGGAGATTTCATTGTCTCCAAGCGTAAGGGCCAGGAACAGAACTTGGCTTTAACAAACCCTCAAAGTGGTAACCCGACCACGAATCCAAGCGTTCCCGTTCAACCGTCCCCACAAACAGCCGCGCCGAGTGTCCCAAATGACGGCGCTGGCGCTCAGCCTCCGGTCGTCCAGCCGAAACCGCCAGATACGGCGCCTCCGCAAGGCGCCAAGCCGAAGGACGGGCAGGTGGTGTCTATACCGCCGGTAACTAATCCTGATGGCACTGTTGGACGAACTGGGCGCGCGGATCCGCCGAAGACCACGCCGCCTCCGATTGAGAAGCCCCTAGTCGCTCCAAACAAGGGCAACCTGACGATTCAGGTCGGTTCGTTCAAAGATCAGGCGGAGGCCGATGCGCGCGCCGCCCGTCTGAATTCAGCGACTGGTGGTGATGTGTTTCGCGTGTTCAAAGCTGACATTCCTGGCATAGGCACTTGGTACCGCGTGAAATATGTCAGCGGGTTCGCCACGCGAGAAGCGGCGATGAGTTATGGCAATCAGCTCAGAGCCAAGAACGTGATTTCGGATTTTATCGTCACGACAAAATAGTTGAAGAGTGAAAATTGAAGACTGAGATCATCGGCATACAAAGCCATCCGTTACGTAACGGTCGGGCAAATAACGATCGTGCGAATAACGATCAGGCGGCGACGAAGAGAAAGGGCGCTGACCCGGCGCATCTCTATTCAAAAATCGTCGAACAGTATGCGATCTTTTTCAGCCGCCCCGAAGCGCGCCTCCGCTTTCTGAACAACACGCTCACCAAACAGATCGAGCGCCAGGCTCAACTGCAGCAATCGCTCCGCCGGTTCCGTTTCCTCGAACGCACACGGTTTTACGACTGGGTTTTCGAAGCGCGCTGCTATAGCGCGATCCTCGAAGAGATGCGCGCCTTGGCCCCGACCCTGCCGAGCAACCGGCGCGCCATGGCGCAACAGATTCAAGCGCCGCTCTCCGCGCGCCTGTTCTTCCTCATTCACCAGTCACGACACGCGTTCTACGGCGCGGCGGTGATCGTCGCCGGATTGATGCTTTTCTCCTTGTATTCGCTCGTCACTTGGTCGGCTCGCGGTGTCAATTCATGGCTGGCGCAGAAATACAAGAGCAAGAGCTCTCCGATTTATGTCACATCCTCCGAGCCGACGCCAGGCAGCGCGTTCACCACAGAGGCCGCGAAGTACCTGCATTACAAACCAGAAAACGTCTGGCTCGTCGAGCGCAACGAAGAGTATGAGAAATACAGTAACCGCTGCCGCATTCTGACGAAATACGAAACCGAGAATCACCCGCGGGGTTATTATACAATCTCGCGCGGATCGGATAACGACGACGATCAACTGCGCAATAAGATAGTCGGCATTGTCTATCACACTTCCGAAAGCGATATTGTTTCGTTCACTCCGGACAACAACGAGGCGATTCAGAAGCGGTCGCGCGGGCTGCTTGAATACATCCGCGATCATAAGTCGTACAATTACCTGGTTGACCGCTACGGCGATGTCTACCGCGTCGTCCGCGACGATCACGCGGCTTACCATGCCGGCAATTCAGTCTGGGCGGATGCGAAGAACACCTATGTTTTATTGAACGAGAGCTTCCTCGGCGTCTGCTTCGAGTCAACGGTCAAGGGAGAAACGCTCGAAGAGACATTGACCGAGGCTCAGATCACCGCCGGGCGCGAGTTGACCAACGTGCTGCGGAGCAAATACAACATTGACGACGCAAATTGCACCACGCACGGCCTGGTTGCGGTCAACCCCGATAAGATGCTGATCGCCCGTCATCACGACTGGATTCGCAATTTCCCGTTCGAGGCGATGGGACTGTCAGACAAATACAAGATTCAGCCGCCAACTATGACTGATTATGGCTTCACCTTTGATGAAGAGGTTCTGCTTAAACTCGGCAACAAACTCTGGGAAGGGGCTGTGGCGGCGGAACAGGAATTCAAGAGACGCGCTGAAAATGCGCGCGTCAGCCCCGACGTCCTGCGGCGTAAGTTGCGGGATCGTTATATCTCACAATGCGAAAAGATTCGCAGGTTGCGCGCCGATCCTGGCGATGCGGATAACCCGCAACTCGCCGAAAAACCTTTCGGCGCCGGCGAATCAACCGAATCCGGTAACAATTAGTCAGTGAGCGCAGCGCAATGGACGCAGGCGGCTCACGCCTCTAGGGCGATGTTCACTCCCCTGCGAACGCGCTCAAAGCGCTTGAACAAACATCATTTCATATCGAATGCAACTGGAGGAATAGAGGAATAATGGAAGACAATAAACCAACAATGAGTGAAACAGCTTCGGAGGGCAATGAGGTGAACGCTGTTGGTTTGGACGTCGGCACGAGCCGCATCGTGGTGGCTGGCGGTCCCAACGGACATAAAGCGCAGGCCCAGCTCAACGCTTTTGTGGCCGTTCCCTACTCAAAAATGACCGAAGCTATCCTGCAACAGAACAAGATGGTCTATCACCGCAACGGGAAAGACCTTTACGTTTTCGGTAACGACTCCGAGCGGTTCGCCAGCTTCTTCAGCGCCGAACCG
>Ga0187894_10007346_pt1 | contig 10435 bp, 13 predicted proteins | sample GBC1701081metaG_FD_136650 | JGI IMG/M metagenome (GOLD analysis project Ga0187894, IMG submission 136650) | White microbial mat communities from a lava cave in the Kipuka Kanohina Cave System on the Island of Hawaii, USA - GBC170108-1 metaG ... | reverse complement strand
TAACCGTAAAAGACGTCAAAAAGGCGTATAAGGATACAGGCCTCAAGCCTACCACTATGTTCATGTACGACGCCCAGGATCACTCTGCTTGTGCCTTAGGCGCTCTCCTCCTAGCGGGGGGATGGAGATGTGTGGAAGGGGCAACCATGAGTGACGCGGCAAAAGCCCTCAACCTGCCTTTATATTACGTGCTGGGGTTTGCATTGGGATTCGACAAGTCACCTGGAGAACCCCTATTCACTGTAAGCCTATTGGGCTGTGGAGACCTTGGGGAGGTAAAAAGGGGAATAAGAGACGGCAGGAAGGTGGGCAAGTCCATCTTCGGTGCAGGCCCGAGGCCGGCCCCTAGGGGAAAGAGGGTTCCCGCAGGTCCGCATAGCATCTCGTGGCTCGTAGGTATCGAAAAGTGATATCTTAAAAGGATTCCCGTATGGGGATGAAGAAGCGTAAAAGGGCAGGGGCGCGCCTCAGAGCACTATCGCTTCGCTCTAGGGCGGGAAAGCTCGTACGGAACACTTCGGACAAAGAGTCGCGCGCCTGGTGGAAGGCAGTCGAGGACGCTGCGGCGTCGGCCGTGGATCTTGACTTCGAAGAGGATGCGGAACCTGAACGCCTCCCTTGGGTGGGGGGACTATGGGAGTGGAGTGAGGCAAAAAGGAACGACCCAAAGTATCGCTAAGTGATACCTCAGGTCAGTACTTCTTGCCTACCCTGCCCCTCTAAGGCTACATAGCCCTCGCTAGCTTAAGCTTGGTCAAAGACCAGACCCGGTCCTATTACCCGTTACCCGGCCCTTGTTTCCCGCCTTCGTTACCCGGTTTCGTTACCTGGACCTTCGCTCTCCGTCTTTAGCGTCTTTAGCGTTTTTAGCTGCCCCTCTGCCCTTTCAGCCTTTTCCCCTCCTTGCGCGATATCTCGTAACCGTGCTAAACATCTAGCATGGAGCGAAGCGACATTCCCATGGACGAAGAAAACCCTGCAGTCTTCTGCCCTTCTTGTGGAACCAAGAAGAAGCTGAGCCTGAGAGATAGAGCCCAAAAGGCCGCCCACTCTCGCTGGCATCCTATGCCTGGGTCTCGCTGGCATGCAATGCCTGTCTCTGGGCATCCTATGCCGAAGGATAAAACCCCCTATCTTGTTCTAGCTAATAGAACGGGGGTACGACGGGAGTCAAACAAAGAGCGAAGCGATGGTGCTCTAAGCTCCCAGTCAAACAAGCAAAGCGATTCTTTTAGTGCTCTAGAAAGCAGGGGGGGTTCGGAGGGAACTAAGGGGATATTACAGCAGAGACTAACCCTCCAATCCGCAATAACTAAGGTAAAACAAAGAGTTACACAAGGAAGGGGGGCCATAGTCGGTACGCAAACCGGGGGGCCCCAAAAACAACTAGCTCCTTGAACCTGACCCTCATTATTCGAATGCTTGTTCATTTAGCATGGAACGAAGTGACATCTCATAGACTAGGCCCAGAGAGCCCATGGAGCCAAGCGACATTCCTATATGAAGCCTTTAAAAAACGAAGTTGAGGTACTGACCCCTATTCGGCGTACGGAGGTCTCTCAGTCGATCCAGAGCGCTAGGGGGGCCATTGCTGAGCTGTTACGTCAGGAGAGAGAAGCCTGGCCTAAGATTGAACAGCTGTTGAATGATTTCCATACCAAGGTGGATGGGTTGAAGGAGGAGGCGCAGGCTATGGACCTGCTTGTCATTGCTGAACGCCTGGCTTCTATTGCCGATAAAATGAGCAGGGCGAAGTTCGGAGCAGTCAAGGCCATGGAATTGCTGTTGGGGATTGAGGAGAAACTGAGGGGGGAGGCTCTCACTCCGGGGGAGATAGCCAATGCCTCGGAGAGAGACCTAATCGAGAACCTTCGCGCCTTCGTTCGGGAGGAACGGATATTATGAAGCGACAGTCTTCTGGAGCGAAGCGACTGTCATCTAAACCACCGGGGTATTTCAAGTACTCCATTACCAAGCCTGAGTTTGTTCGGGGTACACGGGGGGACGTACGGGCCACGCGGCGCAATGCGGACCTACGGAGTCCGATATACCGGGTTATCGACCATGGGCTCGCTCCCGTGCAGTATAACGGCGAAAAAGTAACGGGGGTTCACAAGGAGACTGGAGACAAGGTGGAGCTACAGCGGAGATGCCTTCAGGTCGTGAAGCAACGCGACAGTCTTCTAAAGATATGAGGAAGGTAGTTCCACTTGACCCCATCCTCCTTTCTGCGCATGACTTCTTAGACCAATGCACGGGAGCGGGGTACTATGATGCCTCCGCTATCGTACTCGTCTATCCCCCGGATAAGAACGGGGAACGAAAATACAAGCTCTGCATCAATGCCCTGGAGGACACTGACCATGAAACGGCTCTGGTGCCGGGTATCCGTGCTTTGGTTAAGACTTTGGCCCATGCTACGCAGCCGGTTTCTGGGTTAGATGAGTGAAGCGAGGATCGCTAGCTTAAAGCTTGGTCAAAGACCAGAGATGGATAGATCGAGGCTAGAGACCTTCTCCCTTATCGAGAAGGAGCTACGAAGACGTTGGGAGCATGACGGGTTGCGTACCTGGAAGCCTCATCCGAAGCAGGAGGCGTTCCTGGGCTGTACAGAGCGAGAAGCCTGGCTCCTGGGGGCCAACCGGTTCGGCAAGACCGATGCGACCATGTTCTGGGCCTCCAACTTTCTCCGGACCGGGGACCCGGACCCGAGACCAGCGTATATAGGCCAAGGAGCATACATCTATGATAAGGCGGTTCAGCTCCGAATTTACGGTAAAAACTTCCGGCACCTCCGAGACGTCGTACAACCTAAAATCTTCAAGAACGGTTATGGTGCCACGTCGCATGATCCGTTCATCCCTGAATCCGAAATCTCCCATTGGTCCCAGCAATTTCAGACGCTCAGGCTCCGGGGCATTGGCTCTCAGGCCACGTTCTATACGTACGATGCTGACCCTGCCGGTGCGGCGGGGGCTGGCCTTTCTGGTGTCGTGTACGATGAACCTCCCCCTCCGCTTCACTACGAGGAGAACGCCATCCGCCTTGAAGTCGGCCGGCGACTCTGGATACGCGGGGGGGCGACACTCCTCCCGGACCCCGGAGAAACCGGAGGTGTAAGCTGGTTCTACCAGGCGAAGATCAAGCCCTGGATTGATACGGGAAAGAATGTCGACGGAAACGGATTTCATATCTTCGTAGGGGCCTTGCGGGACAATCCCTATCTTACGGAGGAACAACGTGCAGAAATCGAACGTGTCTACCCCCCGGGTACCATCGCACATCGCATTCGGGTACTGGGGGAATTGCTGCCGCAGATCGGCGGAGACCTGGCGTATTGGGCCTACCATGAAAGTCTTCACGACGATACGTCCCTCGACATCGTGCCCGGGTTCCCACTCCGTCTATTCTGCGATTTCAACGTCCAGCCCATGGTCTGGGAGATCGGGCAACGTGTCGGGGAGCAATGGTCATGCTTCGATGAAATCAAAATCGACGATAATGCCAACATCCCCGACATGGTCTGGATGTTCCGGCAAAAGTACCCAAACCCGCATGCTCCGCTCATCATTCATGGGGATAGCAAGGGTAATACCCGTCATCACCAAACGGGCATGACCGACTACCACATCATGCTCGAACACTTCGAGCACTACCCCGCCCCCATTCGGGTCGAGGTACCCGCGAAGGCCTTTGCCGTGGAGGACCGCGTAGCGGCCATGAATCGGTGCCTGCGCGGTCCGCAAGAAGAAGTGCGCTTCAAGCTTCATCCCGAGCGCTGTCCGGAACTCAAGGCAGATTTAGAAGGGGTGTTGCGGGATAAGCACGGGGGCCTCAAGAAGGTGAAGGACCCCACCGACCCGTATGCGCGACGTACCCACGCCTCCGATGCCGTCTCGTGTGGCATTACTCTGGAGACGCCGGTCGGTGTCGGGTTTCGCCTCTCGGAGGGAATCGGGCGTATCCCTTCTCCGCGTTACGGGAGAACGGGCAGAACACGGCCAACGGGTAGAATTGTTAGCGGATTTAAGATAGGATAGAAACAATGCCGAATCAAAAACAGACCACGCCGGATCGGGATACGATTTCCTTTTCCAACTCCGCCATTGAGGAGGCGCGCGAGGCAACTCGGGAGCGGAGGAGGCAGAACGAAGAGAATCTTCTTGCGTATCGTGGGGAACAGGACTGGGGTGAGAAACTCGATGATCAATCTCAGGAAACCCTGCCTGATTTTCCGGTGTCCGTTGACCAGCAAGTGGCTACGCTCCAGCGGGCCACGACCGATACGGACGACTGGTTTACCGTGGATGACGTTGGCTGGGCGCAGTCGCTCTTGGCTCCCCAAGACTGCCATGGCCTCATGTCTTTATACCTATCCAACCTATGGTTCCCCGGGGATTATCCGTCGACGTATTACGACATTCAGCAATTCATCGGAGACGCCTATCGGAACGGCATTTTGGAGTCGATTGTCACCTGCAAGGTGCGCCCGGTCCGCGTCTATAAGCGTATTCCCCGCCTGAAAGTGGGGAAACCCCTCAAGGACGATATCGACGTTGACGTCACCGAGCTGTCCGGTCCGGATGTCTTGGAGTGGGTCGACGACGAAGAGACCCGCATTGACCTGTCGCTCATTGGATTCGAGGATTACTTCCAGGACCCCACCCTTGCGAGGAACTGGGTCTGCCATGAATTTGATCGCACCCTGTGGGAACTCAAGTCCATTCCCACATATGATCAGACTGCGGTCAAGGCAATTGAATCCAAGATCGACGAAGATGCGGAATCGTATCGCCGTCGTCGTACGGGCATGCCGACGCTTAAGTCGCGTAAGGGAAAGATTCGCGTGCGTGAATTTTGGGGCAATCTCCCGGATGCGAAGAATGGCGGACTCCGCATACGCAACGCGAAGTGGGTACAATGCGGGGAATATTTGTTCCAAAAGCCCGGTCCGAATCCCCGTTGGGACGGCTTCCGCCCTATCCTCTCTAAGCCGTTGAACGGCATTCCTCTTTCCACGGTCCACAAGGCGCTCGCCGACCACGCAGTGCCGATGTGGAGATTTCGCAACGAACTCATCTCGCTCATGATGGACGGGGCGATCCGCTCTGCATGGGGAATTTATCAAATGCGAGATGACATGCTCAAGCATCCGGATGAAGTCGAGGCGGGACTTCCTCAGGCGTATACGGGGACCATTAAAAACACCGAACCGATTGGAAAGAAATTCCTGGAACGCGTAGACGAAGGTGAAGTGCCGAACTACGCGATGCAGATGCTCAATATTGTGGATGCGCAATTTCAGATTGCCATGGCCACTCCCGATCTAAAGCTCGGTCAACTCCCACCAAAAGAAGTGCGAGCAACGGAGATCGTCGAGGCCATGGCTGCTTCAGGCTCTTTGTTTGAAGCTTATGCAGCGAGGTTTGAACAATTCCTGGAGTCCATATTCCAGCTGGTCTGGAATACGATATTGCAGGGGGTAGACAATTGGGTTACCCCCGATATCGTGCAAATTCTCGGCCCTGAGAAGGCGCTGGAAATGCAGCGTCTCGGCCCGGCGAAGCGGTTTATGATGCTCCGGGAAGTCAAGTTTACCATTCGCGGACTTCGGGCGGTAGCAAGCAAGAATCGTCTCTTCAACAAGCTCGCGGGGCTGGCGCAAATTCTGGCGGCGGACCCCGACTTGAAAGCCGCCTATCAGAAGAAATATAGCTTGGAGCGTCTCGTCGAGCTGATGGGACGCAACTCCGGCGTGGTCATGCGAACGTTGGAGTTGACGGAAGATGAACAGGCGGCAATGGCCCAGGCGGCGGTTGAGCAGGCAAAGGGCGAACAGCAGATGGAGCAACAGCAGATGGCGCTTCAGACACTTGCTCTTACCCAGCCTCAGGCTGGTCAGCCTGGTACGCAACAGCCGCAGATTACGGGAGGCGCTCCAACCCCCCCCGCTCTACCAACGGGCGCAGGTGAGCAGCAAGAACTTGGTGGACAAATGGCTCCGAAGACGCCGGAACTTTCTATCCCCGGCGTAGGAATTCCGGCAATATAAAGGAGGGTTCGAGTATGAAGGTTGGTTTTTACACTACAAAGCCGATGGACTCAGGGCGCGTGAGTGATCGTAATATGTCGCCCATGAAGGCGTACAAGACGGGCGGGTACGCAAAGTTGTCGCCGCCCAAGGGGCGAGCGTCCGAGTCGTCGAGCAATGCCGTAGTTCGTCAGCAGCGTGGCGAGCAAGCTGGCGCCCTGGAGAGGGAAAAGCTCGGCGGGGACTTGTATGGGTATCTCGGTGACGTGCTGCGTGGTTCGCCGACCAAGTGGGCGAAAGAGGGTCATAATGACATCATGAAGGACCGCTCAGGACGCCCGGGACGCCCGCAGTCCATGCCATCGCCGTTCTATCGCAATCGTCGTCCGAACGATTTGGCCGTGCTTCGCGGCGGAGGTGCCGGCACTTCGAAGGTTCCCAATGCGGCAGGCTCAACGCCGGTCAGGGCGCCGGGTTTTCAGACCCCCGCAAAGCCCGCCGGTGGCGCGCAAAAGCCGGTTGGCGATATTGCGAAGCCTCGTGCAATGACTGCGGTAAGGGAGGAGCCCGGGTACAAGACCCCAAAGAAAAAGACGAAGTCAAAGAAGCCCGTGGCGTCTGGACTTCGTAAGTTTCGGGCGTCTTAGCCGTGAAACTCTCTCGCCCTAATCTCAAAGGCCCTCTATTTGACTACCTGAAGTCTAACCTTCACGGTACGCCGCAGCAATGGGCGAAAGAGGGTCATAATCAGATACCGCAGGCGGTAGTCCCTGAGGCTGCCCTGAGACGCTTGGAAGAGGAAAAGGCGCGTATTGGCCAGAGAACGGATTATGTCGCGCGCACTGTTCCCACGCCCGCGTACCCATTGACGATTCAGCAAATGAGGCAGCGGGTTCGCAATGAGCGGAATCAGCTGAAGGCTGCGCAGCCGCGTGGGTTCTTTGACGAAACCATGGGCAAGTTTACGACGAATTCGAGCAAGACCCAAGAACGCTTAAACGCGGCTCGATATGCGCTGCATCAAGCCCTGAGGGCGCGTCGGGCAGGAAGGACATTCTAAATGCCGGGCGAAGTGTTAACCTATGGCCGTGCGAGCGCCAAGCTACGCGGCAAGAATCTAGACAAGGCCCTCGGAAAGGTGGGTACCGGCGTTGATACCGACAAGGCGAAGGAAGACAAGCTTGCGAAGATTAGCGTTGCTGGCGATTCCTACGCCGGGGGCGACGTCTATGACTACCTAGGGCGCTTCCGGAAACGGGAGTTCCTGACCCAGGGCCACAACAGTACGCCTGTGGGTCTCAAGGTTAAGAAACTCATGAAAGAGGGGAAGTCACAGAAGCAGGCGGTCGCTACCGCGCTCAACATGAAGCGTAAGGGACGCCTGACGAAAAGCGGCGGGTATAAAGCGAAGCGATAGGACTTCTAGGGCGAAGGGGGTAATTCGAATGTACCTCGAACGGGACAACAAGCGGATAGAGCGGATTGAGGGGAGGGTCCCTGTTTCGACGGCCCGAAAGTCATCGCTGATTTCCGCCCTCGATTGGTCGATTTGGCTCTATTACTGGGAGACGCAGGTAGACCGCAAGGACCCAGAAGCGCGATGGTTAGTCGACGCCGTGAAGATGTTACATCAGGGGTGCGTCAAGCTGGCGAGGGGGTTGAGGTATAGTATGCATAAATTGACGTATAATTCGGAAGGCTACATTCTGGACATGGAAGCCAAGGACCCACAAGAGCTTGCGCAGGAGATGCTTGCCTGGTTTGCCCGCACCAAGCCGAAGACCATCGAGAACATGGGCGAATTGTCCTTCATGGCGCGGGCGATTGAAGGGTGTCTGATCACCATTTGTCGCATCGCCAATGAGCAAGCGACCATTAAGAAGACAGGATATCTCCCCGTCAACGTGTCGCCGTATCATGCCGAAGACGAATTTCCTGAGGGGGCCAAGGAGCGGGAGTAATGCCCAAGGCGGGGAATTACCGTCCCGAGCCGAGTCGGGATCGCTTGAATGAATCGATCGGGAAAGGGGCGCAGGCTCTCTTGGAATATCAATTCTCTGGCCCCTGGCTCCTGAGCCGCCGGGAGGGCTTGATTAAGACAGCGTTGCAGAAGGTAGAACAAGGGGAGTTGACACAAGACGAAAGTGTGCGATTATGGTATCGGCTTGCAGAAATAGAAGCCCATATACATGAATTTGCTGCGACAATGGAAAAGGGTAATCATGCAACTTCTAAGCTTTTTAGGGGAGTGGAGGAATAATGCCTGACGCGGTGGCAGAGGAAAAAGCTCCTGTTGTCTCGAACGAAAAGGACATGCAGGCGTTCCTTGCGGGAGAAGCCGTCATAAACGACGAAGGCAATTTGGTCCGCAAAGAGAAGGTCGAAAAGCGTGCGGAGAATAATGCGGAGAATAAGTCGGAAAATGCGGAGAATGAGATCGAGGATATCGTTCTAGGGACTGAGATTCTCAAGCTCCCGAAGGCTCAGGCCGAGAAAGTCAAGTCTGCCATTAATTCCTATCGGCAGGATTTGAATCGCCGGGATGGCGAGCGCGGTTCGCTTCTGGAACAAATCAACTCGCGCCTTGCTAAACTTGAGGGGGGCAATGGGAAGGCTGTCCCGGATGAAGACGAGGGATTGCCGCCTCTCCCGGCCCGACCCGACCGCAAGTTGCTACTGACCGACCCGGAGGAATACGAGAACCAGCGGGACACGTATCAGGAGACGCTGACGAAGCGTGAAGCCGCTCGGGTGTTGCGGGAGATTGAGCGTAAGAACGAATTGGAGAGAGTGCAAAAGGAAAAGCAGGATAAGGAAATAAGGCTTGTTGAGGGCAAGAAGCGTCTTGAATCAGCCTTTTTTCAGACTTTCCCCTTGCTCAAGGACAAGGACGTTCTTGTGCGCGAGTCCCTGAACCGTCACATTGAGCAGTGGAAGGAACAGGGAGTCGAAACGCAGATTTCAGTCGGCCAGTGTTTTGACGCTGTTGCAAAAGACGTCTTGGGACGCCTCAAGCAATGGGGTTTGTCTGTCGCCGACTCAAAGAGCAAAAACAAAAAGGGCCGGCAATCCGACGCGGAAGGACTCGACATCTTTGATGCCGAGGGTTCCCAAAGCGTACGGAGCGCGTCGGGCAGGGACACTGACGAAGGCGAGGAACCGCCTCGCTCAATAGCCGAAGCCATTAAGGCGCGAAGACAGGCGACGGAAAATCGTCGTGGTCGCGTGCTGCTTCGGGCTACTAAAGGAAAATAACTATGAGTACGTATACCTGGACTTTTGACGCCCCCACGGGCGTGCAGAAGAACCACGCCCTGTCTGATGATTTGAAGATGGCGGCCGTGGCTGAGTCGGTCCTGATGGAGTACGTGTGGACCGTTCCCGGCTACGGACGCAATAAGGGTGAGTCGGTCACGATTCCGCGTTTCAGCACGATCGCTGAGCCGACTAATGCGCTCCTGTCTGAAGGGTCGCGTATTCCCGAGGATTCCTTCACCGTGTCGAGTCGCGCGGTGACGGTGAGCGAGTACGGCCGGGCTGTCCCGTACACGAACCTTGCCCGTGAACTGACCCACTTTGATCTGGAACAGCCTATCCAGCGACGCCTTCGTGAACAGCTTTCGCTGGTGTTCGACACAGTGGTTTCCGCTGCTTTGCGCGCGACGCAGATTGTCTATCGCCCAACGACGGAAGTGACGTTCGCCATTTCGACCACGGGCGTGCGCGCGGCTGCTGGCTCGAATCTCAACTATTTCCACGTTGAGACGATGAGAGATTACATGTACGATACCCTGTTCGCGAAGCCGTATCAGGGTGATGATTACATTTTCTGTGGTCGCACCTTCGCGCTGCGTGGCGTGAAGCGTGACCCGACCTTCGAAGAGTGGCACAAGTACGGCGACCCGGAAATTAAGCGTACGGGTGAAACCGGGCGTATCGAGAACGTGGTGTTCGTGCAGAGCAACCATTCCCAGGCGTTCCAGAGCAATTCGACCTGTGGTGAGGGCGTGATGTTCGGAGACGAGGCGGTCGCGATGGCAGAAGTGGTTTCGCCAGAGCTGCGCGCCGCCCTCCCGGCAGACTTTGGCCGGGCACTCTCGGTTGCGTGGTACGCCATACTTGGCTTCCGGGGCATTTGGACCGATAGCGGCAACCCCGGTGAAGCGAAGATCATTTACTTCGCCGATAGCAACATCACCGCATACTAAAAAGGGCGAAGGAGAAGAATCATGCGAGATAGTGGACTTCTGCAGTTTGATGCCCGGGGCGCGACGTCGCACGCCGGGGTGTCCGCGATTTGCGCGGGCATTATGATTAACTCGGACGTGTATCGCACGTTCGTTACTGAGCCTTGCCAGAGCTTTGAAGTCGGGGTCCTTACGGCCCAGGCTTCGGCCGCTGGTT
>Ga0187894_10007345_pt1 | contig 10437 bp, 14 predicted proteins | sample GBC1701081metaG_FD_136650 | JGI IMG/M metagenome (GOLD analysis project Ga0187894, IMG submission 136650) | White microbial mat communities from a lava cave in the Kipuka Kanohina Cave System on the Island of Hawaii, USA - GBC170108-1 metaG ... | reverse complement strand
GTGTGCATCGTGAACTTGCCGCTGCCCGGCTCGTAGGACGCGATGCAGCCGACCGTCTCGAGCGGCTGCGCGCCCGAGCGGCCCCAGCGGAGGCGGCGTCTCACCACGAGATCCGCCTTGGCGAAGTCGTCCTCCACCGGCCCGAACTTGAACGTCCGCTGCTGCGCGATGTTGTTCGGGCCGCGCTCCGGATGCAAAACGGCGTCCCCGCTCGAGGTCATCGCGGCCTCGGGATCCACCACCACCGGCAGGTCCTCGTACTCGACCTCGATCAGGTCGCACGCGTCCTCGGCGACGTAGCGGCTCTCGGCGACCACCGCCGCGACCGCTTCGCCGACGTGGCGCACCCGGTCGACCGCCAGGCAGTACTGCACCACCGGCGGGCTCGCGAACTGCGCCGTCGCGCCGGTCATCTCCTTCGCTTCCGCGCCGGTGAGCACGAGGTACACGCCGGCGAGCGCCTTCGCTTTCGAAGTGTCGACGCGCTTGATGCGGGCGTGCGCCCGATCGCTGCGCAGGACCGCAGCGTGCGCCATGCCGGGGAGCGAGATGTCGTCGATGTACTGGCCGTGGCCGGTCAGGAGGCGTGGATCCTCGACGCGCTTCAGGTTCTGGCCGATGTACTTGTAGCTCTTCTGCGGCGGCTCCTGCTGCCGGCTCGGCGGAATGTAGCCCTCGGGGGCGATGTGCTTCGGAAAGGTCGCAGTCATTTCGCACCCTCCTGCATCAGCTCGGCGGCCCGCTGGACGGACTCGACGATGGTGTAATAGCCCGTGCAGCGGCACAGGTTCGAGGAGATCGCTTCCTCGATCTCGGCCTTCGAGGGCCGCGGGTTCCGCTCGAGGAGCTCGGTCGCGACCATCAGCATCGCGGGCGTGCAGAAGCCGCATTGCAGGCCGTGCTTCTCCCAGAACGCCTGTTGCAGGGCGTTCAGCTTGCCGCCCTTCGCCAGCCCGTCGGCGGTGCGCACCTCGCAGCCGTCCGCCTGCACGGCGAAGCTCAGGCAGGAGCGCACCGCCTGGCCGTCCACCAGCACCGTGCAGGTGCCGCAGACGCCGTGCTCGCAGCCGACGTGGGTGGCCTTGAGGTCGAGGTCCTCCCGCAGGAAATCCGCGAGCAGCCGGCGCGGCTCCACCGCGCGCTCGAGCCGCGTGCCGTTCACCTTCAGAGAGATCGGAATCAGCGCCATTGCGGCTCTCCTCAACGTGCGCGCTCGCGCGCGGCGGCCAGGGCGCGGACGGTCAGCGTTTCGACCAGCTCGCGCTTGTACAGGGGATCGGCGTGATAGGCGTCGACGGGCCGCACGACCTCGGCCGCCATGCGGCCGGCTGCGGCGAGCGCGGTGGCGTCGAGTGCAGTGCCGACGATCTGCTTCTCCACCGCCGGGAGACGCGTGCCGGCCCGCTCCATGCCCGCCACGGCGACGGCCGCCTGCGTGCACTTCCCGCCCGCGACGGTCACGAGAGCGGCGACGCCCGCCATCGCGAAATCGCCCTGGCGGTTCGCGACCTCCTGCCACGCCGCGCCCTGACCGGCCTTGGCGGTCGGGATCCGGATCTCGACGACCATCTCGCCTGCGGCGAGCGCGGTCGTGAGCGCGCCGGTGAAGAACTCCGTCGCCGGAATCGTCCGGGCGCCCTTGGCACTCCGCACACCGATCTTGGCGTCGCACGCGGCGAGCACCGCGGGCATCTCGGAAGCCGGGTCCGCGTGGCTGATGTTGCCGCCCAGCGTGCCGCGATTGCGGATCGGGCCGTGCGCCACGTGCCGATAGGCTTCCGCCATCAGCGGGCAGTGCTTCGCGACCAGCTCCGACGCGAGCAGCGCGGCGTGCCGCGCGAGCGCGCCGACGACGAGCTCGCCGCCCTCGACCCGGATGTCGGCGAGGCCGGCCACGCGGTTGATGTCGATGAGAACGGCGGGCTTCACGAGCCTCAGGTTCATCATCGGCACCAGGCTCTGCCCGCCGGCAAGGATCCTGCCGGCCGGCGCGTGGCGCGCGAGCGCCTCGAGCGCCTCGGGGAGCGAACCCGGCCGGACGTACTCGAACGGTGCTGGTTTCACGTGCGTCTCCTTTGGGTTGGGAGTCCATGCCGGGGGCGCCTGCCGGCCGAATGGCGGCGCGGCGCCCTTGGCGTTGCTCGCTAGTTGTTCCCCGGGGATGGAGTGCGGGCTCGAGGAGCCCAAGTAAGTAGAGTAGCTCGCGCGTGGGGAGGTGCAAGAAAAATCGTGCGGGCGCCAGCGGGACGAGCCGATGCGGGTGAGTCTCCCGCAGTGCGACATCGCCAACGCCGACGAGCCGCAGTGCCTCGACCCCTGACATGCGGTTCCGAAAGTTCAGCGCGTGCCTCCAACGGGCTCACCGGGTGACCCAGCAACGCCTGCAGACTCTGCCCTGGAGGCTACCGGACAGCCGGTTGCCGATTAGTAACTTTTGCGTTACCTTCTCCAGTGCTGACGCTGCTCGAGTATCTCGACGCCCAGGGCAAGTCACCGTTCCGGGATTGGTTCGACGCGGCAGATCCGGTAGCGGCAGCGAAGATCACGATCGCATTGACGCGGATGGCGCAGGGCAACCTCTCCAACGCGAAAGGCGTCGGCGAGGGCGTGCTCGAGTACCGGATCGATTTCGGCCCGGGCTACCGCCTGTATTTCGGACGCGATGGCGACGCACTCGTCATCCTGCTCGGCGGCGGCACCAAGCGGCACCAGCAACGCGACATCGACGACGCGAAGGCCCGGTGGGCGGACTACAAGCGCCGCAAGCAGCGGAACTGAGGAAACTTTGGCACTGACCCGACAATTCAAGGAAACGGTTGCGGCGCGCGCCGGCCGCGATCCGGCGTTCCGCGAGGCGCTCCTGCGCGAGGGCGTCGAAGCGCTGCTCGCCGGCGACGTCGGGACCGGCAAGGCGGTGCTGCGCGACTACATCAACGCCACGATCGGCTTCGAGGCGCTCGCCGGGGCGACCGGCGTATCGGCGAAGAGCCTGATGCGCATGTTCGGCTCGAGCGGCAACCCGCAGGCGCGGAACCTGTTCGCCGTGCTCAGCCTGCTTCAGCAGGAGGCGAACGTCCGCATTAGAGTGAATACCGTCCGGCGCCGCCGCGCCGAAGGGCGGGCGGCGCGGACCGCCATTCGCGCAGCTTGACCATCGTGTCTCGCAGGAAGCTCTGCTGCGCGGGGCTGGTTTACGCCGGAGCGGCTGCGTTGGGCAAACAACCAGGAGAAGGCATGAAAACCAAAATGACCCTCACCCTCGCGGCTGGCGCCCTGCTCGCCTTCGCCCTAGTTTCCCCACCCCTCTCCGCCCAACCCTATCCCTCCAAGCCAGTAAAAATCGTCGCCCCCTTCGCCCCCGGCGGCCTGGTCGACGTCCTCTCCCGCGCCGTAGGCGACCGCCTGACGAAATCCCTCGGCCAACCCGTCATCGTCGAAAACCGCCCCGGCGCAGGCGGCAACGTCGGCGCGGACGTCGTCGCCCGCGCCGACCCGGACGGCTACACGCTCCTCATGTCCTCCGCGGGCATCCTCACGATCAACCAGTTCCTCTACGCCCAGATGCCGTTCGATCCCGCGAGCGCGTTCGCGCCCGTCACGGTGGTCGCGGACATGCCGATGCTGCTCGTCGTGCGGAAGGATCTGCCCGCGCGCGACGTGAAGGAGTTCATCGCGCTCGCGAAGCAGACGCCGGGCGGCCTGTTCTTCGGCTCGCCGGGGAACGGCACGACCGGGCACCTCGGCATGGAGCTCTTCATGTACGCGACCGGCCTGAAGCTGCAGCACGTGCCCTACAAGAGCGCCGCCGAAGCCGTGCAGGCAGCGCTCGCCGGCCAGACCGCGACCATGTTCGACAACCCGCCGACCGTCATGTCGCAGATCAAGGCCGGCGGCCTGCGGGCGCTCGGGGTGGCGGCGAAGGAGCGGATGCCCCAGCTGCCCGACGTGCCGACGATCTCCGAAGCCGGCGTGCCGGGATTCGAGGCGTCCTCGTGGTTCGGCTTCGTCGTGCCCGCGAAGACGCCGCGGCCGATCGTCGATCTGCTCGCGGTCGAAGTCGCCAAGGTTCTGAAGGACCCGGAGATGCAGAGCCGCTTCGCCCAGTCGGGCGCGCGTCTCGTCGGCAACACGCCCGATCAGTTCGCGGCGCTGATCGTCGAAGACCGCGCGCGCTGGGAGAAGGTGATCAAGGGCGCGGGGATCAAGCTGCAGTAGCGGCCGGGCGGCAGGCCGTCCTCGCGCGCCCTCACGCCGGCTTCACGATCGTTGGCGTCCAGGGCAACGCCGCCTGCGTGGCGGCACCGAGGGCGTCCTCGAACGACTCTTCCGCCTCGACCTCGCCCGCCTCGCCGAGCACCTGGAGCATCACGGGCGGATTGAGCTTCGCGTACGCGCGGGCGAACTGCAGCGCCCGCTGCCGGGTGTGAAAGCGCATCTCCCAGCCCGATCGCTGCGTGACCATGATCCAGCCGTGGGACGGCCCCGGCTTAACGATGATCCTCCCCGCCGTTGTCATCCTCGTCATGCTTCGGTCCCTCGAGCAACGTTTGCAGGCAGCGTAGTACGTCGGCCTCGCATCGACAGTCAAAGATGGTTACATCGGACGAGCGGCCGCGGAATCGGGCGACCGATACGGCGAAATGCCGATCAGTCCGACGCGTAGCGCTCGGGATGCGTCGCGCCGGTGCGCGGGCAAATGTCTCACGGCGGGCAGGGATTCGATAGCACCTTCGGCTTACACCGCCGGAACGATTTACGCGCGGCGGTCGCGCGATTGAAATGGCCCCTGCAACAGCCGCAGGTGAACGCCATGCAAGAGAACGTCTTCATCGTCTACCCGGGCGCCCTGTGGGGCTGGGAAGTCGTCCGCGAGGGCGAGGACGAGCCGATGTGCTTCGACGATCGGCGCCCGGCGGTCGACTACGCCCGGGCCATGGCGATCGCGATGTCGCCCGGCGAGGTCCGCATCGAGGACGCCCGCGGCTTCGTCCGGGTGGCCTGGAAGACCCGCTCCGGACAGGAGGTCCGCTCATGACCGCTCAAGCAATGGCCCAGGCCGTCTTCGTCGTCGCCCCCGTCAAGGGTCGCGGCTGGCGGGTCACTCACGTCGGCGCGAAGGAGTCCGCCCTCTTCCGCGCCCGTACCGACGCAGTGCAGTTCGCGCACCTGCTCGCCCAATGCGAGCGTCCGAGCTACGTCCGCGTCCTGGCGTCCGAGGCTTCGATCGAAGGCGAGTGGATGTACGAAGCCCCGGCCGGCGTGCAATCCACCGACCCCATCCCCGAGCAGAGCCGCGCCGCGTAGCGCGGCGCCCCGGAGCGGCGGCGGGCGCCGCGAGCGCCGGCTGGACGAACTCGCGCTTCGGATCCCGTCGGTCCCGGGTATGACCGCGGGCTCACCGTGTGAGCCACGACGGGGCGCAGACTCCGGACGCACGAGGTGGTCGCGAGATGCGACCGCCGCACGCGTCCGGAGGATTGACCGATGTTGCCGAAACGGCTACGATCGTTGCATATTTTGCAACGAACGCCCCATGGCCACCAGCCTCGCGTCCCTGCTCTTCGGCGCCTACCGGCGCGACGCGCTCGCGCTGCTCCTCCTCCACCCCGAGAGCGCGCTCCACGTGCGGGAGATCGCGCGAATCACGCGCAAGGCGCCGGGCACGCTGCTGCGGGAGCTGAACCAGCTCGCCGATGCGGGGCTCCTCGTCCGCCGCCCCGTCGGCAACCAGGTGCAATTCCAGGCGGATCCCCGGTCCCCCGTCTACGAGGACCTGCGCAACGTCCTGAAGAAGACCGCCGGCGTCGCCGACGTCCTGCGCGAAGCGCTCGAACCCGTGAAGGACAGGATCGACGCCGCCTTCGTCTATGGCTCCGTGGCGCGCGGGGACGAGCACGCGGGGAGCGACATCGACGTGATGATCGTCGGCAAGCTCTCGTTCACGGCGGCCGTACACGCCCTCGCGCCCGCGCAGGCGTTCCTGCGCCGGGAAATCAACCCCAACGTCTACGCGCGCGATGAGCTGCGGGCGAAGCTCCGGGCCGGGGACGCGTTTCTCAAGCGGGTCGTCGCGGACAGGAAGATCCTGCTGATCGGCAGCGGCGATGACCTTGGAGAACCTGCGTCGCATCGGAAAGCTCAAGCCGCACGCCGCCGACAAGGCGGAGGTCGAACGCCTGCTCGCCGCGGCCGGGCGCAGCCCGCGTGACGCGGCCGCGACGGGGCTGAGCTCGGACTCCCGACTCGATCTCGCCTACAAGGCGATCATGCAGGCAGCACTCGTGGCCACGCTCGCCAACGGCTACCGGCCCGCCACCAGCGAACCGGGTCACCACCAACTCGTCATCCAGGTGCTGCCGAAACCGCTGGGCCTGGCTGGTGAGCGCGTGCGCGTGCTGGAGGCGTTTCGGATGGCGCGGAACCAGAGCGACTATCGCGGCGTGCCGGTGCCCGATGCGGCTGCGCGGGAGTGCGCGGCTGAAGCGCGCCGGCTGCTGGACGAAGTTCGAGCGTGGATCACGGCGAACCGGCCCGACCTCGCCTAAGGACGGACGCTCGCATTGGGCACGAGGTGGTCGCACGATGCGACCGCCTCACCGCCGGAAGGCGCACCGCCGGCGCGCCGCTAAGCGAACCGCAGCGTCTGCCCGACCGACATCGTCCGCGCCTTGGCGAGCAGCGCGTGGCCGAGCGCGATGTCGGTGATGCTCAGCCCCCGGTGCCACAGCAGGATCGTTTCCCGGTCGGATTCCCGCCCGGGCTTCTTCCCGGCGACGATCTCGCCGAGCTCGGCGTGCAGGTTGCCCTCGTGCAGGCGGTCCGAGTCGACGTGCCGGCGCAGCGCCCCGAACGGCAGGCCCTTCCGGCACTGGGCCCAGTCGTCGACGACCATCTTGTCCATGATGTCGGTGAGCGAGAGCTCGACCGCGCTCATCGTGCCGTAGGGCACCACGAAGCCGCCCCGCCCGATCCACTCGGTCTTCAGGAGCGGCTCGGGCGCCGGGAGGCGCGACGCCTCGACCACGATGTCGGCGCCCCGGACGCACGCTTCCCACGAATCGACCGCCCGCACCGGCTTGCCTAGATCCTGCGAGAGCCGCGCGGCGAAGCCCGCGCGGCTCTCGGGGCGGCGGGAGTGGACGCGGATCTCCTCGAACCCGAACAGGTGGTCGAGGAGGCGCACGTTCCAGTACGCCGTGCCGCGCGCGCCGACGTGGCCGAGCACGCGGCTCGACTTGCGCGCGAGGTGCTTCGCCCCGATGGCGGTGACGGCCCCGGTGCGCATGTCGGTGATCGCGGTCGCGTCGACGATCGCGAGCGGGACGCCGGTCTCCGGGTCCATCAGGTTGAGGATCGCGAGCTCCGACGGGAGGCCGTGCCGGTAGTTGTCGACGAAGTCGCCGACGACCTTGACCCCCGCGAGCCCGAGCGGCTTCACCACGCCGCGCAGGACGTTGAAGTGGCCCTTGTCGGACGACTCGGGCACGAGGTGGACGCGCGGCTCGATGACCGTCCGCCCCTCGCCTTGCGCCTTCAGGCACGCCTCGACCGCGGCGAGGATCTCGCCCGGCGTCAGCGCGAGCCGCTCGACGTCCGGCCCGTTCAGGTAGGTGATGTCGATCGCGCGCATCGCGGGGCGCCGCCGCTCACTCGGCGCGGATGCCCGCCTTGCGGATGAACTCGCCCCAGCGCGCGTTCTCGCGCTTCAGCATCGCGGCGAGCTCGGCCGGCGAGCCGCCGGCCGGGTCGGCGCCGAGCCCGACCAGGCGCTCGCGCACCGCGGGATCGCGCAGGGCACGCGCGCTCTCCGCGGCGATCTTGTCGACGACGTCGGGAGCCGTGCCCGCGGGGGCCATCAGCGCGTACCACGACACCGCCTCGAAGCCGGGGAAGCCCTGCTCGGCGATCGTCGGCAGCGCCGGCGCGGCCGGGGCGCGCTTCAGGCTCGCCACCCCGAGGGCGCGGAGCTTCCCGGTCTCGACCTGCTTGAGCGCCGAGGACATCGACAGGAACATGAAGCTCACCTGGCCGCCGAGGAGATCGTTCATCGCCGGCGCCATGCCCTTGTACGGCACGTGCAGCATGTCGACGCCCGCCATCGACTTCAGCATCTCGCCGGCGATGTGCGCCTGGCTGCCGACGCCGGGCGAGCCGAACGTGAGCTTGCCGGGGCTCGCCTTCGCCAGCGCGACGAGCTCCTGCACCGACTTCGCCGGCACGCCCGGGTTCACGACGAGCGCGTTCTCCACCGTCGCAAGGAGCGTCACCGGGGCGAAATCGCGGAACGTGTCGTACGGCAGCTTGGCGTAGAGGTGCGGGTTCACGACCGCGTTGCCGGTCGGCAGCACGAGCAGCGTGTAGCCGTCGGCCGGCTGGCGCGCCACGTACTCGATGCCGATGTTGCCGGCCGCGCCGGCACGCGACTCGACGAGCACCGGCTGGCCCCACGCCTCGTTCAGCTTCTGCCCGACCGCGCGGGCGAGCAGATCCGCCGGGCCACCGGCGGTGAACGGATTGACGATGCGCACCGGCCCCGAAGGGTAGCCCTGCGCCGCGGCGAGGGCGGGGAGAAGCGCGGCGAGGACGGCGGGGAGCAGGCGCCTCATGACGGTCCTTTCTTCTTCACCAGACCCCAGCATACCGCCGCGATGCGGCGAGCGCGTCGTCCAGCACGTCGTAGTCGGCCGGCGCGGGCACGGCGAAGCCCGTAAGCAGCAGCGTGTCGCGCAGCCCCGCGAGCGTCGGCTCGCCCGCCACGGCGGCGAGCGCGTCGCGCAGCCGCCCGAGCTCGTCCGGCGGGAGCGTCGCGGTCGCGACGAGCGGCGGAATCGGCGCCGCCGGCGTGGTCGCGATCACCCGCACGCGGGCGGCGAAGTCGGGGTCGTGCTTCGCCAGCAGGTCGTAGTAGTAGCTGTCGAGCGGACCGACGTCGATGCCCCCGGCGACGAGCGCCTCGATGACCTGCCGCGCGTTGACGAGCCCGCCGACCGCCGCGCGGTAGAGCCGCGGCCCGTGCCGCTCGCGATACGGGGCGAGGTGCGCGCGCAGCGCCACGCAGCCGGACATCGAGTCTTCCAGCGTGTAGCCGACCACGGCGCCGAAAGTGTCCTCGAGCGTGCGGTGCGGGGAGTCGGCGCGCACGACGACGTCGGTGAAGTAGGCCGGGCGGCCGCGGTAGCGCGCGGGCGAAGGCACCGGCGCGGCGACGAGCGCCGGCCGCGGCGCGCGCTGCGAGTACGGCAGCCCGCACATCATCGCGCAGCCGAGGTCGTCGCGCGCCCAGAGCCCGGCGAGCGGCGCCGGCGCGTCGTAGTCGAGGAGCGCCCAGTCGAGGCCGGCGCGGCCGAGCGCCCAGCCGAGGAGCTCCCGCCACGCCCGCTTCGCCGCCGGGGCGGCGGAGTACATGCGCGCGTTGGCGACCGGCATCGGCGGCTAGCGATCGAGCTCCGGATAGTGCCGGAAGATCCCCGACTCGTTGAACGGAATCCGGCGCTCGGAGGCGAGATACGCCGCGATGCGCGGCCGCGCGGCGACGCGATCGTGCAGCGCGACCACTCGCGGGAACCTGCGCTCCCGCCGCGCCAGCGCCCGCGGGAACGCGTAGCGCAGCCCCGCGACGATCTGGAACACCGAGAGATCCACGTAGCTCAGCCGCCCGCCGACCATGCAGCGGCCCGGCCGGTTGCGCGCCAGCACGTCCTCGAAATGGCCGAGGTAATGCGTCAGGCGCGAGCCGATGAAGTCGGCCGAGCGCCGCTTCGCTGCCGGCTTCTGGTCCTCGTAGTAGAGGCTGCTCGCGATCGGATGGTGGGTGTCGTGGGCCTCGTCGACGAGGTCGATGATCGTGAGCTGGAGCTGGTGCGCCCAGAGCCGGTCGGCCTCGGCGCGCGGCGCGAGGCCGAGCCGGGGTCCGAGGAAGTGAAGGATGTTCGCGGTCTGGCCGATCACCTGCTTGCCGGCGCGAAGGAACGGCGGTGCGAGCGGCGGGCGGCGCACCGCGCGGCTCTCCATGAAGCGCATCATCGCCGCCATGCCGGTGCGCGGCCGGCGCGCGACGTCGATGTAGTCGGCGCCGGCCTGCTCGAGCGCGAGGCGGATGAATTCGCCGCGGCCCTGGATCCCGGGCCAGTAGTAGAGCTCGTAGCGCATGCGGTGCCTCCTCGTGAAGGCCCACATTCTGCGGGCGCGCCGCGCCGCTGCACAGCCCCGCTACGCCGCCTCCGACGAGTCCCGGCGGCGGGCCTCGGCCGCCGCGGGGATCGGCACCGTTACGCGCTTGCCTTTGCCCGCCTTGATGTCGCGCACGGCCTGGTTGGACCTCCGCGCCGATGTCGCGGCCGGCATCACGCCTGCGCAGCTGCTTGTCAGCCCGCTTCATCGCTAGATCCGCGCTACCGCTTCGGCGGCAGCGGTCGGATCCGCACGCGGCCCGGTTCG
>Ga0187894_10007343_pt1 | contig 10439 bp, 9 predicted proteins | sample GBC1701081metaG_FD_136650 | JGI IMG/M metagenome (GOLD analysis project Ga0187894, IMG submission 136650) | White microbial mat communities from a lava cave in the Kipuka Kanohina Cave System on the Island of Hawaii, USA - GBC170108-1 metaG ... | reverse complement strand
CGGAGCGCAGGTGCAGCCCGATCAGGATGTTCTCGAGCACGCTCCGCCCGCCGAACACGCTCGTCTTCTGAAAGGTACGCACGAGGCCCAGTTCGGCGACGCGGTTCGGCTTCAGGCCGTTCAGCCGTGCACCACGAAAGCGGATGTCGCCGGCGCTCGGCGCGAGGTAGCCGGTGATGGCGTTGAACGCGGTCGTCTTGCCCGCGCCGTTCGGGCCGATGAGCGACAGCACCTCACCCTCGCGGACCTCGAAGCTCGCCTGGTCGACCGCGACGAGCCCGCCGAAGCGGATCGTCAGGCGGTCGACGGCGAGCAGGGGAGCGGTCATGCGGGCGCGGCGGCGGCCGCGCCGCGGCGCCGCTCCCACCACTGCCGCACCGCCGGCACGATCCCCGCGGGCAGGAAGTAGAGAACGAGGATCATGAGCACGCCGTACACGATCCACTGCACCTCCGGCCGGATGGCGGCCGCGCGCAGCGTCTCCGGCAGCAGGCCGAAGATCAGCCCGCCGACGATCGGGCCGGCGAGCGTGCCCTTGCCGCCGGTGATCACCATGATCACCATCGTGACGGTGTAGAGGAACAGGAACACGTCCGGGTCGACGATGCGGATGTAGTGCGCGTAGAGCGCGCCCGCCGCGCCCGCCATCGCCGCCGACACGACCGTGGTCAGCACGAGGTAGCGCGTCACGTCGATTCCGACCGAGGTCGCGAGCGGCTCGTTCTCGCGCAGGGCGACCATCGCGCGGCCGGCGCGCGAGCGCACGAGCCGCCGGATCAGCACGTACGAGACCACCGCCACGCCGAGCGTGAGCCAGTAGTTCTCCGGCTTCTTCCAGAACGCGTGCTCGCCCACCCCCGGCAGCCACAGCGCGAGCGGCGGGATGTTGTTGAGCGCCATCGGCCCCTGCGTCAGCTCGACCCAGTTCACCGCGACCAGGCGCATCACCTCGGCGAAGCTGATCGACACGATCACGAAGTACGCGCCGCGCACGCGGAACGCGAGCTTGCCGATGAGCCAGCCGAACGCACCCGCGACGACTACCGCCGCCAGCATCCCGCACCACACCGGCTTCGGGTCGAGCGCGAGCGCGACGCCGGGCGCGAGTTGCACCTTGAACCCGAGCGACACGAGCGCGCTCGCATACGCGCCGATGCCGAAGAATGCGACGTGGCCGAGCGAGAGCTGGCCGGTGTAGCCGAGCAGGAGATTGAGGCTCATCGCCGCGACGATGAAGATCCCGGTGACGATGAGGATGTGCAGCGCGTACTGGTTCGTCATCCACAGCGGCAGCGTGACGAGGAGCGCGAGCCAGGCCGCGGTCAGCGCGGCCTTCATCCGATGCGCTCCTTCTGCGCGAAGAGCCCGGTCGGCCGGAAGAGCAGGATGACGATGATCAGCAGGAATCCCATCGCGTCGCGGTAGCCCGAGGAGACGTAGCCCGCGCCGAGCTCCTCGACCAGCGCGAGGATGAAGCCGCCGATCGTCGCGCCGGCGATGTTGCCGAGCCCGCCGAGAATGACGATCGCGAACGCCTTCGCCGCGGCGAGGTCGCCCATCGTCGGGTAGACGACGAACACCGGTCCGAGCAGCGCGCCGGCGGCGGCGGCGAGGCCCGAGCCGAGCGCGAAGGTCGCGGTGTGGATGGTGCCGATCCGCACGCCCATCAGCGCCGCGGTGTCGCGGTCCTGGAAGGTCGCGCGCATCGCCCGCCCGAGCCGGGTGCGGTTGATGAGCGCATAGGTCGCGGCGATCAGGACGATCGCGACCGCGAACACGAACACGCGGTTCCACGCGACCGACACCGGCCCGATCACGAGCGGCGCGGCCGGGAACGGGTTGTCGATCGACTTGGCGACGCCGGTCCAGGCGAGCTGCTCGGCGTTCTGGAGCGCGATCCAGGCGCCGATCATCACCAGCATCGTGGTGTCGATGTCGGCACCGCGCAGCCGGCTGAGCAGCACGAGCTCGACCCCCGCGCCGAGCGCCACGCCGAGCGCGACGGCGAGCGCGAGCGCGACGAAGAAGTTCGCGCCGACGAGCATCGCGAACGCGTACATCATGTACGCGCCGAACGCGTACAGCTCGCCGTGGGTGAAGTTGACGACCCGCATGATCCCGAAGATCAGCGTGAGGCCGATCCCGAGCAGCGCGTAGGTGCCGCCGAGCATCAGCGCGTTCAGGCCGTGCTGCAGCAGCTGGTCCAAGGCTCAACGATCCCGAAAGGAGCCCGCGGGCCGCGCGGGCCCGGGCTGCACGTCGTGGGGGTGGCGATCGGCCCGCGGGCGTCGCCGCGGGCCGCCTTGCCGGCGCGCCGGCGCGCCGCCGCGCCGCTCAGTTCTTGATGACCTTGCCGTTGTCGATCTTGACGAGGTACACGCTCGGAACGTTCTGCGCGCTCTCCTTGCCCGCCGGCCCCTGCTTGATGAAGGCGATGTCGCCGTTGATGCCCTTCACCCGCACGTTCCACAGCGCGGACTGGATCGCCGCCGGGTCGGTCTTGCCGGCCGCGCGAATCGCCTCGACGATCGTCGTGACGCCGTCCCAGCCGCGGAAGCCTTCCGTCAGCCCGCCGACGTTGTGCTTGCGCGCGTTCCACTCGGCGACGAACTTCTTCGCGAGGTCGGGGTTCTTCACCGCTTCCGGGAACCACGGCGTGAAGAACACGAGGTGCATCGACCCGTTGGCCGCGTCGCCGGCCTGGGCGATCAGCTGGTCGGGCGAGTTCGACCCGCCGGTGGTGATGATGCGCGCCTTGAGCTGCTGCTCCTTCGCCTGCTTGAGGATCAGCGTGATCTGCTCGACCGCGGTGGTGACGAACACGGTGTCGCCGCCGGAGGCCTTGATCTTGGCGAGCTGCGCCGAGAAGTCGGTGGCCTTCGGGTCCATCGTCTCCATCACCCCGACCTGCACGCCGTTCGCCTTGAGCATGTCGGAGAACTCTTTCGCGGCGCCGAGCCCGAAGTCGTTGTTGGTCGACAGGAAGTCGGCCTTCCTTATGCCGAGCGCCTTGACCATCGGCGTGAACGCGCGCGCCTCCATCTCGGAGGTCGGGCTGATGCGGAAGATCCACGGATTGCCCGAGGTGGTGATCTTGCCGGAGGAGGAAGTCTCGACCAGCATCGGCACGCCGTACTCCATCAGCTTCGGCATCACCGCGAGCGTGAGGGTCGAGCTCCAGGCGCCCATCATCACCGGCACCTTGTCCTTGACGATCAGCTTCTCGGCGGTGGCGACCGCCTCGGTCGGGTTGGACTTGTTGTCCTCGACGACGAGCTGGATCTTGCGGCCGAGCACGCCGCCCGCCGCGTTGATCTGGTCCTCGGCGATCTTCGCGCCCTGCGCGACGTAGTTGCCGGACGCGGCGAACGCCCCGGTGAGCGGCTGCGTCACGCCGATCCTGATCGCGTCCTGCGCCGCGACCGGCGCCGCGGCGAGCGCCGCCGCGGCGAGCGCACCCCAAAGCCCGATGTTCAGCCCGATGTTGAGCCTGTTGTTCATGACGTTCCTCCTGGAGAAAACCCCGATGCGTGCGAAGGCGCATCGTGCACCGAATGGGGCGCCGCGGGCAAGCGCCGCGGGCCGCCCCTCGCGCCCGTCGGCGCCCCGCCGGGGTGCCGGGGCTGGCGCCGGCCGCTCGCGGCGGTGCGGAACCGCGGGCAGCGGGCCCGCCTGACGTAGAATCGACCGCTCGAGGAGCTTCGAGGACGCTCATGGGAACCGACGACCTGCGCGCGACCGGCCGCCGCATCGTAAAGGCGGCCTGTCCGCACGACTGCCCCGACACCTGCGCGATGGAGGTCACGGTCGAGAACGGCGTCGCGGTCGACATCAAGGGCGCCGACATGCCGTTCACCGAGGGCGTGCTGTGCACCAAGGTCGCGAAGTACCTCGACCGCACCTATTCGAAGGACCGCGTGCTCCACCCGATGCGCCGCGTCGGTGGCAAGGGCCCGGGCAAGGGCAGGCTCGAGCGCATCTCCTGGGATGCGGCGCTCGACGAAATCGCCGCGCGGTTCAAGGCGATTGCGGCAGTGGACCCGCAGCAGATCCTGCCGTGCAGCTACGCCGGCACGATGGGGCAGCTCCAGTACGCGTCGATGGACCGGCGTTTCTTCCACAAGCTGGGCGCGAGCCTGCTCGACCGCACGCTCTGCTCGTCGGCGGGCAAGGTCGGCATGAAGCTCACGCTCGGCGGCTCGGTCGGAATGGACCCGGAGCGCTTCGACGAAGCGAAGCTCATCCTCATCTGGGGCTCGAACCCGATCGTCTCGAACCTGCATCTCTGGACGCGCTGCCAGGAGGCGAAGCGGCGCGGCGCGAAGCTGGTCGCGATCGACCCGTGGCGCAGCCAGACGGCGGAGAAGTGCCAGCAGCACGTCGCGCTGCTGCCCGGCACCGACGGCGCGCTCGCGCTCGGGATGATGCACGTCATCCTCGGCGAGGGGCTGCACGACCGCGACTACGTGGCGCAGCACACGCTCGGGTTCGACGGGCTCGCCGGGCGGGTGCAGGACTATCCGCCGGCGAAGGTCGCGCGGATCTGCGGCATCACGCCGGAGGAGGTGGTGAACCTCGCGCGCGAGTACGCGCGCGTGAAGCCGGCCGCGATCCGCCTCAACTACGGCATGCAGCGCCACTCCGGCGGCGGGATGGCGGCGCGCACGATCGCCTGCCTGCCGGCGCTCGTCGGTGCGTGGCGCGAAGCGGCCGGCGGCATCGTGCTCACCACCGCCGATTTCTACGGCTTCGACCACAAGGCGCTCGAGCGGCCGGACATGATCTGGAACTCGCCGCGCACGATCAACCAGTCGCAGCTCGGCGATGCGCTCACCGGCGCCGAGCCGCCGATCAGGGCGGTGTACGTCTACAACAACAACCCGGTCGCGGTCTGCCCCGATTCGAGCAAGGTGATCGCCGGGTTCGCGCGGCCCGATCTGTTCACCGCCGTGCACGAGATCTTCTTCACCGACACCACCGACTACGCCGACATCGTGCTACCGGCGACGACCCAGCTCGAGCACACCGACATCCACAAGTCGTACGGCCACCTCTACGTCGTCGGCAACAGTCCGGCGATCGCGCCGCTCGGCGAGGCGAAGCCGAACATCGAGGTGTTTCGCCTCCTCGCGAAGCGCATGGGCTTCACCGACTCGTGCTTCGACGATACCGACGAGGACGTCTGCCGGCAGGCGCTGCGCTCCGACAACCCGCGCATGAGCGGGATCGACTGGAACGCGGTGAAGGACGAGGGCTGGCGGCGCCTTGCGGTGCCGGAGCGGTTCGCGCCGTTCGCGCACGGCGGTTTCCCGACGCCGTCGGGCAGGTGCGAGTTCCACAGCGAGTCGGCGGTCCGGCTCGGCCACGACCCGCTGCCGCACTACATCGCGCCGCGGGAGAACGCGCTCGCCGCGCCGGCGCTCGCCGCGCGCTACCCGCTCGCGTTTATCTCGCCGCCGTGCCGCAACTTCCTCAACTCGAGCTTCGCCAACCTCGCGTTCGCGCTCGATTCCGAGGACGGCGAGCCGACCCTCCAGATCAACCCGGCGGATGCCGGCGCGCGCGGGCTCGCGAGCGGCGACCGGGCGCGGGTCTTCAACGACCGCGGCGAATTCACGCTCAAGGCCGAGGTCACCACCCGCGCCCGCGTCGGGCTCGTGGTCGCGCCGTCGGTGTGGTGGAAGAAGCTCTCGCCCGACGGCCGCAACGCGAACGACGTGACCTCGCAGGCGACCGCCGATCTCGGCGGCGCGGCGACCTTCTACGACTGCCTGGTCGAAGTGAGCCGGGCGTAGCCCGAATTTCGTCCGTGCCGTCCGTGCCGTCGTCCCGGCGCAAGCCGGGATCCGGTCCTTCCCTGGACTCCGGCGTTCGCCGGAGTCACTTTCAGTACTTCACCGAGCAGCTGTACGGCGAGGTCGCCGGGACGCTGACCGGCTTTCCGGCCATCGCTTCCCCGAGCGCCGCGCGCACGTAGTAGCGAAACGTTCCGCGCCGGGCCGGCGGTCCGGAACCAGGCCGCCCCTCGACAGGGCGCTCCGGCTGCGGTACACGGTACGGGCCGATTATCGATCACGAGTTCGCATTGCGCGACAATCCGCCGTCGGTACGAGCCTCATCGACCCGCGAGGACCCATGCGCCACGCCCTCTTTGCCCTCACCTTCGCCCTCGGCCTCGCCCTCGCTTCCGCCGGTCCGGCCGCCCGTGCCGCCGACCTCCCGCTCTTCGACGCCCACCTCCACTACAGCCACGACGCCTGGGAGCAGCTCTCGGCGAAGGACGCGATCGCGCTCCTGCGCAAGGCGGGCGTGCGGCGCGGAATGGTGTCGAGCTCGAACGACGAGGGCACGCAGCGCCTCTACGCCGAGGCGCCCGCCCTGATCCTGCCGGAGCTGCGGCCGTACCGGACGCGCGGCGACATCGGCACCTGGGTGCGCGACCCGGCGATCGTGACCTACGTCGAGGAGCGGCTGAAGAAGTACAAGTACTTCGCGATCGGCGAATTCCACCTCTTCGGCGCCGACGCCGATCTCCCGGTGCCGCGGCGGATGGTCGAGCTTGCGCGACAGTACCGGATCCTGCTCCACGCTCACTCCGACGCCGACGCGGTCGAGCGCCTCTTCCGGCAGGACCCGGAAGCGCGCATCCTCTGGGCGCACGCCGGCTTCGAGCGGCCCGAGCGGGTGCGCGAGCTGCTGCGGAAGCACAAGAACCTCTGGGCCGACCTCGCGTTCCGCACCGACCACGGCTCGGGCGGCCGGCCGCCGCCGGAATGGCGTGCGGCGTTTCTCGAGTTCCCGGACCGCTTCATGGTCGGCACCGACACCTACGTCGCCGAGCGCTGGCACTACGTGCCCGAGCACTCGGCGTGGTCGCGCACGTGGCTCGCGACCCTGCCGCCGGAGGTCGCCGAGCGGATCGCGTACCGGAACGGCGAGGCGATGATCGAGGCGATCGTCGCGCGCCAGCAATAGCCGGAGGAGGAGAGCGATGAGCACCCGACTGACCGCGGCGCTGACCGGCCTCGCGCTGTGCGCTTGCGCGCCCGCACTTGCCCTCGCGCAGGCCTATCCGGCGAAGCCGGTGCGCCTCGTCGTGCCGTTCCCGCCGGGCGGCTCGACCGACATCGTCGCGCGGATCGTGGCGCAGAAGCTCGGCGAGCGGCTCGGCCAGCAGGTCGTGGTCGAGAACCGCGGCGGCGCCGGCGGCACGATCGGGACCGAGGCGGTGGCGAAGTCGGCGCCGGACGGCTACACGCTGGTGCTCGGCACGACCAGCACGCACGTCGTGGCGCCGGGCGTCTACCAGAAGATCGGGTACGACCCGATCAAGGATTTCGCGCCGATCTCGCTGCTCGCGGTGACGCCGTACCTGCTGGTCGTGAACCCGGGGGTGAAAGCGGGCTCGCTCAAGGAGTTCGTCGACTACGTGAAAGCGCGCCCGGGCAAGATGAACTACGCCTCTGCCGGGACCGGCTCCACGACCCACCTCGCGATGGAGATGCTGAAGAGCGAGGCGGGGCTGTACATCGTGCACATCCCGTACAACGGCAACGGGCCGGCCGGAACGGCGGTGATCGCGGGCCAGGTCGAGGTGCTGTTCGGCAGCCTGCCGGCGGTGCTGCCGCACGCGAAATCGGGCCGCGTGCGGCCGATCGCGGTCGGGACGCCCAAGCGCTCGCCGTCGCTGCCCGAGGTGCCGACGGTTGCAGAATCGGGCTTCCCCGGCTTCGACGCCTCGCTCTGGCTCGCGCTCATGGCTCCGGCCGGGACGCCGCCCGCCGTGATCGAGCGCCTGCACAAGGAGACGCTGGCGGCGATCGCGTCGCCCGACGCCGCCGACGCGCTCGGCAAGGCGGGCGCCGAGCCGGTCACCAGCACGCCGGCGGAGCTCGCCGGCATGGTGAAGGACGGCGTCGCGAAGTACGCGAAGGTGATCAAGCAGGCAGGCGTGCAGCCGCAATGATCGCGGCGCGCCGGCTCGCCGCGCTCGCGCTCGCGTCCGCCGCCGCGCTGCCCGCGCCGGCGGCGGCGCAGTGCGACGGGCCCGGCCGGAAGGTCGAATCCGAGCGCCTCGTCGTGGTCTACCGCACGGTGCCGGCGAAGGTCGCCGTCGGGCAGCACTTCGCGGTCGAGGCGCGGGTGTGCGCGAAGGGCGCGGGCGCGGCCCCGACCGCGCTCCGGGTCGACGCCGACATGCCCGCCCACCGTCACGGGATGAACTACCGCGCGAAGGTCTCGGCGAAAGGCGACGGGCGCTACGTCGCCGAGGGCCTGCTCTTCCACATGCCCGGCCGCTGGCGGTTCGTGTTCGACGTCGACGCGGGCGGGCGGACCGAGCGCCTCGCGGCGGACCTCGACCTGGAATGAGAGCCGCGCTCGCTGTGGCGCTCGCTGCGGCGCTCGCCGTGGCGCTCGCCGCCGCGGCCGCGCACGGAAACGGGCCCGTCGCGTTCGAGCCGGCCGAGGTCCGGCGCATCGTCGGGCACGGCCCGTGGCCGCAGCCGGTGCTCCCCGACCGGTCGAACCGCGTTGCGGGTGACGCGCAGGCGATCGCGCTGGGACGGCGGCTCTTCTTCGACCCGCGCCTCTCCGCGAACGGCGCGATCGCGTGCTCGACGTGCCACGTCCCGTCGCTCGCCTGGACCGACGGCCGGACGCGCGCCAATGGCCTCGCCGCGCTCGACCGCAACACGCCGAGCGTCGTCAACGCGGGGCTCGGGCGCTGGTTCGGCTGGGACGGCGGCGCCGACACGATCTGGGCGCAGGGCCTGCGGGCGATGCTCGATCCGCGCGAGATGGGCGCGAGCCCGGCGCTCGTCGCCGGCGCGATCCGCGGCGACGAGGCGCTCGCGTGCCTGCACAACGCGGCGTTCGGCGCCGGCGCGGTGCGGCGGGACGACCGGCAGGTCATGGTGGACGCGTCGAAGGCGATCGCGGCGTTCGTCGCGACGCAGACTTCCGGCCGCACACCGTTCGACGACTTCCGCAACGCGCTGGCGCGCGGCGACCGTGCGGCGGCGGCGCGCTACCCGGCCGCGGCCCAGCGCGGCGCCAGGATCTTCGTCGGCAAGGGCAACTGCAGCGTCTGCCACTTCGGCCCCGCCTTCACCAACGGCGAGTTCCACGACGTGGGCGTGCCGTATCTCCTCCCCGGCGGCCGCGTCGACGAGGGCCGGCACGGCGGCATCAAGCGGCTGCGCGCCGATCCGTTCAACCTGCTCGGGACCTACAGCGACGACGCGTCGGGCGCCAGCGCGACCAGGACGCGCCACGTCGAGATGCAGCACGCGAACTTCGGCCAGTTCAAGGTGCCGTCCTTGCGCAACGTCGCGCTCACCGCGCCGTACATGCACGACGGGCGGTTCGCGACCTTGAGCGACGTCGTGCGGCACTACTCCGAGCTCGACATGGAGCGCATCCACGCCCACGGCGAGCAGCTGCTGCGGCCGCTGCGGCTCACGCCGGGAGAGAGCGCGGACCTCGTCGCGTTCCTCGAGTCGCTCAGCGATCCGCGGGGGCGGGAGGAGCCGGGAGCGCTTCGGCCGGTCGAGGGTTGCGGGCGCTGAGCGGCCGCGGCGGGTTCGCCAAACTACTCCGCGCGGCGCTGGACGCGAGACCGCGCGTGACCGAAGATGTACAATTCCAATCGCTTGTTGTACACGACGAACGAGGAGCCTCCGATGAGCTGGAACGTCGCACAAGCGCGCCGCCGTTTCGCCGAACTGCTGGCCCGGGCACGCCGAACGCCGCAGCCGATCTATCGGCGTAGCGAGCTCGTGGGTGCGGTCGTAGGACCGGACGCTCTGCGGATGCTGGACGAGCACCGCAAGGCCCGGACCGGCGAATCGCTCGCGCAGGCGCTGCTCCGTTTGCGCGAGATCTGCGCGCAGGGGCGCTATCGGCTCCCCGTGCCGCCGCGCCGCAACCGCCGGCAAGTGGCCACCCGGGAGGGCAACCCGTCGCGCTAGCGGGTCGCGGACCCCGTCTCGGGTTTCCATACCACCCACCCGCCCGCATCCCCGTCCGGCACCCGGACCTGCCGCGGCACCGGCGCGGTCGCCACGCCCGGCTCGACGAGCGGCACGGTCCGCGACGGCGCCTGCGCCGGCGGTTCGCCCTCCCAGCGGAAGCGCGAGAGCTGGCTCTGCCGGTCCTGCTCGAACCGCAGGTCCTCCGCGCGCCGCAGCGCTTCGCTGCCCGGCGCGCCGGGCTGCGCCTGCCGGATCTGCTGCCGATAGTTCAGCTCGTCCTGCGACATCCGCTGACCGCGCTGGAGCGCGTCGTAGTCGAGGCGCTGCTGCGGGGACATCGTTCCGGCGCGAAAGCTCTGGATCGACTGCTGGAGCTGGAGCGAGAAATCGTCGGACTGCTGCTGGCGCAGGAGCAATGCGCGCGCAGCCGGGTCCTGCGCATGCGCGAGGCCGGCGGCGGCGAGG
>Ga0187894_10007341_pt1 | contig 10440 bp, 10 predicted proteins | sample GBC1701081metaG_FD_136650 | JGI IMG/M metagenome (GOLD analysis project Ga0187894, IMG submission 136650) | White microbial mat communities from a lava cave in the Kipuka Kanohina Cave System on the Island of Hawaii, USA - GBC170108-1 metaG ... | reverse complement strand
TCAGCAGGATCAACCGTCGCGATTACTGGCCCCGCCTCTTCCCTGACCTCTCAGCTTCGGTGGTATCCAGGACCGTGGGGCGAAGAGTGTTTTTGAGGTTGACTTTGGAAGTCATATCAACGCTCCGGTTCAGCGGCGGGCCGCGCAGCGGACCGTCCGCTGCAACCGGTTGTTAGCAAGCGTCAGCTGCGTCCTTGATTGTTCGAAGGCACTCGACTCTCACTTTTGCGGTCCGAGGATATCCCGCAGAGAACCCAGGAATGAGAACACCGCTCCCATGTCGTGAGGCACGAAGATCTTCGTTGCCTGCCCATCTCCGAGAGACTGGGCGACGTTAGCTGCGGCAGACAGCCCGACCAACCGAACGATGGCCTCCTTGTCCGGGGATTCGGCGATGGCTTGCGCGATCGCCCGGTAGCCCTCTGCTTCTGCGGATCGCACCTTCTGTATTGCCTCGGCCTTGGCGGCCCCGATCATTCTGATTCTCTCGGCCTCAGCCTCGGCCATCTGAATGATGAAGTCCTTTCGTGAAGGACCGGTGAGAGAGTAGAAACCTCTCAGGGTATCGCTGTCACGAGCAAGTAGTTCCTTCTCTAGCTCCCACGGGAAGCTGTTGGGTTCGCTTTCGTGTTCCATTGCTCTCACGCTCCTTCCACATCGATAGACTTGATTTCGACTAGGCGAACAGACACGCCCCACGGCGCAGTCTCCCGCGCGAGTGCTGTCTGAAGCTCGTTGGCTATCTTGTCCCGGCCGGTCACAAGCTCGCGGACGGGGTACTTGCCAGACTCATTCCTAAGCAGTGACTGAACGAGCTTTTCAATTGCAAGGGTGTAGTCCGTCACGTTGTACACGGCCTTCATAGGGTCGTTGACCGTGTAATAGAGCACCGCTTCCAACGAGCATCGGTTGCCGTCCTTCGTGAGGATGTTTGACTCGCGATGTTCATCGATCACCTCCCTGGTCGGGATGTAATCGCGAGCGATGCGAGCGTGTCGTCGCACGCCGCCCTCGTCCAGCGTGACTTGCGTGTATTCAAACTTCCCGACCCGATCGAACAGTCCCCAGAGGCTGAAAAGGGAGTGAAGCCCCGGCTCGGCCACATACCTCGGTTTGCCGAATCGCACGACGATCTTGGCCTCGCCCTGTTCCACGATGAAGAACCTTCGCACGCCGAGCGTGAGGAAGGTGAGTATCGCAGGAAGAGCTGAACTATTCATGGGTTGGGGTCTCCTGTCTTGCTAACAAGCATTCTGCTGAAAACTGGGTAGTGAGGCTGAAGGGGGCACTCCGTTTGCCGCCTGGCCGCCCGCCAAACCATTCAAGACCCGTAATTTACACCTATGGACGGCGACGCGTGGCTTGCTTCGATACCGCGCGGCCCATGTAGCGCGGGTCAGCGACCGCAGCCATTCCGGTCGCCGGCTCATCCTCCCCAAACCCGACCTGCCGGACGAACGACATCCCCTCCTGGATGCTGGGGAAGGCATGGCGACAGGATGATTTCCACCCCGGTCACTCCAGCGCGCCCAGCCTGAGCTGCCATGGGTGCACGCGGGTCGTGGTGAGCACCCCGCTGTGCGACCAGGGATCGGCTGCGATCCGCCGCTCGATCTCAGCCTCGTCGGCCGCGCGGACGATCAATAGCGCCTCGCGAGCCCCCTCGAGCGGACCGCCCAGCACGACGAAACCCCCGGCCGCCAGCCCGTCCATGAAGTCAGCGTGTGCCGCCCACTCGACCTGACCCTCGAGCGGAAGGGCTTCGTTCCAGGCCGGTCCGCGCTTCCGGAAGACAGCGAACAGACGCTTCATGTGGCGGCCCCGCAATTGAATGCCAACCATAGTACCCCGACTCCGGGTAATCCCTCGTTCCGGTCGGGTCACGAGGCCACCGGCGAGAAGTCCTGGCGCGGAGGCCTCCGAGCGCTTAGTATATACATCTGTATGTTGCACAGGTGCGCTTCCGCTGGGATCAGAAGAAGAGCGACGCCAACCTTCTGCGGCGAGGGTTCGACTTCGAATTTGCGACGCTCGTCTTCGACGGTCCAACGCTGGAGCGGCCTGACACGCGCCGGGACTACGGAGAGAAGCGCCTGGTGGCCATCGGGATGGCCGCAAGCTGCGTGCTCACCGTCGTCTACACCGACCGGACTGAGACCGGCGCTGTTGTTCGACGGATCATCTCGGCCCGGCTGAGCGACCGACATGAGCGGCAGAGGTACTTCCAGGCCCTTGAAGAAGTCTGATCGCCCCGAGCGCGGCCGGGCCGACCTCCGGCGGCTCCGCCGGGCTTCCGAACGAGCGATCGCGCGCACGTCGCCCCCGGAGCTGGCCGACCTGCCGCCGGGTTTCTGGGACAGTGCGGAGCTCGTTCACCCCGTGCCGAAACGACCGATTTCTCTCCGAATAGATGCCGATGTCCTCCGCTGGTTCAAACGGCGCGGACCCCGGTATCAGTCCCGAATGAACGCCGTTCTTCGCGCCTACATGCACGGGGTGAAGGACCTGCGCGGCCACGGAGCAACGGGACGGCGACGCTAGCCTCCGTCCGCTGCCCTCACCTGTCGAGCGGGCTGCGCACTCCCCTGCCTCCGGTCTTCGCGACGTGGGTATAGATCATCGTGGTGCTGACATCCACATGACCGAGCAGTTCCTGGATCGTGCGGATGTCGTAGCCGCGCTCGAGCAGGTGCGTCGCGAATGAGTGTCGCAGCGTGTGGCACGACGCCGGCTTGGTGAGGCACGCGCGCACGACCGCTCGGCGCACCGCCCGCTGAACCACCGACTCGTGCAGGTGGTGCCGCCGCAGCGCTCCCGCCTGCCGGTCGTAGTACGGGCGCGTCGCGGGAAAGACCCACTGCCAGGCCCACTCCGCGGAGGCGTTCGGGTATTTGCGCTCGAGCGCGGTCGGCAGCACCGCCCCCGCGTAACCCCGCCTGCCGTCGCGCCGCCACAGCGTCTCAATGCGCCCGATGTGCCGACGCAGATCCGCGGCGATCGCGGCCGGCAACATCGTCTGCCGATCCTTGTCCCCCTTCCCCGCCCGCACCGTGATCTCCTGCCGGTCGAAGTCCAGGTCCTTGACGCGCAGCCGGCAGCACTCGAGCAGGCGCAGGCCCGACCCGTACATCAGCCTCGTCATGAGTCGCGGCATGCCCTCGACGTGGTCGAGCAGGCGCATCACTTCAGATTCGGAGAGCACGACCGGCAGACGCACGGGCCGCTTCGCGTGCACCAGATCGTCGAACCACGGCAGGTCGCGGCCCAGCACTTCTTTGTAGAGGAACAGGATCGCCGACAGAGCCTGGTTCTGTGTCGAGGCCGCCACGCATCCCTTGACCGCCAGGTCGGTCAGGAACTGTTGGATCTCCGGCGCGCCAATCTCCTGCGGCGGCCGCCGGCCCGCCGCCTTCAGGAACCTGCGGATCCAACCGAGGTACGCCCGCTCGGTGGAACGGCTGTAGTGCCGCGCGCGGATCTGACCGCGCACCCTGCGCGCCAGGTCGGTCCACCACTCCGGCGGCACGGGTTCCGTGGAAGCGAGAATGTGCAGGTCCCGCACAGCGGAAGCGTGGCGCGTGGCAGGGCGCCGCGCGGGACTATCGAGACCGCGGATTCCCGCCCGCGCAACGCCGACGTGGCCGGATCCGCAACGCGCGCCCCCCGCGCTTGCCGGGTCCGCGCCGGACGCGGAGAATAAGGATTTCCCGGCGGCCAGGCCGCCTTTCGAGGGCCCGCATGCAGCCGGTCGAAATCCACGGTTATCTCCAGAAGGACGTCATCGGCCAGGACGAGTCGCTGAAGTACGTCTCGGTCGCCATCTTCAAGCACCTGCAGGGCGAAAAGTTCGGCAACCTGCTGTTCATCGGCAGCAGCGGCACCGGCAAGACCACGATCATGCGCACGATCGAGCGGCTCTACCGCGAGCACGAGTCGCTCGCCGAGTACCGCACGGTGATCGTGATGAACGCGAACACGCTCGCCTCCGAAGAAGGTCTGGTAGACACGGCCAGGCTGTTCACCCGTCTCGAGGAGCGGGTCCGCGTGATCCTCGGCAACGACGTCACGCCGGAGCAGATGGCCGCCTACATGGAAAAGGCCACCGTCTGCATCGACGAGGTGGACAAGATCTCGGCGGTGGTCGGCGGCAAGCCGTCCGTGACGGGGATCAATATCCAGCAGGCGCTGCTGACGCAGATCGAGGGCGAGAAGGTCCTGCATCAGGCGACCTTCTACAAGAAGGGCGTTCCGTCGAAGGCCGGCATTCCGGTGGACACGAGCAAGATGCTCTTTCTCTGCGGCGGCGCCTTCGAGTCGCTCTACGACCAGGTGTACCGGCGGGTCACCGCGCCCACGTCGAAGGTCAAGCTGCCCACGAAGACGGTCTACGAGAACGGTTCCGTGCAGATCCGCGAGGTGTTCAGCCTCAAGGATCACTTCCGCATGGACGACCTGTTCGACTTCGGCATGCTGCCGCAGTTCCTGTCGCGGTTCGACAACTCGATCATCCTCGAGGACCTGTCGCCGGCGATCCTCAAGCGGATCTTCAGCGAGCCGCCCGACTCGGTGTACAACGCATCGCGCAAGTTCTTCCGCAACTTCGGCATCGAGCTCGAGATGACGGATCCGGCGATGAACCGCATCGCCGACGAGGCGTCGAAGTTCAGCCGCATCGGCGCCCGCGCGCTGAAGGCGGTGTACGGCCGCGTGATCAAGCCGTACGAGTTCGACCCGCTGCACTCCGACGCGCTGAAGAAGGATGGCGACGGCCTGCGCCTGATCCTCGACGACAAGGTCGTCGAGCGCAGCCTCTCGGCACGGTGACGCTGCGGTGACCGGCACCACCCCGCGGTCCGGCGACGGGCCGCTCGTCCCCGGGATTCCGGGGTTCTCGTACGCCGACCTGTTCGACCCGGCGCGGCTGCGCGACCTGTCGGATCTCTTCGACCGCGAGGTCGCCGCCGCGGACCCAGAGCTCGCCGCCGCCTGGTCGGCGTACCGGGCCGAGCCCGGCGCGCCGCGCGACCCGCGCGAGGTGTCGGAGCTGCACATTCGTCTGGGCACGCACCTCTCGCCGTTCGTCGCGCGGCTGTTTGGCGTCGAAGCCGCGGCCGCGGAGCTGCAGCGGCAGACGCTGGCCCAGGACCCGATCTTCCGGTTCCGCGTGGACTTCCTGCGGCGGCGGGTGGCCGGCAAGGTGAAGCCCGAGTCGGTGGATGCGGCCGCCCGCGCCGCCGACGACGCCGCGGTGGACGCGTGGCTGCACGCGCCTGCCGCCGCGCAGCCGCCGTACGGCATCGTGGACCGCGAGCTGGCGCTCACCGGTGCGGTGTCGGAGCTGCTCGATCTCGAAGCGGCGCTCGCCGCGCCCGCTGCGACAGCCACACCTCAAGACCCCGCAGCCGGGTTCGGCGAGCGCACAGCCCGCCTGCGGGCGCGCGCCGCGCGCATTGGCCTGTCGCTGCCCGACGACGCCGCTGTCGTCGCGCACCTGCTTGCGGTCTTTGCACGCTGGACTGCCGTGCGCGCCGAAGGGCCGGGCCAGGACAGCGCGCGCGCCGCCGCAGTACGCGGGTGGGTCTCGTTCCACCTGCCGCACCCGATGAACTACCAGGACCTCGTGCACACGCTGCGCCCGCAGGCGCCGCAGGTCCCCGAGCTGCGCGTGCTGCCCGAAGAAAAGCACCGCCGCCGCGACGGCTTCGGACTCACCGACGCGCGGATGAACGCGCGGCAGGTGCTGGGCGAAGTGCACTACTGCGTCTACTGCCACGACCGCGACAAGGACTCGTGCAGCAAGGGGCTGCGCGACAAGACCGCCGCGCTGAAGAAGAACCCGCTCGGCGTGACGCTGAACGGCTGCCCGCTCGACGAGAAGATCTCCGAAATGCACACGCTGGCCCGCCGCGGCGACCCCGTGGGCGCGCTTGCCATGGTGATGGCCGACAACCCCATGTGTCCCGGCACGGGGCATCGCATCTGCAACGACTGCATGAAGGGGTGCATCTACCAGACGCAGGATCCGGTGAACATCCCGCAGATCGAGACCGGCGTGCTGACGACGGTGCTCGACATGCCGTGGGGGGTCGAGATCTACGGCCTGCTCACGCGCTGGAATCCGCTGAACGCGAAGCGCCCGTACGCGCTGCCTTACAACGGCCGCAACGTGCTGGTCGTCGGCCTCGGCCCCGCCGGCTACACGCTGGCGCACCACCTGATGAACGAAGGGTTCGGCGTCGTCGGCGTGGACGGCCTGAAGATCGAGCCGCTCCCCGAGGCCTGGACCGGTGGCCCCGGCGGCGCCGACGGGCAAGGCGGCTGGCAACTGCCTCAGCCGATCCGGTCGTTCTCGCAGATCCAGTCGGCGCTCGACGCGCGTGTGCTCGCCGGGTTCGGCGGCGTGTCGGAGTACGGAATCACCGTCCGGTGGGACAAGAACTTCCTCACGCTGCTGCACCTGACGCTCGCGCGGCGGCAGACGATGCGGATGTTCGGCGGCGTGCGCTTCGGCGGCACGCTCGACGCGGCGGAGGCGTGGCGGCTGGGGTTCCATCACATTGCCATCGCCGCCGGCGCCGGGCGGCCGACGCTCGTCGGCATGAAGAACAACCTGCTGCGCGGCGTGCGGCAGGCGAGCGACTTCCTGATGGCGCTGCAGCTCACCGGCGCGTTCAAGCGCGACTCGCTGGCGTCGCTTCAGGTGCGCCTGCCGGCGATCGTCGTCGGCGGCGGCCTGACCGCCATCGCCACCGCCACCGAGACGGCGGCCTATTACCCGGTACAGGTCGAGAAGCTGCTCGAACGGTTCGAGGCGCTGCGCCAGACGCTGGGCGAAGAGGCGGCGATGGGGCCGCTCGACCCCGAAGAGCGCGGGATCCTCGCCGAGTTCCTGGAGCACGGCCGCGCGGTGCGCGCCGAGCGGGCGCGCGCGGTCCGCGAGAATCGCCCGCCGGACTTCGCCGCGCTCGTGCACGGCTGGGGCGGCGTCGCCATCGCCTATCGCAAGGCGATGGAGGACTCCCCCGCCTACCGCCTGAACCACGAAGAGGTCGAAAAGGCGCTGGAAGAAGGCATCGCATTCATGGAGCGGCTCGATCCGGCCGAGGCGCACGCCGACACGTTCGGCGCCCTCGCGGCGGTGACGTTCCGGCGCGGTGACACAGAAGAGACGCTGAAGCTTCCGGCGCGCACGCTGCTCATCGCCGCCGGCACGACGCCGAACGTGACCTACGAGAAGGAGCGTCCGGGCTCGTTCGTCATGGACGGTCGCAAGAAGTTCTTCCAGCCGCACAAGGTCGAGCGGGTCGCGGGCGACGGCTGGCGGCTGACGCCGGCGGCCGACGGCGAGAGCGGGTTCTTCACGTCGCACGAGAGCGACGGGCGGTTCATCACCTTCTACGGCGACAACCATCCCATCTACGCCGGCAACGTCGTGAAGGCCATGGCCTCGGCGCGCGACGGGTTCCCGCACGTCGTTGCGCTGTTCCGCGACGAAACGGCGCGGCTGAAGCCCGCCGACCAGCCGGCGCGCGACGCCGCCTGGAGCAAGTTCACGGCACGGCTCTCCGATCTGCTCGACGCGCACGTGCACGAGGTGCGGCGGCTCACCGAGACGATCGTCGAGGTCGTGGTGCGCGCGCCGCTCGCGGCCCGCGAGTTTCACCCGGGCCAGTTTTATCGTCTCCAGAACTACGAGCGCGACGCGCCGCTCGTGCGCGGCACCCGGCTCACCATGGAAGGCCTGGCGCTCACCGGTGCCTGGACCGACCCCGAAAAGGGCCTGCTTTCCCTGATCGTTCTCGAAATGGGCGGCTCCAGCCGCCTCTGCGCCACGTTGAAGCCGGGCCAGCGCGTCATCGTGATGGGGCCCACCGGCTCGCCGACGGAAATCCCCGAAGGCGAGAAGGTCCTGCTCGCGGGCGGCGGTCTCGGCAACGCGGTGCTGTTCTCCATCGCCAGGGCGCTGAAGGACAACCGCTGCCGCGTCGTCTATTTCGCCGGCTACAAGCGCGGCGAGGATCTATTCAAGCGTGAAGAGATCGAGGCGGCCTGCGATCAGATCGTCTGGTCGACCGATGCCGGAGAAGAGATCGTTCCGCAGCGGCCCCAGGATCTGCACTTCCGCGGCAACATCGTGCAGGCCATGCGCTACTACGCCGAGGGGCGGCTGGGCCAGACCGAGGTCCCGCTCGACGAGGTGGACCGCCTCATCGCCATCGGCTCCGACCGCATGATGGCGGCGGTGAAAGAAGCCCGGCACGGCGTGCTGGCGCCATATCTGCGCACGCCGCACGCCGCGATCGGCTCCATCAACTCGCCCATGCAGTGCATGATGAAAGAGGTCTGCGCCCAGTGCCTGCAGCGCCACGTGGATCCCGAAACCGGCCGCGAGTCCTTCGTGTTCTCCTGCTTCAACCAGGACCAGAAGCTCGACGAGGTCGACTTCAAGCACCTGGCGCAGCGGCTGCGCCAGAACACCGTGCAAGAGAAGCTGACGAACCTCTGGGTCGGCCTGGCTCTACGTGACACCGGCGAGCGACAGGATCTCGCGCACTGACCAGATCAGCACCACCACGCTGATCCCGGCGATCACGAGCACCAGCAGCAGAAACAGCGTCACGATCACCCACAGCCAGGCGGACGCCTCGGCGTGGGCCGAAGCCGGGTTGCCGCGCCACTCGTCGAGCAGCGTCAGGTTGCGCCGGTTTGCCTGCCACACGACGTCGAGCACGTCGCCCGCCACCGGCACCTCGCCGATCAGCAAGTCGAGCGTCAGGTTCCACACCATCTGCAGAAAGACCCAGGCCGGCACGCGCAGCCGCATCGCGACGACGAGCCCCGCGCACGACAACAGCCCGGCGACGAGATCGCCGATCCCCGGAACCAGGCCGAGCAGCGCGTCGTACCCGAACCGGAGATTCGTCCCGGGGATCGGCCAGAGTCCATCGAGCCACACCACGGCCCGCCGGTAGCTCTCGAGCCCCCCATCGCCGCGGTGCGCCACGCCCGCTCAGTGCGACGCGGCGCCAGCCCCGGTCACCTCGAACCGCACGCCGCCCAGCCTGCCGGCCAGCACGTTGTACAGCCATGTCGAGAGCGCGCCGCCGATCAGCCCCAGCAGACCGTACAGGATCGGAAACAGGATCACCACGCCGACGCCCAGGCCTCCCATCACCGCGACCGCCGCGCCGGCTCCCTCGTCGCCCGACGCCGCGGCCGCCGCGCCGAAGAGGAACAGGAAGAAGGCGTAGATCAGCCCCACCAGGAACCCGAGGATGGCGTACATCACGGCCATCATCTTGGACACGGACCACACGTCGAATCGGCGGATCTCCATCGCTCTCCCCTTCGCTTGAGCCGGCGGCTCATCCCCCGGCTGCCGCGATGATAGCGCTTCATTGCCACGACTCCATTTTTCACACCCCCCGGGCGGGAGAGTATGATTCTCGACAACGCACACCGTTCCGGGGTGAATCACAAGGCACGCATCGGGAGGTAACACAATTGCGCATACGAACCGGTTGGCTAGTTGCGACTACGGGGACCGTGGTAATCGCAGCGATCGGGGCTTCCCGGGGTGAGGTGAGAGCGACACAAGGAGAGTACGCCTCCTCCCAATTTCATTCGCCGATGGTGGTTGAGCTGCCGGTGGAAGGGATATCCTCCACGCCACTCGGAACAGAGTGGCTCACCAATGACCTCGCGCGATACACCTGTGAAGACGTGATCATCGAGGAGTTGGCCATTGAAAGGGAGTCTCGGCGAACTCACCAGCTCAAGCGGTCCCAACGAGAGCAATATGGAGTGTTCGTATCTCGTGTCCGCTTGAAAGTCCGACCTAGTTTTGACAGGCGTGTAACGGTGCAATTCGCGATTCTGCGTGACGGGATCGAGTCACTTGGCTGGTCGATTAACTGGATCAAGGCCGAGGAAGGTAAGGTCGCTATTGGTTATGGCGAGTCGGAGAGAGTTGGACCCGATGAACTCATGAGTTTGCTCGATGGCGAACCTGTCCCAGTACTTCGGGTGACTGTTCACGTGATTTCGGACAGGTAATCGAGGGAGGGTTCTGATGCAGCCTAGGATATGGCGAGCCACAACCTCAACGCTATTGAGTGCATTGGGTATCTCTGGGAGTGTGATCGCTGCGATTCCCGATCTCAGCAAGCAGCTTGCCACTTGCGCCGCGATTGAAGGCGACCTTGCCAGGCTCGAGTGCTATGACATGCTCGCCAAGTCACTGGGACCAAGTCGTCCGACGACTCTACCGACCGCGGTGACGGGTAATGGCAAGTGGTCAGTCCGCACCGAGCAGAATGAACCGTACCGGGTTCTCCGGAGGCTCCATTCCTTGAGAGGATGGGGTCATGGGAACACCAACGAGGTACTCACGTGAGGTACGGGAGCGAGCCGTCCGGATGGTCCTGGAACACCAGGGGG
>Ga0187894_10007340_pt1 | contig 10440 bp, 6 predicted proteins | sample GBC1701081metaG_FD_136650 | JGI IMG/M metagenome (GOLD analysis project Ga0187894, IMG submission 136650) | White microbial mat communities from a lava cave in the Kipuka Kanohina Cave System on the Island of Hawaii, USA - GBC170108-1 metaG ... | reverse complement strand
GGGCAACCAGAACGCCAACGGCGACATGGTCACCATCATGACCATGCACGCCGCCAAGGGCCTGGAGTTCGACACCGTGTTCCTGCCCGGCTGGGAGGAAGGCCTGTTCCCCAACCAGCGCGCGCTCGACGACAAGGGCGTCTCCGGCCTCGAGGAGGAACGGCGCCTGGCCTATGTGGCGCTGACCCGCGCCCGCAAGAACGTGCATGTCTCGTTCGCCGCCAACCGCCGCGTCTTCAACCAGTGGCAGGCCGCCATCCCCTCGCGCTTCATCGGCGAGCTGCCGGAGGCGCATCTCGAGGCCAGCAGCGACGCCGGCCTCTACGGCACCGCCTCGATGGGCCACTTCGGCAGCATGGGCCGCGGCAGCATGGCGGGCCGCACCATCTCGGCCGCCGGCAGCGGCGGCCGCGGCGGGCTGAGCGACGTCGATGTCGACGCCGACACCGGCGGCAGCGACGCCGACTGGGGTCCCGACTGGAGCCGCGCCCGCAAGCTCGGCGCCGGCACGCGCCCGGGCAGCACCAGCGTCTACAGCCTCGGCGACCGCTTCGGCAGCGCCCGCTTCGGCGGCGGTGGCGCCGGCCGGCGCGGCCGCTTCGGCGACGAGCAGACCTACGACGATCGCCGCGCCGCCGGCCAACGCCCGGCCGATGCGCTGGCGGTGGGCCAGCGCGTGTTCCACCAGAAGTTCGGCTACGGCAAAATCGTGGCGATCGACGGCAACAAGCTCGATATCGAGTTCGAGAAGGCGGGACCGAAGAAGGTGCTGGATAGTTTCGTGCAGGCGGCTTGATTGAGGCGCCAGAAGTCCGCAGCTTTGAAGCTGCTCCATCTGCCGGTGTGAACGTTTCCGACAATTACCGAAGCTGGTCGTTTCCCACCCCCTGCGGTTAACAGGACAAGTGGTGCATCCATAATGGCCGGGTTACCTTCGCTAAGTTGGACTTGATGGGCGGACTGGTAGAAATAATCTTGTGCCTTATATTGAGCGCACTTAAGCTCCGCAAAGTTGTGCAACCGCTCCAAATCGCCATGCAGGCGCTTTGCCACAGCACGTCGGCTACCATTTGGTGGTTTTCCATCTCGACTTCATCCGATGACTAGCTACAAAGCAACACAAATCAAAAAACCGGCTTCCGAGACCGAATTTGAGAAACAGATCGTTGCTCTATTTCGTGAGCTCCTGAAGAACCCAAACGTCAAGCGAGTTGGCAGAAGAGGACAAAGCCAACAAGGCGTCGATATTGTCGGCTATCGTAACGGGAAAGCAAAAAATATTGTCGGTATTCAGTGCAAACTTAAAGGTGCGGGCAAGACACTTTCCAGTACGGAGGTACGTGACGAGGTTCGCAAGGCTCTTATGTATGAGCCAAAACTTGTTGAGTACTTCATTGTAACGACTGCACCTGACGACATTCGTCTTCAGCAGTTGGCGCAACGGCTCACTCAGGAGCAAGAGCGAAAAGGTCGCTGCATCACCATTGAGGTATGGGGATGGCAGATCTTGGAAGATCGAATTGACGAATTTGAGACCGTCCGAGAGGCCTTTGATCCTGGCTTCAGTCCAAGCATAAAGAAAATCAACGAACAGCTAAAAACAATTATCAGCGGACAAAGGAGACAAGCTACTGCGAAGCAGCTTGCTGGCGTGGCTGCTAAATTGGAAGAGGCCGTAAGCCAAACAAAGCTTCCGGCGTCGTATGCTGATCGCGTGCTAAACGAAGGTTTGTTATGGGCCCGCGGTCGCCGTGGCTTCGGTGAAGCCAATTGGCCAAATGAGATTGCGGAGCTCGGCGACAGGGTCATTGACGGTGATCTTTCGCTAGCATCAATCCCATTGCGGATTGATGCACTGCGTCAAGCTGCAAGGGCAAATGCGGATAGGAAGTCGCTCGAAAGGGCGCAGCGTTTTCGGGCGGGCCTATTAAGCCTAACTCCCGATGATGACGACCTCCTCTATAAAGCGCTGACTACTGATGCAGCGGGCGACACCAATGGAGCGCTGAGGTTGCTGCGTCAGCAAAACAGCAAAGATGGCCGGAGTGCTATCTTCAATATTGTCCTTCGCACCAAAGATGCACACTCGGCCTTAGCATGGGTTGAATCTGCGGGATTGGAGATCACTGACTTTACCCCATCGTGCGCGGTCAACATTCTTCTCAAAAGGATTGAGGTTGATCAGTTTGATCGGGCGTTCACCGAGGTCGCTATACTGCCTTCGGACTTTTTTTCAGCATGTCCGGTTCTGCACTTGTTAAAGGCTAATTTGATACTGGCCTCCATCCTACCAGCTGATCAGAAAAGCCTGGTCTTTCAGGGTTTGCCCTTGAATCCGAAAATGCTTCAACTTGCCAGCGATATTGGCAGCCGTGGAAAGATCAAGGAAGCTCGCGCACACATCGCACAAGTGTTGTCTTTGGTCGATGATCTTTCTCTAAAAGCCATGGGTGAATTTCTCCCTGAAGTCGATTTGTGGTTGCAGCTTGAAGATCCTAATACTAGTCGGACCGCGCGAGTTCAGATCGAGGCAGACCTTCACGACTCTGCTAGGGTCCTCAGGCGGCTCAGGTTGGCACTAGCCTATGGTGTACCCGTTAACGTTCCTGCACTTAGGCAAAGCTTGAAAGAACGCCGAGAGACAGGAGGTTGGACTAACGATGAACGGATGGCGGCTTTCCTTCTCGCCTTCAACAGTAAGGATCATGTGGAACTTACGGCCTTTTTCGACGAGTATCGTGACGATCTCTTCTCCCAGGAGCAATTCTCTAAAGGCGTGTTAGCCGGCATTGAGGCCGAATGTTTGGCGCGAGCCGGACGTTTCGCGGATGCAAGAGGCCGTCTAGCGGCACATAAGGCGAATCTCACTGGCGACCAAGTACATGACCTTCATGAGGTCATTGACGCCGTAGAAAAAGGCAGCGAACTGGAGTTAGTGCGACGAAGGTATGAAAGTTCAAAGAAGCTCACCGATCTGAGGCTGCTGGTGGGCGAGCTTGTTGCCAGACGTGACTACCGCCAACTCGCGAACTATGCGCCGACTCTAGTTAAAGAAACCTTGCAGGTCGGCGATTTTCGTGTCGCCCTGCAAGCGTTGTTTCAAGAAAGTCGGTACGGCGAGTTACTTGATCTTATCGAAACACTGCCGGGACTCTACGCTCTCCACGATGAATTCAAGTCGCTTCATGCTTGGGCGCTTTTTAATCTAGGACGCGTATTGGAAGCACGACCAATCGCGCGTGAACTCTTCTTGAAACGCAATGACCCGAATGACCGTGAACTGGCAATCAACACAGCCATTGAGACGGGTGATTGGGGATACTTGCAGGCGATTCTGACCCACGCACTGACTCAAGTCGACCAACTTGATGTCGACACTTTGCTCCGCTTGGCGCGGCTCGCCTTTGAGGTAGGAAGTCCTTACGTTGACCGGTTCCGCGATACAGCTTTAGAGAAGTCCCCCGAGAATCCGGAGGTCCTTCTGTCTGCTTATATGTTGTCGGTCGCGCGCGGCGATGAGCAGCAAGATGCCAGAGTGCACGAATGGTTTCAGAAAGCCGTACAACTCTCGGGGCCCGAAGGGCCAGTTCAATCCATAGACATTAAAGACATTATAGGCCGCCTACCTCGTTGGAATCAGCAAGTTGACAACGTTGACAAGTTACTTAGATGCGCGGAGGTTCCAATTTTCGTGGCGGCTCACGGACTCAGGCGGCAGCCTGTGGACATGTTCCTTGGGCAGGCCATCCGAAACAGCGCGGCCACTAACGCACGAATGCAAGCGCCGATTATGGCGTTTTCGGGTGCGCGTGCTTCCACAGATCTTTCCGGGATCGGGCGAGTAGCCTTTGATGTAACTGCTGTTCTGACGCTTGAGTATCTTGGAATTTTGCGCGATGCGATAGACGCTTTCGACAGCGTAACGATCGCACCAACAACCCTCAGTACGCTCTTCCAGGAACGCCAATTTCTACGTGTCAGTCAACCGTCCGAAACTGCAAGGGCTGAGCGCCTTCAAAACTTAACTGCCTCTCAACAACTGCGTCTGATGCCAGAGCAAGCAAAATCGTCACGCTTCAAGCATCTCAATATTGAGGATGAACTCGCAGATATGCTGGAGATGGCAGAACAGGAAGGTGCGTTGGTAGTCCGAAGTGCGCCCGTTCACCGGGTTGGATCACTTATGGATGAAACGGCTGACCTCACCGAAGTTGCGTCGCTTCTAACAGATACTCATGCGGTCCTTGCTTTTTTGGTGAGTTTGGGAAAGGTGACAGTCTCAACGAAAGTCAGGGCAGATCCGTATTTGCGACGTGTGGACGCGGGCTGGCCGCGCGCCTGCCCCATTTCTGAAGGTTCAACCCTATATCTAGATGATCTTACTGTCACATATTTGGACTATGTGGGGCTCTTGGAGCCGCTTACGCGGTCGGTTGCCACTGTGCTCGTTCCTAACTCCGTCGGTGAACGTTCAAAGGCCACCCTGCAGTACGCGTCGCTTTGTAGCGAGACGCTCGCGGCGATCGAGAGAATGCGAAGCACGCTTAATCTTGCGATTGAGCAAGGGAAGATATCCTTGTCGGCACGACGGCCCGTGAGCAAAAGTGAAGATAAAAAAAGCCCGGATATTACTGCATCTTCTCTGGATCTTATTTCTGATCTTTCTGCCGTCGAAGCAATTATTGTTGATGATCGCGTTCTTAACAAAGAGGCTAGTTGGAATCAGGGTGTTCGCTCTGTTCAGACGGCTTCCACCATATCGGTACTGAAAGCGCTAAACGATCGCGGTAAGCTCGCTACTCCCGCCTTGCATCGAGCAAAACACCAGCTTCGCGAAGCAGCATACTGCCTTCTTCCACTTGAGGAAAATGAACTGCTCGACTACATACTCAGCGCGCCGATCGGTGAAGGCGTGCTAGTTGAGACACCTGAGCTTACTGCTATCAGAAGAAATATCTCACTCGCAAAAAGGGCCGATGTCTTTCTCTTGGTCGAAAGCCCTTGGCTGCTTGCGACGCAGCTTTCCATCCTCCAAGCAATTCGGGAAGTTTGGGCAACTGCTGGTGATGAGAACGAGGTTCGCCCACGGTCAGATTGGCTTTTGCATACGCTGCCGGATTTTCTAGCTTGGTGCACAAATCCGACTGATGAAAAGCAATGGGCACTGGCGTGCAGTCAAAGTGCAACTCAAATCGCGCTGCTCTTGTTGTTCCTTGAAGGCAACATCAAGCGCCGCCGACAGTATGCGGATTGGATAAACAGTCGGTTGATTGAACCCTTGAGAGCGGGCCGCCCTTGGCTACTAGCGCAGGCCACAGAGGTTCTCAAAACCTACCTGGCAAAACTTCTGGAGGAAAAACATGACAACTGACCATCAGCATGTGTTGATGGCAGAGATTTTTCTCAATCCGCTTCCGGATTCCATTCGGAATGAGATTCTTCGTGACGAGGAATTCTGCACGCGAATTCGATACAAACCGGCTCTTTCGATGTCCCTTGATCCTGGCATCTCTGTTCAAATGGAGAATCTGCACAAGACTCTCCGCTCCGCAATCACCAAACGCAGTACGAGCACGTTGATCCTTGCTGATGGCACCAGGAAGCGGGTGAAACTTAGGTTTGAAAAGCCGGGAACCGCTACCATCCTTGTTGAAGGCAAACGGTTCTCTTTTGCTGATGCAGACTTGCTCAGTCACGACAAACGCATGCGCACGAGTGGCCTCCATCGGGTTCTTGCCCGTCAACCGTTGTTAGAAGACGAACAAGACGCATGGCGTCGTATAGCAAAGTCGCGGCCATTCACAGATCGTGAGTTTGTTAGGTTGATGACGGCTCTCCACTCAACCCCTGAGGCAGTAATGGAAGAGTTGTGCCGTCCTCAGAGCTTGACTGTGGAGAAGCTGATACCCGACGAATCCGAGTATTATCAGCGGCTCACGGCAGCCCACTCATCCAAACGGACTTTTCCTGAGTACCTTAAGTGTGAGCTAGCGCAAACCCGGGGTACGCTCCTCAAGCGTAATAGGGCTCTTGGTCTTCGTCGTATTGCCTTTTCAGGCCTTTCTCATGCACTGGTACCGCTAAATCTCCTGAGTTCAGTCAACCAGGCGGATCTGGCTCCTCTGATCAACGCTAACGATCCGTTCAGTATCCTTTGCGGATTTGAAGTTGCTGGCGCACGAGTGAGGAACGAAAGGGGCTTTGCCGAAATAGGAGAAAAATTTTTAGAAAAGCTCTTCGCTGACAGCGAAGCGACCATGGCTCGATGTACGATTTTCAGTGCCTGCGCGTTGGCCAGTATCGTGAAGTTGCGAACGGTGTTCAGCGAGCAAGATGTGCCGTTGTACTGGTTTCGTCTGGCAGCACTTTCTCATGCTGGCGTTCTGACAGAGGCATTGGCCTCACTTCGAAAGCCCGATGAATTCTTCGGTTGGGCCAAACAGCAACTCGGTGCCGATTTCGTGTGGCACGCGGCGGTCGATGTGCGGGATGCGCCCCGCTGGGATCTGGAGTGGCTGAAGCCTGAGCAGATACAAGCTGAGCTGCTAGGACGTGCCCTGCACGTCATAAACTTGTTGCCTAAAGGAAAGCGTCCTAAGAAGTGGGTGACCTTGATTGCACAGGCGACAGCACAGATATCGAAACCAGGACGCGAATTGGCACCGCATTTCCCAGGGCCAATGGACGATTTCGCGACACCGATTGCTGGTGTGAAGCGTGATCCGGCACTTGTCCGGATCGGGAGGAAGCTCAAGAAAGCGAGGTCGCTAGAGGAAGTTCCCGAACTCGCAGCGCTAGCCTATCTCGAACGGCCATCTCAAAACCTCGCGGAAGAGGTGCGGCGATTGCTGGCAAAGCATGGAACTGACGATCATCAAAGCGAGAAAGAGCAATCGTCACTGCGACTGTATGCATATATAGCAGCTTCGGCGCGGTCGGAACCACTTGCAAACGAAGTCATCAGTCGCTGTCTTCAAATCGCACGAACACAAAAGTTGGATCGTCGGACTATTTCCACTCTACTCCTCATCACGATCACCGCCTCCGGTGCCGCCTCTACCGATGACAGGTATCGAACGATCCTTGGAGACGCTGCGACAAAGCTTGCTTATTCAACTATCAACGAGAAACCAGGCCGCCACCAGCTCCGGCAAGTTATCGAAACACTCGGCGCTCGCGCCCCAAAGCTTATCTCTGTCCTGAGTAGAGCCACAGCCATCCTTGATACTCAGTAACCCTGAGATCTCCACGTGTTATCGAGTATGCTCTCTAATAGAGCGTAGGGGCGCTGGAACAAGCGAGATTTTGGAGTTAGGCGAGAGGCCATTCTTTGTACCTGTGCGCGTATAAGTTTTTGCCTTTCAGCCTCTCCCGAAGCCGATCAGCCATCCATCCCTTTCGACTATTTGAATACATGTGAGTGACATAGAACATATACACGTCGGCAAGCTGGATCATCCGTGAGTGGTGTGAGCGAGCGAAATGCACCGTATCTACAATGTTCCTGATCTTAATACCGTAGTTCCAGAATGTTCCGGTTGCGCGATATCGCGAGAAATCCCGAATCATCGCTTTTATCTGCTCGTCGTCATGATCCCCTATCAAGAGGGTGGCTTGCTTCATCGGGCCAAGTAACATCTGGACACGTTCACAAAAGAATGCGAAGGCGATCTCCGCTGGCCTTTTCTGGGGACCTTTTAGGCGAGATGTGACGATCTCTGCATATACCCGTTTGATCTGCGCGGTCTCGGCGAGGATATCGACGAGCCTAACCAGTAGGTCCATGCGCTGCTCGGGTTTTTTTCCCCGAAACTGACCGCGACCGGAGTAGATCAGTTTGCTGTGGAATTCTGTCTCGGATGTTAGTTCCGTCGTTCCAAAAACTTCCTGAGCGACGTCGTTTATCCGAGATTCCGTTTCTGAAATAGCTTCGATCGGGACAGATATGCCACCCACCCAGTAGCTGTTTTGGCCCTGCTGAGGATGAGCCTTTACTTCGTCGAAATAGGTCACGTACATCACGTATGGTCCAGTCGACTACGAGGTTGCCCATGCCTGTATGTCGCTAACTCGTAGGTTGAGATTCCTGCGGGGCCTCGGGCCAACACCTCATCCCCGGTTTTCTGCGCGCTCACGTTCAGCAGCTATGCGCTTGAAATTTTCCAGCAGGTTGACACCGGACGCCAGCGTGGCTTCGCCCTTTCTAATTGCTTTTTCCAGCTCACTCAAATCGATCCTTTCAGTGGTCTTCGTCTTGAGATCGATTGACTTGAAGAGTTTCGCAGCAGCGATTGAGTGAAGCGCAGCCCTCCCGTCTTGGAACGAAAGAGTGCTATGAGCTGCAACATTGCGCGCGCGGTTGACCACCTCGACTGCTTCAGCGTGATCTTTTAGTCCCTTTTTCCACGCTGCACTTGTTATCTTGCTGGCATACGCTTTCAGTAGTTCTACCTTGCGGGCGCTGTCGATTGAAGCAACCAGCGGCTCAAGCATCGGCGAATCGGCCAGCGCCAAGACGGAGATGCAAACCTGATTGAGCTGATTGTCAAGCGCAGATGTAATGAGGATCAATTCGCCTACCACGGCGCAGGCCCGCTTCGTTTCCTCTTCTTCAGAAGTCATCATTAACTCCTTTTAGCCGCGAGCGCTTGAGGCTTTAGCGGTCGATATATCAGCGCGGTTGGCGAATCAGTCAACCAGCGCGAGCAGTGGCGCTAGTATTGGCCGCGTATTGTCTTATATTACAGATACTTCACCCAATGAGCTTCGGCTACGATGGAAATTGGCACACCCCCGCTACGCCATTCCGTGGCCTTGATAATCTTGTTCCCGAAGGATGAGTGCTTCCAGGATTCAGTTGCGTACGCACCGATTACGAGGATGTCGGTCTTTTTTGTAAGGCTGCCGGCAATGCCACCTCGCGAGACTATTGCCTTTTCACATTCCTTGCGCTGGCCGAAGGTAAACGTCCCCGTAAAGCAGTACGATTTGCCGGGAAAGGTTAGCTGAGGCGGAGGATCGCAGAGTGGGAGCGTGGTCGGCTTGAGAATCTCCCCGAGCTCGAAATCACCCCTAGCGAGACTACCAAGCGTATCCAGCAACTCGGCCTTCTCTGTGGGATCCACTGCTCCATCAGACAATATTTGTGCTATGCGCGTGTAAAGAACTCGAATTACGGGTTGATCACTGATGTTTAAGTTTGCAGCTAGCCACTTCTGTAAGAATTCCACTTCGGAATCATTGATCAGGTTATCCGCTATCAAGCCGCGCGCTATTCCGATCAGCTCATCGACCTGTCGCGAGGTGATTCGGTCACTTCCAACGCGATTATAGAAGCAATCGTCCATTTCGTTTCTCCCCCATCAATCGATTCGTTATCTGTCACGAAGGCATTCGTCGTCCGGGATAGCCACTGCTTCTGCTCTTCGAACGTCGCCGGATGCAAAGCAATCCATCAGCATATATGCAGCTTAACGCGACAATATGGTTTATGCAATCTATCGTTGAGTTCCGGTCCAACTACGATCGTTCTCCTGTGAGGAATACCGCCGAGCGCGTTCAGCCGTAGCAGCAGCGCGGCGCAGTCCTTGGAAGATGGATCTTCAAGCCGCTGTGGACCACCTTGCCTGTCGCGATTAGCCGCGGAGGTAATGGCACTCGTGGCCAGTCATTGATCGTCGGAATGGACCAGATTGTCATATCCAGCGCAGGCGCTGCGTGGCGACGTGGCTGGGAAGACCCGGTTGACCAGCGGCCTGCCTCTTTATGTCGATCCAGCCCAAGCATCGTGCCATTCCGAGCCGCGAGCTTCAGGCGGCCTTGCCGGGCGCCAAGGCGCAATTTCGGGTGATCGCGCGTCGGCGAAGCTTCTGGGGATGGCTCCTGTATCCGCGGGGTCTGAAGCTGGGTTTATCGGGCCTTCGTCTACCGCTTGGCGGGTGGTCGCTACGTTGGCCGCGATGGCTTCGCCCGGCGGCGATCGGCATTGCCGGCCTTACGGGGGCATATCTCGCACTGTCATTACTGAGCCCCTGGCCGTCTCTCCTGACAGTGCGACACATTCTGGCTGCCCCGAACTGCAACGCGGCTCGGTCGGTTGGCTTAGCACCGGCGAGACGCGGCGAACCCGGTTACTACACGCGGCACGATGCCGACAATGATGGCTGGGCGTGTGAGCCCCTTCCTCGGTGGAAGAGAGGTCTTTGAGGCGCCGACAACATTCTTGACGCCGTTCCCGTGTCCCTTAGCGGACCCTCAGCGTGGGGCTGTGATCTCTCCCAGCAACGTATCGGCGGCCGCCCGCCATCCGAGATGGGGGAAGAGGTAGTGTCCCCGCGCCGGCGCCAGCGGTTGCAGAACGAGGAAACGGCCATTGCCCCCGGCGCCGCGAAACGCGTCGAAGTTCGCCCGGCTGTGGGCAATCGAGTAATAGCGATCATC
>Ga0187894_10007339_pt1 | contig 10442 bp, 12 predicted proteins | sample GBC1701081metaG_FD_136650 | JGI IMG/M metagenome (GOLD analysis project Ga0187894, IMG submission 136650) | White microbial mat communities from a lava cave in the Kipuka Kanohina Cave System on the Island of Hawaii, USA - GBC170108-1 metaG ... | reverse complement strand
TGACGACCTCGTCCAGGGTAGTGGGCTGGGCGTGAGCGCTCCCCGTGATCGCCGCCAGCAACACGACGACCAAAGGGTAATTAACCCTTCGTCGCTTCCTGTGAGTCACGTGCGCTGGACCTCCCCCGCCCGGCGGCGTGCAATGCCAATTCTCCGTTGAACCGTGGCTTGTTGTGTCGAACTTGCTGAAGCGGGAGTCTACGTAAGCCCCAAGTCACATGTCAAGTAGAAAAGGCTGACGCATAGAGACCTTAATGCCGATGCACCGGTCGTTTGCGGGGCTTGGCGGGGGCCGAGTCGGCCAAATCCCGGGTCCGAGGGTTAGCTCGGGAAGCGGATCTTGGTGAGCTTGTCGGGGGCCAGGACGACGTGCAGGGCGGTGATCCGGTCCCGTTCGTCGATGTCGCAGCGCATGACGATGCGAGATGCGAGGCGCGGGTGGCCATCGGCGAAGGTAATGGCAAGGGCAGGTAGGCCGTTGAGTAGGCGCATCTCGGCGGCGCCGATCGGGCGTTTCTGCGTGAGCTTGCTGAAGAGCCGCATGACCCGCTTGCGGCCATACACCGGGTTGAGGGCGGCTAGGTAGACCCCGCCGCCGTCGCTGAACGAAACGACGTTCTCGGCGAGCAACGACTCGATCGCGGGCACGTCCTGCGCTGCCAGCGAGGTGACGAACTGCTCGAGCGCCCGCTGATGGCGCTGCCGCACCTCGGGCGAGGGGAAGTGATTCACGCGCTCGTAGCCTGCCATCGCGCGGCGGGCGCGATGATGCGTCGTCTTGACGTTCGGCTCGCTCATGCCGAGTGCGTCGGCGCTCTCACGCACGCTGTAGCCGAAGACGTCGCGCAGCAGCAGGACCGCGCGCTGCGACGGCGTCAAAGCCTCGAGGGCGACGAGAAAGGCGTACGACACGCTCTCCATCAGGTCGTAGCGCCCCTCGGTGGTCAGGTGCCCGTCGAGAGTCGGCTCGTACGCCGGCAACGCTTCTTCATCGGTCTCGATCGGAGACGGCAGCCACTCGCCGCGGTAGGGGCTGCGCCGCCGGCGGCGCAGATGGTCGCGGCTCAGGTTGACTGCGACCCGCACCAGCCAAGGCCGCAGCGGATCGTCGACGTTGCTCGGCGGCCGTTCGATGGCGCGCACGAACGTGTCCTGCACGAGATCGTCCGCGTCGGCGGCGCTGCCGGTCATCCGGTAACACAGGCCCCAGAGGAAGCGCTCGTCCTCCCGGAACGCGTCGCGCAGATATTCGCGCGCAGGAGCGTTCATGCGGCCGCGCTGAGGCGACGCGAGCCCGCTGCGAGCTGTCCTGCCGCCTTGCCGCTTGCCACCGCTCCGTCTGCGAGCATTCCTTCGCTGCCGACCCAGTCGCCGGCGACATAGAGGTTGGCGATGCCGGCCACGTCGGCGCGCGCCCTTCCGGCGAGGCCGCCGCCGGTCGCGGTTGGCATGTGGTGCACCACCGTCATCCGCGGCAGGAAGCGCCGTTGCTGGACGAGGTTTCGCCAACCCGGCTGGACGAGATCGAGCAGCCCCTCGAGTTGCCGTTCGTTGGCGCCCGGCTCGGAGTCGTCGTCGGTAGGGAGATACTTGGCGACGTGAATCGTGGCGCTGTTCTCCGGGCCGAGCTTGGCTACGGCGGAATGCACCGAGAGGTAGAGCGGTGCGTCGACGCCGAAGGCGACGGTTGCGCGCGCCTGCGGCAAGCGCGCCAGGCCGACGTCGAGACAAGCGGCGCGCACCGGGATCGACTCGTCCACCCAGCGCCGCAGCGGCGTTTGGGCGGCCTCGGGCACTGCCGCGGAGACCTCATTGGGGCTCCCGGTGAGGACGACCGCGGCAGCGGCGAAGAAGTCGCCGTTGCTCAGTCGGACACCGCGGACAGCGTCTCCGGCTTCGACCGCGTCGACCTTGACGCCGGACTCGATGCAGACGCCGGCGGCAATCGCCGCGGCGCGTAGCCCTTCGACCAGGGTCTGCCAACCGCCGTCGAGGTAGGTCACGCCGCTGCCGAAAGCGAGCTGCAGCTGGCGGATGGCCGCGCCCGCGCTCAGGGTGTCTGGCGCGTTCGTATACGTGGCGACGCGCACCAGCATGTGCAGCAGGCGGCGCACGTCCGGATGGCGGATCGCGTCGCCAAGCCACTGGTTCACGGTGCGGTGCTGCTGCGGCGCGGGATCGAAGCGGGCCAGGCCGCCGAGCAGGCGCGCGACCTCGAGCTTCGCCGGCAGGCGAAACAGACTGGTCGTGATCAGGGAGACGAGGCCGCCGGGCAGGGCATGCTTGCGACCGCGGTCGACGGCAAATCCTCCCGACGCGGCCGGCGACGTGCCGCGATAGGCGACGCCGAGCTCGGCGAGGATCGGCGCCGCGGCGCCGCCGCGATAGAGCGCGTGCGGTCCCATGTTGAAGAGGAAGCCGCCTTCGTTGTGAGTCGCTGCACGACCGCCGAGCTCGCGCGCTTTCTCGAACAACACGACGCTCTTTCCCGCTCTGGCTGCAAAGGTGGCCGCCGTGAGGCCGGCCAACCCGCCGCCGGCAACGATCACGTCCGCCGTGTTCGCACCTGTCTTGTTCATGTTCTGATCCTCCCGACCTCTTCACGAACGAAGCGGCCAGGAGGTTACACGCATCTCCGGTGGGCCGTCACGTCACCTCAGGGCCCGCTTCACGGCGACGAGAAAGCGCTTCTTTTCCGCGGCCGTGTGGATCCGGTAGCGGACGAAAGCACCGCCCTCTTTGAGATCTGCGAACATCCCTTCCGGATCCTCGTGAAAATGAAGGAAGGCGGCGGAGCGGTTGTAGTAGAGGCCGCGTTTCTTTTCGTGCAGGTCGCCGTGGCCGCGCAGGGCCGCGAGAACGTCTTCGATGCTGTCGAGAGCAGCGGAGCCGGCGTGCTTCATCGGGGCACTTCGCGGCGTGCTTGCACCGCGTTCGGGTCGTGATCATAGAGGCGGCGGTGGAGGCCGCGCAAGCACCGTCGCGATCCAAGCGAGTGCAATTGCCTGTGCTCGCATTTGTCGCCGTGTTCGGCGTGGCAATGCGCACCATTGCGGCCGACGACGAGATCTCCATCCTTTCATACAACACGCACGGCCTGCTCGCCTGGATCGCGCGCGACGATCCGGCGCGGCGCTTCCCGCTCATCGGCACCCGGGCTCGCGCTTACGATCTAGCCTTCTTTCAGGAAGTCTTCCTCGAGGACTACTACGCCCGGCTCGGACTGAACTCGGACACCGGTTGGCAGTCCTATCGCGGCAATGGTCCGCGCCCCGGCCCCCTCGGACTGATGGAGGCGGTGTGCGGCTGGTGTGGCTCGGGCCTGGCGGGTGCAGCCGCTGCGCGCTTGTCGGTGGTCTCGGTCGACCGCAGGCCGTTCGGCTCCTGCGCCGGCAAGCTGCGCGGCGCGCACGACTGCTGGGCGACGAAGGGAATTCTGTTTCTGCGGCTGCGCCTGCCGAACGGCGCCGAGATCGATGCGTACGATCTGCACATGGATGCCGGCGACCGCGGCGCCGACTATCGCGTGCGCCGAGGGCAGATCGCGGTCCTGCGCGAGGAGGTCGAACGGCGCTCGCAGGAGCGCGCCGTGATCGTCGCCGGCGACTTCAACTTGAAGCAGAACGTCGACCGCGATCAGCTTCTGCTCGAGGAATTTCGCCGGGCAGCCGGCCTCACCGATGCGCGGGCGCGACCCGCGGCGCCGCACTGGAACGAGGTGATCGACTACATCTTGTTCCGCTCCGGCGCGAAGACCTCGCTCGCGCTGCTCGAAGCCGGCGAAGCTCTCGAGTTCGTCGACGAGCGCGGCACGCCGCTCAGCGATCACCCCGCCGTGTACGCGCGCTTTCGCGCGCGTCAGGACTGAGGACCTCAGTCCTTCTATTTGAGGATCGCGGAGACGGGATCGCCGGGCTTGCGCGCCTGGTCGAGGGCGCCGCCGCGACGCCACATGTAGCAGGAGTCTGGAATGCCGCCCATGCCGATCAGTGAGTCGGCGTCGCGCGCGTTGCGCAGCCACGCGTCGGACATGGTGGCGAAGCACTGGATCATCGCCGGCGCGAGCATGAGGAGAGCGTCGTAGGCAGGCGCGTCCTGAGGCGCGACGGTGAGGCGCCGCAACAGCACCGAGCTCAGGCCGCGCAGGGCCGACTGCCCGACGAGCCCGTCGGCCAGATCGCCGCGGTCGCGCCAGGTCGCGTCTTCGACTTCGCTCGCCGTGCGCCGCCGCTCGCCGATCTCGACGCTCGCCAGCGCCAGCTTCGCCAGATCGACGCGCACCAGGGCGCGCACCTCGTGCATCATGCCGAAGCGCGACATCGGCTGGGCGAAGGCGCCCGCAGGCGCGAAGTGCGCGTCGGTCACCTGGATCGCGATCTCCACCTGCCGCTCTTCGGGTTCGTGGCCGTCGAGGGCGACGTCGCGGCGGAAGATGCGTTCGCCGGCGCGGCGCTCGCCCGCGATTCGATGCGCGAGAGCCCAGCGCACGGTCGAGCCGAGCAACTGCGCCAAGGTGAGGATGTGTGAGCACCCGCGCGGACCGCCGATCGCGGCGCCGAGGCGGCGCGCATATTCGTCGTCGAGGATGCTGCCGCGCAGCTCCTCGATGCGGGCGATCGGGTCGCGACAGCTCTCGCCGCGCGTCACCGCCGAGGCCTCGAAGGCAACGCTCGGCTGCCGCGCGCCGATCTCGTCGAGACGCAGGGCCGACGGCTCGACCACCGCGTCGATCAGCATGTGGTGGATCACTCCGGGTCCCTGCAGATCGGCGGCGATGGGCACGACGCCGCGCTTGCGCAGATCGAGGATGTAGCCACGCGTGTCGACCCTGCCGTCGCCGCGCTGCGCCAACTCCACCGCCAGGGCGCGGGTGTGGATCGGATGACCTCTCACCTCCAGCCGCATGGGTTCGAGTCTGGCCGACGGCCGCCCGCAAGGCAATCGCGGTGTCGCCGAAGGGTTTGCGAGGTGAGCGCGCGTCGAGTTATCCAACCGCGAAAGGAGAGCGCAATGAATGTAGGCGTGATCGGCACGGGGAACATCGGCGGGGCGATCGCGGCGAATCTCGTCGCCGACGGGCATCAGGTGACGGTCTTCGACGCCGCGGCAGCGCGCCTGCAGCCGCTGGTCGCCGCGGGTGCGCGCGCGGCGAAGAGCGCGACCGAGGTGGGCGGCGCCTGCGAGGTCACGTTCACCTCGCTGCCGAATCCCTCGGTGATGCAGAGCGTGGCATCGGCGTGGCTGGAGGGCGCGAAGTTGGGGGCGGTGCTGGCCGATCTCTCCACCAACGCGCCGGCGACGGTGCGCGAAGTCGGCGCTCGCCTGGCCGCGGCCGGCCGGCATCTGCTCGAAGCTCCGCTCACGGGCGGTGCGCCCGGGGCAAAGGCGCGCATGCTCGTCTTCATGGTCGGCGGCGAGCGCACGACCTACGAGCGCTGCCGGCCGCTGCTCGAGAAGCTCGGGCGCGCGACGTTCTACGTGGGCCCGCTCGGCCACGGCAACACCGCGAAGCTGGTCAACAGCTTGATGGCGTTCACCGCGACCTGGGTGTCGCTGGAAGGGTTGGCGGTGGCGGCGAAGACGGGGATCGATCTGCGCACGATGATCGACGTCATTCGCACCGGCGGTGCCGGCAACTTCTTCACCGATCGCATGGTCGAGGGCATCAACGAACGCGGCCGCCCGACGATGTTCTCACTCGCGCTGGCGGCGAAGGACGCCGGCCTTCTGCTCGAGGTCGCGCGCGAGGCCGGAGTGCCAGTTCCAGTCGCCGCCGAAGTCGCCCAGGCTCTCGTCGGCGCCATCGGCGCCGGTCTCGGCGAGCGCGATTTCACCGACATCGTCGAGCTCATTGAGCGCCAGGCGAACGTGAAGCTGCACCTCCCACCGCCCCTGACCCCCAGAAACCAGTGAACCTCATGCCTGCCGGCGGCGTACAAACAGTCGACGAAGGAGGTATCCCGACCATGTCCGAGACCAAGAAGTGCCCGTACTGTGCCGAGGAGATTCGCGAAGAGGCGGTGCGGTGTCGCTACTGCAGGAGCCGGCTGACCTCGTTTGAGCCTGATCGCTGGCATCGCAACCAGCCGGAGGCGCGCGTCGCTGGCGTGAGCGCGGCGCTGGCGAGCTCGCTGGCGGTGCCGGTCGCGGCCGTTCGGCTTACCTTCGTCATCCTCACCTTCATCCATCTGCTCGGCCCGATCATCTACGGCGTGCTCTGGCTGATCATTCCGCCGCGGCCGGGCGAGGACACCGTGCTCGAAACGATGCTGCAGCGAGTGCTCGCGATCGTGCGCGCCTTCTCGGGTGGACCGCGCGGCGGTCCGCCGGCGCGCCCGGGCGACTACAGTGACTACTCGGTCCGGGAATCGTGATATGCGGCTTCGATGGCGACGGACGAGGAACTCGTCGGCCGCCTCGCCCGCGGCGAGGAGAGCGCGCTGGCGGAGCTCCTGCGGCGTCATGAGCGGTCCTTGTCGAGCTTTCTCTACCGCCGCACCGGCGGGCGCGACGTCGAGGATCTCTACCAGGAGACCTGGGTCCGCGTCCTGCGCCACGCGCGCGACTTCGACACCAGCCGCCGCTTCTCGACGTGGCTCTACCAGATCGCGCTCAACCTGGCGCGCGACTGGCACCGCCGTCCGCCACCCGAGGCGCACGAGACCGATGCCGCCGCCGCCGAATCTCCCGAGCTGGCGCGCGCCGAGGCCGGCCTCGATGCGGCGCGCCTCCTCGAGCGACTGCCCGAAGCCCAGAGGGACGTGGTGATCCTCCGCTTCTACCACGACCTGAGCGAGGAGCAGGTGGCCGAGATCCTCGACTGCCCGAAGGGGACGGTGAAGAGCCGTCTGCATCACGCGCTGGCACGCCTTTCACAGCTCGCCGGCAAGGAGAAGGTGTGAACCACGAAGACGATCTCGCTCGGCGCGGCGAAGCGAGGCTGGCCGAACACGCGCGCGAGTGTGACGAGTGCGCCGCGGCGCCGCTGGCGTTCGAGACCATCGCGCGCAGCCTGGCCGCCTACGCCGTGCCCCTCGATGTGGCGGAGCTGTCGCGCCGGGTCGCCCGCCATCTCCAGCCCGAGCTCGCGCGCCTCGCCTCGGTGTGGTTCTGGCGCCGCCTCGGCCGCGTCATCTTCGCCGCGCTGTTGCCGCTGCCGCTCATTCTCCTGCTCGACGCCTACGTCCTCGGCGTCTTCTACGCCTGGGCGAGCACGGTCCTGCCGGCAGCGCTCGCCACCTATCTCGTGATCAGCTACGCCGCGTCGCAGCTTCTCCTCTTCGCGGCCACCTACGCTGCGATTCCGCTCCTGCTCGCGCGCGACGCCTGGTTCCGGGGCCTAACGACTGCCGAAGCACTGCCATGAAACGCTGCCCGTTCTGTGCCGAAGACATCCACGACGACGCCATCAAATGCCGCTACTGCGGCAGCATGCTGAGCGGCTCCGCGCTGACACGCGGCTGGTACCGCTTGCGGCGCGGCAAGATGGTCGCCGGCGTCTGCGCCGGGCTCGCCGAGCAATTCGGCATCTCGGTCACCGCCCTCCGCCTCGCGGTCGTGTTGCTGACCCTCGTCGGCGCGGGTTGGGGCGTGATCCTCTACGTCGTGCTCTGGGTGATCATGCCCTACCGCGAGTCGGCGCCGGGTGAGACCGGACTGACGCTGCCCGATCGCTGACCGGCGGCGGCCGACGATGAAACCGACCGCCGTCTACCGCCGCCCGATCCGGGCCTCGCTGGCGCGCATCTGGGAGAACGTCCTCGACTGGGAGCATCTGCCGTGGCTGCACAGCGAGTCCTTCGCCGGCATCGAGTTGCTGCAGCAGGAGAGAGAAGGGTGGCGAGCCTGGGTCGCGCTCCCGGGCGAGAAGACGCGGCGCGCGTTGGTCGACGTGCGCCTGCACCGTCCCGAGCTGCACTACTGGACCCGCACCGTCGAAGGTTCCGGCGCCGGCACCGACATCCGCACGTCGCTGGCGCCGCGCGCCGAGCATGTGACCGACATCACGGTGGAGTTCTTCGTGCCCGGTCTGGGGCCGGCGGCGGTACAGCCGATGGGCGAGTTCTACACGCGGCTCTACACCCGGCTGTGGGACGAGGATGAGGCGATGATGACGCGCCGCGAGAGTCTATTCGGGCGAGCGTCGCGCCTCCCGGTGCCGCGACGCTTCGACCTCGGCGCGGAAGCGGAGCTGCGCGCACGCCTGCCGCTGATCGTCGGAGAGGGCAAGCGCGCCGTGCGCCTGCTCGAGCTCGACGGTGCCATCGTCGCGCACGCCGCCGCGTGCCCGCATCTCGGCGGCCCGCTCGGCGATAGCACACCCTGCGCCGGTGTCGTCACCTGTCCATGGCACGGCTACCGCTTCGATCTCCGCAGCGGCGCCAGCGCCGACGGCCGCGCCTTGCGCCTACCGCCGCCGCCGCTTCTCCAAGTCGACGAGAGCGGCAACGTCTCGCTAGAGTTTCAGGACTGAGCTGAGCAGGAACTCGGAAGGCGAAACTCAGGACTACCGACCCCGACCACCAGCCCCAGCCCCGATTTCACCTCAACCCCTTCGTCTTCTCGCGCAACTGCGCCGCGAGATCGGGGCGTCCGAGTCGATCGGCGTCGGCGACGGCGCGGTCGACGCGCAGCATGCCGCTCGACCAGGCATCCAACCGCGGGTTGCGGCCGACCTCGTCGGCCATCGCGAGTAGGATCTCGTCGCCTTCCTGGGGGCGGTTGCCGCGCAGCAGGATGCGGCCGCGCAGGATCTCGACGTACTGCACCGTCACCACCGGCAGGTAGCGCGAGTAGCGCGTGTTCGCCAGGCGCTTCTCCACCTGGGTCTTGAGCTCGTCGGCGCGCGCGAGCTGCTGTCGTGCCTCGTCGGTCCGCCCGAGCCCGAGCAGCGCTTCGCCGCCGAGCGCGGTGCCGATCAGGCGCGCGATGTCGGTCGGCCGCGCTTCGATCTCTTGCGCCGCAGTCAGTGCCTCTTCGTTGCGGCCGCGCAGCAGCAGGTACTGCACATAGGGGCCACCGTAGGTACCCGCCACCGGGCCGCGCTCTTTCAGCTCGAACGCCCCGCGCAGTGTGCTCTCGGCGTTCTTGTCGTCGCCGAGGCGCAGATAGACGGCGCCGAGCAGGTCGAGGTTGTGGCCGTGGTGCCAGTCTTCCTCGGGCGCGACCTTCTCACGGCGATAGTAGGCCTCTTCGATCGCGTTCGCCTTGACGAATTGATCGCGCGCTTCGCGCCACTTACCGAGCCGCGGCAGCACGTGACCCAGCATGTGCTGCGCGTGGGCGACGCCACTCGCCTCCGCGGCGTAAAGGCGCGCGTACTCCGCCGCCGTCGCGTGCTGGCCGATGTTCTCATAGGAGTGTGCCAGGAAGTGATGCGCGCCGAGGTGTTTCGGATCGCGCCGGAGCGCCGCTTCGTAGAACGCGATCGAGGCAACGCCGCCGGCTTGGCCCCGGCCCCATGCGCCGGGCTCCTCCGCGTTGCCGCGCAGTACCCAAGCATGGGGATCACTCGGGTCGAGGGCGATCAGGACGTCGATTGCGGCGCGGTAGTTTTTCAAGCGCTCGGGCTGCTCGCTCTCCGGCGCGTAGATCGCGTCGAGCTGCTCGCGGCCGAGGCGGATCCACGACGCCTCCTTCTCGGTGACCGCGTTGGGATTGGCGGCGAGACCCTCCGCCTTGTCGAGCTGCGCGCGCGCGTCGTCGACGGCGTCGGTGTTCTCGAACACCTTCGCCAGGCCGAGGTGGGCCATCGCGAGATTCGTATCGAGGCGCAAGGCTTCATGGAAAGAGCGCGCCGCCTCGACCCAGACGTATGACGAGAGATAGGCGATGCCCTGGTCGTAGTAGGCCTGCGCCTTCGACGAGCGCGTGGACACAACTTGATGCATCCGGCCGGCGCCGTTGGTCAGGGCGAGCGGGCGCTCGATGAGCTCGCGCGAGACTATACCGACCAGCGCGGCGCAGCCGGCGTGATCGCCTTCCTGCGCTCGCGCCGTTTCCGACGCGAGCAGAAGGGCGGCGATGAGCAGGGCCGCCGCGTGCCGACTCGCCATGCGCGAATGCTCCCATCCGGCATCGAAGCGGTCAACGCGGCAATCGGCGGGGGCGCCGAGTTTCGAATGTCGAATCGTGAATGTTGGATGGATGTGCATCTCGGCGATCTTGATGCATCCATACCCGTGTGATAGCGGACACGGGTTCGGCGTTCCGCCGAGTTGGTTGATCCCCGGTAGCTCAGTCGGTAGAGCGTTCGGCTGTTAACCGAATGGTCGCTGGTTCGAGTCCGGCCCGGGGAGCCTTGCAGGTTGGGGGCACCTCGGTGACGAGGTGCCCTCGCCGCCCCACCCTCGAGGGCGGGGCTCAGGCGCCGGCGTCGACGACGACGAGGCGGTAGCCGAGATCGAGCGCGCTTTGCCGCAGCAGATGGCCGTAGCGCCGTC
>Ga0187894_10007338_pt1 | contig 10442 bp, 7 predicted proteins | sample GBC1701081metaG_FD_136650 | JGI IMG/M metagenome (GOLD analysis project Ga0187894, IMG submission 136650) | White microbial mat communities from a lava cave in the Kipuka Kanohina Cave System on the Island of Hawaii, USA - GBC170108-1 metaG ... | reverse complement strand
GTTCATTCTGGTGCATTTCAACGCACCGCGATGTTGCGTCCGGGTGTAGCTGGGCAGGACGAAGTCGCATCAACCAGAGAATTCCGTGGTGTCATCGACACCTTTGAGCGAACGCGAGGCCGAGCCTGCTCGATTGGGCGCGCTGCGGTCGATCGGCATTCCCGCGCCGTCCGACGTGTCGGGCCTGGCGGATGTTGGCATGTCGGCCGCCGGCATCTTCGATGCCGCCATGGCGCTCGTGCTGGCCGTTGACGTCACCGGCGTTCGCATCGTCGCCTCCCATGGCCTCGCGCCGTCCGACGTCGAGCGGGCGCAACCGTTCTGCGATGCGGCGCTGCGGGTGGCCAGCGCCACCGTCGTCGGCGATGTCGAGGAGGGCGATCCGGCCGCCGCACTGGGTGTGCGCTTTCACGCCGTCGCGCCGATTTTTGCACCGGCCGGGCATCTGTTGGGCGCGATCTGTGTCATGGATCCGGCGCCACGCGTCGCCGTCGGGCCCCAGCCGATCATCGCGCTGCAGACGCTGGCACGCCTGACAGGCTCGGAGCTGGAGCGCCGCCGCCTCGCGGCGCAAGCGACCGCCGTGGGTGCGCGCGAACAGGCGCAGGCGCAGCTGCGCGAGCGCGAGGCGTCGTTTCGCTATCTGTTCGACCAAAATCCCAACCCGATGATCGTCTGCGCCGACCGCAGCTTCCATGTGCTGGCGGCCAACGATTCGGCGCTGCGGCTCTACGGCACCACGCGCGAGGCTTTCCTGGGCCAGCAGCCGGACCAGGGGCCGCCGGATCGCCGTCCACCGGCACCCGCCTATAGTCCCGGCGTGTCCTTCGTGAGCGTGGCGACGCACCACCGGCGCTCGGGGGAGGCTTTTGCCTGCGACGTGCGCGCGTCGGCGATTACGTTCGGTGGCCGGCCTGCCTGGCTGATGGTGGTGCGCGATATCACCGAGCAGCAGCACGCGCAGGCCAGGCTCGCCGAGGCCGAGAACAAGCTGCGCCAGTCACAGAAGCTGGAAGCGATCGGCCATCTCACCGGCGGAATCGCACATGACTTCAATAATCTGCTGACCGTCATTCTGGGCAGCATCGAGCTGTTGCAGGAGGATCTGCCGGCCGGATCGGCCGGCGGCGACCTGCTGGTGGTGGCGGCGCGGGCTGCCGAGCGCGGCGCCGATCTCACCAGCCAGTTGCTGTCCTTTGCCCGTCGCCAGGCGCTGGCGCCGCATGAGGTCGACGTCAACGCGCTGCTGGGCAAGATGCATGCGCTGCTCACCCGGTCGGTGGGCGCGCACATCGAAACCAACTTCGCCCCCAGCCCGGATCTGAAGCCGGCCCTGATCGACCCGAACCAGCTCGAGACCGCCGTGCTGAACCTGGTGGTGAACGCACGCGACGCGATGCCCGACGGCGGGTCGATCACGGTGATGACCAGCAATGGCTCGCTCGACTCCGCGCTCGATCAGCCCGACATGATGCCCGGCGACTATGTCGTGATCACCGTCGCCGATACCGGCACGGGCATGACGCCGGAGGTGCTGTCCAAGGCGTTCGATCCTTTCTTCACCACCAAGGAGCCGGGCAAGGGCAGCGGCCTGGGGCTCAGCATGGTGTATGGCTTCGCGCGCCAGTCGGGCGGCCATGTGCGCATCGACACCGCGCCCGACGCCGGCACCGAGGTGCATCTGTATCTGCCCTGCGCCAAGGGCGAGGGGGCGGCGGCCGCGCCCATGGCGGTAAGCAGTACCGTGTCCGCGCCGGGGGGCAACGAGTCGATCCTGGTGGTCGAGGACGATGCGCGGACGCGTGACATGGTCCAGGCCCATCTGAGCGGCCTTGGCTATCATGTGCTGGTTGCCGGCAGCGGCATCGCGGCGCTCGACGTCCTGATGGGGCCGGAACGCATCGACCTCATGCTGAGCGACCTGGTGATGCCCGGCGGGCTCACCGGGCTGCAGCTTTCCGAGCAGGCGGTGCGCATCCGGCCGGGCCTGCGGGTTCTGTTCGCCTCCGGCTACTCTGCCGGCGCGCTCGAGGGTCCGGAAGGGCGCGACGATGCGCCGGTGCCGCTGCACAAACCCTACCGCCGCGGCGAACTGGCGATGCGCATCCGCGAGCTGCTCGACGCGGAGTGATCATCCTCCCCCACGACAGTGGGGGAGGTGGCCGAAGGCCGGAGGGGGACCCGACGTGGTCTTCGTTACATAGACCACGTCGCCTCCCCTCCGCCCCTTCGGGGCACCTCCCCAACTGCGTTGGGGAGGAAAGGCAGTGTTACTCCGCCGCTGTCTTCTGCTCGACCGCCGCCGTCTGCTCCGCCGCGATCAGCTTGGTAAGTGTCCAGCGGAAATGCGCCAGCGGCGCGTCGGCGCCGATCGCCAACAGCCGGAACGACGGATCGGCGTCGAGCACTCTCTGCTGCTCTTCGATGATGTGCTTGTCCTCCATGAAGCCCTCGACCAGGCTGTTGCGTAGCGAGAGCGCGATGGTCGGGTCGTCGACGTCGAAGTTGTGCAGATAGTTCCAGAAGAAGTGCGTCGTGCGGGCCGTCTCCGGCGTCATGAACTGGCAGTTGCGGTATTGCTTGGCGCCGTCGAGGTTCCCCGTCTCGGCACCTGATCCCTGCGGTGCGAAGCCGGACTCGAGGAAAAAGATTCCCGGGATATGCATGTGCCCGACATTCCAGCGGTCCACAGGATTGTCGTTGCGTACGACCTTGCGATGGAACGGCGGCGGCGGGGCGTTCATGTGCCAGCGCTTCACGCGGAAGCCGCGCTCCAGCCGTTCGACCGCGACCGGCTTGGTGGTGTAGGCGTATTCCTCCGAGCCGCCCAGGGTCTTGGTGTGCACGAAGGCGAGGTGCGCGAAGTCGCTGAGGTTGTCGACGATCAGCAGGTAGTTGGCTTTGTAGTGGAGATAGTCGGGCACGCCGCGCCACGCCGGGTCGCGCAGGTAGGGGAAGTCGACGATCAGCGCCGGATCGGCGGCGGCGGGATCGCCGGTCCAGATCCAGATCAGCCGGTCGCGCTCGACCACCGGGTAGCTGCGCACGCCCAGGCGCGGCGGAATCGTCTCCTGCCCCGGGATCTGGATGCAGCGGCCGGCCGGATTGTACTTCAGGCCATGGTACATGCAGCGCACGTCGTCGCCCTCGAGGCGTCCCAGCGACAGTGGGGCGCCGCGGTGGCAGCAGCGGTTGTCCAGCGCCACCGCGCGGCCACTCTCGCCCTTGTAGAGCAGGATGGGCTCGTCAAGAATTGTGCGCGCCAGTAGCTTGCCGTCGATCAGTTCGTAGTCCCATGCGGCGACGTACCAGCAGTTCCTCAGGAATTTGTTGTCGGTGTGCCCCGCGTGCATGTCGGCCTCCCGGTGTGTTGTCGGTGAGCCAAGGGTAGGCGCCGCGGCGGGGTGGATAAATCGCTCTGGGTGGAAACACTGTTCGGCCATGAAAACAATGAGCTGGGACGACTTCGACGCTTTCTGCCGTGTCATCGAGCATGGCGGCTTCAGCGCGGCGGCGCAGGCGATGGAATGGCCCAAGTCGAGTGTGAGCGCGGCGGTGGCGCGCCTGGAAGCGGAACTGAAGACGCGGCTGCTCGAGCGCACGACGCGGCGCCTGCGGCTGACCGAAGCCGGCGAGGCGCTGTATCGCAACATCGCGCCGGTGTTCCTGCGCCTGCGCGAGGCGCGCAGCGAAGCCATGGCACTGGGCGGCGAGGTGTTCGGCACCCTGCGCATCGCCGCACCCTACGAGTTCGGCGCCCATCACCTGGCGGCGGTGGCCTGTGACATGCTGCAACGCTATCCCGCGCTCAAGATCGACATCGATGTCGAGCACACCCGCGTCGACCCGCTCGACCGGCACTTCGACATCGTCTTCACCGCCGTCGACGACCAGCTGCCCGACTCGAGCTTCGTGGCGCGCCGCGTCTTTGCCTTGCATCGCGGCCTGTTCGCCGCGCCGGCGCTGCTGGCGCAGCACCGGGCGGTCAAACGGCCGCAGGATCTGGCTGACCTGCCGCTGCTGGCGACGTCGGGCGAGACGGAATGGCTGTTCACGGCCGCCGACGGCTCGGTCGAGCGCGTGCCGGTCACGCCGCGCGTGCGCAGCCCCAATGCCGAGGTGCGCCGCCATGCCGCCATTGCCGGGTTGGGCGTGCTGCGGGTGACGGCGTCTTATTGTCGCGACGCCCTGCGCGCGGGACTGTTGCGGGAGGTGCTGCCTGGCTTCACCTGCGATCCGCTGCGTATCTATGCGTTGTTGCCGGGTCGCCACCTGATGCCCGCCAAGGCGCGGGTCTTTCTCGACACGCTGAGCACCACCGCGCCGCCGTGACCCCTATATCCCTCCCCACGCAGTGGGGAGGTGCCCCGAAGGGGCGGAGGGGAGCCCACGTGGTCTTTGTAACAGAGACCACGTTGGGTCCCCCTCCGGCCTTCGGCCACCTCCCCCCCAACTGCGTTGGGGGAGGATGTACTGGAACAAACCGGGCCCGCGCCGTGCAGGACAAAAGGGGGCTGTCAAACGCTTGCCGCCGTCCGGCCGGCGGTCTATGACGACGCGCGCTCGTCCCGTCGGCCCCTTCAAACTTGCAGGGCCTTCGCTTCTCCGCCGTCGTCCTGAGGAATCGCGCCACACATGCTTTCGCGACTGATGGGGCTGTTTTCAGCCGATATGGGTATCGATCTCGGCACCGCGAACACGCTGGTCTACGTCAAGGGCCGCGGTGTCGTTCTCAATGAGCCGTCCGTGGTGGCGCTGCAGACCGTCGCCGGCAAGAAGCAGGTGCTGGCCGTGGGCGAGGAAGCCAAGATGATGCTGGGCCGTACGCCCGGCAACATCCAGGCCATCCGGCCGCTGCGCGACGGCGTCATCGCCGACTTCGAAGTCGCCGAGGAGATGATCAAGCACTTCATCGGCAAAGTGCATAACCGTCGTTCCTTTGCGCACCCGCAGATCGTGGTCTGCGTGCCGTCAGGTTCGACCGCGGTCGAACGACGCGCCATCCAGGAGTCGGCCGAGAATGCCGGCGCCCGCAAGGTCTGGCTGATCGAGGAGCCGATGGCCGCCGCCATCGGCGCCGGCCTGCCGGTCACCGAGCCGACCGGTTCGATGGTGGTCGATATCGGCGGCGGCACGACCGAGGTTGCCGTCCTCTCGCTGGGCGGTATCGTCTATCCGCGCTCCGTGCGCGTCGGCGGCGACAAGATGGACGAAGCGATCATCGCTTACATCCGCCGCAACCATAATCTCCTGGTCGGTGAATCCTCCTCCGAGCGCATCAAAAAGGAAATCGGCTCTGCGATGGTGCCGGAAGACGGCGAGGGCCGGACTCTGGAGATCAAGGGCCGCGACCTGATGAACGGCGTGCCCAAGGAACTGGTCATCAGCGAGCGCCAGATCGCCGAGAGCCTGGCCGAACCGGTCAGCGCCATCGTCGAGGCGGTCAAGGTGGCGCTGGAGCACACCGCGCCCGAACTGGCCGCCGACATCGTCGACAAGGGCATCGTGCTGACCGGCGGCGGCGCGCTGCTCACCAACCTCGACAAGGTGCTGCGCCAGGCCACCGGCCTGCCGGTATCGGTGGCCGAGGATCCGCTGCTGTGCGTGGCGCTGGGCACAGGCCACGCGGTCGAGAACATCACGCGCCTGCGCGGCGTCCTATCCAGCATGTATTGATGGCGACGGGTCGCGTTTTGACTGTCGTCGGCGTAGGATAGGACGGCTCGTCGGGGGAACCCATGGCTTTGCGCAACAGTGTCGCGCAGACGGCCGCATCGGTACGTCACCTGGTACAGCGCTTTTCGCTGGCGCTGCTGGTGGCGGCTGCGGCCGGGACGATGTTGGTCGGCAAGGCCGACACGGTCGTGCTCGAGCGCGTGCGGGCCGCGGCGCTCGATCTGGTGGCGCCGCTGCTGGAAGCCATCTCGCGGCCTGTGGCCACCATCAACGACTTCATTGCCACCATCGAGGATCTCGCCGACCTGCGGTCCGAGAACGCGCGCCTGCGCGAGGAGAACGCCCGGCTGCTGGCCTGGCAGAGCGTGGCGCGCCGGCTGGAGGTCGAGAACGGCGAGCTGCGCGGCCTGCTCAACTTCAAGGAAGGGCCACAGGCGACCTTCATCACAGGCCGCGTGGTGGGCGATTCGGGCAGCGCCTTTGTGCGCAGCATGCTGCTCAATGTCGGCCGCCGCGCCGGTGTCACCGGCGGCCAGGCGGTGGTGACCGGCGAAGGGCTGATCGGCCGCATCACCGAGGTCGGCGATGGCTGGTCGCGCGTGCTGCTGCTGTCGGACCTCAGTTTCCGCCTGCCGGTCCTGGTCGAGCGCACCCGCGAGCGGGCGATCCTCACCGGCGACAACTCGCCGATGCCCAAGCTGGTGATGACGCAGTCGGTGGTCGGCATCCAGGCCGGCGACCGAATTATCACGTCGGGCCACGGCGGGAGCTTCCCGGTCGGCATCCCGGTCGGCGTCGTGGCCTCGACAACCGACGGCGGCATCCGGGTCAAGCCGCTGGGCGAGGTCGTGCGCCTGGAGTTCGTGCGGGTGATCGACTACGGCATCACGGGACTGGTGACCGGCCCGGGATCGGCGCCGCCCGAGACCTTCGGCCCGCCGGCGCCGCCGGCCGGCCCGCCGCGGCCGGCCCTGCCGATCAACAGGGCGCGCTGAGGTGGGCGAGTTCCTCCAGCAGCTCGACCGCGCGCTCTATGCCGCGTTGCCCGGTGCGCTGGTGGCGCTGCTGATTCTCCTGACCCTGGCGCCGATCCGCCTGCCCGACGTCATGGCGGCGGCGCCGCTGTTGCCGCTGATGGCGGTCTATCATTTCTGCCTGTTCCGTGCCGAGGCGCTGCCGGCCTGGTTGCTATTCGTGTTCGGCATGTTGTTCGACCTGCTGCAGGGCGGCGTGGGCGCGCCTGTCGGCCTGTCGGCGCTGCAGTTCCTGTTGATCCGCCAGGTGATCCTGGGCAACCAGAAATACCTGGTGTCGGTGTCGTTCACCTTCATCTGGCTGGGCTATGCCCTGCTGTCCGCTGTCGCCGTGACGCTGGCGTGGAGCGTGGTGACGCTGCTGTCGTGGCGCTTCATCGACCCGCAGCCGCTGCTCTTCCAGTACATCGTGTCGCTGTTCCTGTACCCGATCTTCGGCTGGCTGCTGGGCCGCGGCCGCGCCCGCAGCCCGCTCAACACGCTGGGGAGCCGGTCGTGAGCGCGCTGGTGACCAGGAGCAATTGCTTCATGGTGAGCTTGTCGAACCATGAAGCGGCCCGTATCGTGGTCCGTGCGACGCCTTCATGGTTCGACAGGCTCACCATGAAGGCATGGGGTGCGTCATGAGGCGCGACGCCGACCGCTACACGCTCTTCACCCGCCGCGCGCTGCTGCTGGGCGGGCTGAAGGTCGGCCTGCTGGGAATGCTGGGCGCCCGGCTGTACTGGCTGCAGACGGTCGAGTCGGACAAGTACAAGGTGCTGGCTGACGACAACCGCATCAACACCCGGCCGTTGACGCCCTCGCGCGGCCTGATCTTCGAGCGCACCGGCGAGCCGCTGGCCGCCAACCGCAACAATTTCCGGGTCCTGATCACCGCCGACAAGGGACGCGTCTCGGAGGCGATGAAGCAGGCCGAGACGGTGCTCGAGCGGCTCGACCGCGTGATTGCCATCGGCGATGGCGAGCGCCAGCGTATCATCGAGCAGATGCGGCGCAACCGCAGCTTCGTGCCGGCGACGGTGCGCGAGAACCTCACCTGGGAACAGGTGGCGCAGATCGAGTTCAACGCCCCGGATCTGCCCGGCGTCTCGATCGATCTCGGCCAGACGCGCGACTACTTCTATCCCGAGCTGATGAGCCACATCGTGGGCTATGTCGGCCGGGTGTCGCCGGAAGACCTGCGCGACAGCGACGATCCGGTGCTGCAGCTGCCGGGCATGCGCATCGGCAAGAAGGGCGTCGAGAAGGGTGCCGACGAGGCGCTGCGCGGCAAGCCGGGCGGCATCCAGGTCGAGGTCAACGCCGTCGGCCGCGTGGTGCGCGAGCTCGATCGTGTCGAGGGCGAGTCCGGCGCCAACCTGCTGCTCACCATCGACCTGGAGCTGCAGCAGTATGTCGCCGAGCGCCTCAAGGACCAGAGCGCGTCGGCCGTCGTGATGGACGTCATCACCGGCGACATCCTGGCCATGGTTTCGGTGCCGAGCTTCGACAACAACACGTTTGCCCGGGGCGTCACGCAGACGGAGTGGCAGGACCTGCTGACCGATCCCAAGAAGCCGCTGCTCAACAAGGCGGCGCAGGGGCAGTATCCGCCCGGCTCGACCTACAAGATGGTGACGGCGCTGGCGGCACTGGAGGGCAAGACCCTCAGCCTGTGGGACCGCCTGCCGTGCGCCGGCTCTATCGAGATGCCGGGCAACGTAAAGAAGTACTGCTGGATCCATCCGGCCGGCCACGGCTGGCTCAATGTCGTGGAGGCCCTGCAGCAATCCTGCGACTGTTTCTTCTATGAGGCGGCCAAGCGCGCCGGCGTCGACCGCATCGGCGAGGTCGCGGCCAAGCTCGGCTTCGGGCGGCCCACCGGCGTCGGCCTGCCCGAGGAGTCGGGCGGGCTGCAGCCGTCGCGCGGCTGGAAGCAGGAGCGTGAGAGCAAGCCCTGGGGCATTGGCGACACCTACAACCTCGGCATCGGCCAGGGTGACATGCTGTCGACGCCGCTGCAGCTGGCGGTGATGACGGCGCGCATCGCCAATGGGGGCTATGACGTGAAGCCGCGGTTGATCGCCGTCACCGCCGGCGCCCGCGACTCGCTGCAGCCGCCCGCCGTACAAACCAAACCGGACGCGCCCAGCCTGAAGTTCAATCCGCAGCACCTGAAGGCGGTCCAGACCGGCATGGACATGGTGGTCAACAGCCAGAGCGGCACCGCTTTCCCCTCGCGCATCAGCGAGAAGGGCATGGCGATGGCCGGCAAGACCGGCACGGCCCAGGTCAAGCGCATCACCGAGAGCGAGCGCGGCCGGCGGATGTCGCAGGAAGAGCTGCCCTGGCATTTGCGCCACCATGCGCTGTTCTGCGGCTATGCCCCGGTCGACAGTCCACGCTACGCCTGCGCGGTGGTGGTGGAGCACGGCATGGGCGGCTCGCGCACCGCGGCGCCCATCACCCGCGACATCCTGCTGCAGACGCAGAAGATCGACCCGTCCCGCCGGCCCGAGCGCTTCAAGAGCGCGGCGCTGACAGGCGGTTCGGTGGCTGAAGCCCCGCCCTCCAGCAATGCGCCGCCGAAGCAAAGCGAGCCATGAACCTGGCCCCCCACTGCTTACACCTTCCCCGGGAGGAGGAGGGTTCCCCGAAAGTTCGTTCCGATTCGATCTGCCGCCAGGAATCGATTCGGTTGCAACATCTCCGTTTCGGCGCTTCGCGCCACCTTCCCTCGAGGCACGGGAGTTATTGACCATGAGCCTCGCCGCTGCCCGCACCGAGCTGACGCTACCCGACAAGATCCGCCGGCTGGACTGGCGCCTGGTGCTGGTCCTGATCGGTGTGGCCGGCGTCGGCACGGCGGCGCTCTATTCCGCCGGCGGCATGAAGCCCGATCCGTGGGCGGCCAAGCATGTCATGCGCTTTTCCATCGGCGCCGCCATCATGCTGCTGGTGGCGTTGGTCGATCTGCGCGTCTGGCTGCGGCTGGCGTATCCGGCCTACATCCTGGCGGCGTTGCTGCTGGTGGCCGTCGACGTGATCGGCAAGGGAGCCATGGGCGCCCAGCGCTGGCTCGACCTGGGGCCGGTGCAGATCCAGCCGTCCGAGCTGATGAAGATCGCCGCCATCCTGGCGCTGGCGCGCTACTTCCACGGCCTGTCGCGCGAGCAGGTCGGCCGCATCGTCTACGTGATTCCGCCGGTGCTGGCGATCCTCGTGCCGGTGGCGCTGGTGATGGTGCAGCCCGACCTCGGCACGGCGATCGTGCTGTTGTGCACGGGTGCCGCCATGATGTTCGTGGCCGGCGTGAAGCTGTGGAAGTTCCTGCTCGCCGGCACGCTGGGCGCCGCCTGCCTGCCGGTGGCCTGGAAGCTCATGCACGAGTACCAGCGCAACCGCGTGCGCATCTTCCTCGACCCCGATCTCGACCCGCTGGGCGCCGGGTATCACATCCTGCAATCCAAGATCGCCATCGGCTCCGGCGGCATGCTGGGCAAGGGCCTCGGCGAGGGCACCCAGTCGACCTTGAACTTCCTGCCCGAGAAGCAGACCGACTTCATCTTCACCATGTGGACCGAGGAGACCGGCCTGCGCGGCGCGCTGATCCTGCTGGCGCTCTACGTCTGCGTCATCCTCTACGCCTATATCGTGGCCTTGCGCGCGCGCAGCCATTTCGGCCGCCTGCTGGCGATGGGCATCGGCATCACGGTGTTCCTCTATGTCTTCATCAACATGGGCATGGTG
>Ga0187894_10007337_pt1 | contig 10443 bp, 9 predicted proteins | sample GBC1701081metaG_FD_136650 | JGI IMG/M metagenome (GOLD analysis project Ga0187894, IMG submission 136650) | White microbial mat communities from a lava cave in the Kipuka Kanohina Cave System on the Island of Hawaii, USA - GBC170108-1 metaG ... | reverse complement strand
TAAGGCGCAAAGGTAGGATTTTTGATTGTTTAACGGAAAACTGAAAATTGGTTAATTTGCTATATGAGTAAAGATTCAGATAAAAAGGATCCGAGTAAAATTCAAGAGCCCCTCGAGACATATTTTAAGTCGACACCATTCTTGAATTCATTCAAGAGACTGACTATATCTTCACTTCAGGAACAGGAAGAGGCTACCAGAAAATTTTCTGCCAATCTTACCCCTTATCAACGACTGGAATATCTGTACATTCTTAACCAAGCTGTCTTTTCAGACAAACTAAAAACTCTTCCTGTAAAATATACTACCCTTCATTTCAATTCATGAATATTTTACTCGAACCTCATAAAAACATTCTGAAGAAGCTGATTGAATTTAATGTGGATTTCATCTTGATTGGAGGTTATGCAGTAAATTTTCATGGTTACAATCGAACTACCGGGGATATGGATGTTTGGCTTAAGCCCGACAACGAAAACCGAACAAAGTTTATTGAGTTTCTTAAGAGTGATGGATTTGATTCAGAAAGTCTTGATAAAATATCTAAAACTGACTTCACGAAACACTTGGCTTTTCATATTGGAGAAAACCCATTACAAATTGATTTTGTAACAATTATCTCTGGCGTTTCATTTGATGAAGCAGATCGGCAAAGGCAAATGCTGCTGTTTGAAAACAACGCTCTTCCCTTTTTGCACCTTGACCACCTGATCTTATCGAAGATTACAAGCGATCGAGCAAAAGACAAAGCAGATGTGGAAGAACTTCAAAAGATAATGCAACTCAAAAAGAAAACATAAAATCAGTTCACGCCCGGCTGCTTTAGCACAAAGCCAGTCTTGACTTTTTCATCGGCAACTATTTTACGAACATCGGCCAATAATTTTTTAGCATCGTAAACAATACCATCCTTTACAGTGTACTTAACACCACCCACCCGTGTCACCTGATTGTCTTCCGATAATTTAATGGCTCCTGTACCATACAGAACCTGCAGGTTTTCTAAGGGATTTTCTTCCACAATTACAAAGTCGGCCAACTTTCCGATTTCAACTGAGCCCAATTCTTTTTCTGCACCAAGAGCCTGTGCTCCATACAACGTGGCCGAGCGAATAATTTCTATTGGATGAAAGCCTGCTTCCCGTAACAATTCGAGTTCACGAATAAATGCAAAGCCATACACCTGGAAAATGAATCCGGAGTCGGAGCCGGTTGTTACTCTCCCGCCCCTGTTTTTATATTCGTTTACAAAGGTCATCCATAACGTATAGTTCTCTTTCCAGTTCACTTCCTGTTCAGTTCCCCATGCAAACCAGTACGAACCATGCGCTCTTCGGTTCGGTTGAAAGAAAGCCCACAATTTAGGAAGGGTATATTCTTCGTGCCACTCTGCCCTGCGGGCGCGGTGTAAATCGCGGCTGGCTTCGTAAATATTGAAAGTTGGGTCAAGCGTAAAGTCTAATGCCAGCAACTCATTCATTACTTTGTTCCAATGATCCGAGTATGGCGGAGCAGCCTGCTTCCAAAGTTTTCCCGCCTCCTCAAATCGATGTTGCTCATTCTGATAATTGTAGCCTGTTGGATAATTCTGAATGGTACGGTCTGTAAACAACGCTTCGGGTAATCCATACCAATGTTCCATACTCGTTAAACCTGCTTTCGCAGAATTCAGGACATTCCAGCGCGCCACTCCTAATTGGGCATGATGACATGCGGATCGCAATCCTAGTTTTTTATTCTCGCGTAAGGCAGCATCCATAATTTCTGGTGCCGCTCCAAAAAATTTAATTCCATCAGCGCCTTTCTTTGCATTTTCCTGAACCCATACTCTTGCTTGCTCAGGCGTACTGATGGGTTCTTTACTTCCCTGACCAAAAGAGGTATAGGCATAAATGCGTGGTGCTGCAATTAGATTCTTCGCACTTTTCTGTTTTTGATCGAGCGTCCAATCCAGGCCATTACCAGCCGAAGGATCGCGTATGGTAGTTACGCCATGACCCATCCATAATTTAAAAACATATTCTGCGGGTGTTCCTTGCGCATCTCCCCCGATATGACCGTGCATATCAATAAATCCGGGCAACAAGTACATGCCTTCACAATTCAGTTCCTTTCCACCGGCTTCAAGTTTTGGCCTTCGGTCGGTATTAATCTCAACACCTGGAAACCCAACGTTCACAATTCTTTCAATCCGGTTTTGTTTTACAACAATATCCATTGGCCCGATCGGGGGCGCCCCGGTTCCATCAATCAAGGTTACTCCCCGAATGATTAGTTGAACATAAGGACCTTCACCTTCTTTGACTTCAGGTGCTTTTGGGATTTGGGCACTGGCACAATATGCCGTAAACACAAATAAGCAGATTATGATCTTTTTCATACGATTATTTAATTGTTCAAACTAAGCAACTTCAATTGAAAAGAAAATTGATACTTGAAGAACGGTGATAATGGGTAGCATTAAACTTTGCCATTGGTAACCTGGTAAATAAACTTAGCCAGTTCATTTTCAACCTGTTCCCTGTCTATCCACCAACTTCTGCTGAATACGCGCAAGTATTCCCAATTTTTATTTTGAAGCAAGAATGGAATATACACATGAGGCTCTTTTATTGTTAGACTGGAGAAATACACCTGATCATCTGTCAGAATGAGGCCTAAGTAATTTTGTTGCTCCCGAATTGTAATATCTGAATGGGGAAGCGATTGGGTTGAAAAGGAAAGGGCCGTCCTGTTTTTTACTCCCCAACTAACAAGCTGATCATGCAAATACCACGAAGCGGCATGATCTAACCCGGCATCAGCATGAGGTTTGAAAAGTCCATCTGAAACATGGCGGGCATATTCCAGGTACTTTTTCAACAGTTTCGGGCCTTCATTTTTCACGCCTTGCAACTTCAGCTCCTCCGGCATGATACTCGACAGGATTACAATCTTTTCTTTCGCACGGGTGACGGCCACATTCAACCGATTCTCACCCCCTGCTACATTCAAACTCCCAAATTGCATGCTCATTTTCCCATCTTTATCTGGCGCGTAGCCAATCGAGAATATGATAATATCTTTTTCATCGCCCTGAACATTTTCAATGTTCTTAATAAACAAAGACTCCGGAATCCTAAAACCTTGCTTACCAGCGTGCTCTTCCATTAAATCCATCAGCAACATTTGCTGCGGTGAATTGAAAGTGATGATGCCAATCTCCACATCCGCGTTTTCCCTGATCAACTGAATGGCATACTCCACGACTGCTTCTGCTTCCAGGCGATTGGTTTGATTTTCCCACACTCCCGCTACTTTATGAAACTCAATGGGTGGTTGTTTTGTGTTTATTACATTCTTATCGGGCAAAAGTTTTAACCGGCCTTCATAAAAAAAATGATTGGAGAAATCAATTAACGGAAGCGACTGACTTCTGTAATGTCCCCGCAAATGGACCGCAGGAAGATACCGATTCGCTAATTCTAACAAAGAGTCAACATCCAAATCCGGAGTCTCTGTCTCTTCTTCCCAACGCACCTGGTAAAGTTCAAATGGCCTCAGCTGTTTTTCATCACCCGCAATCAATACCTGTTTACCTCTGTACATGGCAGGAATTCCACGTTCGGCAAAACATTGAGAGGCTTCATCAAAAATTACTACATCAAACAATTCCTGCATCGGGAAAATAGCAGACACCGATTCAGGAGATGCCATCCAGCAAGGCATCAGGTTAAATAACTCTTCCGAAAATTCAGCTATCAACTTTCGCACCGGCCATATCTTTTTCTTCTTGGTTACCTGATGATGCAAATCGCGATAGGTTACGCGGTTATTCAACCGGTTATATTCAATACGTTCGTACACCCGTTCGCGTGCTCTCAGTAGTAAAATCTCCAGGCTCAACGTTTGTTTCTCCTCCACCAGATGCTGAAGTTCGGTTTGCATCTCATCCATTTTGAAAGTGGAGACCGAACGCAAAATCGGGTACTTGATTTCAATGTGTTCAATCCATGCCAACCGAACACTATTCTGAAAGAGCGTGGTAAGCTCAGTCGCATCCCAATTTCCGGTGACCCCATGCAGTTTCGCGATCACTTCGCTCTCATAACTTGCCAAGGAAGCTTTCACCTGGTCGAACTCACACAGTTTATCAAAATCGGCTTGAAGGCATTTGATAAATAAACTTTCGCGTTGAGGCTCCAGAATAAGCTGGAGTATCTGGTAGGGAGTCAGGTAAACCTGCCAATCGCTGCGGTGAAAGGGAATTGTGCTGATGATGGTAAAGATTGATCGCATCATTTCCAGAAACTCACTCCGGGTATATTTCTGAATATGGATTACATCCCGGATCTGACGTAGAGAACTGAATATAAGCTTTGCCTGAAGTGCTTTGGTTTGTGAGGAAAACCAGTTCTTGAGTTCGGACTTGTTGTTAGTTTCAGGCAACTCTAACAACCAATTTTTTTTACGCAGTGACGTGAGATGATGTTCAAGATTGAGCCGGTTATCAATGCGTTGTTCTAATGTATTTAACCCGGCTTTATTATATTTTAACCCGTTACCGATCAATACCCTTTTTAGAAAAAATTTATATTCTGAAAACAATTCCCACCGAATGAGTCGAAACACGTTTCTCCGCGTTTCCATTCGTTGTTGCAACGCAGCCTGGCATTGTCCTATCTGATTCGATTGCAGGGAAGTCTCTACGCCTGATCCCTCAAAACAATTCAAGATCACCCGCTCCATATTTTGTAACCAAAGCAAACTGGTTTCCTCATCTTTTTCACTTGTCATCGCCTGGAAATACCGGAACGCAGGATCCTCGCTCAATAGTCCCAACATTTCTTCTGTTTCCTGCTGCCGTTGCAGAAGAGCCACGCATTCTTCAATATTTATGGTGACTGTAATATGTTTATTAAGCTCGCTTTGTATTTGTTGCTGAAACCTGGGGATATCCCTGACCACCTTCTCAATCTCACGCAGGTTGCTGATGTGCAGTGCAGCAAATGGCTTTCTATTTCTCCATGGGTGATCTTCTGTTTCCAGTACACTCGCATATTTTGAATACCTGCGAATTCTGGATGCAGTGTCTTCCAGCGTTGAAAAATTAAAATACTGGTACTCTTGCCTGATGTTAATACTACCTGCTCCTGGATCGGAGGTCAGATAAAGTTCCTTTACGCTTATGCCGCAATCCTGTTCACTGAATAAAGCGGTTCGAAACTCTTCCAATTCTTCCGTCAGGTGATCCATGCTGCGGCAGACTTGAAAAAATCTTCGTTCAATCTGAATCATGTCAATGCTTCTGTTCCGGGATTTAAAATCTTCGATGCGGTCGATCTGCCGGGCGATTTTCCCGTAAATTTCCTTCCGGTCATTCCGGAAGTCATGGATCAATCCTAAAAAGTCTGCCAATTCAATTTTCGTTAACCGATCGTACACTACATCAAGTGCGACTCGCTTCTGGCATACCAGTAAAACTTTTCTTCCGGAAGCGATCGCATCGGCCATCAGGTTGGCAATGAGTTGAGATTTCCCGGTTCCGGGTGGCCCTTGCACTGCCAGTGACGTACCCTCTTTCACAATTCGCAAGGCATGTTCCTGGTGGGCATCTAATGGAAAAGGAGCGTATATTTTTTCTTCCTTAACACTTGAAACCCATTTAGAAATCTCGCTGGCCTCTCCTTGCGTGCGTTTAGAAAAAAAATCTTCAAGATCAGCGAATGATTGATTCTCAATTAAATGAAGGTAGTCCGGAACAAGCTGTGAACCCGCCTGTGGAAAAATTCCCAGCACGGCTTCAGGAAACAACTTGATCTCTCCGTTATGATGCTGTTCTTCAAACTCCTGCTTTTTAAATTCATGAAATGGAATAAGGTCATCTGTAAACGTGTCGGGGTTAAAGTTCAGCTCAACAGATTCCTTCAGCAACTGATACAATTGCGTTCTGAAAACGGTTGCATCCCCGTCAAAGTCTTCGAAAGAAGTATCGATTAACTCATTATTAAGGTTGACTTTATTATAGAATGAGTAGGCTAACAAAAACGATTTATTAAATGTAATACCGGCATCTTCACGCAAATGCAACACCCACTGACTGCTCTCTTGTGTGATGGAAACAGGGAAATACAGCAAAGGGCAGCGAACCGCTGTACCGTCAGAAAACTTGCCTCTTACCACCGGCCAGCCAATATGTAAATCAGTTGAGCCGCGTTCTTCAAAAATAAATTTATCAATTCGTTGCAACCGCTTGAGCTTGCGACTGACCTCATTGGTTTTTTCCATGCGGCTATCCAGCACCGGGCAAATGTCTTTTGACTTCCCGGCAATAAGGGCTTTGATAATCCCGAATGACTTTTCGCCATTCAAAAAACTGAGTTGTTGTAAATCCAGTAGCTGCTCACTATGAAGCCGATGTAATAATAACGACCGGTTATTTCCGCTCAGGTTTGTAAGTCTGCGTAAGTAGGTGCGAAGAATATGATTTGTGGAATCACTCAATCGTCAGGTATGGGTAAATTTTATCAACTATTTTCTTATCCAAGAGATTAATCTTTCTAAGATCATCAACTGACTGAAAACTGCCATGTTGAAATCGGTAGGTTACAATTGTACGGGCTACCTTCTTTGAAGAGTAGGGATGAGAAGAAAGCAGCACCTCATCCGCTGTATTGATGTTTATTTTTCGGGGCATGAAGTTATCGTTCAGGAATGACGATTTTAAAATCTGTTTAACAACAACTGAATCTAATCCATACACCTCACCTAACTGATCCGCAGTTACAAATCCACCCAACCGTTCACGGTATTTAACGATTCGCTTTGCCAGAACAGGGCCTATGCCATAGATCTTTTTAAATTGTGTTGTATCGGCTTCATTCAAATTAAAAACTTCTGATTTCTTTTTTGTTTCAGGAAGGGCGGCTTTTTCATACGTAATTTTTTCGGGGAGTTGAATAAATGGATACAGGCTTTCATAAAAAGCTGAATCCATACCGTATAGTTTTTTCAAATCTGATTTAATACGAAACTCACCCCCTTTTGCTCTGTAATTGATCAGGCCTTTTTTCAGTCTTTCAGAAAATCCAAGCGCCTCAAGTTCCTCGGGGGTAGCTGTATTCGGGTTGAATTCAAAAAATGTAACAGCGATTGCCTCGTCTGCCGGGATGGAGTTGAGTTCCTTTTTCCGAAGTTCCCAGTGTGCGGTTAAACTGTCAAGCGTTTTTTTCTCTTTTGAAAAGTCAACCGGGCGGTTGCTTACCCATGCATGGTAAACGGGTTTGGAAAAAAGCACTATCGAAATGATTATCAGCAACAAGACAAAGCCATTGGTTTCAGCCCGTGAGAATCCGAAGAAACTTCTTACCTGGTGTTTTAAATTTTTCAACATTCAACTTTCTTAAAAATACGTAACCTCACGGTAAATCCCTCTCCAAAGGAAACGGAGTTTTATACCAAATTCTGATTCAGTAAGGGTTGTGCCCTTTTGTAATTATCTTTCAATAATTTCGACTTACTGAATACGTACCCTTGACCGAAGAACAAGAAAAATCATTTGTTACCCTCGTGAAGGAACACCAGGGGCTCATTCACAAAGTCTGTATTCTATACGAAACAGACAGGGAGGTGCGTAATGATTTATTTCAGGAGATAGTTCTTCAATTGTGGAAGTCGTTTCCAACGTTTCGGGGTGATTCTAAAATAACTACCTGGATGTACCGCATCGCTTTGAACACAGCGATTTCGGGGCTGAGAAAGTTGGGGAGAAAGATAAAAACAGAGGAGTTAGACGAATTTCATTTTAATATTTCAGAAAGCCCGGAAGATCACCGGGAAGATGATTTGCAGAAACTTCAATGGGCGATTCGGCAGCTCACTGAAATTGAACGAGCCATGATTATGATGGCGCTGGATGAAGTGCCGTACGATGAGATTGCGGAGACTATTGGTATCACACAAAATAATGTGCGGGTTCGAATGAACCGCATCCGTGAAAAACTACGTAAACTGATGAGCTAACGTATGGAATTGGACGACCTTAAATCGATATGGAAGCAAAACAAAGCTGGCTTTGCACCTAAGAAGGAAGAAGAAATTGCTTCCATGATCAAAGGGCGCAGCAATTCCATTATCAGCAAACTAAAACGAAGTGTTTGGTTTGAGTTAATTTTTACAATTGTATGCGGAGTAGGGTTAGGAATTTACGCACTCACGTTAGAGAGCGGAGCGCTTATGTGGACAACTATTTCCCTCCTTATTCTTTTCGTTTCATATCTTTTCTATTATGTTAAAAAATTGATATTGCTAAATCAATTTGATCCGGCAACCGAAAACCTAAAGAACGGCTTGCACCATCTATTGGAGAGGCTGACCACTTATCTAAAATTTTATAAAAGGAGTTTTGCTATTTTATATCCTGTATACTTCTGCCTGGGTATGCTTTTTGGCGCATTAGAGCATGGAGAAATGGATATTTTCCTTCAAAAGATAAGCCAGACCAAGACTTTATTTTACGTGATCCTCTTTGCTGTTCTATTCTTTTTTTGCTCCGTCTGGCTTACAAATTGGTACCTCAAAAAATTATACGGCAATCACCTCAATAAGCTAAATGAGTTATTAAAAGAACTCGAGGGATAGTTTTTTACCCCAAAGACATACATTTTACCCCAGATTTACTCACCCGGGGAGAACCGGAAGACTATTTTAACAGTTTAAGCAACTATACTGGAAAGTAGTTTTTCAAGCACGTAGTTTTATGGTCAAATCGGATACAACCCCGACATTATCAGTGGGCATTCCAATGAGCCTGGCCGAAAAACTAAATTCCCCTTTTCCTTATTATCTGAATGATGACAGGAAGAATACCATTTTGGCCCTGTGTGTTGGTCTTTTTGTAGTTTTTTTCCTTCATGTGTACAAACCGCAAAATAATTTCGACATCGTTCTTACCTCTCCCCAAAAATTCATGTTTGGCGGGGTAACATTTGCAATTCTCTTTCTGAACATCGTTTGGCTTCCCAAGTTTTTACATATCGCTGCGTTGGATCCGGTTCGTTGGACAGTCAAAAAATACATTCTGCATACCCTTTGGATCTGTTTAATGATTGCCTTTGTCAACACCATTATTGATAAGCTGTACATCTGCCCCGAAAAACCAATAGCTGAGATTGTTTTACACATCTGCATTCAGGTGGGGCTTACCGGCATTATCCCCATCAGCATTATGGCACTTTTATTCAGGAGTAATTTATTACAGGAGAACCTGAAAAGTGCGATTAGTGCCAACCAGGAACTGGACAAAATTCAAACACTTAAAAAAGAGGTTTCCATTAACAGTAATAATAGTGTTACCATCTTTTCAGATACCAGCGAAACCTTAACCTTTAACCTGCCAGAGCTGTTGTTTATTGAGGCTGATGACAATTATTCCACGGTATATTGGAAAAACGGACATGGAGTTGAAAAGAAATTGCTACGGGTAAACCTGAAGAATATTGAGAATCAGTTAAATAACAGTTTTACAATTCGTTGTCATCGGTCCTACATTGTTAATGTGCACGCCATCAGCACGATTACCGGGAATACGAATGGCTACAAACTTCAAATCAGGGATTCTGATTTTTCAATTCCTGTATCCCGACCAAAAGGAAAGGAATTGATGGAAAAGATTAGTCAGCTGCGTAATATGATGGAGTTATACTAAAAGTAGGAAGTATGCAGTTGGCAACAGGCAGGTGTCGTATTACTGAGTTACTGCCCACTGGATACTGCCTGCTATTTTAACAGCTCACCCCTCAACGTTGTTATTCGCCCCAGTTGAATTCAGTCCGCCCCAAATTCATTTCTACTAACCTCAATCAGGCAAAAGCGCGAATCTTTACCAGCCAAGGAGCGTAATCTTGCATGTAATAAATCCAATAACAACATGAAAAGATTATTCCTTCTCGCGATTGCCCTTGTAGCTGTTTCCATCCATGGAAATGCGCAAGAGAAAACCTCCCTGTCGGGAGGCAAGACTGCTCCCCGTACTGAGTATTCAGTTTCCCTTTCTCAAAACGTGGTAAAATTAAAGCCCGGTGAAACCAAACAGTTGACCGTGACCATTTTAAAATCAAAAGGCTATTCCCGCTCTGCCACTAAATTAGGACTTTCTTCTGCGCTGCCTGCCGGTGTAACCGTAGCATACGAGCCTGCAGAAGGTATGTTTGAAAGCAGTGTAGCTTCTTTTACAGCTGCCGCTGATTCAAAAGCAGGAGAATACCAGGTTATATTGAAGGCCACCGTGAACAACAAAATAAAAGGTTCAATCGTAAAAATTGTGGTTGAAAATAGCGTGGAGAAAGATGCGCTTTCAGCTAATTAATTAAAGTACGCGTCATATCGGGCGAAGCGAGACATCTCCTTTTTGATTGCACGAAAAGGGGATTTCTCTCCGCCAATTGGCGGAGAGAAATCCCCTTT
>Ga0187894_10007336_pt1 | contig 10446 bp, 6 predicted proteins | sample GBC1701081metaG_FD_136650 | JGI IMG/M metagenome (GOLD analysis project Ga0187894, IMG submission 136650) | White microbial mat communities from a lava cave in the Kipuka Kanohina Cave System on the Island of Hawaii, USA - GBC170108-1 metaG ... | reverse complement strand
GGGATAGCTGACCTCGTCGCCCGCCGTGCGATCGCCGACGACCAGCAGCACGACGTCGCTGTCCGTGCGATTGACGAAACGATGCGCGATGCCGGTGCCGGCCCGGAAGCCGGCGCACATGCCGGCCTGCAGCACCTGATTGCCGGCGGTGGTCTCGAGCACCACCTCGCCTTGCAGCACGTAGATGAATTCGTCCTGCCGCGAATGGGCGTGCCGGTTCGAGGACTGCCCGCCCGGCACGATGCGTGTGAGGTTGACGCCAAAGTTGGTCAGGCCGACATGCTCGCCCAGCCGGCGGTTCCAGCGCTGCTGATTGGCCGCGCGATATGGCTCGGGGTAGCTTGTGAAATTGCTCTCGGGAACGGTCAGCGGATCAAATCCCAGTGTCTCGGCCATGCTCACCTCTTTGCCGCCGAGCGTATCATGATTTCGAAGAGGCGCTGTCCACCGCGACGCCATAGGTCTTTTCAGCTTCCTCCGGACTGACCAGCCCGTAGGCGACATCGCGCGCCACCAGCTTAGGATCGCGGGTCTTGGGATCGCCGTAACCGCCGCCGCCGGGCATCTCGATGATGACACGATCGCCGGTCGGCACGATGTGCAGGCCCTTGTCGGGGAACTCCGGGCCCGACTGCAGGCGCAGCCGCCCGACCGCACCTTCCTTGCCGCCGGCACGACCGCGCGCGGGAAAGCGCACGCGCTCGAAGCGATGATAGATGCCCATGGGCGACGGGTCGCGGTTACTGACCTCCATGACCTGCCCCAGGCCGCCGCGCTGGCGGCCGGCACCGCCGGAGTCCATGCGCAGTTCCTTGCGCCAGACGACCACGGGCGTGATCGATTCCGTCACCTCGACCGGCACGTTGCGCACGCCGCTGGGGAACGGCGTCGCCGACAGGCCGTCCTGGTGCGGCCGCGCGCCGGCACCGCCGGAATGGAAGGTCGTCACATTGAATACCGTGCGCACCTCCTCGGCCCGACCGGTGAGGCCGTGCGCTGCTGTCAGGCTCAGGTTCCACAGCGACGACGTGCCCTCGGCCGGCATGGTGCCGGGCATTGCCTGATCGAGGCAGCCGAAGACGATGTCCGGCAGCATGTGGCCGATGATCGAGCGGGCGTAGACCGCCGCCGGATGCTGCGCGTTCACAATGCACGAGTCAGGTGCCGTGACGATGACGGCGTCCAATGTGCCGGCGTTGTTGGGGATCCAGGGCGCGATGGCGCATTTCACGCCGAAGGCCGTGTAGGCCTCAGTGTAGCAGAGCGGGCAGTTGATGGCGAAGCTCGAGATACCGGTCGTGCCGGCGTAGTCGACGCGGATCACGTCGGCCTCGATGGTGAGCGCACCCACCAGCGTGACCGGCGCCTCCAGCCCGTCGATGGTCATGCTCGCTTTCCAGGTGCCGCGCGGCAGCTTGCCGATCGCCTCGGCCATGGCCTGGCGGCTGCGGCTGATGATGGTCTCCGACAGCTCTTCCAGATCGTCGAGACCGAACTCAGCCATCATCTCCAGCAAACGCGCCGCGCCGATATCGTTGCAGGCGGCCAGGCCATAGATGTCGCCGACCACCTGCACCGGCTCGCGCACATTGGCGCGCACGATGCGCAGGAGGTCCTCGTTCATGGTGCCGCCACGCGCCAGGTGCATCAGCGGGATCTGCAGACCCTCGTGGTAGATCTGCTTGCCGGACGGGCTCTGGCCGATGCCGCCGATGTCGACGACATGGGTCGTGCTGGCGAACAGGCCGATGGCACGGCCGTTCTTGAAGGTCGGCGTTACCACTGTCAGGTCGAACAGGTGGCCGGTGCCCTTCCACGGGTCGTTGGTGATCAGCACGTCACCCGGCGCCAGGGTGTCGAGCGGATAGGCATCGAGGAAGTGGCCCACCGAGCGCGCCATCGAGTTCACATGGCCCGGCGTGCCGGTGACAGCCTGCGCGACCATGCGGCCGCGCCGATCGAAGACGCCGGCCGATATGTCGCCGGCTTCACGAGCGGCCGTGCTGAACGCGGTGCGCACCAGCGTCTGCGCCTGCTCCTCGACCACGGAGATCAGCCGGTTCCACAGGATCTGGACCTCGATCTCGCCCAGCCGGTTGTTCATCGCAGACTCCTGTCGATGACGATATGGCCCGCGCCGTTCAAGGTCGCGGTAAAGCCGCCGGGGATCAAGGTGCCGGTCTCGGCTTCGGCGATGATCGCCGGCCCCGTCACGGTAGCGCCCGGCGACAGGCTTGCGCGGGCATAGATGTCGGCATCGACCGGACTGCCGGTGCCGGGATCATGCAGCGTCCGGCGACCAACTGGCGGCGGCGCTGCCTTGGCGGGAACCGGCGGCTCCCGCGCCGGCAACGCGCGCAGCTCGGCGAGCGCGAGCGTCCAGGTCAGCGCCTCGACATCCAGCAGCGGGATCGTGCGGCGGTAGAGCGCATGATAGACCTGCTCGAAGGCGCGATGCAGATGGTCGGCACCGCCTGGCAGCAATGCCGCATCAGGAATCGGCACCGCAACCTCGTGACCCTGGCCGCGATAGCGCATGTAGGCCACGCGCGTTTCCTCGAGTGTGGTGGCAGCCGTACCCAACCGCACGACCGCTTCCGCCTCGGCACGCATCGACGCGAACAGCGATGCTACGTACGACGGATCGTAGTCCTTCAGCGGCACCAGCCGCGTACGGACGACCTCGTAGGCGATCGGCGCCCGCAAGAAGCCGTACGCCGACCCGACGCCGGCACCGACCGGGATCACCACGCGCGCGATGGCAAGCTTCTGCGCCAACCGCGCGGCATGCAACGGCGCCGCGCCACCGAACGCGATCATGGTGCGGTCGGCCATGTCCTTGCCGTTCTCGACGGCATGCACGCGCGCGGCGCTGGCCATGGTCTCGGTCACCAGTTCCGTGATGCCATGCGCCGCCCGGGCGAGATCGAGCCCGATCTTGCCGGCCACCACAGCCTCGACCGCGGCCTCGGCCGCCTTCGGCACAAGATCGATATGGCCGCCGGCGAAGGTCGCCGGATCGAGCCAGCCCAGCAGCAGATCGGCGTCCGTCACCGTGGGCATCGTGCCGCCGCGGCCGTAGGATGCCGGCCCCGGCATGGCGCCGGCGCTGTCGGGGCCGACGGTGATGCGGCCCAGCGGATCGGTACGCGCGATCGAGCCACCGCCGGCGCCGATCTCGACCATGTCGATGACGGGGATGCGCACGGGGATGCCGCTGCCCTTCACGAAACGCGCCGCGCGGCCGATCTCGAAATGGCGCGACTGCTGCGGTCGCAGCCCATCGATCAGGGTGATCTTGGCGGTGGTGCCGCCCATGTCGAAGGCGAGCGCCTTGTCGATGCCGTTCTGCGCCGCCACCGCCAGCGCCATGATGGCGCCACCGGCCGGGCCGCTTTCGACCAGGCGGATCGGGAAGCGCCGCGCCGTCTCCACCGTCGTGATGCCGCCCGAGGACATGATCAGCAGCAGCGGCCCAGCGCAGCCCAGCGCCTTCAGGCCTTCATCGAGCCGCTCGAGGTAGCCCTCCATCACCGGCAACACGTAGGCGTTGGCGACCGTGGTCGAGGCGCGCTCGTACTCGCGGATCTCGGGACAGACTTCGCTGGAGATCGCAATCACGCGCTGAGGAATGCGGCGCGCGAGGATCGCGCGGGCACGCTCTTCGTGTACGGCGTTGCGATACGCATGCAGGAAGCAGATCGCGACCGCCTGGACGCCGTCGGCAGCGAGCTGGTCGGCAAGCCGCTCGACCGCAGGCTCGTCGAGCGCCAGCATCACGGTGCCGTCGGCGGCGATGCGCTCCGGCGCCTCGTAACGCAACGGCCGCGGCACCAGCGGCTCGGGCCGCTCCATGTAGATGTCGTACTGCTCGAAGCGGTGCTCGTAGGCGATCTCCAGTGAATCACGGAAGCCCGCAGTGGTGACCAGCGCCGTGCACGCACCTTTGCGCTCGATCAGCGCGTTGGTGGCCAAGGTCGTGCCGTGGATCACGAGCCCCAGATCGGATGCCTTCACGCCGGCCTGCGCCAGGACCGTGCGGGTGCCCTCCAGCACGCCGCGCTCGGGCGCGTCCTGGGTAGTGAGCACCTTGGTCGACACGAACCGCCCGCCAAGGTCGAGCACCAGATCCGTGAACGTACCGCCGATATCGACCGCCAAACGCACCAACGCCTCGTTCATCGATCGCCCTTCTGTCGTCCTGAGCGAAGCGAAGGACCTGTTAGACCGTCGGTTCGCACGGGCTGAGCGATAGCGCACGTGCGCCAGTTTTCATGGTCCGTGCGGTCCTGCGGCTCAACGGGTCCTTCGCTTCGCTCAGGACGACAACGAGCGTGAATCGACCACCGCATCACTCTACTCCGTTGCGCGGCGGGCCGACTGGATGGCCTGCCAGACCCGGTGGGGCGTTGCCGGCATGTCGAGTTCGGCCACGCCCAGCGGCGCCAATGCGTCCAGCACGGCGTTCATGATGGTCTGCGGTGCGGCGATGGCGCCGGCCTGTCCGGACCCTTTGACCCCCAGCCGGTTGGCTGCGGTCGGTGCCGTGGCATCGAGCCCGCCGGCGAACGCCGGCAGGTCGTCGGCGCGCGGCAAGGCGTAGTCCATGAACGAGCCGCTCAGCAGCTGGCCCGAGTCGGGGTCGAACACGACATGCTCCAGCATCGCCTGGCCGATCCCCTGCGCCACGCCGCCATGCACCTGGCCCAAGGTCAGGCGCGGATTGAGCAGGCGGCCGAAATCGTCGACCAGCGTGTAGCGGTCGAGCCGCACGGCGCCGGTCTCGGGATCGATCTCGACCTCGGCGACATGGCAACCGTTGGGGAATGTGTAGAGGTCGCAGACGTTGGTGCCGGCGGCATCAAGTCCCGGCGTCAGCCCTTCGGGCAAATTGGCGGCGTCGCGCGCCGCTTCGGCCACCGCGGCGATGCCGACGCGCCGGTCGGTGTCCGTCACGGTGAATGTCGCATCGGCGAACGTCACCTGCTCGACCGGCGCCTGCAGCAGATGCGCCGCGATCCGGCGTGCCTTCTCCAGCAGCGCCTCGATGGCCAGTACCAGCGCCGTGCCGCCCAGGTGCATCGACCGTGCGCCGCCGTGGCCGTTGCCGCCGGGCAGCAGCTGCGTATCGCCTTGCCGGAAGCGGAACGCGGTGACGGGCAGGCCCATCATATCGGCCGCCACCTGCGGATAGGTGGTCTCATGACCCTGCCCGTTGGATTGCGTGCCGACCGCCAACAACACCGTGCCGTCGGCGTCGAAGGCGGCGCGGGCCACTTCGTTGGGGGCACCGCGCGCCGTCTCCAGGAAGCAGGCCACGCCGATGCCACGCAGCAATCCAGCGGCCGCCGACTCTGCTCGGCGTTCGGCAAAGCCGGCGTGGTCGGCGACTTGTACCGCCGCCTCGAGGTTGGCACCGAAGCGGCCACCGTCGATCTGCATGCCCATCGCCGTTCGATGGGGAAACGTCGCGATGATGTTGCGCCGCCGCAGCTCGACGGCATCGACGCCGAGTTGTGCCGCAGCGAGATCGACCAGGCGTTCGATGATGTAGTTGGACTCGGGCTTGCCGGCGCCGCGATAGGCATCGATCGGCGGCGTGTTGGTGAAGGCGCCGCGCACTTCCGTGCACACCGCCGGGATGGCGTAGACGCCGCCCATGGCGCTCGCCGCCGCCGTCGTCGAGCTGATCGGCCCGTTGGCCGCGAGATAGGCGCCCATGTTGGCGACGGTATGCACATCCAGCGCCAGGAAGCGCCCCGCCGCATCGAGCGCCAGGCGGGCGTGGGAAACATTATCCCGCCCCTGCGCCGAGCTGACGAAATCCTCGATCCGCTCCGACACCCAGCGCACCGGCCGACGCAAGCGGCGGGCGGCCCACAGCACCAGAACATATTCCGGATAGACGACGTTCTTCATGCCGAAGCCGCCGCCGACGTCGGGCACGGTGAGCCGCATGCGCTCCACGGGGATACGAAAGATCGTCTCGGCCAGCTGCCGGCGCATGCCATGCACCGCCTGGCCCGTGAGTGTGAGGTGCAGAAGATCGGCGCCCGGATCGTACGTGGCGATCGCCGCGCGCGTCTCGATGGGCGCCACGACCACCCGGTTGTTGACCAGTTCGCAGTCGACAATGTGGGCGGCCGATGCCATGGCGGCCGCCACCGCGCCCTGATCGCCACGCCGGAACAGGAACGCCGAATTGCCGGACGCCTGGGGCCAGATCTGCGGCGCGCCGGGCGTCAGGGCGGCCAGGCTGTCGACCACGCACGGCAGCGGCTGGTAGCTGACATCGATCGCCTCGGCGGCTTCCAACGCGGCAGCCGCCGACGTCGCCACGACGCAGGCCACCGGGTCGCCGACATGGCGCGCGACGCCCCGTGCCAATGCCGGACGCGGCGGCACGATGAGCGGCTCGACCGCATCGAACACGGTGATGCAGGGCAGATCGCCGATGCCGTCGGCCGCCAGGTCATCACCCGTCACCACTGCCACGACGCCCGGCATCGTGCGGGCGGCAGCGCTATCCATGCCGTCGATGCGGGCATGGCCGTACGGCGAGCGCAGGACATGGATATGCAAGCAGTCGGGCGCCGCGATGTTGGCCACATAGGTGCCGCGCCCGGTCAGGAAGCGCGCATCCTCCACGCGGCCCAGGGATTGCCCGAGAGTGCGGTCCGACATCGGAACCACCTTGTGCGAGAGCTTCCCGACAGCATTGCCGGCATGCAGCGTTGGGCTTGACCGGCGCGGCGAGCCTTGCACGGCCGCCCTTTTGCTGTCTAGAAAAGAACAACGTTCTATTTTGGCGCACGCACGGCCGTTGCTGACGATCTGCTCTACGCTGTCCATGATCGCGGCCGCCGGTGCCGGCAAGCGAGACACAGGAAATGTCGACGAAAGCGAACAGGGCGTCCGACCACCATCCTCGGCGGCGGCGGGCCGCGATACACACATCCGCGGCGCCTGATCGACCGACGCGGACCGACGGCAAGCCGATCGCGGCGGTCGAGCGCGCCCTGCAGGTGCTGAGTGCGTTTCGCTCGACGCCGCGCCTGACGCTCGGCGAGCTGTCGCGGCGGACGACTCTGTTCAAGAGCACCCTGTTGCGCATCCTCGCAACGCTGGAGCTGTACGGCTACGTGACCCGGCTGGCTGACGGACAGTACCGGATCGGCGGGATCGTGCACGAGCTGGGCTCGGGATATGCGGCCTCATTCCAGCTCGAGGAAGTGATGGTACCGGCGCTCGCCGCTCTGTCGGCAGCCACCGGTGAAAGCGCCGCGTTCTACGTGCGCTCGGGTGCACGTCGGCAGTGCCTGTTCCGAGTCGATTCGCCGCAGGCCTTGAGGCACGTCATCGTCGCCGGCCAGGTCCTCGATCTCGACCGGGCGGCCGCGAGCCTCATCCTGCGACGCTACGAGCACGACGGCCGCCGCCCCGATCTCATAGACGACTATGCCGAGCTCTGCGTCGCCACTGCGGGTGCCAGCGATCCGCAGACCGCGTCGATCGCAGCGCCCGTCTTCGACACCAACGGCTTCCTGGGCGTCATGAACGTGTCCGGACCCGTCGGCCGCTTTACCGAGGAGAACGTGTCCCGCTTTCGAGCCCGGCTGGCCGCAACGGCGGCCCGGATCTCCAACGGCCTTGGCGGCCTGACGACGCCGCCCCGACAGGCACCAGCCAAGCGATCGGCAGGGCGGCGCTGATCCTGACGCCAACGCGGGCGCTTCAAGCGGCGTTGCGCCGCTGCGCTGCCATCCATTCGGCGAACGCCTGGCGCTGCGCCTCGCTCATGTGCAGGCCTTCCTTGGTGCGTCGCCATAGAACGTCATCAGGCTCACGCGCCCATTCATCGCGCATCAGATAGTCGACCTCGACCTCGTACAGGTCGCCGCCGAAGTGGCGGCCGAGATCATCAGGCGTCTTGGCGGTCCCCAGCACGTCGTCGCAACCGGCGCCATGGCGGCGTGCCAGCCGGCGCAGATAGGTTTGCGGCAGGCCGGCCCGCACGCCGAAAAGGCCGCGCAGGAAAGCCTCGAAATCAGCATGCGGGATCTCGCCGTCCGGCAGCGGTTCCTGGTGGGTCCACGGGCCGCCCATCGAGGGGTAATACGGGCCGAGATCATCCAACGCCTGCTCGGCGAGCTTGCGGTAGGTCGTGATCTTGCCGCCGAAGACGCTGAGCAGCGGCGCCTTCCCGTCGACATCGTCGATCTCCAGCACATAGTCACGGGTCACCGCCGAGGGATCGTCGGTGCCGTCGTCGAACAACGGCCGCACGCCGGCATAGGACCAGACGACATCATCAGGCGTGATCTGCTTGACCATGTAGTGGTTGGCCAGGTCGCACAGGTAGGTGATCTCGTCCGGTGCGATCGTCACCGGACCCGGCGCATAGACGTCGAGCTCGATATCGGTGGTGCCGATCAGAGAGAAGTCGCGCTCGTAGGGAATGACGAACACGATGCGCTGGTCGCTGTTCTGCAGGATGAAGGCGTGATCGCCATCATGCAGCTTGGGCACCACGATGTGGCTGCCTTTCACCAGGCGCACGCGCTTCTTGGTCTCGACGTGGCCAACATCCGAGAACCACTGCTTGACCCAGGGGCCCGACGCGTTGACCAGGCCGCGGGCGCGCACGGTGACGGACCGGCCGGTGCCGACCTCTTCCAGCACGACCTCCCACAGGCGCTTGTCGGAGCCGTCCTCGATGCGACGCGCGGCAACGCACTTGTGGCGCGCGAAGATGCGGGCACCGCGGTTGCGGGCCGATTTCAGGTTGCCGATCACCAGGCGCGCATCGTCGACCCAGCCGTCCGAATAGGCAAAACCGAACGTGAATTCCGGCTTGAGGCCGGCGCCGTAGGGGCTCTTGCGCAGCTGTACGCTTTCGGTTTTCGGCAATCGCATGCGCCGATCGAGATGGTCGTAAATGAACAGGCCCAGCCGCAGCATCCAGCGCGATCGCAGGTGCGGCTCGTGCGGCAGCACGAAGCGCAGCGGCCTCGCCAGATGCGCCATCTTGGCCAGCAGCAGCTCGCGTTCCTTCAGCGCCTCGCGCACCAGCCGGAACTCGTAGTGCTCGAGATAGCGCAGGCCGCCATGGATCAGCTTGGACGACGCCGAGCTGGTGGCGCTGGCGAAATCGTTCATTTCGCACAGCCCGACCTTCAAGCCGCGGCCGGTGGCGTCACAGGCGATACCGGCGCCGTTGACGCCACCGCCGACGACGAACAAATCGAGTATTTCAGGGGAAACAGGGGAATCCACGGACATCGTAAGAGAATTGTAACGTGTTACGCGCAGCGCGGCGACGATGACATTATGTCTCGATCTCGACGAATAGCGGGTAGTGGTCGGAGGCCGGTGTCGTGTCGTCGATCCAGGCGCGCCGCACGCGAGACGCAAGATCGGCCGTCACGAAGCAATGGTCGATCCGACCCTCGCCGGGAAAGCTCTCGTGGTCCTCGGCCTTGCCGGCCGCAATCCAGGCATCGACCAGCCCGTCGCCGGCCGCGATACGGCCCATGACAGGGTGCAGATCGCCACAGATCACCGGATACTCGGGATCGGTGTGCGTGAAGTTGAAGTCCCCCATCACGACCGCGGACGCCGGTATCGGCGGCGCGGGCTCGCCAAAGACGAACGATTCGGAAGCGTTGTTGTCCCAGGCGCCGCCGCGGCGGGCGGCGCCGTGCACCAGATCCAGCACGGTCGCGATCTGCGGCAGGCGCTGGCGCGGCGTCAGGTGCGAGAGGTGCAGGCTGTAGACGCGCACCGCGCCGGCCGGCGCCGCGACCACCGCCTCGACCACGCCGCGCTGCAGGTCGAACTGCGCCGGCAATGCGGTCTTGGGCAGCAGGTGGCCGCGGGCCTCGCGGATCGGCCAGCGCGACAATACGGCATTGCCGAAGGTGCGTCGGCGGTTGGTGATCCGGCCGTCGGCACCGACCGCGCTGGCATCGGCGTCGAAGGCGCCATGGAACCACACGTAACGGTTCAGGCGGTCGGCGATCTCGGCGGCCTGGTCGGCGAACCCGTTCAACGCCCAGCCCTGCACGACTTCCTGCAGGCAGATCACGTCGGCGCCGGCCACGACGGCGGCGATGCGCGCTACGTCGTAGCGATGATCGCGGCCCAGCCCGTAGTGGATGTTGTAGTTGGCGAAGAGCATCGAAAGCAGACCGTTGACTATCGTTTCCGGCTTCGCTCAGCGCAGGCGCGAAGGGATGAGGGGAAGCCAACACTAACGTCTGGATGGTCAATCGCAAGCTGGTACGTCGTTCGCCCGATGGTTCCAACCGCTTTCAATCGAACCTGGAAGCGCGAGCCTGTGGCCCACATTCATCCTTCCCCGCTTGCGGGGAAGGTGGCCGAAGGCCGGATGGAGAGCCGACGTGATCTCAGTTACCGAGACCGCGTCGGCTCCCCTCCGCCCCT
>Ga0187894_10007335_pt1 | contig 10447 bp, 8 predicted proteins | sample GBC1701081metaG_FD_136650 | JGI IMG/M metagenome (GOLD analysis project Ga0187894, IMG submission 136650) | White microbial mat communities from a lava cave in the Kipuka Kanohina Cave System on the Island of Hawaii, USA - GBC170108-1 metaG ... | reverse complement strand
TGGCCAGATGCAAGGTCGGCGGCGCGCTGGTGAAGCCTGAGCCTCCGCCCGTGTAGCGCCCGCGCTGAGCGAGCACCCGCACCTGGAAGCACTGCCCCGCGGCGAACGAGGCGGCCTGGGCGTCGTGCGTGACCTTGCCGGCGACGTCGTCGTCGAGCAGGTTCGCGACCTCGACGAAGTTGCCGTCGGGGCCGCCGGTCTCGATCCCCGGGACGATCGGGCACTGGTAGTTGTCGTTCGGCTGGCTGCACGTCCAGGACGCGAAGTTCAGAGCGAACCCGCCGTTGGTGAGGAGCTGACAGAGATCGACGCACTGGGCCGGCGCGCTCGCGGGGGTCGAGACGACGACGAGCGCGATGGCGACGGCGGCACACAGCATTCTCATGGTTGACCTCGCGTGGATGTCCACGGTTCAGGGTTGACGAACGAACGCGGCATCGAGGCAGGTGCCTCGACTCAATGGTGCAGACCGCTCAACCGGCGAGCGCCTTGTGGAAGCGCCCCCCTTTCATGATCGCGGCGAGGTGCGCGCCCTGATCCTGGAGGAGCCCGAGGTCGTCGAGCGGATTGCCGTCGACCAGGAGCAAGTCGGCGAAGGCGCCCGGCGCGACCACGCCGAGCTTGCCCTCCCGGCGCAGGACGCGCGCGGCGACCGTCGTGGCCGACTGGATGACGTCGAGTGGCTTCATGACCTCGCGGCGGATCAGGAACTCGCGACTCTGCTCCCCCTGGAGCTGGCCAAGGAGATCGCTGCCGTAGGCGACGGGAACGCCCGCCCGCCGGCAGATGTCGAGCGAGCGGTAGCCGTGCTCGAGCACCAGATCGTTCTTCTCGAGCATCTCGGCCGTCATGCCGAACTGGGCGGCGCGCTCCTTCATCACGAAGTACGTCACGAGATTCGCGACGAGGAAGGCGCCGCGCTCGGCCATGAGCCGGGCGGCGGGCTCGTCGATCAGGTTGCCGTGCTCGATCGTGCGCACGCCGCCCTGCATCGCGCGCGTGATCGCCTCGGGCGTGTAGGCGTGGGCGCACACGTACCGGCCGAAGGCGTGCGCCTCCTCGACCGCCGCGGCGACTTCGCCGGGGCTGTACTGCAAGCTGTCGAGCGGATCGTAGGGCGAGGCGACGCCGCCCGACATCATGATCTTGATCTGGTCGGCGCCCTGCCGCATCTCCTCGCGGACGGCGCGGCGGACGTCGTCGGCGCCGTCGGCGAGCGCCAGCGTGAACGCCATGGCGTGGCAGCAGCGACAGGGCGGTGCACCGTCCGTGCGCCGTCGCGGGTCGCCGTGGCCGCCCGTGGGGCTGATGGCGCGCCCGGAGATGAACAGCCGCGGCCCGGGCAGGAGGCCGGTGTCCACCGACGCCTTGATGCCCCAGTCGGCGCCGCCGGTGTCGCGCACCGTCGTGAAGCCGCGGTCGATCATGCCGCGCATGAGCCCGGCGGCCCGCGCCGTCATCAAGGTGAGCGGCACGTGCTCGAGGTTCCGGATGTTGACCTCGCTCAGGGTGACGTGCACGTGGCAATCGATGAGGCCGGGCATCAGCGTGCGCCCGCCGCCGTCGATGACCGTGGCGCTCGGCGCGCGCACCGGCCGGTCCGAGACCTCGCGAATCAGGTCGCCCTCGACGAGGACCTCGTGGCCGCCGAGGAGGCGATCGACCGTGGGATCGAGCAACTGCACGTTGCGGAAGAGGTATTGCGTCATCGATGGCCTCCCTCGTCGTCGGACGCGGCGCTCGAATCGTGCTGGTCGGGTATCCAAGGTAGCAAACGAGTCCGTCCAATCGCGAAAACGGCCCGATCACCGTCGGGTGCTCGGGGCGGATCCGCGTCGATCGCGGCGCCTGATTTGTGCGTTCGACGACAGCGTCCCCATATACTGTGCTGCACGACGACCATTGCCACTGGCGTCCACGGCCGGTGGTCCGAGCGAGGAGGGGCAGATGGCTCGTGCCCCGGAACACGGTGACGGCGCGCCAGTGGCGGGCCGCTCGCGCATCGACGAGGCTCCGCGAACAGCGGTCGACCCGCTCGTTCGCCTGCTCGTCGTCGGTGAGGACGTCGCGACCGCTGGCGTGGTCGCGGCGCTTCACGCGGGCTCGGCGAACGCGGTCGAGGTGCACCGGGCGGCGGGCCTCGCGGCGGCGCTCGACCGGCTTGAGGGGCGGGGCCTCGACGCCGTGGTCCTCGCGCTCGCGTCTCCGCAGGCGTTCGAGGCGCTGCGAGCGCTGCGGGCCGCCGACCCGACCGTTGCCATCGTCGGCGCCGCCGTCGAGGACGATCCGGTGTCGCATCGACGCGCCTTCCTGGAAGGCGCGGAGGATGTCGTCGTCGCGCCCTGGTCCGGCGTCGAGCTCGCCCGCTCGCTCCGCCACGCCGTCGAGCGGCACCGGATTCACGCCGCGCTCCGCCTCCAGGCCGAACAGCACGAGACCATCGTCGAGGGATCGATCCAGGGCATCGTCATCCACCAGGACGGCGTCGTGCGCTACGCGAACGCGGCGCTCGCGCGCCTGCTCGGATACGACAGCCCGGCGGCAATCATCGGCGCGAACCTCTACGCGACGCCGCACATCTCGCCGGCCGAGCGCGATCGGCTGCTCGCCATCGGTCGGGCTCGCGGGCGGGGGGAGGCCGTGCCAGCGCAGTACGTGCTGGAGGCTCGCCGCCGGGACGGGGCCATCGTCCAGGTCGAGTGCCTCGTGACCGTCATCGAGTGGGAGGGACAGCCGGCCAAGCTCGCCACGATGATCGACGTCACCGACCGCAAGCGCACCGAGGAGGCGATGGGCGCGCTCGCCGAGATCGGACGCGAGCTGGTGGGCGCGGTCGATCTCGGCGCCGCCGCGCGCACCATCGTCTCGCGGGTGCGCGACGTGTTCGGCGCCCGGCTGGCAGCCCTCTATCGGCTCGAAGCCGGAGGCGACACCCTCGTCTGCGCCGCCGCCGCCGGGCTCCGGGCGCACACGGACTGGGTCGGGCGGAGCCTCCGGGTCGGGGAGGGCATCGCCGGAAAGGCCGTGGCGGAGCGCGAGCCCGTCTGGACGCTCGACGTCCTCGCCGACCCGCGCATCGTCGCGCGCGACGCGATCAGGGCGTTCGTCCGCGAGGAGGGATTCGGCGGGGGCGTGGCCGTGCCCCTGATCGTGTCCGATCAGGCGGTGGGCGCCCTGTTCCTGGGCGATCCGCGCGAGTACGCGTTCACCCGCGAGGGCATCGATCTGCTCGCCTCCTTCGCCGACCGCGCCGCGCTCGCCGTCGAGCGCACCGCGCTCTACCAGCGCGCCGCCGGGCGCGCCGAGAAGCTCGAGGTGCTGGCGCGCGTGTCGGGGCTCATCGCCTCGGCGACGGACAGCGGTCGGGTGCTCGAGGCGATCTCGCGGGCGGCGATCTCGCTGCTCGGCGCGACGGCGGCCGGCGTCCTCGTCGACGATCCGGCGGCGAACCTCCTGCGCGTGGGCGAGCACTATCGCGCCGATTCTCCGGACCCGTGGATGCCCCGCGGGGCCACCGACCTTCCCTACGGGCAGGGGATCGCGGGGGTCGTGTACAAGACCCGGGCACCCGCGTTCGTCGAGGACATCAACGACGACCCCCGGTGGATGAATCGCGGACTCCTCGACGAGGGACCGTTCCACGCCTTCGCGGGATTGCCACTGATCGCCCGGGACCGGGTGGTCGGCGTCCTCTCGATCCTGTTCGGCGATCGGCGCGGATTCTCCGCGGAGGAGCGGGAGCTGATGACCCTGCTCGCCGACCAGGCGGCGATCGCGATGGACAACGCCCGCCTACTACAGGAGACGGAGCGGCGTCGGAGCACCGCGGAGGCGCTGGCCGACGTGGGACGCTTGCTCGCGCAGTCGCTCGACCTCACGGTCGTGGCGAGCCGGATCACCGAGACCGTGCGCGACCTCCTGGCGGTGACCAATGCGGCCCTGTTCCGGTTCCGGCCCGACCTGGAGGATCTCGAGTCGCTGAGCCTCGAGGGGGATCACGGCACCGCGCGAGGGCAGACCATCGTGTATGGGCTCGGCCAGGGCGCGGTCGGCGTGGCCGCGCGCGAGCGCCGCGCCGTCGTCACCTCCGATCTGCTCGAGGACGCGAGCATTCCCCAGCCGCCCTCGCAGCGCGCGCGCATGGAGCGCGCGTCCTTCCGAGCGGTCCTCGCCGTGCCGCTCATGGTCCGCGGACGGCTCGTCGGCGCGCTGGCCCTTGGCGATCGCGTGGGGCGGCAGTTCACCGCGGAGGAGGTCCAGGTCGTCGAGGCGTTTGCCACGCGCGCCGCCATCGCGCTCGAGGCCGCGCGGCTCTACGAGGAGATCCGCGACGCGCGCGACTTCCTGCAGTCCATCGCCGAGAGCTCCGCGGACGCGATCATCACGACCGATGTGCGGCATCACGTCTCGTATTGGAGCCGGGGCGCGGAGGAGGTCTTCGGCTACGCGGCGCGCGAGGTGCTCGGGCGCCCCGTCGCCGAGCTGTACGCCGGCGGCGCGGCGAACGCGCGCCTGCTCATGACCCGCCTTCATCGCGATGGGCGCGTGCGCGACTGGGAGACGACGGTGCGCGCGAAGGACGGCCGGGAGATTGCCGCGAGCGGGTCGTTCTCGCTGCTCCGGCGCGCCGATGGCGTGGTCGCGGGCACGCTCGGCGTCGTCAAGGACGTGACGGAGCGGAAGACGCTCGAGGAGAGCCTCCGGCAGGCCCAGAAGATGGAGGCCGTCGGTCGGCTGGCTGGGGGTATCGCCCACGACTTCAACAACCTGATCACCGTCATCATCGCCCGGAGCCAGATGCTGCTCGAGCGGCTGCGGCCCGAGGATCCGCTGCGCCGCGATCTGGAGCTGTTCGAGAAGACCGGCGAGCGCGCCGCCGCCCTCACGCGGCAGCTCCTCGCGTTCAGCCGCCGTCAGGTGCTCCAGCCCAAGCTGCTCGACCTGAACGGCGTCGTCTCCAACATGGACTCGATGCTGAAGCGCCTGATCGGCGAGGATGTCGAGCTGCGCGCGATCCCCGGCCGACCGCTGTCGCTGGTCAAGGCCGATCCGGGCCAGCTCGAGCAGGTCATCGTGAATCTCGCCGTCAACGCGCGCGACGCGATGCCGAACGGCGGCCGGCTCACGCTCGAGACCGCCAACGTCGAGCTCGACACGGACTACGCCCGCGTGCACAGTGACGTCCCGCCCGGACACTACGTGATGCTCGCCGTGAGCGACACCGGCTGCGGGATGGACGCGGACACGCAGGCGCGCATCTTCGAGCCGTTCTTCACCACGAAGGGCCCCGGCAAGGGCACCGGCCTCGGGCTCAGCACCGTGTACGGCATCGTGAAGCAGAGCGACGGCCACATCTGGGTCTACAGCGAGCCCGGACACGGGACGACGTTCAAGATCTACCTCCCGCGCGCCGGCGAGATGGGGCGGACGGAGGAGGCCGCGGTCGCGCGGGATCCTCAGCACCCCGAAGGCGGGCGCGAGACCATCCTGCTGGTCGAGGACGAGCCGGATCTGCGCGAGGTCGTGCGGGAGGCGCTCGAGACGTTCGGCTACAACCTGCTCGAGGCGGGCCACGGCGCGGAGGGACTGCAGATCGCGGAGGGGCACGCCGGTCCCATTCACCTGCTGCTCACCGACGTGATCATGCCCGCGATGAACGGCGCGGAGCTGGCCCGCCGGCTGCGGGACATCCGGCCCGAGGTCGACGTCGTGTTCATCTCCGGCTACACGGACGACGCCATCACGCAGCACGGCGTCCTCGAGCCCGGGGTCGCGTTCCTGCAAAAGCCGTTCAGCCCCACCCAGCTCGTGCGGCGCGTGCGCGAGGTGCTGAACGCGCGTCGCGCCTAGCGATCAGAGGTGCTTGATCGCAAGCTCGACCAGCCGAGCGACTTGTTCGAGGTCCGAAGGACTCGTGAAGCGAATTTCGATCCACTGCGAGTTCTTGGATCGACCCGGATGAACCTTCGAGGCGTATCGGCGTATCACCAGTGTCACGTGGCCTCCCACCCTCTTCGCGACGCTGTCACCCTAGCCCCTCGCGCGGTTGCAGCAGGTCCCACAAGTTCCCGTACAGGTCTCGGAAGACGGCCACCCGACCGTACGGCATGTCCTGGGGTGGGCGGACGAACTCGACACCCTTACCTCGGTACGCCGCGTAGTCGCGCTCGAAGTCGTCCGTATACAAGAACAGGAAGACTCGCCCTCCGGTTTGATTGCCTACGCGTTCGACCTGCTCCGGTGTCGAGGCTCGTGCCAGCAGTATGGCACTCTGCCCCGTGCCTGGCGGACGTACGACGACCCAGCGCTTGGCTTGTTCGGGCACTGCCGAGTCTTCCACGAGATGGAAGCCAAGGGTGCCGACGTAGAACGCGAGCGCTTCGTCGTAGTCGCGAACGACGAGCGAGACAAGACCGAGAACCTGTGCCATCGCTCAATGATGCCTGTCTCGGCGGGTGGGGCCTCGTGCCGCCGAACGTAGCGGTGAGCGGCCGCCGCGAGCGCATGCGGGCGAGCGGCCCGCTCCAGCGGCAGGTTGGACGTCATGGGGACAGCGAAACCTCTCGACTTTGTTGTCGATGTCGGAACCCACGAAGCTCACTGTGAGCCTGACCCATCCCGCTGAAAGACCACCGCGCCTCCGACGACCGTCATATCGACGGGAAGGTCCTTCAGGTCATCCAGTGGGCAAGTGAGGGGGTCTCCATCGAGCACAACGAGATCCCCGGAAGGACCGAGCGTCCCCGGAGGTCGAGACATCGCGTTACCGGAGACGTCTCTTTCAGCAGAGCCGCAGCAGCACCCACCGACACGATCCGGCCGTCCCGCACCGCTACAGCCTCGGCAAGGCGCGAACCTCTGTCGAGCGTGATGACGTTACCGCCGTGAAGGACTAGATCCGGAGCGGTCATGCCAGACCTCAGTCTCGTGCCGAAACCAATCCAACACTCGTAGAGCGCGGAGAGTGTTCCACCGGCTCGGACGGCCCTCGACCTCATCCGTCTCGACCGGCATCTTGCCGGGGTACTGAGTCTCGAGCGGCCAACGACCGGCGTCGTCGCGCTTCGACGCCACCAGATCGATCGCCTCGGCGACGCGCTCGTCGGGCACGACGCCTGCGTGGCGCAGGTACTCGAGCCCCCGCAGCACGTCGTAGTGCCACCACGTCGGGAAGGCGAAGCGCGTCCACGCGGCACCGCCCTTGCGATCTCGCTCGATCACCTCGCCGGTCGACCTCCGGCGGAAGAGGCGGCGCTCTAGGAGGTACTCCTGCCCGCGAAGACGGGCCCGGCTCACGTCTGGACTGTCCCCGACCGCCCGTTCGTATTCGAGCAGGGCTTCGAGCACGCAGATCGTGGTGTTGAACGACGACCGCGTCGAGCCGTTGGGGGCCTCGCAGTTCCAGCCGCCGTCGGGCAGCTGCTCGGCGAGCAGTCGGTCGACGATGCCCCAGACGCCCTCGCCAAAGTAGGCGCCGACCGTCGCGACCTGCCCGTTGATGCAGGGCTCGACCTCGCCGGAGAAGAAGGGGTTGTCGTCCGCTTCCTGCGGACCGCATCCTTGCCACGTCACGCGGTCGCGGACGAGGCCCACCGCGCGCCGGGCCTCGTCGCTGGCAGGATCGAGACCCATTTCCCGCAAGAGCGACAGGACGTGCAGTGTGGAGTCCCACCCGCGGTTCCACGCCGCGCCGCCCCATCGCCCGTCGGGCGCCTGGAGGGCGAGCAGCCGCGCGCCCGCGCCCTCGGTCGCGACTCTGGCGCGCTCGGCTCCGACGTCGTCCGCCGGCGCATCGGTCAGGTCGCGCATCACCTGCCAGCGGATCGAAGGATCAGAATCAAGCAGCCAGCGCATGACCGAGCTCGTTGACGTCGAGACGTGCCGTTTGGCGGGATTGGTCTCCATCCGGTCGCCTCCATCCGGTCGCCGAACGCTCAGCCTCAGCCGCGCGCGCAGCGCGTCGGCTGCAAGCTGTTGTCATGCGCTGCCCATTCCAGCACATCGTGAGTATCGGTTTCGGCAGTGCGGGTGAACCCCAGGCGTTCGTAGAACGCCAATCCGCGCCGGTTGACCTTCATGACACGGAGGCGCGTACCAGCAAGCCTAGCCGGCGCGCCTGATCCATCACAAGGAACATGCACCGGCGGCCAATGCGTCTCCCCTGATGCTCAGGCAACAGAAGACGGCCCCGAGGCCGGCAGCGGGAGGACGTTGGGCACCGTGTAGCCTACTTCGCGCGCCTTGGCCTGACCTTTCCGCCCGATGTATTGAGGACGACCGCGGCACGGATGAGCGCCTTGAACGCGCCCGCGTCGAGCTCCTCCCCCTCATGGAGGTCAATCGCGCGCCTCGCGTTCCCGTCGAGGCTGGAGTTGAAGAGCTTCGCCGGGTCCTTCAACGAAGCCCCCTTGGCGAAGGTCAACTTCACTATCGACTTGTACGACTCGCCGGTGCAGATGATCCCGTCGTGCGACCAAATGGGAGTGCCCATCCACTTCCACTCCTCCACGACGTCCGGGTCCGCCTCTTTGATGAGCTTTCGCATCCGGCTCAAGGTGTTCCCGCGCCAGTCCCCGAGCTCGGCGATTCTCTTGTCAATCAGCTCCGATGCCGACGGGCCCTCGGTCGGACCTGACTGTTTCATGTTCTCCTCCTATGACTTCCAAACTCTTCCAGAATGCCTTCAAACCACTCATGCAAGGACGCGCCGCCTACGACTTGCCCCAGCCCGGCATTGCAGCCGCCTGCTTTACCCACATCGCCATCTGCGCCTCGTCGAGATCGTCCTCGTGAATGTCGATCCAGCGCCCTTCCTTGCCCGTGCCTCCGGGTGGAACGGGTCGCAGGGACGTACCTCGGAAGAAGGTCGCCTTGACGTAGTTGGTGAAGACGTGCAACCCCAGGAACCAGCCCTGGCCCTCGATGCCATAGAAGGGCGAGTTCCACTTCACGGCCTTGCGCACCTTGGGCACGTTGCGGACGACGAGCGCGTCGAGGCGGCGCCCGACATCGCGTTTCCAGCCCGGCATGGCCGCGATGTAGGCCTGCACGGGGGCGTCGCCGTCGGCCTTCGCGATCTGAGGGTTGCCGCCTGCAAGGAGGGCCAGCGCCGCGGCCTTCAAGGGACCCACGCCCTTGGCTGCGGTGGATCGCTCGCCTTTCCCGGCCGCCTCCTTGGGTTTGGTCGCGGCGGGTGTCCTGTGAATGACGCGCGACGGGCGCTTGGCCGCCTTGGGGCCAGATCGAAGGTTGCCTGTATCGTCCGGCATGACTCCTCCTGCGGCGTACCGGACCGGGTGAGCGGCCGGCTCGCCGGGCCGCTCGAACCGGATGTTACCTATGCTCCCGGTTGCTCAGCCGTAGCGCGCCATGATCAACAATCGTGGATTTCTGCCGAGATGCACGCTTCGAAGATTGCAACCTCAACCGCGGCGCGCCGCCTCGATTGCCGCGATGTCGATCTTGTTCATCTGCATCATCGCATCGAACGCGCGCTTGGCGGCCGCGGTGTCGGGGTCGGTGACCGCTTTCGTCAGGGCGATCGGCGTAATCTGCCAGGACAATCCCCACTTGTCCTTGCACCAGCCGCACGCGCTCTCCTGGCCGCCGTTGCTGACGATCGCGTGCCAGTACCGATCCGTTTCGGCCTGGTCAGCGGTTGCGACCTGAAACGAGAACGCTTCGTTGTGCTTGAACGCAGGTCCGCCGTTGAGCCCGAGGCACGGAACGCCCATCACGGTAAACTCGACGGTCAACACGTCCCCTTTCTTCCCGGACGGAAAGTCTCCCGGTGCGCGGTGCACCGCGCCGACGGACGAATCGGGAAAGGTCTTGGCGTAAAACTGCGCCGCGTCCTCGGCGTCGCCATCGTACCAAAGGCAAATCGTGTTCTTTGCTTGCTTGACCATGTCACTTCTCCATTGTGATGCGCCGCCCGAAGCCGCAGCAAAACGATGCGTTCGCAATCGAAGGGCGTTGGCTCGACCGACATGTCCGCGTCAATGGGCCGCAAATTCGTGCCCTATGAGCCGATACGGAAGCCCCGACCAGTCTAGCCACCATACCGTCGGAACGTCGAGCGACTCCGGCGACATAACGTCCACGCTCACCCGCCGGCGTGCGCAGTGTGATCGCCGGGACCGGTGCAAGCTGCGTCGGCCTCGAAGTTGATCCATGGACGCCCAACGGACTTGGGGCTGAGCATCAAGACAACCACCGACGCCTGAAGGAGTTCGGTCCACGCCGGAGGGGTGTTCCCGGCGAGAGACGGCGGCGCTTGACGCGCCCCGTGCGTGCGCGTCAGGCGACGCGCGACATCACTTTTTCTGCGAAGGTCTCGAGGATGCTCGTGCGGTCGATGAAGCCCGCGTCGGGCACCTGCGGCAGGATGATGATGCGGCCGATCTCGGGCACGCTCATGACCCGGCGCACCTGCTCGCGCACCTCG
>Ga0187894_10007334_pt1 | contig 10450 bp, 9 predicted proteins | sample GBC1701081metaG_FD_136650 | JGI IMG/M metagenome (GOLD analysis project Ga0187894, IMG submission 136650) | White microbial mat communities from a lava cave in the Kipuka Kanohina Cave System on the Island of Hawaii, USA - GBC170108-1 metaG ... | reverse complement strand
TCGCGGCCTTCTTCCGCTTCTACAACGAGCAGCGCCCGCACAGCGTGCATGACCGCGACGGCCGCCACTTCACGCCGATGGAAGTCTACCGCCGCGACCTGCCCGTCGCCCTCAGCGCTTGAACTCCATGCGCCCATCCGCCAACAACCCATCCAGAGCGAGGGAGGAGCTTCGCCCCTCCCCCTGCGCCCCCTCCCAAATCTTAACTTAATTTACCCGATCCGCTGTCCAACGGATGGGGTCCACCTCACTGGGACCAACAAAGCTCGGGATAACGCGGTGCGACGCAACAACAGCAGAGACATTACGGCAGCCGTGCGGTAAACCCTGTGAGACTTTAGTCGTATAAAACGCCACAGAAAGCATAGCAGACACCCCCCTCCCTGCGCTATGATTCCACTTCGATATCCCCACGCTTAGAGCCAACCGCTTTCCCGGCAGCGCACGCATGAAAATTGCCCGTCTTCATCGTCTTTTCAATCCTGTGACCAAGCGCTGCTTTGACATTGCCGTAGACCACGGCCTGTTCAACGAAGGCGGGTTTCTCGCGGGCATTGAAGATCTGCCGCGTGCCGTCGCCACGTTGGCAACCGCTGCTCCCGATGCCATTCAACTGACGCTCGGGCAGGCGCGACATTTGCAAGCGCTGCCTGTCCGAGCGAAACCCGCGCTCGTTCTACGCACAGATGTCGCCAACGTTTATGGCACTGCGCTCCCACATGTCCTGTTTTCCCGCCTGCTCGAAGACGCGGTCTTGCAGGCAGTGCGGCTCGACGCGGTGTGCGTGGTTGTGAATCTGTTCAGTCTCCCAGGCCAGCCGGAGCTTGCTGATCAATGCCTCCGCAACATTCTTGAGCTGAAGCCAGCCTGTGACCACTACGGCATGCCGCTGATGATCGAGCCCCTGGTCTTCCGCCCGAACGAACAGGCCGGTGGCTACATGGTCGATGGTCATCCAGCGAGGATCGTCCCGTTGGTCCGTCAGGCAGTTGAACTGGGCGCCGATATCATAAAGGCTGATCCAACGGACGATATTTCGCTCTATCACAAGGTGATCGAAACGGCGGGTGGGATACCCGTGCTCGTGCGGGGCGGTGGCAAGACATCCGAGAGGGAGATTCTCGCACGCACGGCTGCGGTGATCGAGCAGGGAGCGGCGGGTATTGTATACGGGCGCAACATTATCCAGCATCCCAAGCCCGCAAGGATCACTCGCGCACTGATGGCTGTGGTGCATGAAGGGGCCAGCGCGCAAGACGCCGCCGGGTTTCTCGACGATCCATCGGCATGAGCGCGCACGAGACAGTTCGGGTCGGCATCATCGGCGGCGGGCTCATGGGTCGCGAGGCCGCCTCAGCTTTTGCTCGTTGGTGCGCACTCGAGGATTTTCCCGTCAGGCCCGAGCTGACAGCGGTGTGCGATCCTGATCAACGGCGTCTGGCCTGGTTCAGACAGGTGCCGTCCGTCCGCCACTTTTTGTCTGATCACCGCGATCTTGTCGGCTTGGCCGATGTCGATGTAGTCTACGCCGCCGTGCCCCATCATCTGCATGAGGCGATCTACTCCGCGGTGATGCGGGCGGGCAAGGATCTGCTCGCCGAGAAGCCGTTTGGCGTTGATCTTCCCGCTGCGCGCCGGCTCAGCGAGGAAGCGGCTCGTCTTTGCCGGTTCGTGAGGGTTTCGTCCGAGTTCCCGTTCCTTCCCGGAGCGCAGCGGGTCCATCAACTGGCGGCCGGGGGCTCCTTGGGACGGATTATCGGCGCCAAGGCTGGCTTTCTTCATTCCGGCGATCTCGATCCCGCCAAGCCGATCAACTGGAAGCGGCAGACCGCATTCTGCGGTGAGATCGGCGTGCTGGGGGATCTCGGCATGCATGTGGCGCACCTGCCGCTCCGGCTTGGCTGGAGGCCGACCATGATCTACGCGCAGCTGCAGAAGATCTATGCCGAGCGGCCGGATGGCGCTGGCGGTGTAGCGGCGTGCGACACTTGGGACAACGCTACGCTTCATTGCGAAACCGTCATCGCCGGCCAGCTGGCGCCACTGACCCTCGAAATGAAGCGGATGGCGCCTACCGAAACGAACACCTGGTATATCGAGATTCTCGGTCTGGACCGGGGCGCTCGGTTCTCGACCAAAGAGCCCAAGACACTCTGGCTCTACCGCCGGGATACGGAGCAGTGGTGGGAAAAAACCGATCTCGGCTTCGCGATGCCATTCAGGACCATAACAGGGTGCATATTCGAACCTGGATTCCCCGACCTGCTCATGCAGATGTGGGCGGCGTTTCTTGTCGAGCGAGCGGGATTGCTTGCCGGTCGCTTCGCTTGCGCCACCCCGGACGAAGCCGTCGCAGCGCACGAATGGTGGGCGGCTGCCTTGGCATCTCACCAGCGCAAACAGGTTGTCACGACCGAGTAAGTCATGCGCAGCGGAGTTCTCGCCGGAGGCAGCTGGATTCGCGACAACGTCAAGCTTGTGGATGCTTGGCCGGCCCAAGACACGCTTGCGACGATCGTCGACGAATTGGCGGGCAACGGCGGTTCACCCTACAACATCCTCGTCAACCTGGCCAAACTTGGAGCACCCTTTCCACTGGCAGGCGTGGGGCTGCTGGGTGACGACGCTTACGGGCATGCCATTCTTGCAGATTGTCGCGCCCGCGGCATCGACACGACCCACCTGTGCGCCACATCCGCGGCCGCCACCAGCTACACCGATGTCGTTACTGTGCGGAGCACAGGCCGACGCACATTCTTCCATCAACCCGGCGCGAACGCGCTGCTCGATGTGCAGCACTTTGATTTCAGCGCCACGATGGCGCGGATCTTTCACCTCGGCTATCTCCTGCTCCTGGAGCGGCTCGATTCCTTGGCCGATGGCCGCCCGCGCATTTGCGAAGTATTGCGACAGGCCCGGCGAGCTGGCCTGCTCACCTCGGTGGATTGCGTGAGCGAATGCAGCGGAAGACTGACCTCGACGATCGGTCCCGTTCTGCCCGAAGTGGATGTTTTCTTTGCCAACGACTTCGAAGCGTCCGCCATCACCGGGATACCGCTGCGCAGCGGTGACTCTCTCCGGCCAGAGGGGATCCGAGACGCCGCGCGCGCCTTGCTCAAGCATGGCGTCGGTGCGTGGGCTATTGTTCACGCGCCAGAAGCCGTATTCGCTGCTGGCGCTGCCGACGCTGAGCACTGGCAGCCGAGCCTGGCCGTGCCGCCGCACTGCATCGTTGGAGCGGCAGGAGCCGGTGACGCGCTGGCGGCCGGCGTGCTTTACGGGCTGCACGAGGGTTGGCCCATGGCCAGATGCCTGAAGTTGGGCGTTTGCGTGGCGGCCGCGTCTCTAACGCATGCGACCTGCTCCGGCGGGATCAGCTCGGTTGAAGATTGCTTGGCGTTGTCCGGACGATGGGGGCTTCAATCGGTCTCCTTGGTGCGCACATAGAGGTTCCCCTGCCGATAGAGCCGATAGACGAACTTCTTGCCAACCGGCCGGCCTTCGCGCTGGAGCCGGACCGTCAGGCGGCGGTTGCCGTAGCGAACCCGTGCGCAGGCCTGCTCCTTCAGACGGAGCAACAGCGCACGTCGGTCCTTTCGATGCGCCCAGAAGCATCAGCCAGCACGCTCGGATGTTGCTGACGGTGAACCTTGCCTTCAGCCAAACGACGATCAGACGCTTACGCGACGGCTTCAGACTTTCTTGCCAACTCCGGCCGCATCCGCTTGTGGAGACTCAGAACCGCGACCAGGTGTTCGAGGGAACTGTTCTCATCTCGGAGTTGCCGCAGCTCGCGCAGCTCATTGACACTGAGGCTGGTCACAACGAAGCGCGGATTGTCCTTGTCGCCGAGCCGCTCGGCCTTGCCGAGCACCCGCCGCTCGCGGCTCCAGCTTTCGCGGGTGCGATAGCCGAACTCGGCGAACACCCGCGCGGTGCCCCCGACCAGCGCCGCCTGCTCGCGGGCGCGGACCAGGGCCGGGCCCAGCAGCCCGAGCAGCCGCTCGTTGCGGGCCAGGCCGAAGACGTAGTCTACCCCGTGTTGCTCGCACCAGCCGAGGATCGCCTCCCGGCAGAACCCGCTGTCGGCGCGCACCACGACCCGGGCCTTCGGACAGCGCCGCTGGATCGCGGGGACGATCCGGGCGAGGGCCGCGACCGTGCCGTCGCTGGCGTCCTGGTCCGCGGTGCGCAGTTGCGCCCACACCGGCGCGTCGCCGAGGAACGCATACAACGGCAGGTAACAGTGCCAGTCGTAATAGCCGTGGAAGAACGCGCCTTCCTGCCGGCCGTGCAGCGGATCGTGCGTGGCGTCGAAGCCGAGGACGAATTCGCGCTGCCGCCGACGCAGCGTGCGCACGCCGAGCTGGAGCAGGAGCGCTTCCAACCGGGCCGGCTCCGGGGCGATCTTGTGATAACGGCTTGCCGGCCGGTCGGCCGTGATCTCCAGCCGGTTCAAGGTCGGCGCCGAGGCCAGCGCTTCTTCGGTCTGGAGCTTGCCCGCGGCCGCCGCCAGCAATGGATCGTGCCGCAGGGCTTGGTGGTCGTTGAGATCCTCATACCCCAGCGCCAGCCCGAAGATCCGCTGCGCCACCAGCTCCGGCACCGTGTGCGCGATCAGGTCTGGGTTGCGCCGGTCCTGGAAGCAGGCCGCCACTTGGCGCGTCAGTCCCAGCCCTCGGTCGAGTTCTCGCAACAGCAGCACCCCGCCGTCGCTGCTGAGCCGCCCGCCGGTGAAATCGGCCACGACCTGCCGGCCACCGAGCGCTTGAAACTGGAACGAAGTCTGCTGACAGTCTGTCGAAGACCGGGCGCTGCTTTCGGTTTGATGGGATTGTTTCATCACCAACCACTTCAGCAGAGATCGCGCCCGGGTCTTGATTCCCAGAGTGAAATATCCGGGCTAGTTGGTATGGCGCCACCCTGCTGAAGCGTCGGTCATGTTCGTGAGACGATTGACGCCAGATGTGAGACGCGGTGACTATCGCATCATACCCCACCCTGCTATCGTGGCGGTGCCCAGCCGCAGCTTGACACTATTTTGCTGCCTCCGAAGTTACTTCAACCATGCCTTTGCCGGATACCAATCTGACAACCTATCGCTTTTCTTTCGGCCCCTGGAATATCAGTGAAGGTGCTGATCCGTTTGGACCGGATGCCAGGCCGGTGTTTCCGCACGAACGCAAATTCGCGCTTTACAAGCCTCTTGGGTTCGACGCCGTTCAGTTCCACGATGACGATGTTGTGCCAAAGTTGGACGAACTTGCGCCACGCGCCATTGCAAAGCAGACTGCTGCCGTATCTCGAATGCTTTCCAATCAGGGGCTAGCAGCTGAATTCGTCGCTCCACGGCTTTGGTTCGCAAAGCAAACGATCGATGGCGGCTACACTTCTAATAACGAGAGCGACCGTCAGTATGCGTGGGAAAGAACACAACGCGCCATCGACATCGCCAAGATCCTCAATAGTCGGGCCATAGTGTTATGGCTCGCACGCGAAGGCTCTTATATTCGCGAGGCCAAGTGCGCCAAGTTAGCATACGAAAGAATATTGGCCGTCCTCAACCGGATCTTGGACTACGATAAGGAAATCGAGATCTGGATCGAGCCCAAGCCCAACGAACCCACTGATCAAGCTTATGTGCCTACAGCCGGCCACGCTATCTCGCTCGCATATGCGTCGAACGATCAGCGACGGGTAAAAACCGTAGTCGAAACCGCCCACGCCGTATTAGCGAACCTGGATCCCAGCGACGAAATGGCATTCGCATTGGCGCATGACAAGCTCGGCAGCGTTCACTTGAACGATCAGAATGGCTTGAAGTTTGATCAGGATAAAAACTTCGGGAGTGCTAACATACGCGCGGCTTTCAATCAAGTAATGGTCTTGGAACGGCATGGTTACGGACAAAAAGGCGAATATATCGGACTGGATGTTAAAGCTATGCGCACGCAGCATGACGCCCCGGTTGTTGAGCATCTTCGCACCAGTCGCCGAATGTTCCTCCACCTTTTGGGCAAAGTTCGGTCGTTCGACCAAAAACGTGCTCAAACCTTGCGCCATTGCCGCGACTACGAAGGTTTGGAGCGCTATACGCTGGAGCACATCGTTGGAATTGAATCCGAATCCCCAGCTCCCACTCGTAGAAATACGCACATCAATCACCATCGCCGCAGTCCGTCACCTGCCGCCAAATTGCGAACCCCAGTCCCGAAATGAATCGAAGACTGCGCTTTGGCATGGTGGGGGGAGGTCGCGGCGCTTTCATCGGTGCGGTTCATCGCATCGCCGCGTTGATGGATGGACAGGCCGAGCTGGTCGCCGGCGCGTTTTCGAGCGACAAAGAACGATCCAAGGAATCCGGCAAAGACTTTTTTTTGCCACTAAGCCGCATATACGGCGATTATGCCACGATGGCTCGCCTCGAAGCGGCAAGGCCCGCAGAGGATCGGCTGGACTTCGTCGTGCTTGTGACGCCCAACCATGAGCACTATCAACCGGCCAAACTTTTTCTAAACAGAGGATTCAATGTAATATGCGACAAGCCTGTGACCTTTGACGTGACTGAAGCGCGGAACCTGAAGCGTATCGTCGCACGGACGGGAAAAGTGTTTGTCCTGACTCACAATTACACCGGCAATGCCATGGTCAAGCAGGCGCGCGCGCTGGTGCGTGCCGGTCGGCTGGGAGAGATCCGGAAAGTCGTAGTCGAGTATTCTCAAGGCTGGCTTGCCACTGCGCTTGAGGCTACAGGCCAGAAACAGGCAGCTTGGCGCACTGACCCGCGCCGGAGCGGTATAGCAGGTTGCATGGGCGACATCGGCTCACACGCCGAGAACTTGGCCCGCTATATTACCGGCTTGCGCCTAGACGCCCTCTGCGCCGATCTGAGCACCTTTGTCCGCGGTCGGCGACTTGATGATGACGGAAGCGTGCTGCTGCGTTTCAAGGGCGGTGCCAAAGGGATCTTGTCTGCATCGCAAGTGTGTGTTGGCGACGAAAACAACTTTAACATCAGGATATACGGTGAAAAGGCGTCCTTGGAATGGCATCAAGAGCATCCGAACGAGCTGATCGTCAAGTTTGCCGACCGGCCACGGGAAATTTGGCGGCGGGCTAACAATTATCTCGACGCCAATGCTGCCGCCGTCAGCCGTGTCCCGCCTGGCCATCCCGAGGGCTACTTGGAAGCGTTTGCAAACATCTATCGCGAAGCGTTCCGAGCCATAGCTGCCGAAGTCGCTGGCAGGAAACTCCCTGCTGGCTTGGACTATCCCACGGTGGAGGATGGACTTACTGGTATGCTATTCATCGCAACTGTAGTCCGCAGTGCGCGGCGTGGTGCTGTTTGGACGAAGTTTCCTTCCGCATGACCGCTTACGACTCTGTTGTAGTCGGATTCTACTTCGCCTTCATGCTCTGCATCAGCTGGGTGTTCAGGCGATTCGTTGAGAACGTCAGTGATTATTTTCGCGGCGGAGGGAAGGCCTTGTGGTGGATGGTGGGCGGCTCAGCTTTCATGATGTCGTTTAGCGCTTGGACCCTCACCGGTGCGGCAAGTGTTGCCTACGACGACGGCTGGCCGGTCATCACCATCTATGTGGCCAATGCTCTTGGGTTTCTGTTCAACGCTTTGCATTTTGCACCCAAGTTCCGACAAATGCGTGTCATCACTGGCATTGAAGCGGTGCGTCTGCGCTTCAACCGCCGCAATGAGCAGGTGTTCACATGGCTGCAACTCCCGTTTGGCATTCTGCTTGCAACTTTGCATCTCAACGCTGTCGCCGTGTTCGTCTCAGCAGTTTTCAGCTTCAATCTTTCCCTCACGATCATCGGTGTCGGTGCGATCGTGCTCTGCATCGCTCTGCTGGGCGGCAGTTGGGCCGTAATTGCAGGCGACTTCATCCAGATGCTTATACTGATGCCGGTTTGCATCTGCATTACCGTTCTGGCCCTGCTGCATGTCGGCGGGGTGGCAGGCATGCTGGCGCAGTTGCCTCCTGGCCATCTCGATCTGGCCCGAATCGCGGACAATGACTTTCTTGGCTTGTGGTGCGTGGCCATGGTGATCCGGCAGATACTGACGACCAACAGTCTGCTCGAAGCCAACCGCTATCTCAGCGTCAAGGACAGCAGGCATGCGCGCTGGGCCGGTCTGCTCGGCGCCGGACTGTATTTGCTCGGAATCGTTGTCTGGTTCGTGCCTCCGTTTGTCGCACGAATTCTCTTCCCCGATCTCCAAGCGCTGTTTCCTATGCTGGAACACCCCGCTGAGGCGGTTTTTGTGGCCATCACGCGAGCCGTCGCCCCGATCGGGATGCTGGGCCTGCTCGTCAGCGGCATCTTTGCAGCGACCATTTCGGCTATGGACTCTGGGTTAAACAAGAGCGCGGGCATCCTCATCAAGAATTTCTACCAACCCGTGCTGCGCCCGGACGCCTCTGACCGGCACTTGCTCCTGACAGGCCGAATCACTACGGTGCTTCTAGGAGGGATCATCGTGCTGACAGCACTTCGAATGAGCGAATTGCGGGGATTAAACCTGTTCATCCAGATGCAGCGCGTCAGTATACTGATCGGCATTCCGGTTACTCTGCCGTTGGTGCTTGCATTGATTGTCAAGCGGACTCCCGCTTGGGCGGGTTGGAGCACAGCTCTCGTTGGATTCTTGGGTTCTATATTCATTGACCGTTACTTCTCCCCCGATTGGGCTGCATCGTTTTTCGGTCTCTCGCCTCTGTCCCACACTGCCCAAGAGAATTGGCGCCAGAGCGTTCAACTGCTTGGCAACGTGGCCCTGGGCTCGGGCTGGTTCATCTTTACCACGCTGTTCTGGGAGAAAAGCCCTCATGCCTATCGAGAAAACGTGGAACGATTCATCACGCGCATGGCCACGCCTGTTGATTTCGCCGCCGAAGAAGGATCTCACGCCGCCAACGATGACCGGCAAGCGCGTGTCGTTGGGATGTTCACCGTCATATATGGCGGGTTCGTGCTCTTGCTGGCTCTGATCCCCAATCCGCCAGGTGGCCGACTCGCCTTTGTCGGGTGCGGCGGCCTTGTGCTTCTCGTCGGTTTGGTGCTTCTTTTCACAGCGCGTGGACGGACGGCTGCGCCCGCTCCCCCGTCCGCTCGTTCCCAGGCCGCTGCTACCCGGATCCCGTAAACAGCCCGATGCTGCGTCCAACTGGCATTCTTGTCGCGATCAACGCCCGGGAACGGCAGGAATTTCTGCCTGAACCTCTCTGGTCTGAATTGCTTGTGCTCGCCGGACGCTGTGTGTGGGCAGACACGAACCAACTCGGGGAAGGGCAATTTGAGCGGCTGCTGGCTGACATCGATCCCGAAATCTTAGTTAGTTGCTGGAGCACGCAGTCTTTGCCCGCCTGCCTGCCGCCACGATTGCGGTATGTTTGTCATTTAGGAGGGTCGGTGAGAAAGTTGGTCAATCGGTCACAGCTACTCGATGGCTTGCGAGTAACGAACTGGGGCGGCTCAGTTGCAAGGTATGTTGCCGAATGTGCATTGCTACATACACTTGCCTGTTTGCGCAGGCTCGCGGATTGGACGCTGAAAATGCACTCCCATGGCGCATGGGGAGATGCTGCGACTTTAACGGCCTCGCTCTTTGAGCGCCGCGTGGGCTTGCACGGCTTTGGTTTCGTGGCCCGGGAGTTCACAGGGATTCTGCGTCCATTCAACTGCCATGTTTCCGTATGCGCTCCAGATGTTGATGCATGTGCAGAAGCCCGCTATGGGGTTAAGTGCTCTGCCTCACTAGAAGCACTATTTGCGGAAAACGACATTATCGTCGAGTTGGCTCCACTGCTTCCAGCCACCGTTGGGACCGTAACCGAGCAGCACTTGCGATTGATTCGTCCCGGGGGTGTCTTTGTCAATGTTGGACGAGGAGCCGTGGTCGATGAAAAAGCACTGCTGCGTGTCGCTATGGAAGGGCATATAATTATTGGACTGGACGTTTATCACACAGAGCCTCTGCCGCCCGATTATCCTCTTCGCGGCTTGCCCAATGTGGTGTTAACTCCGCACATCGGGGGACCCACGACCGACAGACGACGGGATGTGGGAGAACTCGCCCTTGAGAATATTCGTGCCTACACTCGGAACCGGCCGTTAAGCGGTTCGGTCACGACCTCAGTCTACGACTCTTCCACCTAGGCCGTGTGTTCCGCGCGTGACTTAACCGGTTCCTCGAAACAATGCGAAGGAAACTTATCGCTTACGCTTCGGCTCGAGGGCGAGCTGCACACCGGCCCCGCCATGCGGCGGCTCTATGCGACGGACGCGTCGGAATACCAGGAGCTGCCGGTGGCGTTGCCGAGGTCCGAGGCCGACGTGCGCGGGCTGCTGGCGTTCGCGAACCGGCGCCGGATCGGACTCATCCCGCGAACGGCGGGCACGTCGCTCGCCGGACAGGTGGTCGGTAGCG
>Ga0187894_10007333_pt1 | contig 10452 bp, 4 predicted proteins | sample GBC1701081metaG_FD_136650 | JGI IMG/M metagenome (GOLD analysis project Ga0187894, IMG submission 136650) | White microbial mat communities from a lava cave in the Kipuka Kanohina Cave System on the Island of Hawaii, USA - GBC170108-1 metaG ... | reverse complement strand
AGGACGGCATCGTTGGCGACGGCGGCGGCTTCGCGCTCTTCTCCAATCGCGCCGACGACAACGGCCGCAATGGCTTGAACGTCACCGGCGTGAGGCTCGTCGACGGCGGCGGTAACGGCGGCAGCGGCAACCGCGGCGAGGGCTTGCAGCGGCCGGCCACGCAGTGCGCCATCGGGGGAGTTTCCTGTCAGCCGTAGATTGAGCCATGCGGTCCATTCAAAGGACGGCGCTCTTGGCGCTGCTGATCGGCGCGCTGGCCGGAGCGCGAACGGCACACGCGCTGACCGCTTGCACCGCGGCGCAGATCGTCGCGCAGGATCCCGGTTGCCCGGCGGCGGGCGCCTGCAACATCACCAAGGTCTTCGACGTCGCCGACGGTTGTACGCTCGACTTCAGCGGGCGCGACGTCACGATCACGGCCAGCGGTGAAATTCAAATTCTGTCCGCCGCCGCGCGAATCCTGGCACGCAACTTCACGATTGCGGCGGGCGGACTGATCGACGGACGCGGTCTCGGTTCGAACCCGCCGGACGACGTCGGCGGCATGATCACGATCATCGCCACCGGCGCCGTGACGCTGCAGAAGTCGGGCTCATCCAGCGGCCGCGTCGATGTCTCGGGCAAGGAGAACGGCGGCATCATCGAGATCCTCGCCGACAGCGTGAGCCTCGACGGCAAGCTCGAGTCCGACAACCTGAACAGCGGCGCCGGCGGCGGTATCGTGCGCATCGGCACGGCCGGTTCCGTCATCTCCACCGCCAGCTCGGTCATCAGCGCCCGGGGGGGAGGCAGTGCGATCGGCTCCGGCACCGTCGACATCGATGCCGGGGGCACGGTGGACATCGGTTCGCAGATCAAAGCCGACGCAAACAACGGTGGCACGGTGCTGATCGATGCCGGCGCCGACGTCATCCTGCGCGACGGCATCGATGTCGACGGCAATGGCGACGCCGGCGCCGGCGGTGAGGTCGACATCAACGCCGGGCTCGGCGTGCGCGTGCTCGGACAGATCTTCGTGCGCGGCGGCGATTCCAGCACCGACTCGGGAGGCGGCCCCGGCGGCGTGGTGGACATCGACGCCTCTTTCGGCGACGTCGTCATCAGTCGCAGCATCGTCGTCGAGGGCGCCGGCCCAGACGGCGAGGGCGGCGAGATCGAGATCACCGCCCGCGGCGACATCAACCTGCAGTCGAGCGGCTCGCTGTCGGTGCGAGGGAACGGCTTCTACGGTGAAGGCGGCGACGTCGATCTGGACGCGCGCGACATCATCGTGTCGGGCAAGATCGACACGAGCGGCGGCGCCGAGGGAGGCGGGATCGAAGCGAGTGCCAACCGCGACTTCGTCGTCGGGGCACTCGTGGATGCGCGCGGTCGCGAGTACGGCGGCTTCGGCGGCAGCGTCACCTTCGACGCCGGCGGCGCCGTCCCGGGCACGATGACGATCTACAACACCATCGACGCCGGTGGCGGGCCGTGCAGCGTCGAGAGCGGCTGCGGTGTCGGTGGCGTCATCGCCGTCAGCGCCTGCGCGATGAACGTGATGGTCACCGGCAAGCTCGACGCGCGCGCACCCGCCGGCGGACAGATCGGCCTGCTCGGGCGCAAGACGATGACGATCAACGGCACCATCGTCGCCAGCCGCACGAGCGCCTCGCAACCGGATGGGTCGATCAACTTTCGCTACCCGGCCGGCTATACCCTCAGTTATCCGAGCGCGACGGTCGCGCCGCCGGCGACGCTCGAAGCGGTGCCGCTCTGCACCGCCGGGAATACCGACGATTGCCTGATCCCGTGTCCGGTCTGCGGCAACGGCGTGGTGGAGTTTCCCGAAGGCTGCGACCAGTCGGGTACGCCGTTCAGCTGCGACGGCTGCTCGCTCTACTGTCAGCCCGAGAACTGCAACGACGGGTTGGTCTGCACTACCGACTCCTGCAACTCGCAGCTCGGTTGCCGCAACGTTGCCATTCCGAACTGCGTCGAGCAGTCGCCGACGCCGACCGCGGGCGGCGCACCGCCTACGCCGACGACCACGGGCTCGCAGCCACCGACGAACACAGCGACGTTGACCGCAACACGAACCCGGACCTATACGCCGACGGCGACGCCGACCTTCACCTTCACCCGCACGCCCACCGCTACTTCGACGCCGACACCGACGCCGATCGGCACTCCCTCGGCCTATCACGACGTCGTGGTTCGCCCGGTGCGGCCGGTGACCGTCAGCATCGCCACCGGACAGGATCACACCGAGGCGCATCTCAAGGTGAAGGTGGTGAACGCCGATCTGCTGCCCGTGACCGTGTCCGGCTATCTCGTGCGCCTGACGGCGAGCGACGGGGACTGTCCCGCCGGCACCGTAGTCGGCAAGCCGGATTTCGACCGCCGCGCTCCCGGTGACCAGGATCTGATCTACATCCTCGTCGGCAAGCAGAAGGTCGCAACCGTGAACCTCTCCGTCTCCAATGCCGCCTTCGCGCCCTTCAACCGCCGCGCGCCCGAGCGTTGCCGCATCCTCCTACACGCCGATACGACCGTGCTCGGCAACTACGACCCGGCGCCGGCCAACAATTTGATGCCGGTCGAGGTCAACGTCTTCGACGCCAATGATCCCGAGCAGAACGCGCTGCACGAGACCTTCATCGTCAGCCAGCGCCCGGCGAGCGCGCGCATCGGCCGCGGCCACACGACGGTCTTCCGCCGTGTCGCCGTCGGCGCCGGCAACGGCGATCTCGGCGATCCCTCCGGGCACGGTGTCATCTTCGACGCCTTCGACGGCGGCTGCCCGCTCTTCACCATCGGCGCGGTCGACTTCGACAGCGAGCTGTCCGGCAACCAGACCTCGGTCTCGGTGCCGGCGGGGAAGAAGCGCCGCGGGCGGCTGGAGTTCTCGGCCAACACGACCGTTTTCACCACGCGCAACGCGCGCTCGCCCGACCGCTGCGTCGCCATGGTCGCCGGCAGTGGTCCTGCCGGCGACACCGATCCGAGCAACAACACCAGCCTGCTGGTGATCGACGTCTACGACCACAACGACTATTAGGCGCAATCTGCGGCCGATCACCGCGGCAGCTCGAGGGTGAAGCGGCTGCCGCGGCCGACTTCGCTGTCGAGGAAGATGCGGCCGCCGTGTGCCTGCACGATGTCGCGCACGATCGCCAAGCCGAGGCCGGCGGCACCGGGCTCGCCGTCGCCCTGCACGAAGCGCTCGAAGATGCGCTCGCGCTGATCGGGCGGAATTCCCGGGCCGGTGTCGTCGACGCTGAGCCGCACGGCGCCATTGTCTGCCGCGGCGGCGATCGTGACGCAGCCGCCGCGCGGCGTGTAGCGTAAGGCGTTGGCGACGAGGTTGGAGAGCGCCCAGGTGATCTTGGTGGGATCGCCGGCGATGGAGAGGTTGTCGCCGGTGAGGGTGGTCTCGATGACTACGCCGCGCTCGCGCGCCTGCAGCGCGAAGATACGGGCACAGCGCGAGATCACGTCGCCGAGATGCACCTTCTGCCGTTCGAGCGCGATGCTCATGGCGCGGGAGCGCGATACGTCGAGAAGCCGCTGCGCCACGTCCTCGAGTCGCGACACGTCTTCGAGCGCCGCCCGCAGTAGGCGCTGCGGCTCGGTGTCGAGCGCAGGGTCGCTGCGCTCGAGCAGCTGCAGCGCCATGCGCAGCGAGGTCAGCGGCGTCCGCAGCTCGTGCGAGAGGGTCGCCATCAACTGCTCGCGGCGCGCCGCCTGATCGCGCAGGAAGGTTACGTCCTGCAACACCAAGATGAAGCCGGCGTGGCTGCCGTCGCGCGCGCGCAGCGGCGTCGGGCGCAGAACGTAATAGTGATCGCGCCCGCGCAAGTGCAGGGCGAGCTCCACCGGCGCGTGCTCGCGCTCGGGATGCGCGAGGAAGTCGGCGACGGCGGCGCGCAAGCGGAGGTAATGCGGGTGATTGGTGCCGAGGTGAGCAAAGGGTACGCCGAGCGCGTCGCCGCGCTCGAAGCCGAGGATGGCGCAGGCGACCTCGTTCACGTGTTGCACGACGCCGTCGCCGTCGACGACGACAAGCCCGTCCTCGATGCTCTCGATGATCGCCTCGGTTTTCGCCTGCGCTTCGAGTACCGCGTCGATGCGCGAGCGCTCGATCGCGACCGCCGCTTGGTCCGCCATCGCTTCGAGGAGCTGTCGTTGTCCCAGCGCCAATCCGTCGGCGGCTTCGGTCTGCACCGCCAGCACGCCGACGGCGCCGCGCGCGGTGGAGAGTGGCACGTGCACCCAGTTGCTGCCCGGCAAGGTGTCGGTGCCCCTGCCGGCGATCTTGTCGTGTTCCCAGGCCCAGGTCGCCGTGCCCCGCTCTGCCTCGGGCAGCTCTGCATCGATGGGATGGCGCGCGCGCACGGCGAGCCGATCCCCGTCGGGCAGAAGAATGACGCTTTGCGCGCCGAACTCCCGGCCGACGTGCTCGACGACGACCCGCAACAGATCGTCGACTCCGAGGGCAGCGGCGATCTCGCGCGCGAAGGCGTAGAGCGCTGCGGTGCGGCGCTCGCGGCGGCGGGCAGCCTCGGCCTGGTCGCGCACGCGCGAGGTCAAATTGCTGGTCAGGATCGCGACGAGGAGGAAAACGAACAGCGACAAAACGTCCTGCGGCTTCGTCACCGTGAAGGTGTAGGTCGGCTCGACGAAGAAGAAGTCGTAGACCAGCATCCCCAGCACCGAGGCGTAGATCGAGGGCCAGAGCCCGCCGAGCAGGGCTGTGAGCAGGACGGCAGCGAGGAAGACCATGCTCGGGTCGTCGAGCGGCACCACCGCCATCAGCGCCGCGGCGATCCCGCCTGCGGCCGCCATGGCGGCGGTGGCGAAGACGTACCCGCTCGGCCGCAAAGCCCGCGGCGTCCTCGCGCGCGCCTGCGACTCGCCCGGCTCCGGGCGCAGCCCGGAGATCACCCGCACGTCGATCGAACCACTCTGGGCCAGAACATCGTCGACCAGCGAGCGGCGCCAGAAGCGCAGCCAGCTCCACGGCGGCCCGTTGCCGAGGATGACCTCGCTGACGTTGCGCTCGCGCGCCAGTCGCATCAGGTCGTCGGCGACGTTCTCGCCGGGGATGGTCAGGGCTTCGCCCCCGAGGTGCTCGGCGAGGCGCAGGGCGCGGTGGACGCGCTCGCGCTCGGCCTCCGGCCGCTCCTGGAAACCGGGCGCCTCGATGAAGACGGCGATCCACTGCACGCCGCGGCGTTCGGCCAGACGGCGCGCCGTCCGCACCAGGCGCTCGGAGACCGGGCTGCCGCTGACGCAGACGAGAACCCGCTCCGCCACCGCCCAGACGTCGGCAGCGGCACGCGCGCGGCGGTGCGCCTGCATCTGCTCGTCGACGTGCTCGGCGGTCTCGCGCAGGGCCAGCTCGCGCAGCGCGGTGAGATTGGCCGGGTGGAAGTAGTTGCGCAGCGCGCGCTCGGCCTGCTCCGGAACGTACACCTTGCCATCGCGCAGCCGTTGGATCAGCTCCTCCGGTGACAGGTCGATGAGCTTCACCTCGTCGGCGCGGTCGAGGATGCGGTCCGGCACGGTCTCGCGCACCGGCACGCCGGTGATCTGCGCGACGACGTCGTTCAGGCTCTCGAGATGCTGGATGTTGACGGTGGTGTAGACGTCGATGCCGGCGTCGAGCAGTTCCTCGACGTCGAGCCAACGCTTCGGATGTCGACTCCCAGGAGCATTGGTGTGGGCGAGCTCGTCGACCAGTACCACCTGCGGATGGCGCGCGAGCACGGCGTCGAGGTCCATCTCCTCGAGCTCGTGCCCGCGGTACTCGACGACCTGGCGGGGCAGGATCTCGAGTCCTTCGAGCAGGGCCTGCGTCTCGATGCGCCCGTGCGTCTCGACCACGCCCGCAACCACGTCCACGCCTTCGCGCGCGAGCTCGCGCGCCGCCTGCAACATGGCGTAGGTCTTGCCGACGCCGGGCGCGGCGCCGACGAACACCTTGAGGCGACTGCGGTGCTCGCGCGCAGCGGTGGCGAGCAGCGCTTCAGGCGACGGACGCGTATCGCGCTCGTTCTGGCTGCTCTGCAAGCGGCCTCGCTCGGTCAGGATGTACCCGCGTCATCGAGGGCACCGTTGAGGGTGAGGACGTTGACCCGCGGCTCGCCGAGGATGCCGAACTGCCGACCCTCGGTGTGCTGCGCCACCAGGGCGCCGACCTTCGCCGGGTCGAGGCCGCGAACGCGGGCGACACGGCCGATCTGCCAGCGCGCCGCGAGGACGCTGATGTGCGGATCGAGCCCGCTGCCCGAGGCGGTGACCAGGTCCACCGGGATCGGCGCATGGTTGTCGGGGTCCGCCCCATGCAGGGCGTCGATACGCGCCTGTGCCGCCTGCACGAGCGCGTCGTTGAGCGGACCCAGGTTCGACCCGGAGGACACGGCCGCATTGTAGGGGAACGGGCTCGTCGCCGACAAACGTCCCCAGAAGTACTTCGGATCGTCGAAGGGCTGGCCGATCAGCGACGAGCCGGCCAGCTTGCCACTGCGCGTGAGCAGGCTGCCGTTTGCCTGCGCCGGGAAAATGGTCTGCGCGACCCCGGTGACCAGGAGCGGATAAACGAACCCGGTGAGGAGCGTGAACAGAACGAGCAGGATGGCTGCGGGTCTGAGATGGGACATGACGGTTTTGCCTCCGCTCACGTGAGGCCGAGCGCGACGAGCGCCAGGTCGATGAGCTTGATGCCGAAGAAGGGCGCGATGATGCCGCCGACGCCGTAGAGGAGTAGGTTGTCGCGCAGCAGGGTGGAGGCGCCGACAGCGCGATACTTCACGCCGCGCAGCGCCAGCGGAATCAGTGCGACGATGATCAGCGCGTTGAAGATCACGGCCGAGAGAATGGCGCTCTCGGGTGTCGCCAGGCGCATGACGTTGAGCCGTTGCAGCACCGGGAAGGTGCCGACGAAGGCGGCGGGAATGATAGCGAAGTACTTGGCGATGTCGTTGGCAATGCTGAAGGTGGTCAGCGCGCCGCGCGTCATCAGGAGCTGCTTGCCGATCTCGACGATCTCGATGAGCTTGGTCGGGTTCGAGTCCAGGTCGACCATGTTGCCGGCTTCCTTGGCCGCCTGTGTGCCGGTGTTCATCGCGACGGCGACGTCGGCCTGAGCCAGCGCCGGAGCGTCATTGGTCCCGTCGCCGGTCATGGCGACGAGGCGTCCACCCTGCTGCTGCGCGCGGATGAGCGAGAGCTTCGCTTCTGGAGTGGCCTGCGCCAGGAAGTCGTCGACGCCGGCCTCGGCGGCGATCGCCGCGGCGGTGAGAGGGTTGTCGCCGGTGATCATCACCGTCTTGATGCCCATCTGTCGCAGCTCGGCGAAGCGCTCCTTGATGCCGCCCTTGACGATGTCCTTGAGCTGGATCACGCCCATCACCTGCATGCCGTCGGCGACGACGAGCGGTGTACCGCCTTCGCGCGCGATGGCCTCGACGCGCTGCTGCACCAGCACGGGGAACTTGCCGCCGAGCTCGGCGACCCAGCTCTCGACCGCCTCGGCGGCGCCCTTGCGGATCGTGCGGCCGTTCAGGTTCACGCCGCTCATGCGCGTCTGCGCCGTGAACGGCACGAAGTGGGCGCCGAGCGCATTCACGTCGCGCTCGCGCAGACCGTACTGCTCCTTGGCGAGGACGACGATGCTTCGCCCTTCGGGGGTCTCGTCGGCGAGCGAAGCGAGTTGCGCGACATCCGCCAGCTTTTCGGCGCTGACGCCTTCGGCGGGGAGGAAGGCGGTCGCCTGGCGGTTGCCGAGCGTGATGGTGCCGGTCTTGTCGAGGAGGAGCACGTCGACGTCGCCGGCCGCCTCGACGGCGCGGCCCGAGATGGCGATCACGTTCGCCTGGATCATCCGGTCCATGCCGGCGATGCCGATCGCCGAGAGCAGGCCGCCGATGGTGGTGGGAATCAGGCAGACGAGGAGCGCGACGAGCACGGTCACGGTGACCGGCGTGCCCTGGCCGGTCTCGTTCACGCCGTAGATGGAGAAGGGCAGCAAGGTGACGGTGGCGAGCAGGAAGATGATCGTCAGGCTCGCGAGAAGGATGTTGAGGGCGATCTCGTTCGGCGTCTTCTGACGCTTGGCGCCCTCGACCATGGCGATCATTCGGTCGAGGAAGGTCTCGCCCGGATCGCTCATGATGCGCACCACGATCCAGTCGGAGAGCACGCGCGTGCCGCCGGTGACGGCACTGCGGTCACCGCCGGCCTCGCGGATCACCGGTGCGCTCTCGCCGGTGATGGCGCTCTCGTCGACGGAGGCGATGCCCTCGACGATCTCGCCGTCGCTCGGGATGAAGTCGCCGGCCTCGACGAGGACGACGTCGCCCTTGCGCAGAAAGGCGCTGGTCGTGCTGGTGACCGTGGCACGGCGCGGATCGAAGCCGCGCCCGTTCGGCACCGCGGCGAGCTTCTTCGCGGTAATGTCGCGCCGCGCCTTCTTCAAGCTCTCCGCCTGCGCCTTGCCGCGGCCCTCGGCCATCGCTTCGGCGAAGTTGGCGAAGAGCACGGTGAACCACAGCCAAAGCGACACGGCGAAGATGAACCCTGCCGCGGCCTCGCCCTTGCCGACGAGGGCCTGGACGAAGAGCGCCGTGGTCAGCACGCTGCCCACGAGCACGACGAACATCACCGGATTGCGGATCTGCAGCCGCGGGTCGAGTTTCTGGAACGACGCCCTGAGTGCACCGCGGACGATGGCGGGGTCGAAGAGGGGCTTGGCTTTCTCACGCGTACTCATGGGGGTCTCCGAATTCAGGCGTAGAGGAGGAGGTGCTCGACGACGGGTCCGAGCGCGAGCGCGGGCACGAAGGTCAGCACGCCGACGATGAGGACGACGCCGACCAGCAGCGCGACGAAGAGCGGCGTGTGCGTCGGCAGGGTGCCGGCGCTCGGCGGCACGAGCTTCTTGCGCGCGAGCGATCCGGCGATCGCCAACGTCGGGATCGCCAACCAGAAGCGCGCGGCGATCATCGCAAGGCCCCCGAGCAGGTTGTAGAAGGGCGCGTTGGCGCTGAGGCCGGCGAAGGCGCTGCCGTTGTTGTTGCCCATCGAGCTGAAGGCGTAGAGGATCTCGCTGAAACCGTGCATGCCCTGGTTGAGGCGGCCGGCGAGTCCCGCCGGCGCGACCACGGCGATCGCCGTACACACCAGCACCACCAGGGGCGGGATCAGGATGACCAGCGAGGCCATCTTCATCTCATACGATTCGATCTTCTTGCCGAGGTACTCGGGCGTGCGGCCGACCATGAGGCCGGCGACGAAGACGGCGATGATGGCGAAGATGAGCATGCCGTAGAGGCCGGAGCCGACGCCGCCGTAGACGACCTCGCCGAGCTGGATGAGGAACATCGGCACCATCCCACCGAGCGGCATGAACGAGTCGTGCATCGAGTTCACCGAACCGTTCGAGGCCGCCGTCGTCGCCGCCGCCCAGAGAGCGGAGTTTGCCGGTCCGAAGCGGACTTCCTTGCCCTCCATGTTGCCGCCGGGCTGGAGCTCGGCGGCGACGGCGTCGACGCCCAGCGCGGCGAGGCGCGGATTCGGCTGATGCTCGGCCCACTCGACGAGAACGAGGGCGGCGACGAAGATCACGGTCATCGCCGCGAGCACGGCCCATCCCTGGCGCGTGTCTCCGACCATGACGCCGAAGGTGTAACAGAGCGCCCCAGAGATCACGAGGATGGCGAGCAGCTCGAGGAAGTCGGCGAGCGGCGTCGGATTCTCGTAGGGATGCGCCGAATTGACGTTGAAGAAGCCGCCGCCGTTGGTGCCGAGCTGTTTGATCGCAACCTGTGATGCCGCCGGGCCCATCGGCAAGAGCTGTTCGGTGACCGGTTTGCCGTCGGTGTCGGCCGCCGCCTGCAGCAAGGTCACCGGCTTGTAGGCATCGAAGTTCTGCACCACGCCCTGCGACACCAGCACGAGCGCCAACACGAACGACAGCGGCAACAGGATGTAGAGGGTGGTGCGCGTCAGATCGACCCAGAAGTTGCCGATGTGCTCGGCGGAGCGCTGGCGGAAGCCGCGCACGAGCGCGACGAGCATGGCGATGCCGGCTGCGGCGGAGACGAAGTTCTGCACCGTCAGCCCGAGCATCTGCGTCAGGTAGCTCATCGTCGCCTCGCCGCCGTAGCCCTGCCAGTTGGTGTTGGTGGCGAAGCTGGCCGCGGTGTTGAACGAGGAGTCGGCGGAAACCGCACCGAACTCCTGCGGATTGAGCGGCAGGAATCCCTGCAGGCGTTGCAGCAGGTACACCGCCAACAAGCCGAGGAAATTGAACACGAGCATCGCCATGGCGTAGGTCTTCCAGGTCATGCCGGCGTGGGGATCGACGCCGGCGACGCGATAGAAGAGATTCTCCACCGGCCCGAGGAAGCGGCCGAGGAGCGGCGGCGGTCCGTCGAAGACGCGCGCCATGTAGAGCCCGAGCGGCTT
>Ga0187894_10007332_pt1 | contig 10452 bp, 8 predicted proteins | sample GBC1701081metaG_FD_136650 | JGI IMG/M metagenome (GOLD analysis project Ga0187894, IMG submission 136650) | White microbial mat communities from a lava cave in the Kipuka Kanohina Cave System on the Island of Hawaii, USA - GBC170108-1 metaG ... | reverse complement strand
CAGCAGGCCCAGCGGCAGGCCGAGCGCCACGGTCAGCAACAGCGCGACGCTGGCCAGCTCCAGCGTCGCGGGCAGGCGTTCGAGGATGATGGTGGCGGCCGGCCGGTTGAAGACGAACGATCGGCCCAGCTCGCCCGACGCCGCGTCGCGCACGAACCGCGCGTACTGCTCCCACAGCGGGCGGTCGAGGCCGAGCTCCGCGGCGGCCTTGGCCATGTCCTGGGCGCTGGCGTCCGGCGGCACCAGGACATACAGGGGATTGCCGATCTGGAAGACGCCGACGAAGACCAGCAGCGACATCACCACCAGCGTCAGCACGCTCTGAAACAGCCGCCGGATCAGGAACTCGAGCAAGGCCGCGTCCGTGGCATCACTGGCGCGGCATGACTTTCCACGCCAGCGTCTCCTCCCACGTGTTCACGGTGTAGGTGAGCGTCCGGCGGCTGGCCACGACGGTCTTCTGGAAATGGATCGGCAGCACGATCATGTCCTCGGTGATGCGGCGCATGGCCTGCTGCATCTTGGCGCCGCGTTGCGCATCATCCATCGTCGTCATGGCATCGCCGATCAGCTTGTCGAGGTCCTCGTTGGCGTAGCCGGTGAAGTTGTACTGGCCGCGCCCGACCTCGGGCTTGGCCGAATGCGCCATGAAGGGCAGCGCCCCGGCATACTGGCCGTTGCCCAGGCCCAGCATGCCCATGGGCGTCACCGTCGGCTCGTTGGGATTGCCCCGCAGCTTGGTCATGAACACGCTCATCGGCGCCGTGTCGACGACGACGCGCAGCCCGGCCCGCGACAGCATCTGGCCGACGGCCTGGCAGATCCGCTCGTCGTTGACGTAGCGGTTGTTGGGGCAGCTGATCGTGAGGTTGAAGCCCTGCGGATAGCCGGCGTCCTTGAGCAGTGCCTTGGCACCCTCCGGATCGTACTTTGCGGGCGGCAGCGTCGGGTCGAAGCCTTCGATCCCCGGCATCGCCATCTGGTTGGCCGGGATCGCCGCGCCGTCCATGATCCGGGCCACGATCGCCTCGCGGTCGATGGCCTTGGAGATCGCCTGCCGTACCCGCTTGTCTTGCAGCGGATTCTTCGCCAGGGGCTTGCCCTGCGCATCGGTGATGGTCGGCAGCGGCCCGTCGCGGAAATTGAACACGAAGCAGATCACCCGGCCCGACGGCCCCTCGTACACGGCGATCTGCGGGTTGCTGCGCAGCTTGGCGAGGTCGGTCGGCGGCACGAACTCGATCAGGTCGACGTCGCCCGACAGCAGGGCGGCGACCCGCGCCGCATTGTTGGTGATGACCTTGAACGTCACGCGCTCCCAGTGCGGCCTGGGGCCCCAGTAGTGGGGGTTGCGCTCGACCACCAGCTTGTCGCCCGGCACGAACTGCACGAACTTGTACGGACCCGAGCCGATCGTCGCCTTGCCCGAAGTGAAGTCGGCCGTGCTCTGGCCCTCGGCCGCCTTCTTCGAGACGATGGCGACGTTGGTCATGTTCTCGGGCACGCGCGGGTTGGGCACCGCGGTGCGGATGCGCACCGTGCCGGCATCGACCGCCTCGACGCTGGTGATCGTCTCGAGCCGCGGCGTGTACTGGCTCGGGTTGCGCGGCACATCAGGCACGCGGCGCAGCGAGAAGACGACGTCCTCCGCCGTCAGCGGCGAGCCGTCGCTGAACTTCACGCCGGGACGCAGGCGGAACTCCCACGTCTTGTCGTCGGTCAGCTTGTACGATTCGGCGACCGACGGCTGCGGCAGTGCGGCATCGTCGGTGACGGTCAGCGACCCGAACATGTGCTTCCAGATCGCCACGTTGGTGCCGACATACATGAAATGCGGGTCCATCGACGGATCCGCCTGGACGCCGATGGTGAGTTCCTGTGCCTGAGCAGCGCCGGCGACCACCAGCGCAACGGCAAGGGCGAACTTCTTCATGAACGCCTCCGATCCCCTGTCACCATACAGTACTGTATGTTACGGGCGATGGCAATACGGCGCAAGCATGAACGTGGATCGACCGTACCCTTTGGGCGTCGGCTCGGCAGGTGCCGCAGTGCCACTGCCCGGGCTGACGTCCGGATCGACAGCCTTGCGCGAGACGAATCCCTGAACGGCACCTCGTGCGAAGATCGCCGGGTGCAAGACGGGCTTCCATTGGGTCAATGCTCGGCGCTGCCTTCGGGCACCTCCGCCCCGCCTTCGCAGGGAGAAGGTCTGAAGTGTGAGCACGACAAGGTGGACGATAGGCCGCGTTCTTTGTAGCTTCCAAGGCGGGCATAGCCTCGTCTCCACACGTTGAGGTCGCATTGTACGCTTGCATCACAGACTATGCTGCCGTGTACGACGACGCCTATCGGGGCCACCGCGGATCGCACACCAGTTTCGACGTCGACCTCTTCTCGACGCTGCTCGCGTCCTTCTGCCGTGAGGCCGGTGCCGGCACGCTCCTCGATGTCAGCGGCGGTCGCGGCCGGCTGGCCGAAGCGCTGGGCCGGCTAGGAATCCGCGCCGTCACCACGGACATCACCGCCGTTCCCGACCGGGAGGTGATCGCCTTCGATCTGTCGCGTCACGTCGAGGCCGACGTCGCCCGTGTTCGGCAAGAGGCCGAACGCCTGGACTCGGGCGCACCGCATGTCACCGTCTGTCTGGACGTCCTCGAGCACATCGACCGCGAGCATGTCTTTGCCGCGGTCCGCAATCTCGCCGCTCTCACCGCGCGCCTGCTCGTGACCTCCATCTCGACCCGGCCGAGCTCGCGCGACAACCTGTTTCATGCATCGATCTTCCCGGTGTCGACCTGGATCCGCGTGTTCCAGGCCGCGGGCCTTCGCGTGCTGCCCGCGTCGCACTTCGCACCTGCCACGCGCCGCCCGGAATCGCACCGGGCGACGACGGATCTGCTGGTCGACCACTGGCGGGACATCGATCCCTTCGTCGATGTCCACGAGGGCGAACCCCGCTACGTCGTCTTCGAAAAGACGGACGCGGCGCCGGACTGGCCGGCGGTCGAGGTCGAGGTCGAGGCGCTGCTCGACGTGGCGTACCGCCGGGAAAAGCGCCGGCAATTCGTGGTGCCGCAGGGCACGCAGTTCGTGCTTGGCCTGCACCATATCCAGGAATTCGCCATCCTTCGCCCCCTGCTCGATGTGCTGCCGCGGCACGCCGTGCAGGTTCTGCTGCGTCGGCACTTTGTCGACGACATCCACCGCCGTGCGATCGGCGGTTTCCTTGCCAGGGCGGGCGTACGCACCCATGTCTACGAACGGGCGGAGGACCTGCCGTGGTCCGAGCTGGCCGGCCATATCTTCGTAGCCGGCGCCGAGTCCAGTTGCGCCACCAGTCACATCTTCGGTCTGCAGATCGCGGCCCTTGCGCGGCTGCACGGCTGCAGCACTTGGCTCCTCCAGCATGGCATTTGGCCCAGAGCCTTTCCCGGCCGGATCGCGACCTTCGGCTCCGGGCATCTACTGAACTGGAGCGGCGCGGAAGAACGCATCCTGGAACAGGGCCGGCACCGCATCGGCGCCGTCGATGTCCCCTGGGGCGTGCTTGGTCCCGGTCAGGTGCGCCGCATCGGCTCGGCGCGGTACACCGATCAGCTGTTGCCGGCGCACCCCGATGGCCTGGAACTTCGTCTGGGCGTCGAGCGCGCACGGTTCGGGTCGGTGGTGCTGCTCGCGCTGAAGAAATTCTACGGCCGCTGGGGTCAACCGGATGTCGACGCCGTCCATCACGCGGCCATGCGCCGCCTGGTCGAGGCGCATCCCGAGACGCTGTTTCTGGTCAGACCCCATCCGGCGAAGGACACTGACGGCCTTTTCGAATTGAAGCGCGAGAATGTCCGCTTCCTCGACGAGACCTGCTGCATCGCGGCGGACATGCCCCTGAGCCGCATCATCCCGCTTGTCGACAAGGTCGTGACCCCGATGTCGACCATCGCGCTGGACGCGGCGATCTCCGACAAGCCCGTGATCATCGGCGATGCCGGCCAGCCGCACATGTACGATCACCTGGAAGCTGTGCCGGTCGAGCGCGTGTCCGATCTGCTGCACGATCCCGACTTCCTGGCCGGGGCGGCGCAGCGCACCCGGCTGTTTCGAGGTGCCTACGGCGAGGCCGTCGATGGCCGCTTCTACGAGCGCTTCTCCGGGCTCCTCGGCGAACCGGCCGCACTCCCGGGCCCGCCCGACGCGGCCCTGGCCACCGCGGTCTCCCTCGCGGCGGAGGCCGAGATGCAATGGCTCGGTGCTCAGCACGCACGAAGCCAGGCAGCTTGGCACCTGCACGCCGAAACAGTGCAGCGCGCACGGACGGAAACCGCCGAGCGCGCGCACGCCGAGGCGACGGAGCGCATCGCGAAGCTGGAGGCCGAAGGCGCGGCTGTCAGCCACAAGGCCGCCGTCTCGGTCAAGGAGGTCGAGGTGCTGCGCAACGAGTTGGCCAAGGCGCGGCTCGCCCTGGCGACGATGCGCCGCAGCCGTAGCTGGCGGATGACGGCGCCGTTCCGCAACGCAGCCATTGCGGTACGGTGGCTCGCACAGCGTCGACCGGGCCACCATAACCCGCCATCATCGGGGGTATGACCTTGAGCATGATCGTGTTTGTCGGCTGGGATCCCCGCGATGCGAAGGCACATCGGGTCTGCGAGCATTCCCTGCGCCGCCGCGCCAGCATCCCGGTCGACGTGCGCTCCGTGGTGCTGGATGATCTGCGCGACGCCGGGCTCTATACGCGTCCTACTGAGCGGCGTGGCCAGCGACTTTGGGACGTCATCTCCGAAGCGCACATGAGCACCGAGTTCGCGATCTCCAGGTTTTTCGCGCCGCTGCTCGCCGCGCAGGCGGGTGTGCGCGGCGGTTGGATCGCCTTTTGCGACTGCGACTTTCTCTGGCTTGGCGATATCGTCGAGTTGCTGGCCGCCGCCGACCCGCAAAAGGCCCTGTGCTGCGTGCAGCACCGCTACGAGCCGGGCGAGGCCATCAAGATCGATGGACAGGTGCAGGCGCAGTACGCCCGCAAGAACTGGTCCAGCCTGATGCTGTTCAACCTGGCGCATCCGGCACACCGCCGCCTGACCATCGAGATGCTCAACGGCGTGCCGGGACGAGATCTCCACCGGTTCTGCTGGCTGTCCGATGACGAGATCGGCGCCCTGCCACCGGATTGGAACTGGCTGGAGGGCACGTCGGTCGTCGGGAAGGAACCGCCGCGCGCCGTGCATTTCACGCGCGGTGGCCCGTGGGTGGCCGGCTGGGAGGATGTCCAGTATGCCGACCTGTGGCGCGCCGAGTACCGCAGCGTGCTGGCCACCGCGGGAGACGCCGGTGAGCGCACACTGTCATAGGACCTCGTTCGCTCAGCTCTTCCTTACCTGCGCGCCGTCGCGCTTCGGCGCGCAGGAGCGAGGGAAAGCTGACTACTGGGCCGCGCCTTGCTTCGGCTCAATGGCCTCGCCGCGGCAACATCGAGCGATGGTAGCGGCCCGTCTGAAACAGGTGGCCCTTCTGAGAGGGCCGGCCTATAAGAATCGTGCCCATTCCCGACGGCAAGCCATGACCTCATGAATAACCACTTCACCGAGCTGTTCCTGAAGCACGACGGTAAACGAATTGATAAATGGGAGCAGTATGTCGGGATCTATCAGGCAGAGCTGGCATCCCTCATCGAGCGGGGGACACCGGTTCGACTCCTCGAGATCGGCGTTCAGAACGGCGGCTCGCTCGAGTTCTGGTCCCGGTATCTGCCGCCCGGGTCTGTCATCCGCGGCATAGACATCGACGAAAGAGTCGGCGATCTCTCCTTCGAAGGCGCCAATATAGCCGTGAATGTCGCCGACGCGACGGATGCATTGAAAATCGAAGCCCTGCTCGGCAACGAGACGTTCGACGTCATCATCGACGACGGATCGCACCAGTCAGGCCACGTCATTGCTTCCTTCGGCATCCTCTATCCGCATCTGAGCGCCGGCGGCAAATACGTTGTCGAGGATCTCCACTGCAGCTATTTCGCCAGCCATCAGGGCGGCTACCGCGCCGGCCATTCTTCCATCGAGTGGCTCAAGCATCTGATCGACGTTCTCAATGCTGATTACATCGCTCCCAGTGACGACATCCCGCCGCTGGAACAGGAGCTGATCAGGGCATTCCGGACGTCGCTGGCACGCGTTACGTTCTATGACTCGGTTGCCGTCGTTGAAAAGCTTTCTGCCGAGAAGACACGCCCCTACCGGCGAACGCTGACCGGTTGCCACGCGCCACTCGTGCCGGACGACTATTGGGTGTCGGTTGCGCCTGCCGGAAGCTTCAGGCCGATGCTGTTCGGCCAGGCCGCTGCACGGCAGCTCGAGTCGACACTGATCACGCGCCTGGAGGAGGTCGACGCCAAGGCTGCCCAGCTCGACGGCGCATTGAGCGAAGCCCAGCGTCAGCTCGAGGACGCACGCCAGCAGGCGTTGCGGCTGGCAAGCGAGGCGAGCGATGCGCTGGTGCAACGTGAGGCCGAGCACCAGAGTCAGTTGCAGGCGGCGCTCGACGAGCGCGAGGCTACGCACCAGGAAGCGTTGCGAGCAGCGCTGGCAGAACGCGACGCGGCAATGCGGGTGGCACTCGACGAGCGACATGCAGCCATGCGGGCGACGCTGGCAGAACACGAAGCAGCCGCCCGGGCTGCGCTGGCCGAGCGCGAGGCTGTCCACCGGCATGCACTGCGAACGGCGATCCATACACGTGAAGTCGCCTTTCGCCGTGAACTCGGCGCTACCTTGTCCCTGGCCATGCGGGTCCGGACAGGCTTGCGCGTGGGCGCAGGCGCGGTCGCCCGTGGCTTGGGACGCGCACTGCGCACCTTGGGGATCGCGCGATCGGCTGCAGCGACAATGGAAGGGGTTTGTGAAGCCGCGCTGTGCCGGCCGCTCTTTGATGACATGTGGTACCTGCAGCGGTATCCTGATGTCGCCGCATCCGGAGTCGATCCCCTGGAGCACTACCTCGGGTTCGGCGCGGCAGAGAAGCGCGATCCGAATCCGTTCTTCAGCACCGCCTGGTACCTCGAGCGGAACCCCGACGTTGCCGCCGCCGGGACGAACCCGCTGCTGCACTACGCGATGCTTGGTGCTGCAGAGGGACGCGACCCCCACGAGCTGTTCGACACGGACTGGTATCTCAAGCGCAACCCGGACGTGGCAGCTTCCGGCATGAATCCCCTTGCCCACTACCTCGCCTTCGGGGTCGCCGAAGGACGCGAACCCAGTGCACCGACCGGCGGGGCGCGCTGAAAGGGTCGGCTACCGATTCGGCGTGGACCACTTGGAGGCCGGGCGTGTTCCTTGTCTACGACTGGCTGGAGTGTACAAGGGCGGCTGGGCCAGGCTATGGCGCGGCGCTGGAGGTTGTTGGGAGTGGCGACGACGTCGAAGGTGGCGGTGGTGTTGTCGCCCGGGATGCGGCAGATGTTGCGCACGACGGTGGCCAGGTCTCGAGCAGGGTATGGAAGCAGTGGGCCTGGGAGCCGTCGGGAAGGCGGTGGGTGTCAACCTTCTTGCGAGGCGCGTTGGAGCGTTGGGTTGGGGCAACGGGATCGCGCGTCGGCTTGGCGTGCTGGTCCTCGTCGCCGAAGGTGAGTTCGCGCCATGCTTGGCGCAAGTGCCACTCGACGTAGCGAGCATGCACAGGAAGATGTGGGCACGGACCCTGTCGGCAAGGCGGTGCTGGATGGGCCTGACCTTGAGATGGACGGTCTTGAGCGAGCGGAAGGCGCGTTCCATGGTCGAAGCGGGCGGCGTCGATCGTGAGCTTGAAGTGCTTGGCGCCCTTGTACTTGTTGAGCACCTTGCCGACGCGCCCGCCGATGTCGGCGGTGCCCGCAAGCGTGCCGCGCCCGACCATGGCCTGCACTTTCGCGAGCTTCATTTCCGCGCCCCTGGCAGGAAGTCGTCGAGCGGCACGCCGAAGCTGTTCAGCGCCCAGGACACCATGTTGTACTGGCCGATGGTGAACACCACGTCCACCATCTGCTCGGTCGAGTATGTCTTCGACAGGATTGCCCACGTGGGATCCGACACGACCGAGTTCTCGTAGAGGTCGTCGGCCGCCTGCATCAGCGCCGCGTCGTGCTCGTTCCAGCTGCCCTTGGAGCCCTGCTTGATCTGCTCGATCTCCTGTTCCGTGATGCCGCCCCGCCTGGCGATCAGCTCGTGCTGGGCGAATTCGTACTCGGCCTGGTTCAGCCAGCCGATGCGCAGGATCAGCAGCTCGCGGTCGCGGAACGGCAGGCTCTGCTTCGACAGGATGTGGCCGGCGAACGGCGTCCACCGCTTGACCAGCTTGGGGTGGTGGGCCAGCACTTTGAAGATGTTGAAGATCTGGCCGTTCATGGCGTTCTTCTCGACGGTCTCGCGGTCTTCCGCCGCCATGCCCGCGAGGTCGCGCATGGGAATCCGCTGCTTGCGCTTGATCACCGTATCCTCCGCAGTCAAAGCCTGTTCGTGAACGGACGTGGAGCGACATTGCGCGACAACGGCCGCAGCAATGTCGATCAGCCCGGCCGGCTGCGAGCCGATGCTAGTCGATGGATGAGCGCGGTGCAGCAGGCAGTTTGTGCCGCAAGCCGCAACGCTCATGTGCGCTTCAGGAAGCGTTTCGTCAGGCGGTCGCGCTTCAAGCGGGACAGCCGCTGGAGCCAGAAGATGCCGTCGAGCTGGTCGATTTCGTGCTGCAGGCACACGGCCAGCAGCCCATCCGCCTCTTCGATGCGCTCGACACCGTCGAGGTCCTGGTAGCTCACCCTGACGCGCGCGGGACGCTCGATCTCCTCGGTCATCCCCGGCATGGAGATGCTGCCTTCGTGATGGCGCACCGTTTCCGACGAGGCCCAGACGACCTCAGGGTTCACGTACGTGCGGGCACCCTGCGAAGCCTCGAGCGCGAGCACGACCACGCGCTTGAGGACGCCGAGATGCGCAGCCGTGATGCCGATCCCCCGTACCGCGCGCATGGTGTCCAGCAGGTCGGCTGCGAGCGATCGCAGGCTGTCGTCAAAGTCATCCACGCGCGCGCAAATGGCACGAAGGCGGGGATCGGGAAATCTCACGATCGGCCTCACCGCCATGATGGAGCTCCGCTTGCGTCTGTCATTGCCGACTGCGCTGCCTGCCGGCAGGGCAACCAGTACCCGGCTTCTCGAACGCGAGGCAACCCGTTAGAACAGTGTGTGGATGAGAAGACCAACCACAGAGGCACAGAGACACAGAGATCCCACAGAGTAGGTGGCCATGCGTGCCGATGGCGCGCAACCCGGTCGTTCTCTGTGCCTCTGTGCCTCTGTGGTTAGCCTTCATAGCGCCAGATACGAATGCCCCGGACCGGGGAGGGATCGAGAGATGCTGAACGACCCTGACCGCTACGAGTACCTGCCGCTGATCGACCGGCCGCGCATCACCTGGCCCAACGGCGCGCGGCTGGCGTTCTGGGTCGCCCCGAACATCGAGTTCTACGAGCTGCACCCGCCGCTCGGCCCTGCTCGCGTTCCCTGGCCGCGGCCGTTCCCCGACGTGCTGGGCTATTCCTGGCGCGACTACGGCAACCGCGTCGGCGTCTGGCGGATGATCGACGTCATGGCGCGGCACGGCGTGCGCGGCAGCGTGTCGCTGAACGTGGCCTTGTGCGACCACTTCCCTGACATCATCAAGGCCTGCAACGCGCACGGCTGGGAGTTCTTCAGCCACGGCGTCTACAACACGCGCTACCTCTACGGCATGACGGCTGAGCAGCAGCGCCGCATCATCCGCGACTCGATCGACACCATCCGCGACAAGGCCGGCCAGGAGATGAGCGGCTGGCTGTCGCCGGCACTGACCAATACCGACGAGACCATCGACCTGCTGGCGGAGGCCGGCATCCAGTACACGCTCGACCTCATGCACGACGACCAGCCGACGCCGTTGAAAGTAAACAGCGGACGGCTGATCAGCGTGCCCTATTCGCTCGAGATCAACGACGTGCCGCTGCTGACCATGCGCAACGCCTCGCCCGAGCGCTATGCCGAGATCTGCAAGGCCCAGTTCGACCAGCTCTACGAGGAGGGCGCCGACAACGGCATGGTCATGTGCATGCCGCTGCACCCGTTCCTGGTCGGCCAGCCACACCGCATCCGGGCGCTGGACGAGATCCTGGCCTATGTGACGTCGCACGACGGCGTCTGGCTGGCGACGGCGCGCGAGATCGCCGCCTGGTACTACGCCCACCACCACGATGCCGCCGTGGCCGCGCTCGCCGCTCGCCGGAGGACGCTCTGATGTCGATCACGGATTCCTATTTCGACTATCCCTGGCGCGGCGAGCGGCTCGACCACGAGCGCTTCCGCCACCAGACCCTGTTCACGCGCCGGCCGGTCGCATGGCCCGGCGGCGCGCGCGTGGCCCTGTGGATCACCGTCCATCTCGAGTTCTACCCGCT
>Ga0187894_10007331_pt1 | contig 10452 bp, 8 predicted proteins | sample GBC1701081metaG_FD_136650 | JGI IMG/M metagenome (GOLD analysis project Ga0187894, IMG submission 136650) | White microbial mat communities from a lava cave in the Kipuka Kanohina Cave System on the Island of Hawaii, USA - GBC170108-1 metaG ... | reverse complement strand
GGCCAGCACGAGGAAGATCAGCGCCGGGTAGGCGAACCCCAGGTCGACCGAGGCGTCCACCACGCGCAGCTTGAGCGTGTCCTCGATGCCCACGTACTCGGTCACGGCCAGCCACAGGGCGATCGACGTGAGCGCCTGCACCGCCAGCTTGGTCTTGCCCGACACGCCGAGCGAGCGGCGCCGGCGCAGCTTGATCACGTCGTCCACGAAGCCGAGCGCGCCCATCGCCATGGCGGTGCCGAGCACGGCGAGGCTCGCGGCGCGGTACTCGGACAGGATCAGGAACGGGACGCACACGGACAGCAGGAGCGCCAGCCCGCCCATGGTCGGCGTGCCGGCCTTGCCGTGATGCCCCGCGGGGCCCTCCTCGCGAATCTGCTGCCCGAACTCCTTCAGGCGCAGGAACTCGATGAAGCGCGGCCCGAGGAACATGCAGATGAGCAGGGAGGCCATGCCCCCGATCAGGATCTCGCCGAGCACTAAGCGAGCACCCGCTCCAGCCCGACCGAGCGCGAGCCCTTGATCAGCACCCGGTCCCCCGGTCGGGCCAGCTCCTCGAGCAGCGCGCCGGCCTCCTCGGGCGTGGCCACCGCGTGGGTCTCGCCGTCGAACCCGTCGGTGTAGGCGAGCGCCTCGTCTCCCACCGGCACGAGCACGTCGATCCCATGCGCCGCCGCGTGGGCGCCGATCTCGCGGTGGAACTCGGGCGACTCGGGGCCGAGCTCCGCCATCGCGCCCAGCACCGCGATGCGCCGCTCGGCGCCGCTGGCGATCAGGTGGTCGAGTGCCGCCCGCATCGACATCGGGTTGGCGTTGTAGCAGTCGTTGACCACGGTCACGCCCCCGGGGAGCTCCACCACCTCGCCGCGCAGGGAGGAAAACTGGACCTCCACACGCCCCCCCACCGGCACCTCGAGCGCGCTGGCGGCGGCCACCGCGGCCGTCGTGTTGAGCAGGTTGTGCGGCTCGGCGTAGGGGAGGTCGAGCTGGATCGTCCGCTCGCGCGCCTCGAGCTCGGCCCGCCCGGCGGCGAACGAGAGCAGCATGACCTGGCCGCCCGGACCGAACGTCCAGGTGTCGAGGTCGGAGCGCAGGTGGGCGCCCAGGAGCTGCTCGCTGGCGGGCACGACGCAGGACGCGCCCGGATGGAGGTCGCGGATCAGCTCGGCCTTCGCGGCGGCCACCCGCTCGACGGTGCCGAGCAGCTCCAGATGGACCGGGCCCACGTTCACGATCACCCCCACGTCGGGCTCGGCGATGGCCACCAGCTCCGCGATCTGGCCCTCCCCGCGCATCGCCATCTCGAGCACCAGCGCCTCGGTGCCGCGCTCGGCGGCCAGGACGGCCAGCGGGAGGCCGACCTCGGTGTTGTGGTTCTCGGGGCTGGCCAGGGTATGCAGATGGGGTCGAAGCAGCGCGGCGAGGATGTCCTTGGTGGAGGTCTTGCCGGTGGAGCCGGTCACGCCCACCACCCGCGCGTCCAGCTCGCGCCGCCAGGCTCGCGCCAGGCGCTGGAGCGCGGCCAGCGGATCGTCGGCGACGATCACCGCCGCCGGCGTACACGGCGAGCCGCCCACGGCGTCCTCCGCGGCGGCCACGGCGGTCGCCTCGTGGGCGGGACCGACGATCGCCCCCCACGCCCCCGCCTCCAGCGCTCCGGCGGCGTACTCGCCCCCGTCCGCCGTCGCGCCGGGGAGCCCCACGAACAGGTCGCCCGGCCGCGTCGCGCGCGAGTCGATCGTCGCCCGGCTGGGGCCGGCGGACGCGGGCTCGCCGCGGGCCAGCCGACCGCCGGCGGCTCCGGTTACCCAGCGCGCCGAGCGGTCGATCACGCGCGCTCCCCAGCGCCGCCCGCGCCTGCCAGCGCCGCTCGCGCCCGGCCAATCACCCTCGCTCCCCTAGCGCCGCCCGCGCCCGCGTCACGCGCGCTCCCCCAGCGCCGCCCGCGCCCGCAGCGCCTCGCGGGCCACCAGGCGGTCGTCGAAGGGCTCCTTGCGACCCCCCTCGAACTCCTGTCCCTGCTCGTGTCCCTTGCCGGCGATCACCACCACGTCGCCGGGTGCGGCGGTCTCGATGGCCAGCGCGATCGCACGGCGGCGATCGCTTTCGCGCTCGGCGCGCGGGCCGGCTCCCTCCATGATCGCGTCGATGATCGCCTCCGGCGGCTCGGAGCGCGGGTTGTCCGAGGTCACCAGCACGCGGTCGGCCAGCCGGCGCGCGGCCGCTCCCATCAGGGGCCGCTTGCCGCGGTCGCGATCCCCGCCTGCGCCGAACACAACGTGTAGGCGACCGCGCGTGACCGCGCGCGCCGCGCGCAGCACGTTCTCGAGCGAGTCGGGCGTGTGGGCGTAGTCGACCAGCACGCCGAAGTCCTGGTCCTCGTCGACGGCCTCGAAGCGGCCGGGCACGCGCCCGAGGCCGGCCAGCGAGATCTCCCGCACGCCCAGCGCGCGCGCGGCGGCCACCGCGCCGAGCACGTTCTGGACGTTGAATAGCCCGGGCAGCGGCGACTCGAGCTCGAGCTCGCCGTCCGGCGTCTCGCACGTGAAGCGCGAGCCCATCAGGTCGAACTCGAAGTCGCGCGCGCGATAGTCGGCCTCGCGCTCGATCGCGAACGTGATGCAGTCCGTCTCCCCCGCGAGGCGCCGGCCATAGGGGTCGTCGAGGTTGACGACCGACGGGCCGGGCGCGCGGAACAGCCGCCGCTTGGCCGCGAAATAGTCCTCCATCGTCTCGTGGAAGTCGAGATGGTCCTGGGTCAGGTTGGTGAACACCCGACAGGCGAAGCGGATCCCGGCCACCCGGCCCAGCTCGAGCGCGTGCGACGAGACCTCCATGGCGCAGGCGCGGTCGCCGGCGTCGACCATGCGCCGGAAGGTGGCCTGGAGGTCGATCGCCTCCGGGGTGGTGCGCTCGACCTCCTCCTCGACCCCGCCCACCACGCGCTTGATCGTGCCCAGCAGCCCGCAGCGCCGGCCGGCCGCCTCGAGCAGCTCGCGGACCACGAACGCGGTGGTGGTCTTGCCGTTGGTGCCGGTGATCCCCACCACGTCGAGCCCGCCGGTGGGGTCGCCGTAGAAGCGGGCGGCGGCAGGGGCCATCGCCGCCCGCACGTCGTCGACCACGACCTCGGGCACGCCGAGGCCCAGCGGACGCTGGCACACGAGCGCGGCGGCGCCACGCTCGACCGCGTCGGGGGCGAAGTCGTGGCCGTCGGCGCGGAAGCCGGGAACGCAAAAAAAGAGCGTCCCCGGCGTGACGCTCTGGCTCGAGTAGGCGAGCCCCGAGAGCTCGACATCGGGGGCCCCATTCCCCATCAGCTCGCGAAGGGTCATGGAGGGTCAGGAGGATACCGCCGCGTCCGGCGCCCGAGAGCGGGATCCCACCTACTGCGGCGGGATCTTCAGATAGGGCAGGGCGAACTCCATGATGCGCTCGAACGCGGGCGCCGCCACCGTCCCACCGTAGATGTCGCCGCGCGGCTCGTCGACCATCACCGCGACGAGCAGGCGCGGGTTGCGCGCCGGGGCATAGCCGATGAACGAGGCGACGAAGTCGGTCTCCGAGTAGGTCCCGTGCTCCGCCTTCTCCGCCGTGCCCGTCTTGCCGGCGAGCGTGTAGCCGTCGACCTGCGCCTCCTCCGCCGTACCACCGGGACCGAGCACTCCCTCGAGCATGCTCGACACCTGTTGCGCCGTCCGCCGCGACAGCACCCGCTTGGGCGGACGGCGGTCGCCGGCGATGATGTAGGGGTCGCGCTTCACGCCGTTGTTGGCGATCGCCGTGAAGGCGGCGGCCATCTGCATGGGCGTGACGGAGAGACCCTGGCCGATCGGCATGTTGCCCATCGACGAGCCCGAGTAGTTCTCGGGACGCAGCAGGATCCCCCGCTGCTCACCCGGCAGCTCCACGCCGGTCGGCCGACCGAAGCCGAAGCGGCGCACCCAATGGTCGAACCGCTTCGCGCCCAGCTTGAGGCCGATCATCACCGAGCCCACGTTGGACGACCGGGCCAGGATGTCCGCCACCGTGAGCGTGCCGCCGCCCCCCACGTGGGCCTCCCCGATGACGCGGTCGGCCACCTGGAGGGTCGGTGGCACCGATAGCCGCGACTGCGGCTCGATCAGACCCTCTTCCAGCGCCCCGGCCACCGTGAACCCCTTGAACGTGGAGCCGGGCTCGTAGCTGAACTGGATCGCGCGGTTCTGGCGCGCGTAGGCCGGCGCGTCGCCGACGTCGTTCGCGTCCACGCGCGGCCAGTTGGCGAGCGCGAGGATGGCGCCGGTGCGCGGATCCATCACGAGCGCGGTGGCGCCGGCCGGCGTGTAGGTCTGGCCGATCTCTCCGAGCACGGCCTCGGTGCGTTCCTGGATCGCCGCGTCGAGCGTGAGGTCTAGGTCCTCGCCCGCCTCGGTGCGGTCGGTCTCGATCAGGCTGATCGGCTCGCCCAGGGCGTCCTTCACCAGGCGCCGGCGGCCGTCGTCGCCGCCCAGGTGCTCGTCCTGGGAGTACTCGAGCCCGGACAGGCCCGTGTTCTCGGTGCCCACCATGCCGAGCACCTGCGAGGCAAGCTGGCCCTGGGGATAGGTGCGCTTGGGTTCGATCACGGTGTCGATGCCCTCGATCCCGAGCTGCTCGACCTTGTGCCCCAGCGAGGCGTCCATCGCGCGACGGAGGTAGACGAAGCTGGCGTCGCGGTCGCTCAGCTTGCGCAGGAGCTCGTCCTGTGTGCGTCCCAGCAGCGGCGCCAGCCGGGTGGCCACGCGAGCCGGGTTGTCGATCAGGAACGGGTGAGCGAAGACGGTGACCGAATCCTCGGACACGGCCAGGTCCAGGCCGTTACGGTCCGAGATGGTGCCGCGGCGGGCGTGCACCACGAGATCCTCGATCTGCTGGGTGACGGCGCGGTCGCTCAGCGGTCCGGCCTTCACCGTACCCAGCCAGGCAGCCCGCGCTGTGGCCGCCCCGAGCAGGAGCAGGAAGAGCGCGAAGAGCAGCCCGATCCGGCGCTCGACCAGGGACACGGCGACCCCGCTACTCCGTCGGCGCCCCGGTGGGAGGCGCCAGCGGGGCTGTCGCGGTCGGCGCGGTCGGCGGGACCGTCGTCGTCGCCGGCGGGCTCTCCGGGACCGTCGTCACGGGCGACGCCAGCAGGGGGTTGGGGGGCGTGATGCGGCGCGCGGCGCGGCGCGCGTCGACTTCCGGACGCGACTCGAGGTAGCGCACGTCGCCAGGGGCGGGGAGCACGAGCCCGAGCTGCGCCGCCGCCTCCTGGATGCGCTCGCTGCGGGCCAGGCGCGCCTGGTCCAGGCGCAGGCGCGCGTTCTCGCGCTTGAGCGCGGCGGCCTGATCAGCCATCTGGGTGATCTCGCGGTTCATCTGCATCAGGTCGACGTTGAAGAACACGATCCCGGCGAGCAGCAGCCCCACGAGGGCGATCCAGCTTCGGCCGGCGAGCAGCGCGTCGAGCAGCCGGCTGGTGCGGGCCCGCACGACGCGGGCGAACGGCGCGTCCAGCACGCGCGCCGGGAGCGCGACAGCGGCGTTGTTGCCGCGCGCGTTGGCGGCACTCCTCCGGACGACGGCCGCGCCGTTCTTCCGCGCGGCGGCCGCGCTGCCCTTCTTGGCCGGCGCGGCCCGGCCCGACACGCGGCGCGGGGCCGCCCGGGCGCGAGGGGCCGAGGGCCGCGCCTTGGCCGGCTTGGTCGCCGTGGCCGCCCGGGCCATCAGCCGCTTTCTCCCGCGGTCAGTCGCCGCGCCGCCCGCAGGCGACCCGACTTCGAGCGCGGGTTGTGCGCCACCTCGCCCGGCGTGGGCGCCACCGCGCGCCCGGTCAGGAGCTCCGCCTCGGGCTCGTGTCCGCACACGCAGACCGGGAAGTCGGGCGGGCAGACGCAGCCGCGGGCGCGCTGCGCCAGGAAGCGCTTCACGCGCCGATCCTCGAGCGAGTGAAAGGAGATCGCGGCCAGCCGGCCACCGGGACGCAGCAGCTCCCATGCCAGCGGCAGCGCGCGGTCGAGCGAATCCAGCTCGCCGTTCACCGCGATGCGCACCGCCTGGAACACGCGCTTGGCCGGGTGGCCGCCGCCGAAGCGGCGCCTGACGGCCGCGGGGAGGGCCGCTTCGATCGCCGCCACCAGCTCGCCGGTGGTCTCGATCGGGGCGCGGCGGCGCCGCTGCGCGATCTCGCGCGCGATGCGCCGCGCGTTCGGCTCCTCGCCGTAGCGCCGGAACAGTTGGGCGAGCCGGCGCTCGTCCCACTCGCCCACGACCTCGCGCGCGTCGAGCTCCTGTGCCGGATCCATGCGCATGTCGAGGGGGGCGTCGTAGGAGTACGAGAAACCGCGCTCCCGCGCGTCTACCTGAGTCGAGGAGATGCCGAGATCCAGGTACACGAGGTCGGCCTCGAGCCCCTCCTGGGCCAGCACGCCGAGCCCGTCGGCGTAGTCCATGCGCAGGAAGCGCGTCTCGCACGCGACGGCGGCGGCCAGCTCCTCGAAGCGGCGCTCGGCGGCGGGATCGCGGTCGATGCACACGAGCGTCCCGGTGGCGCCGAGCCGGTCGGCCACGAGACGGGCGTGACCCCCTTCGCCGAAGGTGCAGTCCACGGCGATCTCGGCCGCGGCCGGCTGGGTCAGGTCGATCAGCTCGCCCGCGAGCACGGGGATGTGCATGCGGCTCATGTCAAGAAGGATGGCCAAGGCGCTCGGTCACCTCCCCGATCTCGCCGTCGAGGCGCTCCTGCTCGGCCACCCAGCGCTCGCGACCCCAGACCTCGAGGTGGTCTCCCACCCCGACCACCACGACCTCCTTGGAGATCGTCGCGTGTTGCATCAGCGGCGGCGGAAGGGTCACGCGGCCGGAGGCGTCCAGGTCGATCTCGAAGGAGTTGCCCTGGTAGAAGCGCGCGAGCTTGCGGTACTCGGAGCCCATCGGGTTCAGCCCGCCGAGGGCGCGCTCGATGATCGCCTCGTGCGTCTCGGGCGTCCAGATCGCGACGCAGGGCTCGGGGTCCTTGGCCAGCACGGTACCGCCGGAGAACGCCGCGCGAAACCGAGCCGGGATGCTCAGCCGGTTCTTCGCATCCAGCGAGTGCTCGAAGTGACCCCGAAATGCCAAAGCTCATGTCCTGCGGTGAAGGTTCAGGACCGGAGTGGCGGAGTGGGAGGAGCCCCGCCACTCCGGTCGATTGCTTGCGCCACCGTATCCCACTTTCTCCCACTTAGCAACACACATCCCCACCGTTCCGTCCGATCCCGCCCAACCAGCCAAGCCGAGAGGGCTCAATCCGGCATTCCAGAGCGGATTCGGAGGCGGTGGGCGACGGTGGGAGACCGGCCCGCGGGCGCGGCGCGGTGCAAGAAACGTTGCGGCCAGGAGGATCGACGCGGGGCTCGCCGCCGGTTGCCGCACGCGGGCGACGCGTGGCCGTGGGTCAGCGCTCTCGGCGAGCGGGCCCGGGCGATGGCTCAGCGCCCCGCGCCGTCCCCCAGGAGCGCGGCCCCTCCCCCGTCGCCCAGCAGCGCGGCGGCCAGCGCCGCCGCCACCAGCAGCAGCACGGAGGGCACGAGCAGCAGGGCGACCACGAGCTGCATCTTCGGTCCGGCCCGCGCCGCCTGCTCGCGGGCGTGTCGGGCGAGGGCGAAACGCGCGTCGCGCGCCTGGGCGGCCAGCGTCTCGGCGGGCGGGGCGCCGTGGCGGCGGGCGCGTCCGAGGGCGGCCGCCAGCGCCCCCACCTCGGGCAGCGGGAGCCGTTCGGTCATCCTGAGCAGCGCCGTCTCCAGTGGAACGCCCAGCGCCACCTCGCGCCCCTGCGTGCGCCATTCGTGGGCCAATGGACCGTTCGAGCGCTCGCCGACCGCCCGCATTGCCTCGGCCAGCGAGCCGCCGGCCTCCACGCTCACCCGCAGCAGGTCGAGCAGCGCGGGCAGCTCGCGGCGCACCGACCGAGCCCGCGCGGCCGCGAGGCGCGCGAGCCACAGGTCCGGGCCGAGGAAGCCGGCCACCGGCGCGCCCACCACGAGGGCCAGACCGAGCCGGCCGGGAGCGGTTCCCGCCGGGAACGCCGCGACCAGTCCACCTATCACGGCCGCCGTCGCCTTCGCGGCCATCAGCTCCCTCGCGCTCAATCCGCCCGGCCGTCCCGCGGCGGCGAGCCGAGCCTCCAGGTCGCGCGGCGGCGCCCCCCACGCGGGCCGCCATCGGCTCCCGAGCCGAGCCAGCGTGCGTAGGACCCGAATGTCCCGACGCGCTCGGCGGGGCCGCCACCGCACGAGGGATTCCAGCGTGAGCGCCGCGCCAGCAACGCCGAGCGCGGCGGCCGCGAAGGCCAGCAATGACGCCATGCCGATCACAATTCGGCCCACCTCGCGAAGGCGAGCGTCGACACCGCGCCCGTCACCGCGCGAGCCACCTCGCCGCTAGTCCCCCACTTCGGAGAACCCTGCCCAGGTTCCGGGTCCAGCACCGTGGCCCCATTTCAGCGAACCCTCGTCAGCTTCCTGATCACCACGGCCCCACTTCAGCGAACCCTCCCCAGCTTCCTGATCAGCACCGCGGCCAGCACCTGGAGGAAGATCGCGATTCCCACGAGCCAAGCGGTCAAGAACGAGCTCCACAGCCCGGCCAGCCATCCCGGGCTCGCGAGCTCGGCCAGCAGTGCGCCGCCGAGCGGAAGCAACACCACCAGCACGCCGGTGAAGCGGGCCTGGGCGGTGGCCGCGCGCAGCTCCCCCTCGAGCCGCGACTGCTCCTCCATGGCCCGGGCGCTCTCGCGCAGCAGTCGGGCCAGGTCGCCGCCGGCGCGGCGCTGAAGCAGACAGGCGGCGACGACCGTGTCCAGGCGCGGCGAGCGCACCCGTCCACGCATGGCCTCGAGCGCGAGGTCGGTGCTCGCGCCGGCGGCCAACTCCGCCACGACGCGGCGCAGCTCGTGACCGGCCGCACCGCCGACCGAGCCGGTCGCCGCTTGCAATGCGCCCCGCAGCGAATGGCCGCCGGCCAGCGCATCGGCGACGGCGAGCGCCAGCGCGGGTACCTCCGAGTCCACGGCGCGGCGATAACGCTCGCGGTGGGCGCGCAGCACCCGCGCCACCAGCCAGGGCCCGCCCGCCGCCAGGGCGAGACCCCCGAGCGGCCCCAGCAACGCGGCGCCCGTCGCGAAGGCGATCACCGCCCCGGCGAGGAGCAGCCGCCGCCGCTCGACAGCGCCCGGATCGCGGCCCTCCCGCCCGACGGTCGCCACGGCCTCGACGAGCCCCGCGATGCCCCGGGCCGCCCCCGCGCCATGCCGCCGCAGCCCGGCGCCGAAAAGCTCGCGAAGCGCGAGGGCGCCGGCCGCACCGCCGAGCAGGGCGAGTCCAACGGCAACGCTCATCGCCGGCCCGCGGCGCGCGCGGCGGAGAGCTCACGCCGCCTGCGATTCGCGACGCGCGCCGCCGCCAATAGCTCACGTCGCCCCCGGCCCGTGACCGGCCTCCGCCGCCCGCTCATGCCCGCCCCTCCCGCCGCAGCGTCTTCACGCGCTCGGCCATCCGCCCTTCGCTCGGTGGGCGTAGGCCGGCGCTTCCACGCCGGTACAGCTCCCGCACCCGCGCCCCGCCGGCCGCGCCCAGGACCTCGGCGACCGACTCCACCGCCCGTGTGCCGTCTGGTTGCCGCGCCTGGTGGACGACGAGGTCGAACGCGCTCGCCACCTGCTCTCGCACCGCACCGTGCGGCAGCCCCACACCGGCCATCAGCGCCAGCGTCTCGACCCGCCGCAGCGCGTCCTCCGGCGAGTTCGCGTGGACCGTGGTCAGCGAACCGTCGTGGCCGGTGTTGAGCGCCTGCAGCATGTCGAGCGCCTCGGGCCCGCGCACCTCGCCCACGACGATGCGGTCGGGTCGCATGCGCAGGGCGTTGCGGACGAGCTGGCGGATCGTCACCTCGCCGCGCCCCTCGAGGTTCGCCGGCCGCGCCTCGAGCCGCACCACGTGCCGCTGGCGCAGCCGCAGCTCGGCGGCGTCCTCGATCGTCACGATCCGCTTCTCCCCCGGAATCGTCCCCGACAAGGCATTCAGCGTCGTGGTCTTGCCCGACCCGGTGCCGCCGCTCACCAGCACCGACGCCCGCGCGGCCACACACACGGCCAGGAACTCGGCCGCGGGTGCGGACAGCGTCCCGTTGGCCACCAGGTCGCGTAGCGAGAACCCCTCGCGCCGAAAGCGGCGAATCGTCAGGCAGGGCCCCGACAGCGCCAGCGGCGGAATCACCACGTTCACGCGCGACCCGTCGGGCAGGCGCGCGTCGCACAACGGCGACGCCTCGTCGACCCTACGACCGAGCGGCGCCAGCACGCGCTCGATCGCGTGCATCAGCTCCGCCTCGCCCGCGAACTCGATCCCCGCCCGCTCGAGTTGGCCCTGGCGCTCCACGTAGACCGCCGCGGGCCCGTTGACCATCACCTCGTCC
>Ga0187894_10007330_pt1 | contig 10453 bp, 8 predicted proteins | sample GBC1701081metaG_FD_136650 | JGI IMG/M metagenome (GOLD analysis project Ga0187894, IMG submission 136650) | White microbial mat communities from a lava cave in the Kipuka Kanohina Cave System on the Island of Hawaii, USA - GBC170108-1 metaG ... | reverse complement strand
CCTCGCCGCCGGCAACCCGGTGAGCTTCCTGCACGTCGGCCGCGCCGACATCGACCTGCCGGACGACGTCGATCCGCACGACGCGCGCGTCTACGCCCGGGCGCGAGGGAACCTCTACCGGCTGCTGGCCGAGGGCGCGCTCGTGCGGGAGCGCGAGCCCGCGCTCTACGTCTACCGCGAGACGATCGGATCGCGGGCCCAGATCGGCGTGGTGGGCTGCGTGCACGTGGGCGACTACGAGCGCGACGTCATCAGAAAGCACGAGCGGACGCGCCCCGACAAGGAGGACGACCGGACGCGGCACATCCTCGCGCTCGACGCCCACGCCGAGGCGGTGCTGCTCGCGTATCGCGATCGGTCCGACGTCGACCGGCTGGTCGCCGAGACGATGGACGCGGCTCCGGCGCTCTTCGACTTCACCGCCGCGGACGGAGTCCGCCACACGGTCTGGCGCGCGCTCGACGCGAGCGCGCTCGTCGAGGCGTTCTCGGCCGTCCCGGTTGCCTACGTCGCCGACGGGCACCATCGCTCGGCCAGCGCGTGGCGGGCCGCGCAGGAGCTGGGAGCGCGGCCCGGGGACGAGCACGAGTGGTTTCCGGCCGCGCTCTGCCCCGCGAGCGGGCTGGCGATCCTGCCATACCACCGGGTGATCCGGGACCTCGGCGGTCTCACGCCGAAGGCGGCGCTCGATCGGCTGGCCACGGTGGGATCGCTCGTTCCCGCGGCCGACCCGCTGCCTCCGCACGCGGGCAGCTTCGGCCTCTACCTCGACGGCCGGTGGCACCTGCTCGAGCTGGCTCCGGACTCGATCGACCGCGCGGACCCCGTCCGCTCGCTCGATGTCTGGCTGCTTCAGGAGCGCGTGCTCCGGCCGGTGTTCGGGATCGGCGATCCGAGCACGGACGAGCGCATCGACTTCGTGGGCGGCATCCGAGGTACGCGCGACCTGGAGGCGCGCGTCGACTCGGGGGACGCGGCCCTGGCCGTGTCGATGTGGCCGACGTCGATGGCGCAGCTCATGGCGGTGGCGGACGCGGGCGCCATCATGCCGCCCAAGAGCACCTGGTTCGAGCCGAAGCTCTCGAGCGGCCTCTTCGTTCACCCGTTCGCGTGAAGGAGAAGCGCGCGATCAGCGGGGCGGAGGCAGAGGCGGCCCGGCCTCGGACGCCGGGTCCGCCGACTGGGCCGGAGCGAGGGCCGGCGAGCGAGCCGGCCCCGCCGAGCTCGCGTCGCAGTCGTCCCATGCGCGACGCAGCCCGACGGTGAACGCGCTGCCGCCACCGCCGCCCCAGCCAGAAAACCAGCCACGGGTCCCGCCGCGGCACGACGCGCTGGATGTGCACCCGGCGACGGTGAGGGCCAGCGCCAGGCTGATCAACGCGGCCGCGTTCCGTGATCTGTGGATGTCGTTTGCCGAGGGCCGGGAGGGCGGCACGCGCTCATTCTACTGCCTGGCGAATCGCCGTCGCGTCCAAACGCCCGGCGCATCGCGGTCGCGTCCAAACACGCCGTGACGGGCGCGATTCGGGTTTATCATGCACGAGGCGCGCCGCGACGATGGCTGCGCTCGGCGCCGCGGAGACGGCGCTAGAGCTTCGAGTGACGCCGATTCGAGACCGCCTCGTGACCGCGACGCTCTGCCTGCTCCTCGCTGGCGCGACGCCGGCGCATGGACAGGGCCCGGACTCCGTGTTCCTCGAGGACCTCACGTGGACGGAGGTGCGCGACCTCGTCCGTGGGGGCAAGACGACGATCATCGTCCCGGTCGGAGGGACCGAACAGAATGGGCCGCACATGGCGCTCGGCAAGCACAACGCGAGAGTGCGGATCCTGTCCGAACGCATCGCGCGCGGCCTCGGCAACGCGCTCGTCGCGCCGGTGATCGCGTACGTGCCGGAGGGCCGGCTGGCCCCGGCGACCGGTCACATGCGCTTTCCGGGTTCGATCACCGTGCCGGACGACGTGTTCCAGCGCGTGCTCGAATCGGCGGCCCGGAGTTTCAAGCTCCACGGCTTTCGCGACGTGGTGTTCCTCGGCGACAGCGGGTCGACCCAGGCGGGGCAGAAGACGGCAGCCGCGCGGCTGAACCGCGAGTGGGCAGGCTCGTCGGCGCGGGCTCATGCCATCGAGGAGTACTACCGCGCCAGCGAGGCCGGGCTGGGTCAACTGCTCGCCGCGCGCGGCTATCGACCCGAGGAGCTGGGGAGCCACGCCGCGCTGGCCGACACGTCGCTGATGCTGGCCGTCGATCCCCGCCTCGTGCGCGTGGATCGGCTGCGTCCGGGCACGGGGCTCGGCGAAGGCGGCGACGGTGTCGTCGGCGACCCGAGTCGGTCCGCGCCAGAGCTGGGGCGCCTCGGCGTGGAGACGATCGTCCCGGCGACCGTCGACGCGATCCGGAAGTCGGTCGCGCGGCGATGAGATCCCGGGGAGCCACCGAACGCGTGAACGGAGTATCGGGGCGAAGGGAGGGAGCGGTGCGTCCGAGAGCTCGCGCTTGGCGGCGGACATGGATCGAAATGGGAGGAGGGCTCGCGATCGCGCTCTGGGCGAGCGTGTGCGGCGCGCAAGCGGGGGCACGCGTCGAGACCGTGCCCGGCATGCCGCCGGTCGTCGATCCCGCGAATCTCTACAGCGAGACCCGGCCCGACAAGGTGAGCCCGGCCGTCGCGGGGGCGCTCCCGCGCGTCTACGTGCCGCACGTGAAATCCAACGACGTCTACGTGATCGACCCGGCGACGTTCAAGGTGGTGGACCGATTCCGCGTCGGCGTGAACCCGCAGCACGTCGTGCCGTCGTGGGACTTGAAGACGCTCTGGGTGACCAACAACGCCGAGGGGCGCACCGACGGGAGCCTCACGCCGATCGACCCGACGACGGGAAAGCCCGGGAAGCCGATCGCGGTCGATGACCCGTACAACATGTACTTCTCGCCCGACGGGCGCGCCGCGATCGTGGTCGCCGAGGCGCTCAAGCGGCTCGACTTCCGCGATCCGCACACGATGGCGCTCCAGAGCTCCCTGGCGGCGCCGGAGTGCGCCGGCATCAACCACGCCGACTTCTCCATCGACGGCCGCTTCGCCATCTTCACGTGCGAGTTCCAGGGGAGCCTCGCGAAGGTTGACCTCGTGGACAAGAAGGTCACCGGGTATCTCAAGCTGTCCAAGGGGGGCATGCCGCAGGACATCCGCGTGTCGCCCGACGGCAAGGTGTTCTACGTCGCCGACATGAAGGCCGGCGGGGTCTTCGTCATCGACGGAGCGACGTTCAAGGAGATCGACTTCATCAAGACTGGCGTCGGAACGCATGGGCTCTATCCGAGCCGCGACGGCACCAGGCTCTACGTCGCGAACCGAGGGTCGTCGCACATCGGCGGGCCGCCGAAGGGCAAGGGCAGTGTCTCGGTCATGGACTTCGCGACGCGCAAGATCCTGCACACCTGGCCGATTCCCGGCGGCGGCAGCCCGGACATGGGCAACGTGAGCGCCGACGGCAAGACCCTGTGGCTCGCGGGACGCTATGACAACGTGGTCTACGCGATCGACACGACGACGGGCAAGGTGGTCACGATCCCCGTGGGCAAGGAGCCACACGGCCTCACGGTATGGCCGCAGCCGGGCCGCTACTCCCTCGGACACACGGGAAACATGCGCTAAGTCTTGGGAGGGGGCCGTCGAGGCCCCCTCCCATGCCCTCCCCCTCGAGTCCGGATTGCGCCGGCGAAGCCGGCGCTCGAACGTGGACCACTCGATCGGCATGATGGGTGCCGGTGGTTCGACACCCTTCTCGGCACCGGTGCTCGAACCGCCGCCCGCCCCGGAAGCAGGCCTGCCTCTGGTTAGCTCTGCTGACGGGTCTCTCCAGAACATTTCATTGGACTGAATTGCCCGATCGCGGCACAAGGGGCGGGTGGGGTACCTCTGGATTCCGTTCACGCTGGGGGCGGCCGCGTCTCAGGCCGCGCGCACCGCGCTGCAGCGTCACCTCAAGGGGCGGCTGTCGATCAACGGCGCGGCGTTCACGCGCTTCGTCTTCGGACTGCCGCTGGCGGCCGTCTACCTCGCGCTCCTGGTCGCGTTCGGCGTCGGCGATCTGCCGCGACCCGGCGGCGCCTTCTGGTTCTGGGTCGTCACGGCCGCCGTGAGCCAGATCCTCGCCACGTCGCTCCAGATTCGCGTGATGACGGCGCGCAACTTCGCCACGGCCATCGCGTACACCAAGACCGAGGTGGTCCAGGCAGCTGTGTTCGAGATCATCTTCCTCGGCGCGGTCGTGACGTGGCTGGGCGGTCTCGGCATCGGGCTCGCGACGGCGTCCGTCATGCTCATGTCGCTGGTCAAGACCAAGCATCCGGTGCGCGAGTTCCTGCTCGGTTGGACCGAGCCCATGACGCTGCTCGGCCTCGTGTCGGGCGGGTGCTTCGGCGTGGCCGCCGTCGGGTTCCGGGCCGCCTCGATCTCGCTCCACGATCCGAGCCCGTTCGTGGCCGCGGCCTTCACGCTGGTGATCGGGACGCTGATCCAGACCGTGATGATGGGCGTCTACCTCGCGCTGCGAGAGCGGGGGCAGCTCGCGCGCGTGTTCGAGGCGGCGCCGACGGGGGCCCTCGTGGGACTGGCCTCGTGCCTCGGGTCCGTCGGCTGGTTCACGGCCTTCACGCTCCAGATCGCGGCCTACGTCCGGACCCTGGGACTGATCGAGCTGGTCTTCACCCTCCTGATTTCGCTCTACGCGTTCCGCGAGCGCCCGAGCCGCTTCGAGCTGATCGGGCTCGGGCTCCTGATCGCCAGCATCGCGATGGTGCTGAACAGCGGGCGCTGAGCCTCGCCGCGGGCCCCCTTCACTCGGCGAGGCCGACTAGCTGCGCGAGGCGCTCGGGGTCGCCGGCGAGCGCGGCCGACTCGCCGTCGTACACGATCCGGCCCTTGTCGAGGACGATCGCGCGCGGAGAGAAGGCGAGCGCGACGCGGCTGTTCTGCTCGACCAGCACGATCGAGAGCGCGCTCTCCGAGCGCAGGCGGAGCAGGACGGCGGCCAGGCTCTCGACGAGGACCGGCGCGAGCCCCTCGGTCGGCTCGTCCATGAGCAACACCTCGGGATTGGTCAGGAGCGCCCGCGCAATCGAGAGCATCTGCTGCTCGCCCCCCGAGAGCTGGTCACCCATGTTGCCGAGGCGCGCGGCCAGGTTGGGGAACAGCTCGAGCACGCGCTCGCTCGTCCAGTATCCCGGTCGGGCCGCGACCGCCAGGTTCTCGCGCACGGAGAGCGAGGGAAAGATCTCGCGCTCCTGAGGCACGAGGCCGAGGCCGCGCCTGGCGCGGCGATAGATCGGGACGCCGTCGAGGCGCGCGCCGCCGAGCAGGATCTCCCCGGCGTGCAGCGTCGTGTGCCCCATCACCGTTGCGAGCAGCGTCGTCTTGCCGACGCCGTTGCGCCCGATCACGCTGATGCTCTCGCCTCGCGTGAGCGCGAGGCTCACGTCCTCGAGCACCACGGTCTCGCCGTACCCGGCCGAGACGTGGCGTAGCTCGAGCGCGGCGGCGCGCGCTGCGCCCGACGGAGCCGTCGCGTCCGGGCGACGCGCGCCGCCCGGCTCGAGCTGGTCGCTCCGCCGTCCCGCGGCGTGTTCAGTGGGCCGCGCCTTCTTGCCGCTAGCCACGGTGAGCCTGGCCGAGGTACACGGCGCGCACGTCGGGGTTCGCGCCGATCTCCCGCGGGCTCCCGGTGGCGAAGATGGCGCCGCCCACCATCACGGTGATGCGGTCGGCGAAGCGGAACACGAGGTCCATGTCGTGGTCGATGATGAGCACGGCAATGTCCCGGGGCAGGCTGGCGACGGCATCCAGGATGACGTGGCTCTCGGCGCTGGGCACGCCGGCGGCCGGCTCGTCGAGCAGGAGCACGTCCGGCGTGAGGCCAAGGGTGATCGCCAGCTCGACCAGCCGCTGGCGACCGTAGGGCAGCTCGGACACACGATGTCCGGCGTCGTCGGCGAGCTTCAGCGTCTCGAGCAGCCGCATCGACTCGAGGACGACGTCGAGCCGGCGGCCCGCCGGACGGAGCATGGACGGCGCGGCGCCGAGTCGCTCCGCCACGGCGAGGTAGACGTTCTCGAGCACTGTCAGACCGCGGAACAGCCGGTTGATCTGGAACGTGCGGGCGATGCCGAGCTTGACCCGCTCGGCCTCGACGACGCGCGTGACGTCGTTGCCCTTCAGCAACACCTGGCCCGCGCTCGGTCGGATGAGGCCGCTCAGGAGGTTCACGAACGTGGTCTTGCCGGCGCCGTTCGGGCCGATCAGGGCGTGGCGCGCTCCGGCCTCCAGACGAAAGTCGATATCGCGGGCCGCGGCGAGGGCGCCGAAATTCCGGCACAGGCGCCGAGTCTCGAGCAGCGGCGCCGCCGGAGCGTCGCCCGGCCCGCCCGGAGGCATGGTCACTGTCCCGCGCTGGCGCCGGGTGCCGGGGCGCCGGCCCCGCGCCGCCGGAGCGCGCGCGAACATGTCTCGACGAGGCCGAGGATGCCGTTGTTCGCGAACAGCGCGATGACGACGAGCAAGAGCCCGAGGCCGAGCTGCCAGCCCGTGGGGTACACCTTCGAGAGGAAGTGCGAGAGCGCCATGTACGCGACGGCGCCGATGAACGCGCCGTACAGACGCCCGAACCCTCCGAGGACGAGGATGATGAGCACGGTGGCCGCGCGGTCGAGCGCGAGCGTGCCCAGGTTGACGTAGGCATTGGCCTGGGCCCAGATGCCCCCTGCGACGCCGGCGATCGCCGCCGAGAGCGTGTAGCAGAGGACGAGCCGCTGCCGCACGGGCGCACCGACTGCGCGCATGCGCAGGATGTTCTCGCGAATGCCCGTCAAGCTCTGGCCGAACGGCGAGTAGACCAGGGTGCGCACGAAGAGGAAGCACACGAACAGGACGGCGAGGACGTAGAGGTACTGCGTGGTCGGGTAGAGCGGATTGAACTCGAACCGCCCGAGGAGCGGCGCGATCGGCAGGCTGTCGAGCCCGTCGAAGCCGCCCGTGTAGTCGTGGGCGAGGTTGGCCGCCTCCTCGAGGAGCGCCATCGTGCAGAGCGTCAGCATGAGCAGCGTCAACCCCCGGGTGCGCAGCAACACGACTCCGGAGCCAAGCCCGACGGCCGCCGCCACGGCCGCGGCCAGGATCAGGCCAGTGATCGGCTCGGTCCACAGGCCCCGCTTGGCCAGGATGCCGACCGTGTACGCGCCGGCCCCGAAGAACGCGGCGTGGCCGAGGGTCACGATGCCCGCGTACCCGAGGACGAGGTCGAGCGACAGCGCAAAGAGAATCGTGACCAGCAGCTCGGTGCCGAAGGCCAGGTGCTTCGGGAAGAGGACGAAGAGCCCGAGCGCGAGGATCCACGGGATCGGCTCCCATGCCCGCAGCCAGTGGCGGCCGGCCAGGGCGTGCGCCGCCGGCCGATCGAGGGGGCCGGACGGCGGCGGCGAGATCATCGCGCCGCGCCTCCGAAGAGACCCTGCGGCCGCCAGAGCAGGAGCAGGATCGTGAACGCGTAGATGAACGCGGTCCCGCCCTGGGGAAGGTACTTCTTCAGCACGAAGTCGAGCACGCCGATCAGCAGCGCGGCCCAGAAGACGCCGGTCACGCGCCCGAGGCCGCCGACCGCGACCACGATCAGGAAGTACACGAGGTACTTGAGCGGGTACTGGGGATCGAGCCCGAGGAACTCGGCGCCGAGCCCTCCGCCGAGCGCCGCCAGGCCGCTCCCCGCGGCGAACGTGATCGTGAACAGGCGATCGATGTTGATGCCGAGCGACTCGGCCATCCGGCGGTTGTCGACCGCCGCCCGAATCTGGGCGCCGATTTGCGTGCGCTCGAAGACGAGCCAGAGCGCGGCGGCGATCAGGAGGCCGGCCGCGATCAGCACGACGCTGTAGGTGCGATACCGGACGATTCCGAGGTCGATCTGCCCCTGCAGCGCAGCCGGGAGCCGGATCGGCTGGTTCTCGGGCCCGAGCAGCAAGGTGACCGAGGCGATCATGACGAAGACCAGCCCGATGGTGAGGAGCACCTGGTCCAGCTCGTTGGCGCGGTAGAGCCGGGAATAGAGGAGGCGCTCCAGCACGACGCTGACGAGGGCGGTGACGACGAATCCGAAGACGAGGGCCGGCACGAACCCGAGCCCCCAGTGCTTCATCGCCTGCACGATCGCGTAGCCCCCGAGCATGGCGAAGCCGCCATGCGCGAGGTTGACGAAGCCCATCAGCCCCATCGTGACGGAGAGGCCGACCGAGACGATGAACAGCACCATCCCGGCGGCCACGCCGCCCAGCAGCATGCTGGCGACGTCGACGCCCCAGATCACTTCGGAGCGCAGGGCCCGATCTTCTGCTCCTTGCAGGCGTCCTTCACGGCGTCGATCTTGCCGATGGTCTTCTGGAAGACGCGGCCGTCCTTCATCACCGCTTCCGACAGGTACTCGTTCATGACGATGTCGCGGGTGACGGGGTCGATCATGATTGGCCCGCGCGGGCTGTTGAACTTCCAGCCCTTGAGCGCTTCGAGCGCCTTGTCGGCGTCGATCTTGCCCTTGAGCGTCTGGACCACGTGGACGATGGCGGCCATGCCGTCGTAGCCGCCGACCGCCATGAAGTCGGGCGTGGACGTGGCGCCGTACTCCTTCTTCCACGCCTCGACGAAGCGCTTGTTCTCCGGGTTGTCGAGGTCGGCGTGGTAGTGGTGCATGGTGATGAGGCCGACGGCCGCCGGGCCCATCGCCTGGAGCTTGGTGTCCTGCGTGATGTCGCCGGGGCCGATCAGCTTGATGCCGGCCTCCCGCATCCCGAGCGCCGCGTACGTCTTCACGACCGCGGCGGCGTGGTCGCCCGCGGGGACGAAGACGAAGAACACGTCGGGCTTCCTGTCCTTCGCCCGCTGGAAGAACGGCGTGAAGTCCGGCACGGCGCCGGCGCCGCCCATGGGGATCTCGTCGACGACCTTGCCGCCGCCGGCCTCGAAGCTCCGCTTGAAGGCGGCCAGGCTGTCCTTGCCGGGCGGGAAGTCCGTGTAGCCGACCACGGCGGTCTTGGCGTTGAGCTGCTTGGCGGCGGCCTCGCCCATCGCGTACCCCGCGTGCCACATGCTGAACGACGTGCGGACGTAGTAGGGCGACATGGTGGTGATGTGCGCGGTGCCGGCGTTCATGATCACGGCGAGCTTCTTGCCCGCCGTCACGATCGGGGCCGACGCGATCGCGTTGGGGGAGTAGATCCACCCGGCCAGGATGTCGACGTTCTCCTGCGTGAGCAGCTCCTGCACCGCGATCTTGGCGTTGGCGCCGCCCGGGTCCTTCACGTCGCGCTTGACCAGCGTGATCTTGTACGGTTTCACCTTGTCGGCATTGAGCTTCAAGTAGAGATCCATGCCGCGGTCGACGAGCTGCGCGAACTCGGCGCCGATGCCCGTGTAGGGCAGGTTGACGCCCACCTTCACCTCCTGGGCGTGGGCCCAGGTCGTGGTCGCGGCGAGCACGGTCGCGATCGCGATGATGCGATTCAACATTGGCGATTCCTCCTTGACTTCCCGAGGTGGGCCCCGCCCGCATCCCGGCGGGCATCGGCGAATACTAGGACCAAAGGCGAGGCGGCGCAAGGGATCGAGGTCGACAACAGGATCGAGGCCGTCGGGTTGCGTGGGCCTTGCTCGCCACCGTCCGCCCCGGCCGAGCGCTCGGACTAGCGCTCGGCCGGGGCCGACTCCGCTACTGGGCGGCGCCGAAGCAGACCTGGCGGGTCACGCCCATGCCGACAAAGTCCAGCGGACCCTTGACCTCTTGCTTGAACCTCGTCAGCACGTCCGCGCAGACGACATCGGGCGTCTCCAGATCACCGCCGCACTGGAAGCTGGCCGCGAGATTCGGGTCGCCTGTGCCGTCGTAGATGGCCGTAAGCGGATACGGGCACAGCGGGCGCGTCACGGCACCGCCCCCAGATTGCGCCAGGATCTGCTCCGGCGCGACCCCGTTCTCCACCCAGTTCACGAGTGCGCCGAAGAGGTTCTGCGGCTGCGGGCCGTTGCCGCCGGCGCAGTGCCCGACCCCCGGCCCCCGGAACAGCCGATAGAAGCTCTGCAGGGCCTCGAAGTCCGGCCCCTTGCCCTCCCCGAGGCGGGCTGCCATCTGGCGGTAGTAGTGGATGACGCCCCGCGGCATGATCAGCGGGTCGTTGGCGCCGACGAAGGTCAAGAGCTTGCCGCCCTGGCGCCGGAACCCATCGAGATCGCCGAACGTGTCGGTCACGGTCGCGATGTTGCGCGAGCCATGCTTCGCGACCAGCGGATAGTCATCGATGCTGACCGTGCGCCAGTCGAAGGTCCGATCGTGCTCGTTCCAGTGGAACTGGATGACGCCCAGGAAGAACGGGTTGGTGCCGTTCAGCGGTCCGAGAGGGGTGCCGCGATCGAGG
>Ga0187894_10007328_pt1 | contig 10457 bp, 10 predicted proteins | sample GBC1701081metaG_FD_136650 | JGI IMG/M metagenome (GOLD analysis project Ga0187894, IMG submission 136650) | White microbial mat communities from a lava cave in the Kipuka Kanohina Cave System on the Island of Hawaii, USA - GBC170108-1 metaG ... | reverse complement strand
GGCACCGGCGCGAGCGGCGCGGCGATGGGCAGGGTGGCGTAGCAGAAGTCGATGCCGCCGGCCTGGCGGATGCGATGCGCGATGGAGTCCGGGTTGGCGGGGTGCGGGAAGTGGAATTGATCGAGAGGTGGCGGGCCGTCGAGTTTCGACAACAGTTCGCGGCGGACTGCGGCACGCTTGCTAAGGGGGTCGGTTTCCTCGATCAGGCGGCCTTGCCAATCGAGCCATTCCTCCTGCAGGAAGATGTGAACGTTGTTCCAGGAGATTTGCCGGTTCTTGCAGCGGGTGGCGAGAGCGGCCAGGGCGTCCGTCCACGCGGGAAGGATGAGGCGGGTGGGGAGGTTGAGCGAGTTGCGGCCTTGGAGGCGGTGGGCGAGCGACTCGGCGAAATGATCTTGGGGGGCGCCGCTCACTCCGCTAAGATAACAACGAACTTATGAAGCGGCGTTCGTTATTGAAGACGGTGGCGGCTGCCCCGCTGGCTGTGGGCTTACGTGCGGCCGGGGCGGAAAATTGGCTTGGCGCGGAGTTTTGGGCGAATCCGCTGCAGGATTGGCGGCGAGTGGGCGAGCGCATGGAATGCCACGTTTCGGGGGGCGACCGGAATGTGTTTTGGCTGACGCGCGAGATTGCCCCTGGGCCCGGAACGTTTACGATGAGCGTGCGGTTGGGGAAGCTTGCGAGCGATACGTGGCGGCGCGATGGTTGGGCCGGCTTTCGCTTTGGAATGCGTGGGCATTTTGGCGACTACCGCGATACGGCGCTGCGGGGGCTTGGCGTTGAGGCAGGCGTTACGTCGCAGGGGCAGTTGTTTATCGGCACGGCGGGGAATTCGGCGAAGATCGCATGGCTGGACGATTTGACTTTGACGCTCACGGTGGAGAACGGGCAGGCGACGCTTGAAGCCGGCGGGCAGCGCGTTTTCGCGACGTTGCCGGAAATGTGGCTTTCGGGAGGTGTGGCGCTGGTGGCGCATGCGGGAGCCGCTCCGGCGGCGCTTCCGGTGATGAACGAGCCCAGCGTGCCGAATTCGGGCAAGCCCGCGCAGGATCGCGGCGGCGACATGCGGGTCTGGTTTAGCGATTGGAAGCTGGACGGTTCGAAGGCGCGCACCGTGGCCGAGCGGGCGTGGGGGCCGATCTTGTTCCTGCAGTACACGCTGTCGCGGCGCGTAATGAAGATGACCGTGCAGATGGCTCCGATCGAGGCGGCCCAGCCAGCCGAGCTGTGGGTGAAGGGGAAGCGAGTGGCGCAAGCGGCGGTGGAGCCGATGTCGAGCACCGCCACGTTTCGCATCGCCAAGTGGGACGATACGAAAGATCATGATTTCGAGGTGCGTTGGCGCGGGGCGGTGTACGGGGGACGGGTGCGGCGCGATCCTCGCGATAAGGCGAAGATTGCCGCTGGTGCGCTGACCTGCCAGGGCGAGTTTGGATTTCCGCATCAGTTGATCGCCTCGAATTTGAAGCGCATCGATCCGGATATTTTGTTTTTCACCGGCGATCAAATTTACGAGGCCAATGGCGGGTACGGGATTCAGCGCGGACCCGTGGAGACGGCCCGGTTGGATTACTTGCGGAAGTGGTTCCTGTTCGGCTGGGCTTGGGGCGAGTTGACGAGGTCGACGCCCTGTGTTTGCTTGCCGGACGATCACGACGTCTATCACGGCAACATTTGGGGCGCCGGTGGGCGGCGCGCGGAAACTCCGGCCGCGGCGGCGGGAGGACAGGTAAATCCGCAGCAAATCGGGCAGGACTCAGGCGGCTATACGATGCCCGCGGAGTGGGTGCGAATCGTGGAGCGAACGCAGTCGAGCCATCTGCCGGACGAGGCCGATTCCGCGCCGGTCGAACAAGGCATTCCGGTGCATTTTGGGCACTTGCTTTGGGGCGGAGTCAGCTTTGCGCTCCTCGAAGATCGGAAGTGGAAATCCGCGCCGAAGACGTTCCTGCCGGAGGCGCGCATCTTGAATGGGTGGCCGCAGAATCCGCAGTGGGACGCCGCGCGCGACGGCGATGTGGCGGGCGCACAGTTGCTGGGCGAGCGGCAGGAAGCTTTCCTGAAACGCTGGGCAGGCGATTGGGATGGTGCGGAGATGAAAGCCGTTGTGTCGGCGACGATCTTCTGCAACCTCGCCACGCTGCCGAAGGAAATGATGTCGGATGCCGGTACGCCGCGCGTTCCGGTTCAGCCGGCGGGAGGGTATGCGCAGGGCGAGAAGTTGGTGATGGATCACGATTCCAACGCCTGGCCGCAGACGCCGCGCAACCGGGCCTTGCGTACCATGCGCTCCTGCCTGGCCGTGCACATCGCGGGCGATCAGCATTTGGGAAGCACGGTGCAGTATGGCATTGACGATTGGAACGACGGGCCGTTCGCGATTTGCACACCGGCGATCTCCAACATTTTTCCGAGGCGATGGTTTCCTCCCGTCGAAGGGGCGAATCGGAAACTGGGACAGCCGCGGAATCTGGGTGAGTTTCGCGACGGTTTTGGCAATCGTGTGACCGTGCACGCGGTGGCGAATCCGGCGCGGTTTGGCGTGGCTCCGCATGCGGTGAATGAACGGGCGCCCGGTTTCGGCGTAGTGGAGTTCGACAAGGCGGCGCGGCGGGTGACCTTTACGAGCTGGGCTCGTTGGACGGATTTGTCGAAGGCGGGCGCGAAGCCGTACCCCGGTTGGCCGTTGACGGTGGATGCGGCGCCAGGCGGCGGCAAGTTTGAGCTGCGCCTGACGGAGGCGCTTTCGGGCGTGATTGAAGTCGTACGTGAAGGGAGCGCGGAGCCGGTGCTTTGTTGGCGCACGGTTGGGCCTGTGGATCGTATCGCCGTGTGGAGTGGGGGCGATTACATTGTGAAGGCCGGGAAGAAAACTTTGCGTGCGACGGCCGCGCCGCGTGTTGGATGAGCGTCATCGCAAACCCCTGGAAGCGCCTGGCGGCGAACGCCATCGATTCCACCCTCGTCTATGGTTTGGTATGCGTCGTGGTGCTCGCGTCGGTGCCGCTGGCCATGAAGGGCGGGTGGAAATGGCTGGCCGTGGTGTGGTTGCTAGCGGGACCGGGAGTGAGGGCGATCTACGATACGTTCTACGTGGCCTCGGCTTTGGGAGCTACGCCGGGAAAGATGGCGTTGCGGATTCAAGTGGTCTCATCGAACGGCGGGAGAGTCAAGATGGGCCGCGCTTTGCTGCGAAGCCTCGTTCGCGCATGCAGCGCGGCCCTATTCGACATGCCTTGTCTTGTGATTTTTTTCTCGCCGCTGCGTCTGTGCCCGCATGACCTGGTGGCGGACACGCGCGTGGTGGAAAGCGGCGGCGACTAGGCGGTCGATTTACTCGTGGCGATCAGTGCGATACCGGCGACTAGCGCGATGGCTCCGGCCACCGGCGGCAGCGGGATCGTCTTCCGGGTTTCCTTCGTGATTTCGACAGGGCCGAGGTCGACGGCTTTTTCCTTCGTGGTGTAGCTGAAGCCACCCCAGGCGAGCGCGACGAGCCCGATAACGATCAAGAGAATTCCTACGGTTTTGGTCATGTGCTGCTCCTTCTGGGGGGTAGGTAGAGCACGTTGCCTGCCACGCACTTTTGGAGGCCTAAGCGCCCCCGATTGGGAAGAATTTTCACGCGAGAGCGAAAGAAATGGCTAGATTCCCTCGCCCACAGTAAAGCGGTCGAGCGGCAGGATGCCCCGGTGTTCCAGCGCGGCGATGATTTCGGCGGCCGCCGTGCTGTCGTTAGGCGGCAGGGCGTTCATGTCGGGGGCGAGGAAGCGGTCGGGGCCGACCAGCGATTTGGCGCGCTCGCGGTCGGCGGGTTCGTCACTGGATGCCGAGCAGATGGCGATCATTCCGGCCTGATTGGAAAAACTCGCGAGTTCCGGAAGCACGTGCGATTCGAACTCATCGACGACCGCTTGCACCAGGCAGCCCCGGTCGAACAAGCGCCGTTCGAGAAGGTAGGCCAGATCGCGGCGGGCGGTGAGCCAAACGGTGGCGGGAAGGTGCCGCCACCGGGCGTAGCGTTCCGCCGGGGTCAAACGGCCTTGGCTGAACTCTTCGGCGCGGATGGCGGTGGACAGGTCGCGGCTGGTATTGTCGCCGCGGCGTTCGCGGATCATGCCGGCGGCTACGGTGCCGTTCGAAACGGGATCGATCAGGATGAACGCTCCGGTGGCGCGGTTCCGCTGGTAGGCGTCGAAGAAAAGAGGACGCGCGGTTTCGATTTCAATCACACCGATTTCATTGAGCGCGAGCGCCGGGGCGGCGTGCTCGGCCAGCGTATTGACGTCGATGCGGTGGCGTAGGGACTGGATCGTCGCGCCTACGGTTTGCGTGGTGTGTTTGATGAGGTAGGGGCGGCCCGTTTCTAACGGCGCGTCCGTCATCCAGACGACGTTCGCTTCGAAACGGCGTGAAACGTGGGGCATGCGCGCGGGGTCGACCAGCATGTCGCCGCGCGAGATGTCGATTTCGTCTTCGAGCGTGATGTTGACGCTTTGAGGAGCGAAGGCTTCGGGCAGGTCGCCTTCCCATGTGGTGATGGTCTTCACACGCGAAGTGCGGCCGCTCGGGAGCACGGTCAGGCGCTGGCCTTGTTTGACCACACCCGAGGCAAGCTGGCCCGCAAAGCCTCGAAAGTCGAGGTCGGGGCGGACGACGTATTGGACGGGAAAGCGCAGGTCGTCGAAGTTGTATTGCGCTTCAATGGGTACGGTTTCGATGTGATCGAGGAGCGGCGGCCCGTCGTACCACGGCATGTTCCTGCTGCGGGTGACGACGTTGTCGCCTTCGAGCGCGCTGATGGGAATAAACGTCAGATTGCGCAAGCCGAGAGGCGCGACGAAGTTGAGAAAGTCGGCGCGGATCTGGAGGAAAGTGGACTCGCTCCAATCCACCAGATCCATTTTGTTGATGGCGACGAGCAGGTGCGGAATGCCGAGCAGCCAGGAGATGTAGCAGTGACGCCGCGATTGCGGCAGCACGCCCTTGCGCGCATCCACCAGGATGATGGCGAGTGAGGCGGTGGAAGCGCCGGTGGCCATGTTGCGTGTGTACTGCTCGTGGCCGGGCGTGTCGGCGATGATGAATTTGCGGCGGGGGGTGGCGAAGTAGCGGTAGGCGACATCGATGGTGATGCCCTGCTCGCGTTCGGCGCGGAGACCGTCGGTCAAAAGCGAGAGATCGAATTCACCGGTGGAGCGGTTGATGCGCGAGGTCTTGATCGCGGCCACCTGGTCTTCGTAGACGCCTTTGGTGTCGTAGAGCAGGCGTCCGATCAGCGTGGACTTGCCATCGTCCACCGATCCGGCGGTCGAGAAGCGCAGCAGCTCACTATGTTCGTTACGGGAAAGAAATTCCTCGATGGTTTCGGGCGTGGACGTCACTTAAAAGTAACCTTCCCGCTTTTTGATCTCCATCGAGCCTTCCTGGTCGTGGTCGATGACGCGATTCTCGCGTTCGCTGCGGCGGAAGCTGATTAGTTCTTCGATGATCTTGGGCAGCGTGTCGGCTTCGCTGCGGATGGCGCCGGTGCAATAGGTGCAGCCGAGGGAGCGCATCCGGGACATAACAAGCTGCGGCTTTTCGTTCGGCAAAAGCGGCATGTTATGTTCCAGCGGGATGAGGGATTGGCCGCGCACGACCATTTCGCGCTCCTTGGCATAGTAGAGCGGGACGATGGGGATGTCTTCAAGATAGATGTAGTGCCAGATATCGAGTTCGGTCCAGTTGGAGAGCGGGAAAACGCGGATGGTTTCGCCCTTGTCGATGCGGGCGTTGTAGACATTCCAGAGTTCGGGGCGCTGATTCTTCGGGTCCCACTGGCCGAGCTTGTCGCGGAAGCTGTAAATGCGCTCCTTGGCGCGGGACTTTTCCTCGTCGCGGCGGGCGCCACCGAAGGCGGCGTCGTAGTTTCCGGCGGCCAGACCGTCTAGGAGGGCACGGGTTTTCAGGAGAGCGCAGCACTTTTGGGTGCCGAGTTTGAACGGATTGGCGCCTTCCGCGATGGCTTCGGTGTTGGTCTGGACGCGGAGCTCCATGCCCAGCGAAGCCGGGTAGGTGTCGCGAAACTCGATCATTTCCTTGAACTTATAGGTTGTATCGATGTGCAGAAGGGGAAAGGGGAGTTTACCGGGGTGAAACGCCTTTTGGGCAAGGCGCAACATGACCGAGCTATCCTTGCCGATGGAATACAGCATCACCGGCCGTTCGAACTCCGCCGTCACCTCTCTGATAATGTGGATACTTTCGGCTTCCAGTGCTCGAAGATGGGTAAGAGTGCGAGTGGAAATCGCGGGCTGAGCCGCTAAGGCCATATGTACCTAATCATACTAAATTTGATCGGGTTTACGGTGATGGCTTTTGCCGTCGAGCCTCAATCGGTTACGGGGCGGGCGCGGACCACCCGGGAGTGGGAGACGGGGGCGCGCCGGGAGCTTCTGCGGGTTTGGACCGGTGCTCTGGGGAAGCTCGAACCGTCGTCCCGTGACCGCCAGTTTCTGCCCGATATCCGGAAAGCCCGGGAGCTACGGCGAGAGGATGTCGGCCCCTATATACGGGTGGAACTGGAGCTTCCGGTCGAAACCGGCTATTGGCAGCCGCACTTGCTGCTGCTTCCAAAGGGATTCAAGGGGAAGCGGCCTGCGGTTGTGGCTTGGACCTCGACGACGCCCGATTGGAGGGAGCCGGAGAAATGGTGGGGTGCGTGGTTGGCTCAGCGCGGTTACGTGGTATTGACCGGCTGGTCGTTCATCCGTGGGTATCGTGGCGGGGCGGACTACGCGAGGGGCGTGCATGAGGCGCTTTACGAGCGGTTCGGATACTGGGCGCCGCTTTCGAAGATGGTTTACGACGCGCGGCGGCAGGCGGAGTACTTGCGGTCCTTGGGAAGTGTGGATGCCAAGCGCATCGGGTTCATGGGATTCTCGCTGAGCGCGAAAGCCGCCGTGTATGTGGCGGCGTTCGCTCCCGAATTTTCGGCGGTGGTGAGTATCGACCCATCGTTGCCGCTGGGGCCGCAGCCGGAGGGTGGCGGAACGAATTGGGAAAAGCCCTGGTATCTGGATTGGGAACGCCATTCGGGCAAGGCGCTCGCGGGGCATGATCATCATGAGCTGATCGCGTTGCGGGCGCCGAAGCCGTTCTTGTTGATTGCCGGGTCGGCGGACACCGAGTGGGGGCGGCCGCATTCGGACGGGCGGGCGACGGGGCGCTGGATCGAGCGCGCGCGAGAGGTTTACCGTCTTTACGGCGCGGAGGATCGTTTGGAATTTGTAGCGACCGGGGACGGGCATGCGGCGAATGGTCCGGAGATTACACCGGCGTGGCAGCGTTTTTTAGAAAAGTGGCTGGGAGGACGGTAGGGAATGAGGGTAGCTTGGATTTTGGCGGCGGCGCTCGCTTACGGGCAGGATGTAAGCGGCGTTCGCATGCGCGCCCATGTGAAGTTTCTGGCGAGCGACTTGCTGGAAGGCCGCGGACCTGGCACGCGGGGCGGCGCCTTGGCGGAAGAGTACATCGCCGCCCAGATGGCGCTGGCGGGACTGAAGCCGGCGATCCGGGGAAGTTTTTTTCAGGCGGTGCCATTGGTGGGTGTGGAGACGCTGCCGGAAGTGAAACTGGGCGCCGGCGATTCGGAACTGCGGTGGTTGGAGGACTTCGCCGGTTACACGTTGCGGCAGCAAGCGCAGGTTGAGTTCTCCGGCGATGTGTTGTTCGTGGGTTATGGCATCTCGGCCCCGGAATATGCATGGGACGACTGGGCTGGAGTGAACGCGGCGGGAAAAGTCTGCCTGATGTTCGCGAACGAGCCTTCCCGCGGCAATCCGGAATTCTTTGAGGGCGAGGCGTTGACCTACTACGGCAGGTGGACCTACAAGTTTGAGCAAGCGGCGCGTAAGGGGTGTGTTGCGGCGATGTTGATCCATACCAGCGATACGGCCGGTTATGGCTGGGACGTGGTGCGCAATTCGTGGGGCCGAGAGGACGCGCAAAACAAACTCAAGCCGAGCGATAAGGCGCTTGCCTGGGGCGGTTGGTTGACGCTCGAGGCGGCGGACCGGGCTTTGGCGCGCGATGGAAAAAATGCGGCGGAGTTGCTGGCAGCGGCGCAAAGGCGCGGGTTTCGCGCGATGCCCTTGCGGCTGAAAATGTCCGGAACGATTCCTTCCAAGCTCCGCGAGTTCTCGGCGCGGAACGTGGTGGGAATGGTGGAGGGGCGTGAACCCGCGCGCAGCCAGGAGGCCGTGGTGTTCACGGCGCATGCGGACCATTTGGGGATCGACGCCACGGCCAAGGGGGATGGAATTTTCAATGGAGCGGTGGATAACGCCACGGGCATTGCGGTGTTGCTCGAGATGGCGCGGGCGTGGGCGAAACTGGAGCCGGGCGCGGCGCGCTCGGCGGTATTTGTCGCGACTGCAGCCGAGGAAGCCGGCTTGCGTGGAGCTGAGGCTTACGCGGCTGCTCCGCCGATTCCGTTAGCGAAGACCGCGCTTAACTTGAACTTCGATTCTTATTACCCGTTGGGGCGGACGCGCGACGTGGTGCTCGACCGCGCCGAGCGCACCACGATTTGGGCGCATGTGCAGAAGGCGGTCGAAAGGTACGGGATGACGGTGAAGCCGGACCCGCGTCCGCAGGCGGGCGGGTTTTTCCGGTCCGATCATTTCGTTTTCGCCAAGGCGGGCGTGGCCGCGTTCAGCGTTCGCGCGGGAGCGGATTTTCTGGGAGCGGACGCCGACCGGCGCGGCGCCGCGCTGCGCGAATATGGCGCGCGGAGCTACCACCAGCCTTCGGACGAGTACCGCGAGGATTGGGATTTTGCCGGGATGGAGGACATCGCGCGCATTGGAATCGAGATCGGCTTGATCGCGGCGAATAATCCGCCGTTTACGGCGTGGGTGAAGCCAGAGCCGAAGAAGACCCTTCGTTAGAGCCTTGGTGCGCGCCGGGAGCCCCGCCATAGGTGGAGAATACGAACTTCTCGCCGCGCCGTATCGACTAAGTAATAGACGATCAGCGGGGAATGAACAAGTTTGCGCACGGTCCGCCGGCGGCGAACGGCCTCTTCCATTAGCGGAAAATCCGCAAGGAGATCAATGTGCAAAACCAATTCATCCGCGAAGGGCGGATCGAGAAGCGGGAATTGGTGTTCCGAGTACTCGCGGACGGCACGGAGATCTTCTAGCGCAGGGTCGGTGTAGACGACTCGGTACGCCATTTTTTCAAAAGTTCCTTCACCTCGGCACTTGTGTGAACCCGGCCTTCTTCAGACGCCCGCAACCCTTCGTCAATCGCGGCAAGCGTTTCGTCGTCGACGTCTACTTCTTCCATGTTGGGCTCTTCCCAGCGAAGGTCTTCCATGACTCGATGTTACCGCTTTACCAGGAGCGCGACAGCTTGCGCCTCGGCGGAGAGGCCTTCGCCTACTGGGCCTACCTTTTCGTGGGTCTTGAATTTCACGGACAGGTTCGCGGTATCGATGCCGATGGTCCTGGCAAGCGATTCGCGGATGGCTTGGCGGTAGTCCTTCAGCTTCGGACGCTCGATCAAGACGGTGGAATCGATGTTGACGATGTCGAATCCCGCGATGTGGACAATTTGCACGGCATGGTGGAGCAGTTGCAGGCTGTCGGCGCCCTTCCAGCGCGGGTCTGTGTCGGGGAAGTGCATGCCAATGTCGCCTTGCGTTGCGCCGCCCAGCAGCGCATCGGTAATGGCGTGGGCGAGGACGTCGGCGTCCGAATGGCCTTCGAGGCCCACCTCGCTTGGAACGACTACTCCTCCGAGAATCAGGGGACGGTTGCGCACCAGGCGATGCGTGTCCCAGCCTTGGCCGATGCGAAAATTGGCGAGCGTCATCGCGCGACGGCGGTTTCCTGCTCGAGATAGAGCCGCGCCAGTTCCATGTCGGCGGGCTTCGTGATCTTGATGTTGCGATCCGAGCCGGGGACTACGGTTACTTCCACCTTCTCGAGGCGCTCCACCAGGCTCGATTCGTCGGTGCCGATGAAGTTATCGTTGCGCGCGTTGGCGAAGGCGTCCCTGATCAAGTCGTAACGAAAAACCTGCGGCGTCTGGGCGAGCACGAGGTGCTCACGCGGGAGCGTTTGGCGGATGTGATTCTTGCGCACCTGCTTCACGGTGTCGACCGGGACGATGCCGACGATGGCGGCGCCGGACTGAGCGGCTTCCTCGATGACTTTTTCGATGGTGGGAATGTCGATGAACGGCCGGACGGCATCGTGAACGGCAACGAGCGCCGTATCGGGGGCGAGCGCGGCGATGGCGTTCTCCACCGAATGCTGGCGGGTCTCGCCGCCTTCGACAAGCCGCACGGGTTTCGAAGGGCGCTCGGCGTCAACCAGGCTGCGGACCCACTCCATGTCTTCCGGCCGCAGGGCGACGACGATTTCGTTTACCGATGGCGCAAGGATGAACTTACGAATGGTGTGCAG
>Ga0187894_10007327_pt1 | contig 10458 bp, 9 predicted proteins | sample GBC1701081metaG_FD_136650 | JGI IMG/M metagenome (GOLD analysis project Ga0187894, IMG submission 136650) | White microbial mat communities from a lava cave in the Kipuka Kanohina Cave System on the Island of Hawaii, USA - GBC170108-1 metaG ... | reverse complement strand
GATCGTTGTTGGCGATGTGCGCGTGGGCTTGCCAGGATAAGTACTCTCCTCGGTTACAGTAATTGGTGACCGGTAGAGCATTGAGTCCTTGATGAAACAGACCAATCGCGCGCTGCGGATGACCCAGTTCTGTCCAACACGTGGCACGGTAAATATGTACATCAGCCACGGTGCAGAAGTATCCAAGGTCTGATTCTATGTCATCGCGGTGCGCGCCGTCGGTTATGAGTTCGTCAGCCTCGTCGATTTTGCGTTGACAGGCGGCTTCGTTGCGGTCGAGTGCGTGCCCCCGCGCTTCTTCCAGGCATGCGAGTGCGCGTACGCGCGCGGTGAGCTGTTTTTCTCGTTGTGCCGCAGCCGAGCCACCCAACCCAGCCTGATGAAGTGAAGGGACCCTTCAACCAATAGGATTGAGTAAAGGGCCCCTTCACTCAATCCCTAGCTGAGGCGGTGGCCCCCCTAGGGTGGGCGGGTGATGGGCCCGAGCGTAAACCGCAACGGCGGACTGCTGGGCAAACAGAAGACAGTCGTTTAGACGTACCGTTCCAGGATTGAGGATTCAGCCAGCCGGGATAGCCCCTCGCGGACGGTGCGAGCTCGGGATTCTCCAATGCCTTCCACGGTCTGCAGATCCTCGACACTTGCGGCGAGTAGTTTTTGCAGGCCGCCAAAGTGCTCGACCAGTCGATCGATCACGCCCTTGGGCAGTCGCGGCGCCTTAGCCAGCAACCGGTAGCCCCGGGGGCTGACCGCGGAGTCCAACTCTTCGGTATCATCGAAACCCACGGTTCGCGCCAGGGTGGAAAGGTCCAGCAGCTCGGCCGAGGACAGCAGATCCAGCTCGTGCAGCACATCCGTCACAGTGCGGTGGTGGGAATCGGTTTCTGGCAGATAGTCGCGGGCAACCAGTTCCCGCTCAATGTCTACCCCGATGACAAGTTCGTCGAGTTGCAACGCGAGCAACCGGCCGTCGGCGCCCAGCTCGATGACATAGCTGTCAACTTCTCGCGTGATGCGGCGAACCATCTCCAGCCGTTGCACCACCGAGCCTACGTCACGCACTGTGGCCAAGTCTTCGATCTCTAACGCCGACAGGGTTCCAGAGACCTCATCTAGCCGCAGTTTGTACCGCTCCAGGGTGGCCAGCGCCTGGTTGGCGCGGGAGAGTATCGCCCAGGAGTCTTCTAGCACATAGCGTTGCCCAGCCACGTACAGTGCGATCAGTCGCATGGATTTGCTGACTGAGATGACAGGACAGCTTGTTTGTTTGTGTACCCGTTCGGCAGTGCGGTGCCGAGTGCCGGTCTCCTCGGTCGGAATCGAGGGGTCTGGCACCAATTGCACCCCAGCCTGGATAATGCGGGTGCATTGCTGGTCAAGGATGACCGCGCCGTCCAGCTTGCACAGCTCACGAAGTTTGGTGGCGGCGAATTCGACATCGATGACGAACCCGCCGGTGCACATCGCCTCGACGGCCTGGTCATAACCCAAGACGATGAGCGCGCCGGTTTGGCCCCGAAGGATGCGCTCCAGTCCGTCCCGCAACGCGGTTCCGGGTGCGACGGCAGCAAGCACCGCACGCAGTGAAGCGTCCGCGCGCGAGCTTTTATCAGCTTGGTCGTTCGAGGTCACAAAACTCCCGACGTCCGACGATCCCGGGAAATGCTACGGGGTCGCCGGTTGGCAAACGGCGTGGAGGGCTTCCCGGATATCAGAAACCTCCGTGACAAGCATATCCTGAGATGTCTGTTCAGCCTCGCGCGGAACGAGCGCTTGGGTGAATCCCAGCCGCGCCGCCTCGGCAAGCCGCCGTTGCACGCCAGTGACTGGGCGGATTTCCCCGGCCAAGCCGACTTCGCCGATAGCGATCAGGCCTGGCGGCAGCGGGGTGTCCCCGGCCGCACTGGCGATGGCCAGGGCCAGCGCGAGATCGGCGGCTGGTTCGCTGAGCCGCACGCCGCCTACTGTCGCGGTGTAAACGTCGGCGGTAGCGAGGCGAATTCGCCCTCGCCGTTCCAGCACCGCGAGCGTCATGGCGGTGCGGGCCGCGTCCAGGCCGGAGGTGGCACGCCGGGGTGTGGCCAATGTGGAGGGAGCCACTAAGGCCTGTACTTCGGCCAGTAGCGGCCGGCGGCCAGACAGGGTAACCGTCACGCAGGCGCCCGGCGCCGGCTCTTGTCGCCGGGACAAAAACAAACCGCTGGGATCGGGCAGGCCGGTGATTCCCTCGTCGTGTAGGTCAAAACACCCCACATCGTCCGTTGGGCCAAAGCGATTCTTGACTGCCCGTACCATCCGCAGGCGAGAGTGGCGATCGCCTTCGAATTGGAGCACCACGTCGACCAGGTGCTCGAGCACGCGGGGACCGGCAATCGAGCCGTCTTTGGTCACATGACCCACCAGGATCACCGCGATTCCGCGCTCCTTGGCCAGGCTGATCAGCGTTGCCGCCACCTCGCGCACCTGAGTAACCCCACCGGGCGCGCCCTCGGCTTGCGCGCAGGCGATGGTTTGCACCGAATCCACCACGAGCAAAGCCGGGCGGACTGCCTCAACATGACCGACCAGCGCGGCCAGGTCAGTTTCGGCAGCCAGGTAGAGGTGCTCGGTCAACGCTCCGATGCGTCCCGCTCGCAGCCGCACCTGAGCCGCTGACTCTTCCCCAGTGACGACAAGGCTGGGGGCGTTCGGTCGAGCGCACGTGGATGCCACCGCCAAGAGGAGGGTGGATTTGCCGACCCCCGGCTCACCGGCCAAGAGCAGCACTGCGCCGGGCACAATGCCACCACCGAGCACCCGGTCTAGTTCTGCCACTCCGCTCGGACACGCCTGGGCGGCAGCCACGTCTACCTGGTTGATCGGCTGAGCCGGGGCGCTTACCGGTCCAGCTGTCACGGTCCGTGGCCGGGCGCCGGCGCCAATTTCTTCCACTGAGCCCCACGCCTGGCACTCCGGGCAGCGACCGAACCATTTCGCCAGAGCGTGGCCGCATTCCGCACAATGGTAAGCCATGCGGTCTCGACTAGCGAGTCTCTTCTGGTCGGAAATAACCATGTCGGCAGTTTAGTGGCCCGGTCTGACAATTCATTCAGGCTACTTTCTGTTCTTTTGTCGTGGAATGGAATGAATTCTTAATCCGTTTAGCGCAAACGAGTAACAGTGAAATCACTATTCGTAATCAATTTGACAGAACTTTCTACCTCTAGTAACTTTTAGCGAACAAGGGTGGGATTGATAACTTTAAGTTAGAATGGATCTGGTCTGGTGGTCTGATGGGGGTGGCTGACTCAGCCGGCCCGTGTCCGACAAATGGGGGTATTCCCATGAACGAAGCCAAGAACACCAACCAGTCTGCCCCTGCTAGCGATCCCGATACCGGCGGTCGGTGGGACCGGGTTGACGCCTGCGCCTCGTACGCTGACGGTCTGCACACATTGTGCCTATCCATGGCGCGGAACCACGATGCCGCTGCTGAGGCTCTGTACGCCACCTTTGCCATTGCCGATCAATACGCCGGCCAGTACATTTCAGCCCGACCCGGTGAGTCTTCTTCGTTGCGGGCTCGGCTCTACGCCATTGCCCGTGCCGAGTGCCTGCGTCTTCTCCGCGGTCAGCGTCCTCGAGCATTGCGAGGCTTGGCTAAGCCTTCGGTCGAGTGGCCGGCCGGTCACGAGGCTGATGAAGCGGTGGCGGATCTGGAGCTCACGTTGCGTCAAGCCGAGCTGCAATCCTTGGCTTGGCCGGAGGCTCACGGGCTAGAGCCGCGGCAACGCGAAGTACTCGAGTTGTCTATTCGTCACGGCCTGAGCCGGGATGAGATCGCTGTGGTCTTAGGGACATCAGCCGAGACCGCGGATGGTCTGCTGCGTCAAGCTCGGGATGAGCTGCGGCGGTCACTGACGGCGTTAACTGTCGCTCAGCGTAACGATTATTCCTGCGACCAGCTGACCGCACTAGTCGGACCGAACTGGAATGGTCGGCTGACCTCAGCTCTGCGTTCCGGCTTGCTCCGCCACATCGACCGATGCCCAGAATGCCGGACCCAGCGGGACACTGTCGAAGTTCCGGAACTGCCCAGTCTGCTTCCGTTGGTGCCGGCGCCACGGGCACTTCGCCAGCGGATTATCGATGAGCCGGGCTCGATCTCACGCTCGTCACAGGATGCGGAGTCCGCCGTAAGGGCCGGGGTGTTTGCCGCGAGCGGTTCTCCGATCACCTTCAGCCGTAACCGATGGAAGCTCCACCCCCAGCAGATCGCCGTCGCCGCGGTCTCCGTCAGTCTGCTGGCCGGTGCTGCGGCCTTCGCCAGCGACCAAATTGCCGGTGATCTGCCAGCGACCGGAGACACCGCCCAGACAGTAGCTCAGATGGTAAACCTGAATAATGGTCATCCACCGGAGAAATCACCGATCCCTCAAGGCAAGCTCGTCCTGGTGACGGAGGGGTTAAGGATGCGCTGTGGGACAACACGGACCGTAACTATTGAGAACTCTGGTCCCGGCTCTCTGGAGTGGACCGCCTCTACGCCCCAGACTTTCCTGAAGCTGAACAAGAAGTCCGGCACACTGCGATCTGGCCAGAAAGCGATGATCCGGATCACGGCACAGTCGTCATTCGCTGGTCAAAATCCAGCCCCTCCAGGGGAATGGGATGCCTACGTCATGTTCTCAGCAGGATCGGACACAGAAAAGCTTTCGATAGATGGGTGGTCCATGAGGCAGAGCCAGCGGGCTTAGCTTCCGGCGTGGTGGGGTCAGCCGGCTCCACCCCCACATCCGGCGCTCTCGACGTAAGCTTGATTATGGTGTGATCTCGCTGTCGCGCAGCTGATTTTTGCTATTCCACCCGCTGTTTTGTTGCTTTTTTACACCGATTACGGCTCTCCGGTACTCTGAATGGTTTACCCTGGCTGAGGTTCTGGCCAACGAGCGCCTAGGTTCTCAGGTGAGTGAAGACAGCGATACCGACCAACTTAGCTCTGTCCTTGATCCGATTACCGATAACGGATGGGATCATGTGCAGGCTTGTGCCTCCTACGCTGACGGTCTGCACACTTTGTGTCTATCGATGTTGCGGGATCACGACGCGGCGGCAGAGGCGCTCCACACTACCTTTGTCATTGCTCAGACCCACATAGGCCGATTCGAGACCGCTCAGCCTGATAGAACTGACTCTCCGCGCGCCTGGCTGTACGTCGTCGCCCGCAACGAGTGCCTCCGTCGGCTAGATAGCCGCCGCCGTCGGGTAGCCGCCATCAGTCCGTCGGCCGAGTGGCCAGCCAGCTGGGTGAACGACGAAGCCGTGGTAGGTCTGGAGCGCAATCTGCGTCTGGCTGAGTTACAGTGCCTGGTCTGGCTCGGGAGCCAAGCTCTGGCCCAAGCCGAGTGTGAGGTACTCGAGCTGTCCATACGGCACGGTCTGGGCCTTGACGAAGTAGCTGTGGTGCTAGGAACCTCGCCGGAAATCGCGGGTGATCTGCTGCGACGAGCCCATGCCGAGCTGCGACGCTCATTGGCCGCAGTGACCCTGGCACGGGACGAAACGCGTCACTGTGAGCAGTTGGCCGCACTAGTCGGTCCGGGTTGGAATGGCCAGCTGAACCCTGTCTTGTGTTCTCGGCTGTTGCGACACATTGACCACTGCCCAGTCTGCCGGGTGCGATTGGACACGATTTCGATTCCCCAGCCGCCTGGGCTGCTGCCACAGGTGCCAGCGCCACGGGCGTTGCGTCGGCGGATTGTCGAGGAGATGGGGGCCAGTCAATTCGCGTCGCGGTATGCGAAGCTCGCGCGTCGAGTCGGGGAATTCGGTGCGGACGGTTTTCCGGTCCGCTACGATCGCAAGCCGTCCACTTTCCGGGTGTGGCATGCTCTTGCCGCCGCGGCCCTGATCTGTGTGGTCGTCGCCGGGGTGCTGTACCCACAGTTGCGAGTGACCCCGGCAGCCCCTTTCAGGGCGGGCAGCGACCGTGGCGCCCGGGTTGACGACGATCCAGGTCTGGGAAGTATTCTGCCTTCTCCGATATCACGGCTACCAAAAGTAATTCCGAACGTGCCCACTTCCACCGAGCGTAGTGATTCTGCCGCGGAGCCCAAGGCGCCGATTGCTCCGAATCCGTCTAAACCAGCGCCTTCCCCTCCCCGAGAATATCCGCCGTTACCGTTGCCTCCCCCGCCATTTCCCCCTTTGCCGCTTCCCACGCCGCCGAATTCTCCTCCAGCGCCTCCGCCAGCCCCGGATCCCCCCGACCCGGAGCCGGAGCCTCCACCTGAAGAAGAACCCCCGCCACCGGAACCTGATCCTGATGGGGAACCCGATGGTGATTCTGATGGCGGCGCCGCTGAGGATCCCCCCGTGTCGGAGACCCCCGAGACCGTTCCGGTGGAATGAACATCGAGGTGCCAGTTACTGCCGCGGCAGGAGGTGCTGATGCTTGGCCGGATGTTGCGCAACCGGCACCATCGCCCCGGGCTCACGCTCGGACTTGCCCTAAACTAGCGGTGGATCGCAGGCCGCGCAGTCACTGGAACGTGAAGCAGCGCGACCCGCGGTCGGCCTCCGGTGGGGACGTCAAGGTCGTGTCCCGACGATCACCTCGTTGCTATCGAGATCGTGAACGCAGGCGACCCGCTCGCCCCACGGCTGCTCGGCCGGCTCGCCGGTGATCCGCAGGCCCGCGACCCGCAACCTACCCTCGCCCGGATAAAACTCCGGAACTTCTACACCGACCCCACCCTCCAAACCCTCGCGACGGGAGGGGCGAGGTTAACCTCGGCAGGTGAAACAGGTCGGGACGGGTAAGTCAGACTCCACGCTGTGAGAGCGTAGAACAAACTAATACGTTAGGTGTGCGGGTTGCCCGTAGCGTGCGCGGGCAGCTTGTTTGGACACCCCGAGAACGAGGGTCGGTGCGGGCGAGGCTGTGACTATCACTAAGCATGGGACTTCGGTGGCCCGTTTGATCCCCGCTCAGGTCATCGCGCATCTATTGATGAGATCGTCGTGGCGTTGCGGGTCGCTCGACGCGTAGTACGTCGGGGCGATACATCGGTGCCGGAGATGATCGAGGAAGCTCGACGCTAGGTGACTTTCGTGGTGGATACCTCGGTCACCATGGCGTGGTGTTTTGAGGACGAGGCTACCCCAGCCACCGACGCTATTCTCGATCGTCTCGCTGTCGAGGAAGGTCTGGTTCCTGTGCTGTAGATCTGTGAGGTGGCCACTGTGCTTTTGGTCGCCCAGCGGCGCGGACGGATCAGTCAAGCCCAATCGGCGCGGTTCATTACCCTGCTGCGTCAGCTGCCGATCAGCACAGATCCCGCGCCGGTTGAGTTGGACACGTTAGTGGCTGCTGGCCGTCACCATGAGCTGTCCACCTACGACGCCGCCTATTTCACCCTCGCCGAGCGCGAAGGACTTCCCTTCGCCACTGGTGATCGCAAGCTCACCACCGCCGCCCACACCACCGGAATACCTCTCCTGATCCCCCAAAACGCCTAACAGGAGAACTACTCGAACACCCGACAATCAGACCCAACCGCCCGACGTTGCCGGGGCACTGGTGGTTGGGGAACCTCCGTCCTGCCCGCGCTCACATCCGCAGGCGCGCTCACGTCCCCACACACTTCTGAGCGGTCGTCGAGGCCGACAAGCAACGTTGCGCCCGCAACCTGTCTACCTCCCAGGACTGTTGCTACGACGCTATGACACCAAGCTTTACCCCGCCCAGTGGGAATACCTCAACTTCTGGCGGCACGGCTCCTGATGCTGCACCGGCTTGGCCGGGCGGTTTTGGGCTAGCCTGCCCCAGACGGCTACCTGTCGTGCTATGTTTCCGACAGTTCTTCGGGGGAAGTGCCACGGAACACAAGCGGTGTTCCCGTCGAAGGGGAGCAGGGCAGCATCTCATTCGCACCTTACTAGGGAGAGTTTTTGATCATGGAGAAGCACACACACACACACCTCGAAAGCGGGTATCGCGTAAATCCCGCGTCCTCGCCAGCCCGGCTATCCTCACCGCCGCCACAGCCGCAGTGGGTCTGGCCACCGCCGCAGCCGCTCAAGCTGCGGCTACTATGCCTTCGATGAAGAACCCGAACCCTGGGGGAGGAGTTTACTATTCTTCTAACTTTTGCGAAGCTCTGAAGGATGTTGGCGCTTATCCCCCGCAAAATGGTTACTGTCCATAGATTCTGTTTTCCATATTGTGCAGCGTGAATTCTCTGTCCTATGGAGCTCTCAGTTCTAGTCGTGTCTGTCAGATGCTCGGCTGTTTATCTGTGGAATCGGTGACGGCGGCTCGGAATCTTTCGGGCGCGTGGACGTCGTCTGCCTCATTGATGAGAGTAGGCGCTAGCCTGCTCTTACTGGAAGGAATGCCGACGATGCTCATATGCATGCCCCACTCTTGGGCTTCGCGCACTCCTTCCCGCAAATCTTCGTCTCCACGCACAAGGACGCCACTGGTGATCCCTCGCTGGTGAGCAAGGGTGATCAGGTCACGGACGATCAGTGGGTCAACCCCTTTTTGACCGTGAGCAGTCAAACGCCCCAACCACAGCTTCACCCCTGACAATTGGGTAACTGTCTTATGGGCAAGCGTCGATATCGCGTCTGTTGCGCCGTCGTACCAATAAGTGCGGAGGCGAGGGAGCACGGTCAGTTCTTCCCCAAGTCCTCTAAGGGCTCCGCAGATCGCTTCAAAGTTGATCTAGTGGCGTTCAGGTGAGTGGTGTACGGTAGGCCCGGTGATGGGCGTGGCGTAAGCGAGTAGGGCGGCCACCGCGTGATCTTCTTGAGACCTTCCAAAGGCTCGAGGAGTTTTACGCGGTGACCGCACCGTCTAGTATCGACCCTGCCCGGTTCCTGCACGAGCAGTTGGGGTCCGCGTCGCCGGATCTGCTGCGCTAGATGTTGACCATGTTCATGAACACCTTGATGTCCGCTGAGGCCGACGCCGTGTGTGGCGCCCCGTACGGCGAGTCCAGCCCGGAGCGCACTAATGTGCGCAACGGCTACCGCGTCCGGGAGTTCGACACCCGCGGCGGCACCGTGGAGCTGGCGATCCCGAAGCTGCGCGAAGGTAGCTACTACCCGGACTGGCTGCTGGAGCGTCGCCGCCGGGCCGAGCGGGCACCGACCACGGTGGTCGCCACCTGCTACCTGCTGGGGGTGTCCACCCGGCGGATGGAGAAGCTGGTCGACGCCTTCGGGATCACTCGGCTGTCGAAGTCGCAGTTCAGTGTCATGGCTGGCGAGCTCGACGCCCAGGTGGCCGAGTTCCGGGCCTGCCCACTAGACGCCGGCCCGTACACCTTCGTCGCCGCCGATGCCGTGGTGTTGAAGGTGCGTGAGGGCAGCCGGGTGGTCAACGTGCACGCCCTGATCGCCACCGGGTCGCCGAAGTTGACATCCAGCGATAGTTTTGTGCGCGCCTGGGCGATGGTGGCTGGCATGATCACACGCGCGCCAGCGTATCGGTGAGCTTCTCGAATGTGCCTCGCCCTCACACTCGCGATGTCGAAGAACATGCCGTCATCGACATCGACTGCGGCGACGGCACAGATCAATTGAACGATCTCTGCTTCGGTATTGTGGAGGTTGCGGGCAAGGAAGTCGGCGTCACGGGTGGTTCGCCGAGCATCCAGGATCGCTAACAGCATTCCCCCTTTACGCACAAACTTATCAGCGTGCGGTGAGATACTCAGCCGATAGAGCCAGCGTTCCAGGCCATACCAGATCAACAGCTCGTCGGTTTTGCGGCCCTCACGCCGAGCCAATGAACGAAAGTCGTTAAAGATTCGACCGGCAGTGGTATCGCGAGATGGAATGCGTGCCATTATTTGCTCAACGCCACCTCTAGCGCTCGATGAACCGGTCCCGCTACGTTGAGCGCTTGCGCATAGTAGCCAAGCTTGGCTGGACGGCTCCCTCGCCGCTCAAGATAAGCGTGAAGCGCGGCGTAGACAATGGGTTCCCCCAGTCTCCGACGGAAACGCATAACGTCGACGATGCTTCGCGCCGCGTCATACACACGTACTTTCTCGCCAGGAGCGACCTCGATGTGCTCTACGCCCAGCTCGAACGTATCTCGAGCAAACCGCACCACTTGCACTGGCGGGTAGGTGATATGAGGGCTGGCGCTATCACGGGGAATCGCTAGCTGCACCACCGAAGTGACTTCGTCCGTCAGTTCGTGGATTTCCAGCGCTGAGAGCAAACACACAACCGCTCGCGGCGCCCGCAGAAAAGCAGCCAGAACATCAAGATGCGCTGTCGCCGGAGCATCCGATCGGCGAAAAACTCCTCTGCTCAATTCTAACACCGCGCCTGTGTCGCGCCATCGGTAGAGCTGCCAGTCTGTCACTTCCGCGTCCATTGCTTGCGCGTGAGTAAAGACGAAGGGAAGCTCCCTTAACTTTCCAAAATAATCCACGCCACTATAGTAACAAGTGGTGT
>Ga0187894_10007326_pt1 | contig 10458 bp, 9 predicted proteins | sample GBC1701081metaG_FD_136650 | JGI IMG/M metagenome (GOLD analysis project Ga0187894, IMG submission 136650) | White microbial mat communities from a lava cave in the Kipuka Kanohina Cave System on the Island of Hawaii, USA - GBC170108-1 metaG ... | reverse complement strand
GGTTGCCGCTCACCTTGCGCCAGGTATCACCCGCGTCGTCGCTGCGGCAGACGTGCCAGTGAAGCTGCATGAAGAGCGTGTTCGGCCGCGACGGATTCAACGCAATCCGATGGACGCAGAAACCGACCTCGACGTTGGGATCGGGCAGATACTGCGACGTCAGCCCGCGGTTTTTCGGGGCCCAGGTCTTGCCGCCGTCGTCGGATCGGAACACACCCGCCGCCGAGATCGCGGTGTGAATGCGGCCGGGATTCTTCGGGTCCAGCACGATGGTGTGCAGGCCCATCCCGCCCGCGCCGGGCTGCCACTTCGGCCCGGTGCCATGACCGCGCAGGCCGGCCAGCTCCTGCCAGCTCGCCCCTCCGTCGCTCGATCGGAAAATCGCGGCGTCCTCGACGCCGGCATAGACCGTGTCGGGGTCGTTCAGCGACGGCTCCAGATGCCAGACGCGCTTGAACTCCCATGGATGCTGCGTGCCGTCATACCACTGGTGCGTCGTGAGGGGCTTGCCCGTCGCCGCCGACGTGTCGTAGACGAACTTGTTGCTCTCGCCAGCGGGCATTCCGTCGGGCGAGACGGGCGCTTTTCCGTCGGGCGATCCGGGCACCGACCAGCTCTTACCGCCGTCGTCGGATCGTTGAATGATCTGGCCGAACCAGCCGCTGGTCTGCGACGCATAGATCCGATTGGGATCGGCGGGCGACCCACTCATGTGATAGATTTCCCAACCGGCAAAGTGCGGACCGCTGACGTCCCAGCGCTGCCGCTTGGCATCCGAGGTGAGGATGAATGCCCCCTTCTTCGTGCCGACGAGTACGCGTACGCCGCTCATCTCCTGCTCCTTTTCGGACATGCCGCCGGCTCATGGCGACATTGCCGCCGAGGTGTGAAAAGTTATCCCGCCCATAGCGGTTTCGTCCAGCGGGGGGAGCGGCGGCCGTACCAATCCCTCTGGCGGCCGCACGTCTCGTGAGGATGGTTGGCATCGCGTCATTCGATCGTTGAGCAGCGGCCTAAAACAGGATAGTATCAGCCTCTGGCCGTCACAGGCTGCCAACGGTGCGCGTGCAGGGTTGAACCCGCCTGTGCTTGTCGTCACAACGCCTTCTTCCAGCCCGTGAACCGCGCACGCCGGGCGCCAGGATGAAGGTGTCCCATGCCCAGATTTCTTCCGCTCCGCGCCAGTGTCGAATGGCTTCGCCGCGCCGCCAAGGATCGTCACGCCGCGCTCTGCGCCGCCGATCCCGATGCTCCGCTCCACCAGGCGCAACTCGATATCGCGCGGGAGTATGGATTCCCGAGTTGGCGCGCGATGATCGCGCATGTCGAGGAGGTCCGCGAGAAACTCCGCGCCGCCTTCCCCGCAGCCTATCAGGATCGGCCGCCCCAGCCGTTGCCGATCCCTCCCGATGACGCGGACCTCGCCGCTCTACTCGCGGCGGTTCGCGCGGGGGATGTTACCGTGACCACCGAACTGCTCAATCGCCGTCCGGCCCTGGCCATGTCGCGCGGGCCGGAGGGACAGACGCCGCTGCACGTCGCGGCCGAGTGCAACGACGCCCGGCTGGCAATCGTGCTGCTTGCTTACGAAGCCGATCCGGAGGCGACCTATGGCGAATCGGGACATACGGCGCTCTCGTGGGCAGCAGTCTGCCACGCGATGGATTTCGCGCGGGCGCTGATCCGGCTGGCGGTCCAGCCGGACCTCTACGCCGCGGCGGGCGTCTGCGACGTCGAGGCGGTGCGCGGCTTTTTTGACGACGCCGGCCGACTGATTCCCGGCTCGGCGCGCACCGGCAGTTCACGATTCTCCGCCGACGGCAAGCGCCTCCCCTGCCCGCCGGAATCGGAAGAGGAGCAATTGCTGGACGCCCTCTGTATGGCCTGCCGAAACGGGCGCGTTGAAGCCGCGGAGTTTCTGCTGAGCAAATTGCCGAAGACGGAATTTCGAGGATTCATGGGGGCAACGCCCCTGCACTGGGCCTGCTTCGGCGGCTCGACGACCATCGTCGAACGATTGCTGGCGGCCGGCGCGGACCCGACGATTCGTGACCATGACCTGAAATGCACGCCGCGCAACTTCGGCATCTGCGCGCCGGCAAACTGGGGACTTCATTTCCTTGTCCGGGCGCGGCTGGATGCTGATCCGACGCTCTTGAATTTAATGGATGGCCAGACCAGCGCGCTGCATGAGGCGGCGGCCGGCGGCAGCCTTGAGACGGTACGGTTGCTTCTAGAACGCGGCGCGAATCCGATGCTGCGCGATGGCAAGGGGCGAATCGCCTCCGACCGCGCGGCGGAGAAAGCGCATCCGGAAATCGTCGCGCTGCTCAAAGCGGCGGAGGCGGGCTGATTCGAAAGCGCGTCACGGCCCGAAATTGGGCGGATCGACGTTGATCGGCCGGCCGTGCGGCCGTGCGGCGACCAGCGCGTCGATGGTGGGAAAGATCTCGAACAGCCGATCCAGCCGAGCGATGCGGAAGGTACGCCGCACATTCGGATCCATGCCGCAGAGCACGAGCGTGCCGCCCGATTCACGCTGCCGTTTCAGCAGCCCGACGAGCATGCCGATCCCGCGCGTCACCATGTAGTTCACCTGCGACAGGTCGATGGCGGCGAACCGCGCGGGCCGTTCCGTCAGGTCGCGGATGCAGGCCTGCTCGATCTTGTCCAATTTGCCCAGGTCGTCCAGCGCCGGAAGATTGCACGATGCGATGCGCCAGCCGGTCTGGTCGCTGAATTGAATTCCGGGTTCGGTCGCCATGAAGCACGGCCCCGATCATCCGAGTCGCGAACAGATGCGTCAAACAATGCCGGACCTGCCGGCGGTCGCTCAAGCGATCGACAGGATCGCTTTTTCCTCATCGGGATAGAACTCGAATATCTTGTCCAGCCCGGTGATCTTGAAGACCTTGTGGATTTCCGACTTCATCGAGCAGATCACCACCTTGCCCTTGATGGACTTGCTCTTTTTCTGAAGGTTCAGCATGACGCCGATGGTCTGCGACGCCAGGAACTTCACCGTGCCGAAGTCGAGCACGATCTTGCGGCGGGCCTTCAGATCCACCAGGCTGTACAATTCCTCGGCGATTCGCTGAATAAGCAGTGTGTCGAGAATGGACGCGTCCTGAAAATTCACGACGGTCACGTCGCCGATCTGGTGGATTAACAGACGCGATTCGCTGCTCATGTCGCCTGCTCCGGGAAAACCTCGCCGCCAAACCGTGGGCGGGCATTGTAAACACCGTCCGGCGAAAACGCGATGGAGGTCCGCACGATTGCATGTCGCCCCAGCCGCCCCGAATTCTGGCCATCGAGACATCGGGTGCGGCCGGCAGTATCGCTGTCGCGCGGGGCGAGACGCTCTGTATCGAAACGCCGTTGGATGCTTCCACGCGGCATGCCGCCGACCTGATGGCCGCCATTGACCGGGCATGGCGATCCCAGGACTGGGCCTCTGATTCGCTCGCCGAATGTCATGTCTCCATCGGCCCCGGCAGTTTCACCGGCCTGCGAGTGGCGGTGACCACGGCCCGCAGCCTGGCGCTGGCGCTTTCGGCGCGGCTGGTTGCCGTACCATCGCTGGATGTCGTCGCGCGGTCCGCGTTGACGCACCTGGACGAAGGTGAATACCTGGCGGCGATGCTAGACGCCAAGCGCGGACAGGTGTTCGCCGCCCTCTATCAGCGGCGCGCGGAAGAGATGACGCCGCTTTCCGGACCGCACCTGATCGAACCGGAAATGTGGCTCGCCGGTCTGCCGCGACCCTGCCGCATCACCGGTGAGGGGATCGCCTACCACGCTGCGGCATGCGCCCGGTCGGGCCTTCCGCTGATTCCGCCCGCGGCCCGCATTCCGCACGCGCGCGACGTTTATCGGTTGGGGTGGGTGCTGGCACAGGCCGGCCGATATGCCTCGACGCGCGACCTGACGCCGCTTTATGTCCGCCGCCCGGAGGCGGAGGAACTCTGGGAACGCCGACAGGCCGAATCCCCCGCCCCGCATCGGTTGTGAGCAGTTCAAACGCGGCCTATGATTCGCGTCGAGCGAATCCAGCAGCCGACGAACGGAGTCAGCGGCCGCAAGGCACACGCCCAGAATGCCCAAACGCGTCACCATCCTCGGATCGACAGGCTCCATCGGCGGCAGCGCCCTGGATGTCATCGATTCACTGGCCTCCGATTTCACCGTGCAGGGTCTCTCCGCCCACACCAACTGGGAACGCCTCGCCGAGCAGGCCGAGCGCCACCAGCCCCCCGGCGTGGCGGTCACCCACGCGGCCGGCGCCGAAGAACTTCGCGCTCGCCTGCGCCGCAGCAGCCCCCGGACGCAGGTCCATTCTGACGCTGACGGCTTGGTGCAACTGGTCGGCGATCCGGAGTGCGAGTTTGTGCTGGCGGCCGTGGTCGGATCGGCCGGTTTGCCGGCGATCGCGGCGGCGGTTGAGCGCGGCGTGCAGGTGGGACTGGCGAACAAGGAGCCGCTCGTCGCCGCGGGAGCGCTGCTGGTTCCGCGCGCTCGCAAGACCGGCGCGACGCTGCTGCCCGTGGACAGCGAACACTCCGCCGTCTTCCAGGCCATGCAGGCCGGACGGCGCGACGAGGTGGAGCGGGTCTATCTGACCGCGTCGGGCGGCCCGTTCCGCACTTGGACGCGCGAACAGCTTGAGAGCGCCACGCTCGAGGACGCGCTGCGTCACCCGACCTGGTCGATGGGGCCGAAAATCACGGTCGATTCCGCCACGATGATGAACAAGGCGCTGGAGATCATTGAAGCGCGCTGGCTCTTCGATCTCGACCCGGATCGAATCGAGGTCGTCATCCATCCGGAATCGATCATCCATTCGATGGTGGAGTTCTGCGACGGATCGGTCATCGCGCAACTGGGTTCTCCCGACATGCGCATGCCGATTCAGTACGCGCTGACTCATCCCCGGCGACGCGCCGGCCGGGCGCGGCGGCTTGACTTCCGATCGCTGCGTTCGATGCATTTCGAGTCGCCCGATCCGGAGCGCTTCCCGGCGCTGCGGCTGGGTTACGAAGTCGCGCGGCGTGGCGGGACCGCGGGAGCCGCATTCAATGCCGCCAACGAGGCGGCGGTCGCCGCCTTTCGACGCGGCGAAATCCGATATTGCGAAATCGTGAGCATGGTCGAAGACGTTTTGGGGCGTCACACATTTGCGCCGCGGCCCACCCTGGAAGAAATTCAGGCCGTGGACGCGTGGGCCCGACAAGAGGTTGGTGCATGTTGTCGAACCTGATGGAACTTGCCGGCGGAATTCTGGCGCAAGGCGCCGCGGGCGAATGGCTGCGGAGCGCCGGTTCGCTGCTGCTGGTGATGCTCGGCTTCTCGTTCGTGGTCTTCGTCCACGAACTGGGCCATTTCCTCGCCGCCAAATGGGCGGGCGTCCGCGTCGAGCGTTTCGCGATCGGCTTCGGGCAGGAACTCTTCGGATTCCAATACGGCGAAACGCGATACTCGTTCAACGTGCTGCCGCTGGGCGGCTACGTCAAGATGCTCGGCCAGGAGGATTTCGCCGTCGATAAGACCGGCGAACTCAAGGTGAAGTCGGACGACGCTTCTTTCACGAATAAACCCGTCGGCCAGCGGATGGTGATCGTCTCCGCCGGCGTCGTCATGAATCTGATCTTTGCCGCCATCGGCCTGACGATCTACATGATGATCGGCTACAACACCGCCCCGCCGGTGGTCGGCATGGTCGCGCCGGCGACGCCCGCGGCCCGCGCGGGAATCCAGCCGGGCGACAAGATCCTCGGGATCAACGGCTACGCGGTGCGCGAATTCACCGATGTGCGCATGCGAATCGTCCTCTCCGATCCCGGTGAAGTCCTGACCTTCGACGTCGAGCGCGAGGGCAAGCGTGTCGAGCCTTCACCTCGCGTCCTGCCGGAATTTCAGGAAGATGAACGCGTGCGCCAGGTCGGCATGTCGCCGGGCTGGACGCGCACCGTGGCGATCCGCGCCGGCTCCCCTTCGGACGAATATGGCGAAAGCGAGCTGCGGCCCAACGATCTGATCCTGGCCATCATCCGCGATGGCAGGTCCTCGCCGGTGCGCAGCATGGGCGAAGTCTGGACAGCCATGATGGACGCACGCGGCGGTCCGCTCCAGCTCGAAGTCAAGCGCCCAGATCATGTGCCCGACGTGGCGGATCTGGTGAACCCCGAGGACGAGAACCGCCAAGGTCGCATCCTGCGCGTCACCGTGTCGGCGGGTTGGTACGTTCATCCCGAAGACATTGCCGATGGCGGAACCACCTCGCTGCTCGGCCTCGTTCCGCGATTGCGCGGCGGCGCTGCGGAGGAACGCTCTCCGGCCGACCTGGCCGGCGTCGAATCGAATGACGTCATCTGCCGGTTCGGGAGTCTCTCCGATCCCAGCTTCGGCGAGTTCGGAAAGCTGGTCTGGCAGTATGAGAATCGCGACGTGCCGCTGGTGGTGCGCCGGCCGCGCAGCAGTCACGGCAAATTTTCGGCCGCCGCCGTGCAGTTCCTCTGCTCGCGGCGCGAGGCTTGGATCGAAGCAGCCGTGACCAGTCCCGAGACGGCGCGAACGCTTTTCGACGCCGATCTGACCGCCAGCGGCCTGCCGGAAGTGCAGACGAACCTGCTGCGAGGCCGGTCACGGCAGCTCGCCACCGCGGAAAGCTGGCTGAATTGGCTGGAATCGGTGGATCAGCACACGTTGACCATTCGACCGACGCGTCCTTTTGTGCTCACGGGCGGCGCCAAGCCGCGCATCGGACTGCCGCTCGATCTTCCCGAGGATGACCGGCTCGTCGTGGCGGACATTCTGCCGCAGGTCGGCAGCCGGCAGTCGCCGGCGGCGCGCTCCGGCATTCCGCGCGGCGCGGTGATTCTTGCATGCGACGGCAGGTCGGTCGATACCTGGCCGGCGCTGACGGAGCAGTTCCGGGCGTCGGCGGGCAGGAACGTGCGGTTGCGATATCGCGCCGGCCTGACCTATTCGGAGGCGGATTTCGAGATTCCCGGCTGCATCTCCAGCGCGCTGGCCCTTTCGCCATCCGCCCGCATCACGTCGATCAACGGGCAGGAACGTGCCGAAGTGCTTCGGCGCAACGGCCAGCCTCAGACGCTCTATCTCCCGGATTGGCGCGCGGTCGCCGGGTTGCTGCGCCAGAACACGGGCAAGACGGTCAAGGTGAACTGGAGCGGCGCGGACGAAGCGCCGCACGAGGCCGAATTCGCCGTGACCGACGCCAACGTCGACCCCTGGCTGATGCGCGTGGCATATGTACCGACCATCTTCTGCTATCCGATGATGGTCGAAATTCGAGAATCCAGCCCGATCGCCGCGGCGTGGCAGGGCATCCGCAAAACCTACTTTGCGACCTGGAACACGCTTCAGTCCATCCGGCACATCGCCTTCACGCAGCAGGTCGGCGTCAACCAGCTCAAGGGACCGGTCGGCATTGCACGGATGGGCATGCAGATCGCCGAGTCCAGCGGGACGCAGCTCCTCTGGTTCATGTGCCTGATCTCGGCCAATCTCGCGGTGATCAACTTCCTGCCGCTGCCCATCGTCGATGGCGGACTCTTCTTCTTCCTGGTGCTGGAAAAGATCCGCGGCGAGCCGCTCAGCATCCGCACGCAGGTCGTGACGCAGATTCTGGGCATGGCACTGATCGCGTCGGTCTTTCTCTTCGTGACCTTCCAGGACATCGTGAACTGGAACAAGTAATCGCGGCGGCGAGCAGCGGTCTCACGCCGGTGCCGGCCGCATCGGATTCTCCCGAACTCCCTTCGCGGCAGCTCCGTAACTCTCCTGACGTTCGCGGCGTTCCGCGCAAAGTCGTCAGAGGAGGGGTCCATGCGCTACATGGTGGTCGAGCATTTCAACGAGGGCGCTGTTCCCGCGATTTATCGCCGCTTCGCAGAGAAGGGACGCATGCTGCCCGAGGGACTGCGCTTCGTGGATAGCTGGATCGCCGCCGATCTGCGCATCTGCTACCAGCTCATGGAGACGGACGATCCGGCGCTCTTCGAGATCTGGACCCGGAACTGGGCGGACCTGGCGGAATTCGACATCGTGCCGGTCATTCCTTCCGATGAGGCGCGCCGCAAGGCATTGCAATAGCGGCGGCCGACGGCTCACGGACACGTCTGACCCGTCAACAGCATGTCAACGAATCGGACCTCAGCCGCCACGAGGAGGCTCTGGCCGAGTACGAGGCCGCCGAATGGCGCGCCCGGAAGACCCCGCCCAGGCTGCCGCCGGCATCCGCGACGCCGTGATCGACCGCCTTTGCACGGAGATCGACGTTTCTGGAATCAATGGCCTGCACGCGTCAGCGCCTGGGCTACGGCACGTACTGAAAGACCTGCTCCAGCGGCACCGCAAATGCGGCCGCAATGCGAAAGCCCAGTTCGAGCGATGGGGAGTATCGCCCCGCTTCGATCGCGATCACCGTTTGGCGCGTGACGCCGACGAGGTCCGCCAGCGCCTGCTGCGTCATCTCTCCGTGGTGAAACCGAAGCTGCCGGATGTTGTTGCGAATGGTGCTCTGTGCCATCGTCACGCTCCGCGCCGATAGCCGATGGCCTGCGAGAGCATGCGGATCCCCTCGGCCAGAACCACCCAGAAGAGCAGCGGCTGCACCAGCATTGCCGGCTGAAGCGCCGTGCGTGCGAAGGGCGTCGCGCTGAGGACGTGCAGCCCCACGATTCCCGTGATCGAAATCACGATGCCGATCAGCAGGACGAGATATCCCCAGCGATAGGCGCGCAGATTGATCGCGGCATCGCGCTCATCGGAGGGCTGGTCAGCCGCCTGGGGCGAATCGATCGCAAAGACGATCCCGATGCCGATCAGAAGCAGCGTCTGAACGACCACCGCGCCGATGAAAAGCCCCAGGACGTGCGATGCGTCGAGCGGCCCGGCCATCGCCATGCGGACGATGTTCATGAAGTAGCCGCCGAAGACGAAGAGCGTCGCGATCAGGCTGCACCAGACGATCTTTTCTCGATAGGACATGTTCATGGCTTGAACTCCCGCCAGGTTAGCGGCTCACCGCGCGGAATGTTTGCTATGCATTACTTTATGTATGCTAAATATTACATCGACGACGGTGGAATCCACACGAGAAATGGCATCGATAGATCATAACTATTTTATTTTAAGATAGTTATGAATTTCATTCGGCTCCCGAGCTGATTCCGAGGATCTCAGTCGGCAGTCCCTGGCTTGGGAAACGACTGGGGCCACAAGCGGGGGGATTATTCCCCAGTTCGCCGGAGCGGGGATCGGGCGACCTGCCGGTGTAGGGTGGGATGGCGCGTTTTCAGGGGCGAAATCGGGTGTTCGGGCCGCCGATCGGGCCAATCCGACGTCACTGGCATGGCAGTTGCCCATAACACCAGCAAGGACTTGAAAGCCGCGAGAAACGAAACACCTCGCGGCCGACAAGAAAGAAACACGAAACCCACAGTCGCTCCCTCTCCTTCCCATTCCCAACACCGCGCCGGGAGGTCGCCGCCCTAGTGGCGGCGATCTCCCTTTTTACGCCGAATGCGGCGCATTCCTGTGCGGACCCGATCGCTCCGGCCGATTGTTTCGGGGGCATGGCCGCCTTTGCGGTGGCCATGGGGTCCCGCACCGGATTGTTCCCGACGTCGCCCTTCCGAACCTCGATAGTTTTTTGACGGAAGCGCCGGGAGGGATAAAATGCCGGGCCGAGCCGCGGAAACGCGCTGCCGGAGAGGTGGCTGAGTGGCTTAAAGCGACGGTTTGCTAAACCGTTGTACGGGATCAAACCTGTACCGGGGGTTCGAATCCCCCCCTCTCCGATTCCGGCGACGACGTTGAAATCACTAAAGTGCTGAAACTCCCGCCTTTCGGATCAGACACAGCGATCGGCCCGTTGAGCCATTACCCACCGGCGAAAGTGTGCCAGCAGCGCACCACTACCGGCCTGGTCAGAATCTCGCGAATGAAGCTCCTACGCTCATTCGAGACCGTCTGCCGTTGAATGATCTTTGCGACCCGGGTGATCCCGACGCCGGATATCACACCATGCGCCAGGGGGATCTCCGGCTACCCCTGCGGAGCCGTCGAGACACTGAGCTTCTGCTGCAGGTCAATCATCGATTGCTGATTGACGCGTACCCCTCCCGACATCGAACGATCCAGATCAGCGATCATCAGCACCACCGCCGCATAGGCCGTCGCCAGAATCAGATAGACCAGGAAGTTGTTGCGCCCGGCGATGCCGAACTGATACCCGACCGCCATCATCGCGCAGACCGTGGTGCACAGCAATCCCAGCCACATGCCCGAGGTGATACGGTACTGAATCGCCACGGTGACGCGCGAGGTGTGAGCGTCAAAGACGTCGTTCAGCGACGCGACGAAGAGCGCTCCGATGGGGGAGTTCATGTCGGCCCCGGCCAGCACCCGGACATGGTCCCAGAGCTTGTC
>Ga0187894_10007325_pt1 | contig 10458 bp, 12 predicted proteins | sample GBC1701081metaG_FD_136650 | JGI IMG/M metagenome (GOLD analysis project Ga0187894, IMG submission 136650) | White microbial mat communities from a lava cave in the Kipuka Kanohina Cave System on the Island of Hawaii, USA - GBC170108-1 metaG ... | reverse complement strand
TGATGTACGGCAAACGCGCAACAATTCCCGAGATCTGGAAATGGGTCTGGCATGCTTGAGGGAATGGCTGTAGAGATCGAGAAAAAGTATCGGCTGACTGCGGAGCTTCGCTCGGAAATAATAGTTGCCTTGGGCGAGTGGGGCGCAACATTCAGGGGCGAGGAATTCGAGGAAAATATCATCTTTTCGAACGCCGACCTTGTTGCAAAAAATTCTATCGTTCGTATCCGTCAAACTGAAAACAGAACGGTACTTACTTTCAAACAGAGAATCGCAAATTCTTCCGACGCGAAACAGCAGACCGAACATGAAACCGAGGTGATCGACGCGCAAGCCGCGCGGACGATCATGGAATCGATAGGTTTAAGAGCGGTGCTTGTTTACGAGAAGCGAAGGCGTACTTATGATTTTCGAAATGTCGAGGTCGTGCTCGACGAGCTTCCGTTCGGGATGTTTATGGAAATCGAAGGGCAGGTTGCGGCGATAGCCGAGGCAGAAATCCTGCTCGGCATCCAAGAGCTTGAAGTCGAGCACGAGACGTATCCCGGATTAACGGCGAAATATGGGACGAAGATTGGCGATATTGTCGAATCGCGGTTTTAGTAAACGAATGCGTCGCGATTAGTGCAAAAGCCCGCGCGCAAGCAAGGGCGATATGCTCAATATCAGGTCAACGTGTGATAAGAGACTAACCGAAGCTCGCACAAACTTGCGGGTATCGCCCTTGCTTACCCGCGGGCTTCTGCAATTTTTAGTTGCTCCAACACCTCACGCGTAAGCGTTTCAGGGTCGAAGGGTTTGGCGACATATTTCTGGAAGCCGGCTTCGATCGCATTCTTTTTTATTTCGTTTGTTGCAAATGCGCTCAATGCGATCGCCGGTATTGCGGCAAGGGTTTCGTCCTCCGATTTTCGGAACCGTTTGATAAAAGAAATGCCGTCTTCATTCGGCATCCCGATGTCCGAGATGATCAGGTGCGGACGATGACCCAAATTGAAAAGCAATTCAGACGCAGCCGCGGCGTTCTCGGCCTGCAAAACCCTTGCGCCTTGATTTTCCAGGAAAAGCCGAAGCACTTCGCGCGAGTCGTTCTCGTCTTCGACGATCAGAATCAATACACCGGCAAGTGGCTGCTGCGCAATGTTGCGAGTCTGTTGTATTTCGGGCGTGTCTATCTTTTCCGCATCAAGCGTCGGCAGCGTCACGATGAATCGTGAGCCGGTGCCGATGCCGTCGCTTTGGGCAACGACGGTGCCGCCGTGTTTTTCGACAAGCGTTTTGACGATCGACAAACCCAAGCCAAGACCGACGCCTTTTTTCTCGGCGGCTCCGACCTGCGAGAATTGCTTGAAAACATTCGGAAGCGTATCCGCGCTTATTCCTTCACCCGAATCCGCAATCATCACGCTTGCCTGCGAATCCTGCAGCGAAATATTGACGGAAACCGAACCGCCGGCCGTAGTAAATTTGATGGCGTTCGAGAGCAAATTGCCGAACACCTGCTGCAGGCGGTTTGCGTCGCCCATAACAAAGGCCTTTATCGGTTCTGATGTGATTCGATATTCCAGGCCCCGGGCTTCCGCCGCCGGGCGTTGTGCTTCGACCGCATTCTTTACTATCCCGAAAAGATCGGTCGGCCGGTATTCGAGACGTATCTTGCCCGATGCCACGCGGGCAGAATCGACAAGATCGTTGATAAGCTTTGTCTGCATGCGCGCGCTCCGCTCGATGGTCTCGACGGCGTTGCGGCGCGTTTTGTCATCGACGTCTTTGGTAAGCAAAATGTTCGACCAACCCAGAATCGCGTTCAGCGGGGCGCGCAGCTCGTGCGAGACGAATGCAAGAAAAATGTCCTTCGACCGGTTGGCTTCCTCGGCTTCGTCGCGGGCGGCCTTTTCACGCACGTAAACGGTTTCAAGCTCTTCTGAGGCCTGTTTCTCTTCCGTGATTCTTCGGACGATTCCGAGCATGCGCTCGGGCTTTCCATTGCTTGAGAGAAACGATTTACCCTCGGCCGCAATCCACTCGAGGTTTCCCTCGGGCGAAACGATGCGAAAACGGTGCTCGTACCGCTCACCTGAACGTATCGAGGTGGACATAAAATCGCTGACCGACGCGCGATCTTCGAAATGGACGGCCTCCAAAAACGTATCGTACGAAAGATCGTCAGTGTGCTGCAGTCCGAGTATCGCTTTGCACATCGCCGTGGCGCGAATTTGCGTTTCGCCGAAGTTCCAATACCAAAGGCCGATGTCCGCGCTTTCGGCGGCAATGAGGAGCTGCCCGGCCGGATCGGGTTGCTGCTCGCGGCCGGGGCCGGCCTGCTTGCGCGCAAGAGCACAAACGAAAATGGTTTCGCAGCTTTCTGTCGGTATGAACGTCAGGTCAACAGGAATTCTTTCTCTTGCGTTTACTCGAAAATCAACGCTCAGCTTCACTATGTTTCCGTCGAGCGCGTTTTTTACGGCGGCCGTCACATCATGCGACGTTGTTTCGGACGATTGCCAAAACGCCGTCTCGGCGAAAACCTGGCCGTCCAGGTTTTTCGGCTCGGCATTGGCACGGTCAAAAATCGAACCGCCCATCTCGAGCACACGCCCGTTAAAGTCGAGCAGACCATGCAGGTCGAAAACGTGGGCAAATATTTTTGCAGTTGATGGGTCGGAAATGTGCTTTGGTACCATCTCGCTGTATGAACTTCTTATTCTCTTAAGTTTAACAAATCGTTGTGAGATTGCCGCGATCCGGCAGGGAAAATGCGTACTTATTTGATACAATCGAGTTACTCATTATAGTGGCGAAATGCTCCCTATGAAAAAAGCGTTAATCATCGAAGACGATAAAGTTACGCTCGATTTGTTTTCCTTTCAGTTATCGAGCGAAGGTTTTGAAGTTGCGCTCGCTGAAAGCGGCCGCGAAGGGATCGATCTTATCCAAAAAGAAGAGTTCGACGTGATCCTCACCGATCTCAATCTTCCGGATATGAACGGCATCGACCTTATTAGCCGGTCGCGCGAGGTCGCCCCGCAAACCGAGATCATCGTTGTAACCGGAAACGATACGGCGGAAAAGGCGATCGAAGCCACGCGCGTCGGCGCGTTCGGCTACATCGTGAAGCCGGTCGATTTCGGCGAGCTGATGGTCGATGTCCGCAACGCCGTCGAACGCAAGCATCAAAGCGAGATCAACCGGCAGCAAGCCGAAGAGATCGTAAAATTGCGCGGCCGTCTTACGAGCCCGACATCTTTTGAAGGGATAGTAGGCAGCAGCCGCCCGATGAAGCAGATCTTCGAGCTGATAGAGAACGTGGCGGACTCCGATGCGAACATCCTGATTCTCGGCGAATCAGGAACCGGAAAGGAAGTTATCGCGAACGCGATCCATGTTCGCAGCTCGCGGACGGCTAAGCCTTTCGTAAAAGTGAACTGTTCCGCCCTGCCGAAGGAACTGATCGAATCGCAGCTTTTCGGACACGTCAAAGGCTCGTTCACCGGAGCGAATACAGATAAAACCGGCTTTATCGGGCAGGCTAACGGCGGCAGTCTGCTCCTGGACGAGATCGCCGAGATGCCGGCCGAACTGCAGCCAAAGCTGCTTCGCGTGCTGCAGGAAAAAGCGTACCAGCCGGTCGGCAGCGAAAAGACGCGTGAGGCGGATTTTAGGCTCATCTGTTCAACCAACCGTGACCCGTTCGAAGCGATAACTGAAGGTAACTTGCGTGAAGACCTTTATTACCGAATCAACACGATAGAGATTCGGCTGCCGCCGCTTCGCGACCGCATGGAAGACGTGCCCATTCTTGCCGAGCACTTTCTGCGTCATTACGCGGAAAAATACGAGCGCCCGGAGGTACGATTTTCCGAAAGGGTGTACAACCGGATGCTCAGCTATAATTGGCGCGGAAACGTTAGGGAGCTTCAGAACACTATCGAACGTGCCGTGCTGCTGGCCAAGGACAGCGCGATCGACAGACTTGACCTGCCAACTGCTTCTTTCGGCTCGGATGACGTTGATGCGGATGAGTCCGCGATTTATGCCCAGACCAATCAATTGAACTTGGGAGCGACCGACCAAGACCCGGCGGTGATGTTTCAAACGATGGGCAGAATGATAATCGATGGGCTGCCGGAGCCGAGTTCGGACGAAGATAAAATCGACGTTTTCGGTCAGGTCGAACGCTGCATAGCCGAAGCCGCGCTAAAACGCACCGGCGGAAACAAGCAGGCGGCGGCGAACCTGCTCGGAATATACCGACCGCGACTGTATGGAATATTAAAGCGGCACAACATTTCCGATTCTGACTAGGACGCGAAAATACTCTTGTGGTTTGCGGCGACTTGTAGTAATAATGGTCGTATCCCTGATTTCAGAAGGCTTTTGCCGAAAAGGAGAAAACTATGATTGGCAGCGTGATATGGCAACTTATCGTCGGTTTGATCGTTGGTGTGCTTGCTCGGTTTCTTTTGCCGGGAAAGGAGGCTTTTCCCGATGGGCCGCTCGGCTGGCTGCTGACAGGTAAAACTGGCGGATCGCATCAATAATATTGCGACATCGATTCCATGTAAAGCGCGACTGCGAGCCGCTCACTTTAGACGCGAGAAAAAGCCTCGCTATTTACAACGAGGCGCAGACAAAAATTAAGCTGTTTTTTATCGTGTCGGGATTGAGATATTTACGTCAACCTCAGTTTTTTGTTTTTCGCTGAGCAGGCCGCCGTAATACAGCGCCGCCATTACGATCGCGACCACAAAAACAAGTGCGATCGCCCAGATAAAATTGCTCGCAACCCGAGCCCCGCCGCCGTTTTGTTCCTGCATGCAAAAGCCTCCTCACAGAGTTGTCTGGCATGAACAGGTTATCAAATCGGCGGTTGCGACATCAACGTTTTTACTATTCATCCTCCGCAGCCGGAATGACCGCAATCGCACTTGATCTCCGTAATATCCTGATCCACAGCGTCTTTGCAGTGATCGCTGCAGTATTCCGTCTCGCCCCTGGCCGGACAGTCACACATATCATGAGCGCATTTCATATCAGCCTCCTTTCTTCTAACGCGCCGGACCGTCTATCTTAATGTCAACCTCGGTTTTCTTTGCCCCGCTAAAAAAACCGCCGTAATAAAAACCGCCGACTATCAACGCTACGATGATGATAAACGCCAACGCCCAAATAAAATTACTCGCCACACCTGCCGCTCCTTCATCTTCTGCCATACAAATATCCTCCGTTCGAAATTGGTACAACGTAAAGCTTTAGCGGCAAGACGCGTGCCAACAACCAACGTGCCCCGCCGAACTAAATGAGTAAGTTGGCATAGACCTATGGAAAGTTATGTTCAGATTTGAACATTGTAAGACGCAAAAAGGCTTGCTTACACGCTTTTCGGCGTTTTTTGCGGATTTGCCGGAACCGAGATCAGAACAACCGCCTTCGCTTCTGGTGATCGGCGTAAGATATTCCTGGAGATTTGATGTGTTGCGGACGGGAATTCGTTTTATCCGGCTCGTTTCAATCCAGCGGCTTTCGTTTCATCCGCCGTCGCAAGGGCCGTCTTTTGCAGTTTGCGATAAGCGTTTGCGCGGTCCAGGTAGATATCGGCGTTAACCGGATCAAGTCCTATCGCTCTTGTGAAATCGGCAGCCGCACCGCGAAAATCATTTTTATCCTGTCGGGCGAGACCGCGATTGCGATAGGCGCGGGAATTATTCGGAGCAAGTCTTACTGCCCTTGTAAAATCGGCGATCGCACCGTCGAGATTGCTTCTAAGTTTTTGCGCGAGGCCGCGATTGTTGTAAGCGTCGGCAAATTTCGGGTCGATATCGATCGCCCAGGTATAGTCGGCAACCGCGCCGTCGAGATCGTTTTTGCGGAATCTTGTGTTGCCGCGATTGAAGTAAGCGGGAGCGTATGCCGGTTCGATCTCGATCGATTTTGTAAAATCCGCCAAGGCGCCGTTAAGATCGCCGATTTCGTATCGGGCATTGCCGCGATTGATGAAATCGACTGAAGTGGTTTGCGCCGCAAGGACGGACGAAAAACCCAGAAGCAAGACCGTCATGGAGAAATAGCATCCTCGCATAGTGTCCTCCGTTTTGTTCTAATTGTCCGTGATTGGTTAGGTCAGGTAATTCTTGCACCGCTGCGGCCGCAGGTCAAGTTTCCGGATGGAAAACCCCTCGTTCGTCATTACGGTTTTTTCAACGGAGTCGCTTTCGGATATACGATTTCCTTGCGATCGACGGTTGGTGTCGGGCGCGGCGGCTCGGCGCCTTCGGGGACGACCCAAATTTCGTAAGCAGGCCGCTCGCGGAATCCGGCGTCGGTTGCGGCAACACGGTCAGCCGGAACTCCGCTCGTGATTATCTGCGTCCTAAGGCGCCTTGCGGCCGTATTCGCGTAACCGCGCACGTTGCCGCGACCGGCGTATGCGAAGATGTAAACATTGTCATTCGTCTGGGAAATTGCGGAGGCTAAATTCGCCAGTCGCTCGTTTTCCTGCTCGACAGCGAGCTCGCCGAATTCATCTACTTTCGTCGCGGGCCCGGCAACTCTGACCGATGCGGACGCCTGAAACGTTTCGCATTCCGGAGCGTAACCACCGATCCATAATTCGACGACGATCTCTTTATTGGAGCCGGCGCCGGTCGAATCTACCTGAATCTGCTTTGTGCCCTGGCCGTCTCTGATCGAACCGGCAGAAACCGACCAATTGATGATCGGCATTATGCTCGGATCGCCGCCCGTAAGATTCGCGGTGAACGTAACGGGCTGGCCGTCGCGCAGAATGCGCGCGTTAGGACTTTGAATCGCCAACTTGGGACATGGCGACGCTGGAACGGCGGTCACAGGCTCGGCTTTGGGAGGAGCCGGCGGCGGAGGGGCTTCGTCCTGGCCGAAAACTGCGAGCGAAAGAAAAACCGTCATTACGCTGAATCCTGACAAAACCTTTTTCATTTAATCGGACCTCCAAGGGCGGGTAGCGAAATAATATCACGAATTTCACAGGGCCGACTCCGCTTTTTTCCACAGCAATTCAGGGCTTTTTGGCTGGCGGCGTTCTCGGATAAACGATCTCGTTCCTATTTACCGTCGGCTTGGGCCGAGGCGGCTCGGCGCCGGGCGGGACGATCCAGAAATCGAAAAGCGGCTCTTCGCGAAATCCGCCGTCGATGGCGACGATGCGGCGAGCCGCAATGCCTTTTGTAGCCAGCTCGTCCTTCATCTGCCTGATCGACGTGAACGTAAATCCGCGCGGACTGTTTCTGCCCGCGTAACCGATCAGATAGAGATTGTCGGTCGATTGCGAAAGGAAGCTTACGAGCGCGTCGAGATTTTCGGAAACTGCTTTTGCATCAAGGGCGCCGAATTCGCCGAATTTCACCGCCGGTCCGATCACCTTTATCGACGCGGAGGCCTGGAAATTGCCGCATTCGGACGGATAACCGCCGACCCAGATGTCAGCCTTTATTTCGCGGTCATTCGTAGTGCCCGCTCCGGTCGAATCCACCTCGATCCGCCGCGTGCCTTGTCCGTCCTTGATGTGGCCGGCCGAAACGTTCCAGTTGATTATCGGCGCTATTCTCGGATCGCCGCCCTGAATGTTTGCTCCGAAAACGACAGGCTGCCCGTCGCGAATGGTCCGCGCCGACTGCGGCTGAACGCTGATCCGTGGACACGGCGCAACCTTTGGAACCGGTGACGGCGAAACGGAAGGACTCGGCGAAGGCGTCGGCGTGGGAAACGGATAACGCGTTTTCTGCGCCGCGGCCCCGACAAATGAAAATGCCATCAGAACAGGCAAAATTAAGATCGCTGCCTTTTCCATCGCGGATTTCTCGAGAGGAGGTGCCTCCATTCTACCATTGATTACGACGTAATCACAGCACAGATGGTTACGTGAGTAATACACCGCTCCGGGCTGAAATATGACCTCAAAACAGGTTATTTTCCATAACAGTGACGTGATACGGCATTCGGGCCACGGAACCTGCTCGACCTCTCCGATGCCCGCGACGCGTTAGCCAAGTTTTTCGTAAAACGGCGGAAGTTCGGCCTGGTGATTGAGCCAGTGACTTACTGCGAAGGATTATTAGATCAATTCGGCAAACTCCGCCTTCGGTCGGCAAGGCGCGAAAAAAACGGCAGGGCTGACTTCGTAGTTCCGCATTTACTAAAGAATGTGGTATAAGTGTTCGCTAAACAAATTAGAATATCGGCGTTCCGTGCCATTATTATTGGGAGTGCACAGACCCGACGCCACGGAGACGAGTAAAAAACATGTCAGATCAATCCACATCAAAACCAGCGTTCTGGTCTTCAGTGCCGGGGATGTTTACGGGTCTTGGAGCAGTTATCGTGGCGGTGACCGGGCTGATTACCGCCCTGTACACGACAGGGGTGATAGGGTCAAAAGCCAATAACAATTCCAATGCCGTTCCGGCGGTAAACACCTCGGTAGCTCTTGCCGCGTCGCCGGCGTCGAACAACGCAGAAAGCGAACGCTACAAGTCATTGGCTGGAAATTGGGAGGTCATCGAAACGCCGGCACTGGATTTTGATGACGTGAAAAGGGTGACCAAGCGTTATGAGGCGACCGTTTCGGGAAATGTCCTTACACTTTCGGGCAAGATTTTGGCAGTTGGCGTAGATAAGAATCTATCCGAAGAAGAGGAGGCCATCAGCTCGACTATTGTGACGACTTTGATCGGTTCGAGCGGCCTTGGCGAATATAGAGTAAAAAGAATGGACGGCGCAACCGTAATCTACGATGCGACGATCAAGCTGACCGACGACCTCCGACAGTTCCAGGGCAAGGTCGACGCCGAAGGCGAAACCTATAAGCTCACCGGCCGAAAGCTTTAGGCAGGAAGCCTAGCTAACTCGCAAGATTTTGGTAGGCGACGCGAGCACTTTTGTAAGGGCGAAAGAGTCAGTGCCGAGTGGCGAATGACAAGAATTTGGAAAACCGATCGAGACGGAAACGTGGCGCGGGACACGCTTCGGATCGTTACTGGTCATAAGTAACGTGAAAAGGCCCCGGACGTTGCCGAGGTTTTTTGCGCGCCGGCGCTCGTGGCGCAGGTGGCGCGCTTAAGGCGCGCGTAAGCTCATTGTTTTCAACACGGCGAGTTCGTAAGCGCGCCGCTTTTGCGCTGGTGGCGCGCTTTTGGACGGATAGAGCGCGGACACGCTTGTTCGCATGAAGCGAACATCCTTTGCCCGCGAATCACGCGAATGCACGCGAAACGTTTCTTGATGCCTCGGGCGATACTACATGTTCTTGACGGTTGAATTGTCGACGGTGTCGGTGCGGCCGCTATTAAATTTGAGCTTGCCGCTGCCAGACTTACAGTCCGGTTCGAGCTCCCATTCGTAGTAGCCCGACCATCCGTTGGAGTGACTCCAATCAATACGGAGCGTTCTGCCGCTGAGGCTTGCCTTTCCGGAGACATTACCGCCGCCCCTCTCTTTCGCGGTGCCATCGGCCGTTATGGTCCATTGGGTGAAGGGAATGCCGGGTGTCTCCTGCTTCCAGTTTCCGACCATCGAACATGTATCGATTTTGGCCGCTCCGGTTTCATTCACCGGCTTTTTGCCGTCGCGGTATGCGACGAGCACGCCACCCGCCAACGTTTCGGTACCTACGGTTAGCTGAAGGGCATCCTTGCCGGACAACTTAATGCCGGTCACCGTCATTTCGTGAAGCGTACCTTTGCACATCGCTCTCAGCCGCCCCGTGCTCGGGTAATAAGATCCGCTGATCGTACAGTTCACTACGCCCGAACTGTATTGGCCGCTCACCGCCCAGCCGCCTTTCACCTCTTTAATGACGATCGTGACCGTTTCGCGGCTTTCTTCCTTGTCGCCGCTCCTGGCCATGTACGTAAATGTTCTTTGCGCCTGAGCGGAAACAGCAAAGACGCAAACCATCAGAAAACAAAACGCTGCGATTTGTGCATATTTCATAGGTTATCCCGTAGATTCAAGGTTGAGTTCCAACACCCTGAAACGCGTCCAATCGATTTCCTTTTTGACCGTCGCTGTCGGTCAATCAAATTATTTCTGTGCCCACAGCATAGGCGAGTCCGCAATCTCTGTCAATCACATTCCTCGCCGTGTCAGGTCAAGCTCGAAGATGGTTACGAATGCGGGTAAAATCTACTTTGTCCTCGCCGACGAAAGGCCGCCAAACATAACATGCTCCGCGTGATAGACGAGTCCGGGGAAGACTATTTATATCCTGAAAGATTTTTCGTGCCCGTCAAACTGCCCCAAATCGCCCAGGATGCGTTATTGGCGGTGAGAGGAAGGCGTCAGAGGAAGGTGGATTTAGGATTTATCCCAGATTACGCAATAAAGTTGAAAAATGGGAAAATGAAAAGTTTAACATTTGTTTAACTATTGTACTTCGAGCATGTTACACAGAATCTGTCTCAAAAAAATCCTAATGCTACGCGT
>Ga0187894_10007324_pt1 | contig 10459 bp, 7 predicted proteins | sample GBC1701081metaG_FD_136650 | JGI IMG/M metagenome (GOLD analysis project Ga0187894, IMG submission 136650) | White microbial mat communities from a lava cave in the Kipuka Kanohina Cave System on the Island of Hawaii, USA - GBC170108-1 metaG ... | reverse complement strand
TGACGGTGAACGTGTAGTCGAAGGTCGACTTGGGCGTGCCGCGCAGCTCGGGCAGCTTCACCTTCACCGACAGCTTGGCCGCCACGTCACCGCCGATGGTGAGGCTCATGGGCAGCTCGGTCGCGGCGCTGGCGGTCTTGGCCTGGATCACGATCGGGTAGCTGCCGGCTGCCGCCTTGCCCGGCGCCTCGACCCGCAGGTTCAAGGTCACGCTCTCGTTGCTGGCCGGCATCGCCGTGCTGACCGGCTGGCCGCCGCCCAGAAGGTCGACCTTCCAGCCCTCGGGCACGCCCTTTACCGACAGCGTCACCACCTCCGGCGGCAGCCCGGCGTTCTGCAGCTTCAGCCGGACGGTCGAGACTTCACCCGCGCGTGCCGTCGCCGACGGAAAATCGGTGGTCAGCCAGAGACCCTTGGGAGGATCCGCCGCCAGCGCGACGGGACTGGCAAGCCCCAGGACGGCGGCGAACAGCAGCGACAAGGTGGCGGTACGCATGACGTCTCCCGACGGTTTCACGGTTCAAACAAAGACCAGGGGACGCGATCCACGGGATGGGATCGCGGGCGCGAGGCAACGACTTAGGGAAAATGACTGCGAAGGATCAAGCCCGCACATGCGTTTGGCGCAAAAGTTATCTCGCGCCTGCGAAGAAGGGGCCGTCCTCCACGGATCGGAAGAAAGAGAACGGATCGGGAAGATGGAGCGGGCGACGGGATTTGAACCCGCGACCCTCGGCATGGGAGGCCGATGCTCTACCACTGAGCTACACCCGCGCGCCGCGCGCACTATAGGGAGCGCCGGCACGACCGTCTACCTTCCCCCGCGTACGACCTCATCCTGAGGAGCCGGCGCAGCCGGCGTCTCGAAGGATGGGCTGCAGTCTCGCTTTTCCGTTCCATCCGTTGTCGCACCGCTCGTGCGGTAGCCCACCCTTCGAGACGCTCGCTGCGCTCGCTCCTCAGGGTGAGGTTGGTGCCAAGGGTAGATCGTCCCTGCCGCGGCTCGCAGTGCGGCAGCCGGGCCACGGGCCGCGGCTGGCGCGTCTCGCCTCTGATCGGTCGATCTGCTACAAGCCGCGGTCATTTCGCGGGGCCATCAGGTTATCGAAAGGAAACACCCATGGATGTGAAGGGCCAGGCTGCCATCGTCACGGGCGGTGCTTCGGGTCTGGGCGGCGCCACCGCCAGCGCACTGGCGGCGGCCGGTGCCAAGGTGGCGATCCTCGACCTGCAAGAGGAACTGGGCCAAAAGAAGGCGGCCGAGCTCGGTGGCGTCTATGTGAAGTGCAACGTCGCCGACGGCGCCAGTGCCGAGGCGGCGGTGAAGGCCGCGGTCGACAAGCTGGGCGCCCCGCGCGTGACGGTGAATTGCGCCGGCATCGGCCGTGCCGCGCGCACCATCTCCAAGAACGGTCCGCATGCGCTGGAGATGTTCGCACAGGTCATCAACGTGAACCTGATCGGCACGTTCAACATCATCCGCCTGGCGTCGTGGGAGATGTCGAAGGCCGAGCCGCTGGCCGGCGGTGAGCGTGGCGTCATCATCAACACCGCCTCGGTGGCCGCGTTCGACGGCCAGATCGGCCAGGCGGCCTATTCGGCGTCCAAGGGCGGCGTCGTCGGCATGACCCTGCCGATCGCGCGCGACCTCGCCTCGATCGGCGTGCGCGTCTGCACCATCGCGCCCGGCCTGTTCCTGACGCCGATGATGATGGGCCTCTCGGAAGAGGCGCAGAAAAGCCTGGGCGCCCAGGTGCCGTTCCCGTCGCGGCTGGGCGATCCGACCGAGTACGCGGCGCTGGCCATGCACATCGTGCAGAACGCCATGCTCAACGGCGAGGTGATCCGCCTCGACGGCGCCATCCGCATGGCCCCGAAGTAAGGCCGTCACGCTCTCGCCCCGCGCGTGCCGTGCGTGTTCACCACGGCGACGTCGCGGGCCGGGTGTGTTCTTGCAAAAGGCCTCTCGGATTTCTCGGAAATCTCGGAAATTCGATTTTGCCCCGGTTTTGCTGGGTTTTTTCGCGGCCACCAGGCGCTGCTGATTAATAGTGGCATTCCCGGAAATTGGCTTAGGATCATCGAACGCACCCGTCATGACAAAGGGCCCGCCGCATCGATGATGCGGCAGCGATTCATGGGCTGTGCCTGTGACGGCGGCGACCGATCCTGCCTTCGCAGCCGAAGCGGCAGCTTCGGCGCAGTAGGCAGCGCCCGTTGATCCTTCGGAAAACCTCAGGACATGGCCCGGCGGCGGCTTTGCCCCATGACGCGGGGCCCACGAAACGCCCGATGTCTCCGGCGGCGAGTACGCTTACCTGTGGCCCACTTACAGCGCAGGGTGCGGCGCTGACAAGAGTCCAAAACTTGACAGCGAAAATAAATTTGAGGATGCCGGGAGCCCGATGGAACCGGGCATTCTTCGCTGCAGTAACGCGTCGTGCCTCCGCGTGAACCTTTTTCCTCCCCACGCAGTGGGAGGTGCCCCGTCACCTGTTGGTCACTGGGGCGCCACGGGGCCTTATGTGAAGGCCCTTGATTTTCCGGCCGTTTCGCTCTTTCTAGTGCCGCCGCGCCGGGTCCCCGGCGGGGTCGCGGGGAGTTCGGGACCCCTTGCCGCCGCGTCACCACAGGCTAAGCGGTCGTACGGCGCCAGCCGGCCGATCACCCCGGTCCAGAACGACGAGCAAGGAGTGACGCCCCGTGGCGCTCAAGGATTATCTCTTTACGTCCGAATCGGTTTCCGAAGGCCACCCCGACAAGGTCTGCGACCAGATCTCCGACGCCATCCTCGATGCCTTCATCACCAATGACGTGAAGCTCGGCATCGAGGACAACAGCGCCGTCAACACGCGGCTGGGCTGCGAGACGCTGGCCACCACCAACAAGATCGTCATCGCCGGCGAGTGCCGCGCGCAAGACCCCTACATGCGCAAGTACCGCGGCCAGCCGGTGATGAACCGCGAGCTGATCGCCGAGCTGGCGCGCGAGGTGGTGCGCGACATCGGCTACGAGCAGGACGGCTTCAGCTACGACGGCGCCGACATCGAGGTGCTGCTGCATGGCCAGTCGCCCGACATCGCCATGGGCGTCGACGCCAAGAAGAAGGGCGGCAACCTGGGCGAGCAGGAAGGCGCCGGCGACCAGGGCCTGATGTTCGGCTTCGCCTGCATCGACAGCGAGGTCTACGAGAAGGGGTCGTTCATGCCGGCCCCGATCTATTTTTCGCACAAGATCCTGAAGGTGCTGTCCGACAAGCGCCGCTCGGGCGACCTGCCCGACCTGCTGCCCGACGCCAAGAGCCAGGTGACGGTGCGCTTCGTCGACGGCAAGGCCGTCGGCACCGCCAAGGTGGTGGTCTCCACCCAGCACCGCGAGAAGACCAAGGCCGGCAAGAAGTACAGCTCCGCCATGGTCAAGGAGATGATCCGCAAGGCCGTCGGCTCGGCGCTGCCCGACGGCTGGATGCCCAGGAAGGACTCCGACTTCCTGGTCAACCCGACCGGCAACTTCGTGGTCGGCGGTCCCGACGGCGACTGCGGCCTCACCGGCCGCAAGATCATCGTCGACACCTACGGCGGCTACGCCCCGCACGGCGGCGGCGCCTTCTCCGGCAAGGACCCGACCAAGGTCGACCGTTCGGCCGCCTACGCCTGCCGCTACCTCGCCAAGAACGTGGTCGCCGCCGGTCTCGCCGAGCAGTGCTGCATCCAGGTCGCCTACGCCATCGGCGTCGCCGATCCGATGTCGCTCTATGTCGACACCCGCGGCACCGCCCGGGTCGACGAGCGCAAGCTCGAGAAGGTGCTGGCCGACATCTTCCCGCTGCGGCCCACCGCGATCCGCCGCGGCCTGCAGCTCAACAAGCCGATCTACCAGCGCACCGCCGCCTACGGCCATTTCGGCCGCAAGCCCGAGAAGGACGGCGGCTTCTCCTGGGAACGCACCGACCTCGTCCCCGAACTCAAGCGCGCCTTCGGCGCCAAATAAGACAGGGACCGCGGGCCGCCGGCCCGCGTCGCCAGCAGCCGGGCTTGTCCCGGCTGCTTCGCGTTTGGGCAGCCTTACACGGTTGGCTTCATGGTGAGCCTGTCGAACCATGAAGCTTTCGCACGCCCGTGGTGCAGGCCGCTTCATGGTTCGACAAGCTCACCATGAAGCCGAGTTGGCGCCACGACCGAAGCGCCCTATGCTCGCTGCCTGTCCCGCACATCGCGTAGTCGCGTCCGGACAACCCAAGACCAAGCACCGACGACATCACCGCGCCCACAGAGGGAGGGACGCATGAGGACAGGGCTGCTTTTCGCCGCGCTGGCGCTCGTCTCCGGCCAGGCTTTCGCGCAGGCGGCATTCCCGCCGCCACCGCCCAAGGTGAGTCCGGCCGCCGGCGTGATCGACATGCACGTGCATGCGCATCCCGACGTGTTCGGCCGCAACATGGACGACATCGACGTCGCCCAGCTCGCCAAGGCGCGCGGCATGCGTGGCATCGTGCTGAAGAACCACATCAGCGAGACGGCGAGCCGCGCCGCGCTGGTGATGAAGGTGGTGCCCGGCATCGAGGTGTTCGGCGGCGTCGTGCTCAACAACGCGGTGGGCGGCGTCAATCCGGCGGCGGTGGAGTGGATGCACCGCGTCTATGGCAGCCGCGGCAAGGTCGTGTGGCTGCCGACCTTCGAGTCGGACAAGCACGTGAAGACCTTCTCCAGCCCCGACGCCAAGGGCCTGGTCGTGGCGCCCGGCGGCACGGTGACGCCGCAGACCGAGGAGATCCTCAAGATCATCGCGCGCGAGAACCTGGTGCTGGCCACCGGCCACATCCATCCCGAGGAGATCCTGGCCGTGGTGAAGCGCGCCAACGAGCTCGGCGTGAAGAACATGATCATCACCCACGGCTTCACCAACGTGCCGGGCCTCACCATGGAGCAGGCCAAGCAGGTGGTGGCACTGGGCGCCATGATTGAGGTCTGCTACCTGCAGTTCCTCGCCGGCCCCGGCGCGCCGCTGCCCTTCCTGCTGCACTGGAAGCAGGTCAACGCCAAGCATGTCGGCGACGCGGTAAAGGAATTCGGCGCCAAGGGCATCGTGATCTCCTCCGACCTCGGCCAGAGCGCCAACATGACCCATCCCGATGGGCTCGAGGTGGCGATCGCGGCGATGAAGAAGGAAGGCCTCTCCGACGCCGACATCGACACCATGATGCGCCGGAACCCGGCCAAGCTGCTGGGCCTGAACTGAGCCTTTTTCCTCCCCACGCAGTGGGGAGGTGCCCCGATACGACGTTTCGACGCGAAGCGTCGAAACGTCGGTGGGCGGAGGGGAGCCGACGTGGTCTATGTAACGAAGACCACGTGGCGTCCCCCTCCGGCCTTCGGCCACCTCCCCCACTACGTTGGGGGAGGGCGGAACCCGTCCACTTGGGCTACGTTCGTTCAACCGAATGCCGATCGGTGCTCCGCCCCAAATCCGCCAAGAGCGGCAGCAATAACATCGATGCCAACCAGAACGACGCCCCCGAGACAATGACCATAACCTCGCACCTCAAGGCCATCATCATCACCGCCAGCGTCTTCGCGCTGGCCGGCTGCGGCTCCCTCGGCGACATCCTGCCCGGCCAGGGCTCGCGCGGCAGCCGACCGCCGGAGCCCGCCACCCGCACGCCGTCCGATCCACCGGTGACGGAGGCGAGGATCTGCGATCTCGCCAGGCAGGCCGTGCGCGAAGCGATGAACGTGACCCAGCTGCGCGGCGAGACGTGCTCGGCCACGCACACGCGCCCTGGCGAGTGGCAGGCGAAGGTGACCTTCATGTCCGGCAGCGAGCAGCAGACCTACCGGGTCGCCCTGCAGCCGCACCGCCAGCGCCAGGAGTGGGCCGTCCTCGACCTCACGCCGGAGACCAGCAGCAGCTGACGGCTGACCCTGGGAGCGCGGGCGTCCCGCCCGCATCGGCGAAAGCCTTCCTTCGTCAGTGCGCGTAGCAACGAAAACATGGGCAGGCCAGAGGCCCGCGCTCCCAGGAGCGATCATCGGCACAACACATCGCAAATGCGAAGCCTGCCGCTCTCTCTACTCGCAGACGAAGCTGTAGGTTTCCTCACCGAGCGGTCCCGTGATGCGGCCGCTCTTGCCGTATTTGCGGCAGTGCGTCAGGGCGGCTTGCTGGGCTTCCAGGGCATCGCCGCTCTTCATCACGCCGCCCGTCGGTCCGGCCTTCACGTCGGGGCCGCCGCATGCCGCCAGCGACAGCAGCAGGCCACCGGTGGCGAGCGCGACAATCCACCGGCCCGCGTGTTGCGGCATCGGTTGCAGGGTGTCGTTGGCGCGATCGGGCATCCCGGCCTCCTGTGCGTGGCAATGATCGGGACACAACGCGCAAGAGTGCCGATGGCTGCGGTGACAAACCTGGGGCCGCCGCGGCACGCCTTTCGTCGTCAGGACACGTCGCCCTTTTCCTTCGCGTCGGTGGCCCGCACCCGCACGAGAACATCGAGGCGCTGCGGCGCCACGTGTGCGAGATCATCCGGCATGTCGACGAGCCCGTCCTGGCGCGCCGGCACAGATCTGAGCTCGGCGCCGTCCTCGTAGTAGACGTGGTGGTGATGGCGCGTATCGGTGTCGAAGAACACCTGGCGCGGTCCCACGACGATCCGCCTCAGGAGGCCGGCCTCGGTGAAGGCGTTCAGGTTGTTGTACACGGTCGCCAGGGAAAGCCGCATGGAGGCCGTCCGCACCTCGGCCCACAGGTTCTCCGGTGTCACGTGCCGATGACCGTTGGCGACCAGGAGCCGCAGCATGGCAACGCGCGGCCGCGTGGCGCGCAACCGTACCGCGAGGAGTCGCTTCTGTGCGTCGGCGAGCGTCAACGCTCCTTCATGCGGCGCCCGCACCACGCGGCCCGGCCCTGTCGCCTGCCGGGGCAGCCGCCTCTTGGTCTTCGTCATGGTGCCCTCCCGTCATTTCTTTTTTCTCCTGCATTCTTCGCAACCATCGCGATAGTGGTCGTGGTTCGAGAGCTTCAGGCTAGATGCGGCCTTGTGTTTTGTGAAATTGATTATAGATATGTGGACGATTGATAGAGACTATTGATCGGCATCCGCATGACGCTGCGTGAGCTTCGCTATCTCGTCGCCCTGGCCGATCACGGCCATTTCGGGCGGGCGGCGGAGGCGTGCCACGTGAGCCAGCCCACCCTCAGCACACAACTGCGAAAACTCGAGGAGTATCTCGGCGTCACGCTGTTCGAGCGCACCAACAAGGCGTTTCACGTCACGACGCTGGGCGAACAGATCGTGGCGCGGGCCCGCAAGGCCATCGCCGAGGCCGATGCCATCGTCGACATGGTGCAGGAGAAGAAAGGCCCGCTCAAGGGACCGCTCGCCGTCGGCATCATCCCGAGCCTGAGCCCCTATGTGCTGCCCTGGCTGCTTCCCGCACTGAAGCGCACCTACCCCCATCTTCGGCTGGTCGTGCACGAGGATCTGACGGATCATCTTCTCGAGCGCCTGAAGGCGCACAAGCTCGATACCGCGCTGCTGGCGCTGGCCATGTGCGACGACGATCTCGAGACCGCGCCGCTGTTCGATGAGCCGTTTTTCTTCGCAGCGCCCAAGGGCCATCCCCTCGCCAAGTCCAAGACGGTCAAGGAGGCCGATCTCAAGACGCAGCGCCTGCTGCTGCTGACGGACGGGCACTGCTTGCGCGACCAGGCGCTGGCGGTCTGCGGTCTCTCCGAGGCGGCGCAAGAGGAAGAGATGGATTTCCGGGCGACGAGCCTCGAGACGATCCGCGGCATGGTGGCTGCCGGGATGGGGTGTACGCTCCTGCCGGCACTGACCATCGTCGATGCTGCGGTGCACGATATCGAGGTTCGCCCGCTCGCGGGCGGGTCCTCGCGGCGGATCGGCCTCGTCTGGCGCCACAGCTATCCGAAAGTCCGCGAGCTCAAGCTGCTCGGCCAGGTCATCCGCGACAGCCTCCCGGCCTCTGTCATCGCCGTTTAGCCGTTCCCCCGGTATCGTTGGCTTCATGGTGAGCTTGTCGAACCATGAAGCCCCCGCGCACGCCGATGGTGCGAACCGCTTCATGGTTCGACAAGCTCACCATGAAGCTACCTTCAACGTCCGGCCAGGCCGCCGTTGCCCTGGATTGCCTCAGGCGCTCGATAGGCAACGCGAATGATACTGATTTAGACAATCAATTTTACAGATGGTTCGCGACCTAAAACTATGACCACGGGCGCGGATCGGCTCATCCGGGTGCCCGTGGAGTTCCAGTGACACGCATCCCCCGCGGTTAATGGCAGACCCTGTTTTTATGGAGAGGAAGCAAACGATGCCCAACGAGATGACCACCGCACAGAGCATCAGCGCGTGCCCGGTCGCGCACGGGTCGCGGTCGAACAGCGACTGGTGGCCCAAGCAGCTGTCCCTCAGGATTCTCCGCCAGTACGATCCCATGGACGCGGCGTTCAACTACGCCGAGGCGTTCAAGACGCTCGACTACAAGGCGCTGAAGGCCGACCTCAACGCGCTGATGACGGATTCGCAAGCATGGTGGCCGGCCGATTTCGGCCATTACGGCGGGCTCATGATCCGCATGGCGTGGCACGCCGCGGGCACCTACCGCGTGCGCGACGGCCGTGGCGGCGCCGGCGGCGGCCAGCAGCGCTTCGCGCCGCTCAACTCGTGGCCCGACAACGCCAACCTCGACAAGGCGCGTCGCCTGCTGTGGCCCATCAAGCAGAAATACGGCAACAAGATCTCGTGGGCCGACCTGATCGTGCTGACCGGCAACGTCGCGCTGGAGTCGATGGGCTTCAAGACGTTCGGCTTCGCCGGCGGGCGCCCCGATGTCTGGGAGCCCGACGAAGCCGTCTACTGGGGCAGGGAGAAGGCCTGGTTCCCCGATGCCCAGAGCGACGAGCGCTACAGCGGCGTCCGTGACCTCGAGAATCCGCTGGCCGCCGTGAACATGGGCCTCATCTACGTCAATCCGAACGGGCCGAACTTCGTGCCCGATCCGGTTGCCGCCGCCGTCGACATTCGCGAGACCTTCAAGCGCATGGCGATGGACGACGAGGAGACCGTCGCGCTCATCGCCGGCGGACACAGCTTCGGCAAGGCGCACGGTGCCGGCGCTGGGGGGCTGGTCGGCGTGGAACCCGAAGGCGATGTCATCGAGGCGATGGGCTTCGGCTGGAAGAGCACCCATGGCACGGGCTTCGGCGGCGACACGATCACCGGCGGTCCGGAAGTGACCTGGTCCCAGACGCCGACCAAGTGGAGCAACAACTTTTTCGAGAACCTGTTCAAATTTGAATGGGAGCTGGAGAAGAGCCCGGCGGGCGCCAATCAGTTCAGGGCGAAGGGCGCACCGGCCACGATTCCGGATGCCCACGATCCGTCGAAAAAGCATACGCCGACCATGCTGGTCACCGACCTGTCGCTGCGGTTCGATCCGGCGTACGAAAAGATCTCGCGGCGCTTCCTCGAGCATCCGGATCAGTTCGCGGAGGCCTTCGCCCGCGCCTGGTTCAAGCTCACGCACCGCGACATGGGGCCCAAGGTGCGCTACCTCGGCCCCGAGGTCCCCAAGGAAGACCTGATCTGGCAGGACCCGGTCCCGGCCGTGGATCACAAGCTGGTCGACGCCAAGGACATCGCCGATCTCAAGGCCAAGATCCTCGCCGCCGGGCTTTCGGTCTCCGAGCTCGTCTCGACGGCGTGGGCGTCGGCGTCGACCTTCCGTGGCTCCGACAAGCGCGGTGGGGCCAACGGCGCCCGCATCCGCCTTGCGCCCCAGAAGGATTGGGACGTCAACCAGCCGGCCCAGCTGGCGAAGGTGCTCAAGGCGCTGGAAGGCATCCAGGCGGCGTTCAACGCGGCCAAAGGCGGCAAGAAGGTATCGCTCGCCGACCTGATCGTGCTGGGCGGCGCCGCGGCCATCGAGCAGGCCGCGAAAAAGGCCGGGCACACCGTCACGGTGCCCTTCGCGCCGGGCCGCACGGATGCCTCGCAGGAGCAGACCGATGTGGAGTCCTTCGGCTATCTCGAGCCGGTGGCCGACGGCTTCCGCAACTACCTCAAGGGCAAGTTCAGCATCCTCGGCGAGGTGCTGCTGGTCGACAAGGCGCAACTGCTGACGCTCGACGTACCGGAGATGACGGTTCTCGTCGGCGGCCTGCGGGTGCTCGGTGCCAATCACGGAAAGTCGGCGCACGGCGCCTTGACCAAGCGTGCGGAGACGCTGACGAATGACTTCTTCGTCAACGTGCTCGACATGGCCACCGAGTGGCGGCCGACCAAGGACGACAATGTGTTCGAGGGTTACGACCGCAAGAGCGGCAAGCTCGCGTGGACCGGTACCCGTGCCGATCTGATCTTCGGTTCGCACTCGCAGCTGCGGGCGATTGCCGAGGTCTACGGTCAGAGCGACTCGCAGCCGAAGTTCGTGGCCGA
>Ga0187894_10007323_pt1 | contig 10460 bp, 4 predicted proteins | sample GBC1701081metaG_FD_136650 | JGI IMG/M metagenome (GOLD analysis project Ga0187894, IMG submission 136650) | White microbial mat communities from a lava cave in the Kipuka Kanohina Cave System on the Island of Hawaii, USA - GBC170108-1 metaG ... | reverse complement strand
CGGTGTGCGGAAATGCGAGCCGTATCTCAACACAAAGAGTCAAAGGATCAAAGGGACAAAGGGGCAAATCACTCGTGTTGAAAATTTCAGTTACTCCTCCCGCAGCGCCACCATCGGATCCAAACGCGCGGCGCGCCACGCGGGCGCGAGCGCCGCGCCGATCGCGACGGCGGCCAGCGTGAACGCGGCCAGCGCCAGCGTCGCCGGATCGTTTGGCTCGACCCCGAAAAGGAACGACGCGACGAGCCGCGTCACGCCGAGCGCAAGCGACACGCCGAGCGCGACGCCGATGACAACCAGGCGTCCAACTTCCCCGAGCGCCATCCGGATGATGCGCGTCCGCGTGGCGCCGAGCGCGATGCGGACGCCGATCTCGTTGCGCCGCCGCGCCATGCTGTACGAGATGACGCCGTAGAGACCGATCGCCGCGAGCAGCAAGGCCAAAGAGCCGAAGAAGCCGGACAACATGGCGAGTGTGCGCGGGAGTCTCACCGTCCCGTCTACTTGCTGTTGCAGGGTGCGGAGGTCGAGGGAAAAACGAGGGTTGATCTCGGTGAGCGCCGCCTTCACGCTTGGGATGAGGATTGACGGCGATCCCTCGGCGCGTAGCACGTAGTTGCCCGGATTGGGCTGCTCGTCCTGGCTGAGCGCGTAGTAAACGATCGGCAGGCTCGACTCACGGAGATCCCTCTCCTTCGTGTTCGCGGCGATGCCGACGACTTCGACGGACCGACTGATCCCATTGCCAACCTTGACTCGAAAGTGTTGGCCGAGCGCCCCGGCGCCGCCAAAAAACTTGCGCGCCAGCTCCTCGCTGATGATGGCGACCCAGGGCGATCCGGGGACGTCGTCACTGTTGAAGTCGCGGCCAGCAATGAGGCGTGCGCCGATAGTCGCGAAATAGCCTTCACTCACAATATTCAACCGCACGGTCGTGTCGGCGCCGGACTTGGGCGTGTATCCCTCGACATCAATCACGAGACGCATACTGGTATTGCCGAACGGCGTGAGACTCGCCGCGCTCACGGAGGCGACGCCGGGGATCGCGCGCAGGCGCTCGAGGGTGCGTCTGTATATGGCGCCCCGTTGATCGTCCGGGATGCGCGCCAGGCGCATGTTGACGCCGGCCAGGAGCGCGCCCTCGCTCCGGAATCCCGGGTCGAGCGTGGCCAGCCGCCGCCAACTTCCGATCAGGAGGCCGGCGCCAGCGATCATCACCAGCGACAGCGCGATCTGGGCGACGACGAGCGCCTTCCCGAGGTTGAACCGCGAGTGGCCTTCGGCGACGCCGCGGCCCTGCGGTTTCATCACCACATGCGGGTCAACACGCGCCGCGCGCCAAGCGGGCGCCAGCCCGAAGAGCGCGCCGGTCAGAGCGCCGACCGCGAGCGTGAAGGCGAGCACGCTCAGGTCGGGCGCCAGATCGAGCGGCGTGACTTGATTCCGCCTCGCCAGGAAGCCGACAAGCATGCGACTGCCCCAATTGGCGAAGAGCGCGCCCAAGGCGGCGCCCAGCAGCGCGAGCAGAACGCTTTCGGTCAGCAGTTGCCGGATCAGTCTGAACCGGCTCGCGCCCAGCGCCAGCCGCACGGCGATCTCGTGGCGTCTGGCGGCGCCCCGCGCCAGCAGCAGGTTCGCGACGTTGGCGCAGGCGATCAGCAACACCACACCCACGATGGTCATGAGAATCAGCAGCGCCTCGCCATATGTCCTGCTGAGAGCCGGAATCCCTTTCGCGAACGGCTCGACGCCGAAAGTGGTTCTCCGGTACTGCGCCGCGTCCTCCGCGGAAGCGCTTGTTGGGAGCGTGGCTTCGAGCAGGGCCGGCGCGAGTATCGCCAAACGCGCGCGGCTCTGCTCCAGCGTGACACCGGGCTTCAGCCGGCCCATGACCAACCCGCCCCCACTGTAGCCTCCTGGGCGAATAATCGTTCCGGCGCACTGGGGAGCCCAAATCGGCGCGTAATACCCGACCTCCACGCCAAAGAACGCCGGGGCGGTCACGCCCACGATCCGGAATGGCCGGCCGTTGAGATCAACCGACTTGCCGACGGCATCCTGGCCGCCGCCGAACTCGCTCTGCCAGAAGCTATGAGTGATGACGGCGACCGGCGCGCAGCCTCGCTGATCGTCGGCGTCCGTGAGTGTGCGTCCGATCACGGGGCGCACGCCGAGCGTCGAGAAGAAGCCACCGCTCACGAGGCCGACCGCGGCGGGGCGCGTTTCACCGCCGGCGCCGAGGTCAACGCCCGTCGAGCCATAGGCGAACACTCCGGCGAATACGTCCTGATGGTCACGAATCTGTTCCCAGAGGGGCTGGCTGAAGCTCGGCTGCCCCTTCGAGGCTTCTCCGGCATTCAGTGTCAGCGCCACCAACTCATCGGGACGGCTGACCGGCAGCGACTTGAGCATCACGACGTTGATCAGCGTGAAGATGGCCGTGTTCGCGCCGATGCCCAAGCCGAGCGTCATGACGACAATTAAAGTGTAGTTGGGCGCCTTCAATAACATTCGCGCGCCGTAGCGCAGGTCTTGCCACAAAGTTTCCAACTGATGTCCCACGCGCGCCTCCCGGACTTTCTCTTTGACTTGTTCTTTGCCCCCAAGCTCGATCAAGGCCGCGCGGCGCGCATCTTCCGGATTGAGACCCTCCTTGATCTTGAGCTCGATGAGCATCTCCAGATAAGCGTCAATCTCTTCCGTCAGCTCCTGTTCCGTCCGGGACTTGAGGAACAGGTTGCGCCAGAGACTGGATAGACGAGGCAGTAACGGCATGGTTTTCCTCCTATGTCGCTTGAAGCGCGCTCGCGATGGCCAGCGAGATGCGCTGCCAGTCTTCGGTTTCGGTTTTGAGCTGGCGTTGTCCGGCTTTGGTCAGGCGGTAATACTTGGCCCGGCGATTGTTCTCGGATTCTCCCCAGGAGGAAGTGAGCCACCCCGCCTCCTCCATTCGGTGCAGCGCGGGAAAAAGCGAGCCGGGTTTGACCTGGAAAACTCCCTGTGTGATTTGCGCGATGCGGTTTGAAACCCCCAACCCGTGCATGGGGCCTAAGGCCAGCGCCTTGAGGACCAACATGTCGAGGGTGCCCTGCAAGAGATCGGTCTTCTTATCCTTCAAGAGATCGGTCTTCTTTTCTTTCATATTTTCTCTCCTATAGATATTCTGTACATAGGCGGGCCGCAGAGTAAAGCTCTTCGTACAGAATGTCAATAGGAGAGAGAGAGGCGTGGAAGCGGGTAGGGTTTAGCCGCGAATCACGGTGACGGTTCTGCCGCCTGGCGTAATCGCCGTTTCTGTGGTCGTGCGCTCGCTGATGTCGGGCAGGCCGGAGCGTTGATCGAAGACCACCAGCCAGCCTGTCGCCAGGCTCAGGCCGTCCAGATAATGATCCAGTTGTTCCAATCCCTCCTTGAGCGGATCGCTCTCGCCGTCGCGCCAGACCTTCAATTCCATTCCCAGCGTGACCTGCCCGTAGCGCAAACAAATATCCATGCGTCGCGTACCGATAGCGTATTCGCGTTCGAGAGAGCCGCCGCTGTTCACCACGCGATGCAAGAAGGCCATCATCACGATGTGCGGCGCGATCTCGTGATAATGCGCGCTCTTGAGCAGCGGCTGGCCGTGCTGCCGCCAGAACTTGGTGAAGGCCTCGAGGAGTTTGTCGGGATTGAGCGAACCGTCCGGATTGAGCCAGGTAGTCGCGATCTGCGGCAAACTGGCGCGCGTTACGAAAGACAGCATCGTCGGAATGACCTCGCGGTAGATCGGATTGGCGATCACAACGCCGCCACCGTTCGAGCGTCTGACCAGTCCCAGATCGAGCACGAAGCGCAGGTCATCCGCCGGCAGGTCGGCGAGCGATTTGCCCGCCAGAATCGGTTCGATGATGTTGCGAATGCTTGGCTCACGCAGCCGGTCCACGAGCGAATCCAGATGCGTCTCTTGCCGTTCAATGACGCGTTCTTTCGCTTGCTCAATGATTGCAGGGGTGATGGGTTTGCGCCGGTTAGTCTCGATGAATTCGACCGCCTGTCGCGCCAGCGCATTGACAAGCCAGGGCTGTCCCTGTGTCAATTCAAATGCGCGCCGCAACGCTTCGTCGGTAAAGACCTGCCCGGTCTCGGCGGTGTGCTGGCGATAAAGTGTGGCGACCTCTTCCGCCGTAAAGTTGCCCAGTGTGAGCGATTCCAGCTTGATATTGAATGGACTTGCGGTAGTTAGCCGCTCGCTGCCGCCGGATTTGATCTTGTAATCGCGCACGTCGCGCAACCCGATAAGCGCCAGTGACCACGGAAAAGCCTGGGGACGTTGCGGATACCCGGCGCGCAATTGCCGCAGCGCGGAGATCAATACGTCGCCCTCCAATGAATCAATTTCATCTATAAACAGGGCCAGCGGGCGCGGCGACGCCAAGGCCCAAGCTTGCAGCGCATGCCGCACGCGCGCTCCGGGTTGCGCCTGCGGCCAGGGCGGAGGTTGCAACTCCGCCGGCAAGAGCACGGCGTCGGCGCGCCAGCCATCGAGCATCGCAAACTCCGCCGCGCCTGTGTCATCGGGAAAGGCTCGTCCCGGTTCGGCAGTGACGACCACGGCGTTGTAACGTCCTTCAGCCACCAGTTCTGTCGCCAGTTGCAGCATAGTCGTCGTTTTGCCAACCTGTCGGGGCGCGTGGACGACAAAATAGGCTTTCTGGTCAATCAGCGTGCGCAGTTCCGGCAGGCGCGCTGACGCGGGCAGCATGTAATGGTCTTCCGGGCGACACGGGCCGGCAGTATTGAAAAATCGCATTGTTTTTTCTCCTCGCGGCTATTTTAACACTCGCACAACAGCGCGACGTCGTCGGTTCAATTTAACCGACAAAGGAGAAAACAACCATGTCACGGAACACATTGCTAACCACCGCTATTCCGCCCGCAGAATGCCGAGCGGTTTCTTCGTCATCACGTCCCAGCTCGACAGCGCGCCCACGGCGGTGACCAGCAGCAATGTCACCGCCACACCGGTCAGGTTGACCGAGGGCGCAAGCCGCCATGGAATCTTCATGCCGTATTTGCTGATCGCCCACGTCAACCCGATGGCGGCGGACGAACCGATGGCGCCGGCCAGCAGCCCCAACACGCCGTATTCAATCAGGGTGATGTAAACGATCAGCTTCTTTTCGGCGCCCAGCGTTTTGAGGATCGCCGCTTCGTACAGGCGCTGGTATTTCGTCATCGCGACCGAGCCTGCAAGGATCAGCGCGCCGCATAAAAAGACGAACCCGCCGATGAATGAGACCGCAAACGAGATTTCGCCCGCTCTCTTCCTTACCTCCGCGATGGTGTCGAAGGCGTCAATCATGGTGACGTTCGGAAATTGCTCGACGAATTCCCGTTGCAGGCGCGCGCGCGTGGCTCCGGGCGGCGGGCCTTTGACAGCGCCGATAAAGAATTGCGGCGCCGCTTCGAGCGCTCCGGGGCGGAAGAGGACGGTCGCGCGGGTGAGGTACGCCAGTGGCGAGATGCGCCGCTCCACGCGACGGATGCTGGTGATTTTGGCTTCGATGCGCTGACCCAAAAAGTCGAAGATCAACTTGTCGTCGAGGCCGAGCTGGAGGTCGCGGGCATAACGCTCCTCGACCGAAATCTCAGGCTCGGCGGCTGGCTGCGGCTCCCAGAATTTGCCCGCGATGATCTCTTCGCTCTCTTCGCGGTGGGGACGGTACGTGAATCGCCGCTCCCAACTAAGCATGCGGCCAACCTGGTCCCTCGGTAAATCGCTCAAATTGCCCGGAGCGCGCCTGAGTCCGATGATGCGCCCCTGGACGATTGGAATGATTGTGGTCTCGACGCCTCCCATTCGCGCGATGGCCGCCTCGGCGGCGGGGCGCTGATCCTTTTGAATATCAATCAGGAACATGTCCGCCGACGCGGCGCTGAGATCGAAATCGAACTCCTTCAGCGCATTCACCTGTTGTATGCGGACGGCGATAACGAACAGCGCGCCCAGGCCGACCGCGAACAGGATTGTTCTGGTTTGATTACCCGGACGATAAAGACTGCTGACTCCCTGTCGCAGAGCGAATGACGGCAACCGGCGCGCACGGCGCAGCGCATGCGTCAACGCCGCGCCCGCAAAGCCGAGAACCAGAATCGTTGTGACCGCGATTCCCAGAAAGATTCCGGCGTATCTGATCGAACCAGACTGCCAGATGGCCAACGAGAACAACGCCGGCGCGATTGTCGCCCATGCGCCCAGGCGTAGCCAGTCAATGCGCCGCCGCCGCGCAGTCGTGTTCTGGCGCAACACCAGGATCGGTTTGACCTGCCGAATCTCCAACAACAGCGGCAGCGAAAACAACAACGCGACCATTACACCGATACCAACGCCCTGAACCGACGCCTGCCACGTCAGGCCGGATTCGAGTTCGATGGGCAGCCGGCCGGCGGCATAGCGTGGGACGAGGAGCGTGATCACGCTCGCGAGCAATAGCCCGGCGCCACTGCCAGCCAGGCTGAGCGCAAGAGCCTGCGCCAAGTATGCGCCGAGCACGCGCAGGTTCTCGCCGCCCAGGCACTTGAGGATGGCGATGGTCTTCAGCTTCTGCTGCACAAAAACACGCGTCACACTGGCAATACCGACCCCGCCCAAAGCCAGAATCGCCAGTCCGACCAGCCCCACAAACCCTTCCGTGAGCCGTAGCCTCTCACTCATGACCCCTTGCATCTCGCGGAACGACCACCAAAAATCAACCCGCATCGTTCTGAACTCCCGTCTCAGCTCTTGCAGCATCGCTTGGTCCTGTCCCTCACGCGCCTTGAGAAGCCACTGATAACTCACCCGGCTGCCGAACCCAGCCAGCCCCGTCGCCGGCACGTCCGCCAAATCCACCACCACGCGCGGGATCAGGTTGAAGCGATCCGCGCCGCCCGGAAGCCTCTCGATCACGCCGCGAACGCTGAAAGTGAGTTGGCCGATCTTGACTTCATCGCCGACCTTGAGGTTGAGCCTCGCGAGCGCGCCGGGATGCGCAAGCGCGCCGCGATCACGCAGCAACGCATGCGTGTAGCGGGTTCCACCCGCCAGTCGCACCTCGCCGTAGAGCGGAAACCGCTCCTGCACGCCTCGCAACTCAATGATGACGGGCGGCGCGCTTTGGCTATTCGCCGCGCGCGCCATCGTCTGTGTCTCGAAGATTTCAGTATGCCCCGCAACCACCGGCAAGTTGGAGAAGCGTTCGAGCGACGCCCTGGTCTCCGGCCTCCACGGCTGGTTGACGCCTACTTGCACGTCCGCCCCGAGCATCGTCCGCGCCTCGCGCATGACCGAAGCTTTCAGGTTCTGGACAAGCGAACGCAGGCTGACGATGGAACCGACACCGATGGCGATGCACAGAAAGAAGAGCAGCAACCGCCGCCACGACGCGCGCATCTCGCGCCAAGCCATGTTGAGGACGAAGTTCATGTCGCCTCCTTGCTGCGACGGGGCGACGAGGCGACAGGGCGACGGGGCGAACCGGATCTCTTCTCTTCGTCCCCCCGTCCCCCCATCGCCCCATCGCCCCGTCGCCCCGTCGCCCCGTCGCTCTATCTCTCTATCTTCCACAATCCGTCCTTCACTCAGGCTGATCACACGGTCGGCCCGATCGGCCAGCGTGTGATCGTGCGTGACCAGCAACAGTGTTGTGCCGTGTTCGCGGTTGAGTTTGACAAGCAGCTCGAAAACGTGCGCGCCGTTCTTCGAGTCCAAATTGCCCGTCGGTTCGTCGGCCAGCAGAATGGTTGGATCATTTGAGAAGGCTCGCGCGATGGCCACGCGTTGTTGCTCGCCGCCTGAAAGCTGGGACGGGTAATGATGTCCGCGCTCGCGCAGGCCGACCTCGTCGAGCAACAATTGCGCCCGTTCGCGCGCTTTCGGCAGCCCCGCGATCTCCATCGGCACGAGGATGTTTTCGTAAGCCGTGAGCGAAGGGATCAGATGGAACGATTGAAAGATAAAGCCGACTTTCGCGCGACGGAGCCGGGCCAATTCGTCCTCTCCCATCTGCGTGATGTACTCACCATCCAGCCGAATATCGCCTGTTGTTGGGTAATCGAGGCCGGCCACCAAGCTGAGCAGCGTGGATTTGCCGCTGCCCGAAGGGCCGACAACAGCGACGAACTGCCCCTTGGGGATGGACAAATAGACCGCATGTAGGATGGTCAGCTTTTCGGAGCCGCTGGTGACGGTCTTGGAAACGTTGTTGAGCCTGATCATGATTGTGGCGCCCTAAGCACAGGCTGCCAGAGGTACGTTGAGGGATGACCATCGGTACGGTACAGGGAGAGGTAGCGACCTGGCGCCCCTGGAAGCGGCTGCTTCGGAAGGCGTCAGGTCGCTACCTCTCCCTGTGCCGTATCGCGTCCATGAACCCTCAACATATTTCTGGCGGCCTGTACTAAGCCGCAGCGCGGTGCGGACAGGTTACAAGTGAGACTGGTTATACATCATCCCGAGCGGAACCGATCCTTCCGTTCAACCCGTATGCCAGTCTGGTCCTAAAAATAAACTCTTAAGGAGAATAGAGTTGAGCCTGCCAGGATGGAATCTTGCATTCCTGAAATTGCCCGCTTGTGGTCAGTCGAATCCCGAAATCGGACAGATATTTCCTCGCCTCGCGGCAAGATTTTTAACCACTCAGCCCCGCTTGCTGGAAATAACAAACAGTCCGCCTAACTGTAACAAACGTTTAGAAACCTATTCAAAATCATGAATTTGATCAACAATCGAGGTGTCTTCTACAAATATCACCACACGCCTAAAGAGAATTGCTGGGATAGATCGTCCGTTGTTTGGCCGCCAGTGACGTCGTAATTCTGGCGCGCTCAAGTCTACAACCTGAAAAAAACGCAAAGGAGAGCTTATGCGAAAACTGCTTGTTTGGAGCAGCCTGTGCCTATTGCTTGGATTGTTGGGCGCGCGACCGGTCTTCGGGCAAAGCGCCTCGATTCAAGGTACGCTCGTGGACGCCAACGGCGCCGCAGTCGCCAACGCCAAAGTCTCGGCGATTGATGAGGCCAAAGGCGTGACGGTGCGCGAAACCAACACCGATAAAGATGGTTCGTTCCTATTGCTGCCGTTGCCACGTGGGACATACACGTTACAGGTCGAAGCGCCGGGCTTCAAAAGGCTCGACCGCAGGGGGCTGGTGCTCGACGCGTATCAGATTTTGAATCTCGGCAATGTGGGACTCGAAGTCGGCGATCTTACCAACACGGTCCAGGTCACGGCGGAAGTCCCGCTGGTCGAAACGGCGACAGCGCAAAAATCGTTCGTCATCACCTCGGAACAAGTGACCAGTATTTCGACCAACGGGCGCGACTTCCGCTCATTGCTGAGAACGCTGCCAGGCGTTACCTCCAACACACAATCGGATTTCAACCTCGCCTTCAATTCGACTCAGGGGTTCAACGTCAATGGCCTGCGCGACACGGCCAACAACGTTTATCTGGACGGCACGATCAACACCGACGTGGGCGCCAACGACGGCCAGTTCACGCAGATGAGCCTGGACGCCATCGGCGAATTCAAACTGCAGAACTCGGTCTTCAACGCCGAGCACGGACGCAATCCCGGCATCCTGATCTCGGCGACGACCAAGAGCGGCGGCAGACAGTTTCACGGCACGGCGTATGAATTCCTGCGCAACGAGGCGCTGGACGCGCGCGATCCCCTGGCCGCCACAAAATCCAAATTGCGATTGAACCAGTTCGGCGGCAACGTGAGCGGGCCGATCCCGTTGTGGGGCGTCTCTTCGCTCAAAGACCCGAAGCTATTCTTCTTTTTCAACCTGGAAGTCACTCGCGGCAACCGCCCGAATGGCAACCCATTTGTAGATGTGGCTCACCCCGACATTCTGACCGGCGATTTTCGTCGCTTGCTTCGCACTGCGACGTTGGCGGGGTCGAGTTGTTTGTATCCCGGCGAAACGACGGCGCGGCTTTGCCAACAGGGCACCGTCTTCCGTCCCGGCACGATCATCCGCAATCAAGCGGGCAACATCATCGGCGGCCAGCCGTATCCCAACAACACTGTGCCGCAGAGCGAATGGAACCAGAACGCTCCCGCGTTCCTGAGACTCATCGGCGCGCTCCCCCGCGCCAATGGCGTTGCGACGCCCGGCGGTAACAATCCGGAGCTGTTGCGCGTCTTCGTCCAAGACCAGTACCGGTTGCGCAAACGCCAGGAGGTCGTGCGCGTGGATTACAACCTCAGCTCGAAGACCAACTTCTTCTTCCGCTGGGTGGACGATGCGCAGGATGAAGACATCGGCGTGGGTATCTTCAACTCCAGTTCCTTTCCTTACACGCCGCAGTTTCGCAAGAAACCCGGTTCGAGCTGGTCGTGGAATCTGGTCAACGTCATCTCGCCGACAGTGACCAATGAATTCATCTTCGGTTACAACCACCTGACTCAGGTCGTGGACATCCCCGACAGCGTG
>Ga0187894_10007322_pt1 | contig 10460 bp, 9 predicted proteins | sample GBC1701081metaG_FD_136650 | JGI IMG/M metagenome (GOLD analysis project Ga0187894, IMG submission 136650) | White microbial mat communities from a lava cave in the Kipuka Kanohina Cave System on the Island of Hawaii, USA - GBC170108-1 metaG ... | reverse complement strand
GTTGATGAAAAGATCATTCCCACGCTTAACCGGTTGCAGTGGCTGGGCAAGGCGCGTGGAGTGTGGAGATTGAAGCGGATCGCTGAGATAGTCGTGCCGCGTCTGCTGCATGCTGGCGTTTATCGGAACTTCGGTTCACAGGCCGTGCGTCGAGCTATAACTATGCTGGGCGAATCAGCTTTGTAGGTAACCGTGAAACTGTCAGAGACCCCTGGCATCAGAGGAGCTATTTACCGCGCCAACCAACTAAAGAGCCGTGTTGGTTATGCGGTGCGGAACGCCGCTTATTTCGCCAGAGTGAGGCAACCGCGCAATGGGCGCGGCCCTTCGATAGCGAAGGTAGTGGTTGGCAGAAACGACGATTACATGCCTGATTTCCTTCAACGGTTGACCGCAACCACCGAATGGAACGTTCGCCATTTGGTTGACGAGGTAATCTTCGTCGAGTGGAATCCGCCTTCCGACAGACCTCTCCTATCAATTGAGTTGGCAAAGCGGTTTAGTTGCTTCAAGGCTTATGTTGTACCGCCCGGGATTCATCAAAAGCTCTGCGAGAACGAGCACCTTGCATTGATGGAGTTCCACGCAAAGAACGTAGGCATACGCCGCGCCCGGGCCCCCTGGATAGTCGCGACCAACGCCGACGCTGCCTTCGGGGTAGATATTGCGTATACGATACGCGACGCGGCGCTGCCTCCCGACGTGATATGGACGGCGCAGCGAATTGATATACCCTGGCGCGAAATGCGAGAAACCCCGATAGGCTTAACAGATTTACTGAAATACCGAAGGGTAATCCCTTATGAATCGCTCGGGACTGGGGAGTTCGTTTTAGCCAGCCGGGAGTTGTGGCGCCGGGCCAGAGGTTACGACGAATCGTTGACCAGGCACAGGATTGATTGTGACATGATTGGTACCGCGCAGATGATAGCTCACGGCGGGCAGACGCGCAGGGCAGGGATAGTGCTTCACATGGCCCATCCGACGTCCTGCACCGAGGGTGGTGTGCGGCCACATCACGGAGAATATGCCGGTTTTGACGGCGTGCCTTACCAGAATCCTGACAATTGGGGATTGGGGGATTGCCTGGAGAAAGAAATTGCCGAGCGAGTGTGGTTGTTGGAATAACAATTATCGTAGCAAAGAATTTTATATGCTAAGCGAGGCAGCCAGCCGGGCCAATCCTGTCACACAACATAAGACGCTCATTCACAGATTGAAGCAACCGATCGTCAAGCTCATTGGACGTGAGAGGGCCAATCGCCTGGCTGCTCCTTATTACAATTGGCAGGCCCGGCGACGCACCACCGCCTTTCTGGCCGCTTTACCTGAGTCAGCTCTCTATGTCAACCTGGGATGCGGTTACCGCCCGATGCGCGGTTGGATCAACGTGGATCAGGCGCGCGGCCCGGAAGTTCAGGTGGTTTGGGATTTGAGATGCGGGTTGCCTTTTCGGTCCGAAAGCTGCTTTGCTATCTTCTCTGAGCACCTGATCGAGCATGTGTCGAAGGACGATACACAGAATTTGTTGAGGGAATGTTACCGTGTCCTACAGTCTGGCGGCGTGTTGCGGTTGTCTACCCCGGATGCCGAAAAGTTTCTGCGCTCCTATATCGGCGACGGAGAATTTCTAAGGCATCCGAACTTCTCGCGGCCGATTGACGCCCCGATTGACCGTGTCAACGAAATGATGCGTGAGCAAGGGCAACATTTATGGTCTTACGACGCCGAACTGTTGACTCTCATGCTGAAAAGGGCTGGCTTCCCAGCCATAACTCGGCAAAGCTTTGGAGTTTCCCTGCATGAACGAATGCGGGACATAGATTTCGGCGCTCGCGCTTTCGAGAGCCTGTACATCGAAGCCGTCAAATAAGTTTTGAATCATTGCACCCAAGGAGAACTTAGCAATGGCGACACTAGCAAAACCCGTGGATCGAGTTTATGTTGACGCCGGGCCGGTGAGGCAATTGCTTGCGGAGCTTGCCGACAGCAAGCATCCTGCGGCGGAACCGTTGCTCAGAGCTTGGATGGTCAGCCTGTTTTTGGAAGGCAAAATCTCAGTCGCTGAGTTAGCCAACTTAGGCACCGCTTCTCAATGGGAGAGCGACGAATGGCCACGGGAAACTCACCTGTCGGAATTGCTCGATAGGTCAGTGGCCAGGGTAAGTCACTCGCCCGAATTTTCTGTGGTGCTGCCGATCTTTAATGAAGAAGAGAACATTCCCGAGTTGTATCACCGGCTGACAGATGTGTTGGAACCGCTCGGTGATTACGAGATTATTTTTGTGAACGATGGAAGCTCGGACAACTCCGCCAAGCTTATTCGTCAGTTCCGCGAACAGGATGACCGGGTCAAGCTATTGAACTTTTCGCGTAATTTCGGCCATCAAGCCGCGATTACGGCAGGCATAGACTACGGCCGAGGGAAGGCGGTTATGCTGCTTGATGCGGACCTTCAAGATCCACCAGAACTGCTTGCTGGCATGGCTGCGAAATGGCGCGAGGGATTTGATGTGGTCTATGGCGTTCGCGAAAAGCGCAAAGAGAGTATTTTGAAGCGCGGATCCTACTTTCTGTTCTACCGCCTCCTGCGCCTACTGGCGAATATTGATATCCCATTGGATAGTGGGGACTTTTGTTTGATGGATCGCGCGGTGGTAGAACAATTAAAGCGCATGCCGGAAAGAAATCGTTTCTTGCGAGGACTTCGTAGCTGGATTGGCTACCGGCAGGTGGCTGTTCCGTACGAGAGGCAGGCGCGCCAAGCCGGAGCGCCTAAATACACTTTTCGGAAGCTGATTAAACTTGCGCTCGATGGCATATTTTCGTTCTCCAGTTTTCCGCTTCGGCTGGCTTCTTACATTGGCTTTCTTATGTGCTTCGCTGGGGCTGTTTATTTGTGTTACGGAGTCGCTGTCCGTTTGATCAGTGGAGCCCCACCGGGCTGGGCATCAACCATTGGCTTCATAATGCTTTTGGGTGGAACTCAGTTGATGATGTTGGGGGTGCTAGGAGAGTATGTAGCTCGCATTTACGAGGAGAGTAAACGGCGGCCTTATTATGTAATCTCGGAGTTCCTGAACTGAAATCGGATTTGCATTTTCTTGACTGCTGAGGCGATGCGGCTGGCTTAACTGATCACATCTTGACCACCAAAGGACTCTTGATGACAGTGGTCGACCTACCCAATCAACATTATGAAGACGCTGCGGTGCAAAGACGCTGGTTTTGATTGCGAAGGCGTTATCAAAGCAAACAGTGAAGAAGAAATTCTCAGCCAAGCAGCAGAACATGCACATGTTGCACATCATGTGCATGTGGCGCCCGAATTAACGGAGCAATTAAAAGCACTTACTCGAGACGATAGACAATCTGACGTGTTTAAGTTTTATATTTATTGGATCCCTTATTTGGCTTATATACTGTTAATACTTGGAATTGCCTTAGCAAGAATACCTACTTCCCTCACTTCAAAAGTAGGCTTTTTGGCAATTTTTTGCCTGCTAGTGGCCGCTCTTCTTTTATGCGGGCATGTTTATTTGGTCTTTAAAGCGTCAACCAAAAATAAGAAACAAGGCGCCAAACTTGCGTTATTCATCTCGACATTCTTTTTTGTATTATTATTACTCTTGACTGAATTTTTTCTTTCCCCAGTCAAGCGTCAATACAGCCCTATTCAAAAGGCAATCCAAAATCAGTTGAAGAGAAGAAACCAGAATTCGTCTCAAGAATTCCGCGGAGTAATCGTAAGGAATGCGTACAATGAACTCGGATGGGCAGACCAACAAAGACAATATATAGGGAAGAAGCAGATTGTATTCATTGGTGACTCGTTTTTGGAAGTGCGCTCTTCAAAGAATTTGGCTACAATTACGCAGGAATTATCTGCACTCAAAGGAGTTGAACTGGAAGTTGTTAATCTTTCTAAGGATGATACTGGAGTGAATGAGTATAGATATAGGTTTCATGAATTCGCTCTTGATATGAAACCTGAACATATTTTTATTTTTGTTTATGAGGGGAACGATATTAGTTACGATTATACATATAAAGCTTATCAGTCCGATATGTTTCGTATAACAGATGAGGCGCTAAACTTATTACAGGAAGATACAACTATACCTGAACATACAAAATATATCCTCAATGAACTAAGACAAAAGAAAAGCATGTTCACAGACAAAACAGATTTGTTTAGGGCGCTTGATAATACGGGATTAAGTCAAAACCAGAAATGCCTCATTTATCTTACTTCTTATGGATATATGTGTAGCGCCTGCCACAAAAACTTTCCTAAAATTATAGATATAGTAACAAGACTCGCGGAAAGTTTTCTAGCGTTTAGAAAAAATGCCGTTAGATACAGTCGCCCTGACTGGAGAAGCTTTTACCCTGAATATTCTGAATTATTCAACCTTCCTGAGCAGGAACGACTGGAAGCGATCGCTAAGCTCATATCTCGGAAATATTTACTACTAGATGACCACAAATCGACTTTGACTCTCCTGGAAAATCAAGATGAGCGGTTTCGGCGTTATTTAATAGAGCAAGTGGATATGATTTATTATTTGTTACCTGCCATTGAACAAGGATTACTAGGAACAGTTACTACATATTACAACACCGTAGAAGCAAAAACTGTTGAAAATGTGACAGACGAGTATACAAGACTGTTTGATGAGATGCAGGAGGTAGCTGTGGCACGGGGTGTCAATTTGACTGTCGTGCTGATTCCTGAAGCCTCTTATGTAGACGAAGAATTTCGACAATTCTGGGCCCCTATGATGGATTTTCAGGCTATTTTCTCGAAAAATCATAGCATCTATGAATCTTTGAAACAAAGGCTTTTGATTAAAGAGATTTCTGTTATTGATTTAGGTGATTATTCCAAGGAACTACACAGTGGCTATTGGAAATTCGATGGTCACTGGAATGAAAAAGGTAATCGGCAGGTTGCTGAAATAATTTTATCTTTTATTCTCAATATGAGGAATTAAATCAGAGAGAAAAGCTCTCTGATTTCCCGTAGTGTGGCTATTTAGAATTTTGAGACAGTTTCTTAGGATTCATATGCTGGAAATACCCGTAGCATTCTTAATTTTCAACCGTCCGAACACAACACGCCGCGTATTCAAGGAGATTGCCCGTGCGAAACCTAAAAAGCTTCTGATTGTTGCTGATGGTCCCCGCACAGACGCTGAGGTAGAAAAGTGCCTAGCCGCGCGAGCTGTGGTTGAACAGATTAACTGGGATTGCGAAGTGCTGATGAATTATTCTGAAGTGAATTTGGGGTGTAAACGCCGTGTTTCGTCTGGACTGGACTGGGTGTTTAACCAGTGCGAAGAAGCAATTATTCTTGAAGATGATTGTCTCCCTCATCATACATTTTTTCACTTTTGCGCTGAGCTGTTAGAAAGATATAAAGGTGATGAACGGATAATGGTTATCAGTGGGAATAATTTTACGAAGAGGGAAACCGCTACTAACTACAGTTACTATTTTGCTAGGTACCCAAGTATATGGGGCTGGGCGACTTGGCGACGCGCTTGGCGTTATTTCGATCCCGAGATGGCGATGTGGACGGTCTTAAGAGAAACAGATTGGCTTCACGACATACTGAATGACAGATTACCGGCCCAATATTGGCATCAAATTTTTGAGGAATTGTTTACTAGAGTACGTGAAGGGAAACACGGAACTGAATGGGATTATATCTGGATGTTGTCTTGTTGGGCTCAAAACGGATTGGCTATTTCGCCCACTGTTAATCTTGTGTCTAACATAGGATTTGGAGGAGAGGCCACGACTACTCGCGAAATTGTGAGCAGTATGGCTGATATTCCTCTTGCAAAAATGATTTTTCCACTCCAGCATCCACCCTATGTAGTTCGAGATAAGGAAGCCGACTTTTTGACGTTTAAGAGCACTAACCCTTGGGCAATCACACCACCGGGCGCTTATTTCTGGTTGCGAAAAAAACTACTTCCCTTTACACCGAATGTGTTCCGAAAGCCTTTAGCCAAAATGCGAGTTAAGTTAAAGATTGGCGCAAATGGTCAAGTGACATGAAAAAGAGACTCAATAGATCAAGAATAACATGTCCTCTTTGCCGTAATGATAATATTACGATCAAAGAGAAATTTAATCGTAATCAGATTATAGCGGGGTGGGTTAAACGCTTCGGATACGATGTGTCTGAAGATATCAAAGGATCCACAATTATTATTAGGCTCAATTGTAATACCTGCGGGCTCGGATTCTTCAACCCAATGCCCATGGCATCGAAGGAGTTATACGCTCATCTTGCCAATGAGCCTTGGTATTATGAGAAGAATAAATGGGAATATTATGAAGCGGTACAGGACACAGCTACTTGTCGCACATTATTAGAAATAGGCAGTGGGCGTGGAGAATTTATCGCTCAACTCCAGGCGAGGGGAATTAAGGGAATTGGTCTTGAAATTAACGAGAAAGCTAAGAACGAGGCGCAATCCCTTGGTCGAGCAGTCTATGATCAGAATATAGAAGACATCTCTGAACAGTTCGATGTAGTATGCTGCTTTCAAGTGCTTGAGCATTTGGCGGATCCCGAAAGATTTATCAAATTGGCGCTCTCTAAGGTAAAGCCCGGGGGACTTTTTATTATTGCCGTTCCGAATAACGACAGCTACATTAAGTACGAGCGGAACTTGATTAACTGCCCCCCCCACCACGTAACCAGGTGGAATACAAGATCATTAAGATTTTTGACCTGTTTGTTTCCGCTAAGCATTGAACGTATTTCATATGAGCCAATAACAAGTGAAAGGTTTCATCTCGTTACGGATGCTTACTGCTCTGCGCTTCCCAACATTCCTGGATTTATTGGAGTTATCTATCGTATCTCAAGGTGGCTCCTTTTGCCGGTAATTCGAAATTTCTGACCCCGCCGGATTTTGTGGGGGCTGCCGGGCTGGTAGTTGATAAATGCCCGGATTCCCGCACAAATCCTTGAAAAATGGAGTGGCGCAAGGGGAAAACAAGACCGGTTGGGTCTTCCGCCATAACGCTAAGTCCTTTATTTTCAATTCTCCCACAAAATCCGGCGGGGTCAGCGAAATTTAGGTCTATGGAGATTCTGGCGCGGGCACAGCGTTTACATAAGTTTCCGTTACCAGCCCTCTCTCAAAAATTAATTTTATAGCCTAAAGTTCCTGGAGAGTTTTCAGTGCTCTCTATAATCACAGCCTGGATATTTATTATATTGCCGTGTATGTCCGTGGGTTTGTATGTTACTCACCTCTGCAATTTGAAGCTGTTCTTTGACCATGAAGAACTCATTGTAGTGGCTCTTTGGACAGGAATAGTTATCCTTGCAATAAGTCTTTTGGGAACTTCGTTATTTGTCAGTGTCTCGCCTCAAGTGGGCTTAGTCTATTTTTTTCTCTACACTATCGCGCCGATTACCTCGTCGAGGTTTCGGGCCGAAATTAAGATGTTTAAGTCTAAGCCTACGCTCGCATCTTGTCTTGCGGTCGCGTTGATCGTACTGATGTGCGCAGCCCTCACGTCAATCCCTATCACCTGGCATGATACCAAATTGTACCATTATCAACTAATTAAATGGCTTTCTAATTACGGTTCTGTGCCTGGCTTGGGTCTTATTCACGATAGATTTGGATTTGTATCTTCTTGGTTTGCGTTATCCGCGTTGTTTGATGCAGGTGTTTTTGAAGCGCGCCTAGCTCCCTTGTTGGGCGGACTTAGCCTGTTATTGGCATTTATCCGCCTTTTCCTAGTATTACGCAGGATATTTTCTAATCGGGCTAGGTCTTACGATACTTTTGTTGCTGCATGTTTGTCAGTAGTTCTTTTTTGGGCAATAACCGGAGATAGAATTGCAGTTTCCCCCTCGCCTGACCTGCCGACAGCTTTAATTACAGTTGAAGTATGCTTAATTATTATGGTCTTGATTGACCGAAAAGGCTATGCAATAGATCTAAATATTGTAAATAGCCGCCTTATACCTCTAATTCTGTCTGCAGGGGCCTTCGCTATTAAGCTAAGTGCTGCACCTCTGTTAGCAGTGACAGTCATCTTTTACCTTCAGCCCTTAGGCTTACGATCAAAGCCAGTAATTCTATGTATGGCTTTGTGTGTAATTTTCTTCCTCCCACTAATGGCGGCCAGTTTTACTACAACTGGATGTTTCATTTATCCCGTCAAGGCCACTTGTGTGGATAACCTATCTTGGGGCGTTGGATCCCGAAATGCAGAACAAATGTCATTAGTGATCAGGGATTACGCTCGTTATGGCCTTGAAAGTGAAAGACCGTGGCCATGGCTTCTGAATTGGATGGTCGATAAGCACACATCTTCGCTTAAGACAGACGCATTGTTATTGCTTTTGTCATTGATGTCCGTTATTTTTCTTCTGGCGAGAGAGCACTTCAAAGATGGCTACGAATGGGTAATAGCGATCGGGGTACTCGGAGTAGCGTTTGTCATGTGGAGTGCCCCGTCTTACCGTTTTGGTGTTGGTTATTTTTGCATCTTACCGTCTGTTGTCATAGCGCGTGAGACTTTGCTGACTTCTCCGCTCATTTCGATTGTTCCACTATCTATGACACTTCTTACTCCCTACATAGACCTTGAGCACCGCAGGCTTAGATTAGTTCTTTTAGCTATATCTGTGAGTGTCTATTTGATGCATTTGCGGAAATCGCTTGGGGATTTGGCTTTAAAAGCAACGCTGTGCCTGGCATGCCTCATGCTTCTTAGCGGGTTGTTTTGTGTGCAGCCGTCGTTGTTAGTTCCGCCGAGAATTGCTGCGCCACCAAACGTTAAATACGTCCCAATCCAAGGTGACAGTTCGGAGACGGTTGGCATTTCTTCGGAGCCATGCGGATCTGCAAGGATCCCCTGCACCCCTGGCTTAGCAGCGCCGAATGTGCTCTTACGCAATGCAAAGGTCGGGATTGAAGCAGGGTTTACCAGAAAACCCTAACAGTTGGCCAAAATTAGTCTGCCGTAGAATCCTGTGCCTAGGAGTGCGCGAATGCAAGAGCAAGTATGCTTTCAATAACGCCTTTCCGATCTGAAGGTAAGACTTTCGAGATGGTCTCCGAAATCCGGGAGTACTCTTTCGCGGACGGTTGGTACGAGATCGCGTCGGAATCCCATTTCTGGTTCCAGTGGCGGTTGATTGTAACGCTGAAGCAGGTCGAACGGTTGGGGATTTCCCGAGGGGCCAAGCTAAAAGTTCTGGACGTCGGCTGCGGCACAGGGGTGTTACGAAACCAGATTGAAGGGGTAACTAATTGGATAGTAGATGGGGCAGATATTGATATAACTGCCTTGTCCCAGGCGAAGCCCGGTTGCGGCAAGTTGATGTATTACGACATTCATGATGAGCGGGAAGATTTCCTGGAGGAATACGATGTAGTGATCCTGTTCGATGTGCTTGAACACATTAGCGACACTCAGCCATTCATCCGCTCGCTGTTGCGACACCTCAAACCTCAGGGAGTTTTATTGCTCAATGTGCCTGCGTGGCAGGCGCTTTATAGCCGGTACGACGAGGTTGTCGGCCACGTGCGGAGGTATAACAGGAGCACACTCGCTGCCGAGTTTAAGGGTTCCGATTTACGAATAGATGATATGTGTTACTGGGGGCTGACTATGGCGCCGCTCTTGGCTATGCGGAAACTTGTGTTGAAAACGCTAACGAAGCATCCGACGCCTGAGCAGATAAGACGTGGCTTCGATCCTCCAGGAGCCATGGCGCACAGGCTTCTAAAATCCGTTATGCGTGTCGAGACTTTCTTGTTCGATAAGCCTCCTCTCGGCTCCTCACTTCTTTTAGCCGGTAGGAAAGTACTGTAAGAGAAACAGGAAATGGGATTATGACCCGGGCGTGGCGTAAAAAAGTAAGACCCTTGATAAGCTCCCGCTGGTTCAAATTGGTTTTATTACTACTGCATCTGCCCGTCCTGCTGTTGTTGGTAATGAAGACGGAGCCGTGGCTGACAGGCGACAGCCTACGATACTTGGCGCTGGCCGAATCACTGAAAGAAGGCCGAGGTTTTGGGTTGGAAAACGGCGCTGTGTTTGAATTAGAAGGATGGCGTATGCCAGGCTACCCGGCCTTTATCGTTGCCTGCTACGCGCTGTTAGGGCCTAATTCCATCAGCGTGGTCATAGTACAAATCCTGCTGTTTCTAGCTTCCGTGTGGGTTATGTGGTTGGTAGCGGATAAAACTTTTGGGCGGCAAGCTGGTTTGGCGTTTCTTGCGTTATCGGCAACCTACCCATTCGTCGCGTATAACGTTGGTCAGCTTTCGCCTGAGATTCCCACCGTGCTCTTAACTGCGCTAGCTCTATACTGTTTGACGCAACCGACAATGGCGCGGTACGCAATAGCGGGCGGGTTGCTAGGTGCCGCAGGGTACTTTCGCCCGAATCTTTTTCCATTAGGCGTC
>Ga0187894_10007321_pt1 | contig 10461 bp, 8 predicted proteins | sample GBC1701081metaG_FD_136650 | JGI IMG/M metagenome (GOLD analysis project Ga0187894, IMG submission 136650) | White microbial mat communities from a lava cave in the Kipuka Kanohina Cave System on the Island of Hawaii, USA - GBC170108-1 metaG ... | reverse complement strand
GAATGAACACGCCGCGAGCCATCCCATCCTTCACGAAAAACCAGATAGTTGTCGTTGCGGCGGTCAAAGACGGCTTTGTCACGGAATTTGTCGCTGCCGAGCGCGCGTTCGGAGATGGCGACAAACGCGTTCAGCTTGCTCTCAATGATGTCTCGATATTGGTCTAGCTTATCCATTTGACGATCTCCTCCTTGTCAGCATTAAAGATGATTAGATTGATCTTCTCGTCGAGCAGTAGCATTTCGCCATCAGGCTCTCCGAAAGTATTGTCGTACACTTCATCGCGGATGGCGAGATAAAGGGCGCGTTTCGGCTCGTGAATCTTCAGTGAGGCGCGGTAGATCAGGAACTGCCCCAGCGCATCTCTCAGATCTTCGATCAGTGAAACGCCAATAAAGCTTTTCACCTCCGCCGCTATCTTCTCTTCACCTTTTTCCGCAGTGATCAGGCGTTCTGCTCCGAAGTCTATCTGGAGCGTCGTTCCCAGCCACTTCATTGAAAGCGGATCATCTGTGATTGTCCAGCCATCTTTGATGAGAGCTTTCCTGACGTGTTCGTGGTAGAAGTCTTTGGCCGCCACTTCTTCCTTCTTTCCGATTGAGCCATGCGCGAATTATGCGATCGCGCTTTCAATAACCGTGATTCGGATCCCGATGTTTCTGGACTTCAAGGTAGCGTTCTACTGAAACGGCTGCTTGCACGCCGTCGGCCACGACATTCGCAAGCTGATAGATCGGGCGAACGCACAGATCGCCCGCCGCGAACAGGCCGGGGACTTTCGTCTCCATCAATTCGTTAACAATCACGCGGCCTTCGCCGTCGGTGTCAACGAGGTGTTTGACCATCGCCGAATTCGGAATCCAGCCGATGAAGACGAAGACGGCTTTGGCCGCGATGTCTTCGGTCTTGTCGCCGTTCAGATGGCGGATGCGGAGGCCGTCAACTTCGTTGTCGCCGTATATCTCCTCGACCACGCTGTTCCAGACCGGTTTCACCTTCGGGTCGTGCAGATATTGCTCGATCAGGATCTTCTGGGCGGTGAAATGGTCGCGGCGGTGAATTGAGTTGATCTCGGAAGCGTAGCGCGTCAGGAAATGGCCCTCTTCGACCGCTGAATTGCCTCCGCCGACCACGGCCACAGGGACATTGCGGAAGAACGCGCCGTCGCATGTGGCGCAGACGCTGACGCCTTTGCCGAAGAGTTTGTCGTAGCCGGGAACTTCCAGACGGCGTGGATGGCGGCCCATCGCCAGGATCACCGTCTTCGATGTCACCGATGTCTCGTCGCTCAAGCCCACGGTGAAGGTTCCGGCGCCATTGTGGGCGACCGATGTCGCGCCCACGCCGATGCGGACTTCGGCGCCGAACCGTTGCGCGTGCTTGAGGAAGGCTTCGGCGAATTCGTAGCCGGATATGCCATCAGCGAATCCCGGATAATTGTCAATTGCGGCTGAGAGCGCGATCTGCCCGCCGACGGTCTGTTTTTCCAGCACCAGAGTCCTGAGCAGCGAGCGCCCTGTGTAAACGGCGGCGGCCAACCCGGTCGGCCCTCCGCCAATGATAATCACGTCGTAATCTGTAGCCATAAAATTTGGTGGTTGGCAGTTGGTGGTTGGTGGTTGGTGGCTTTATTTCCAGCCAACCACCAACCACCAACCACCAACCACCCTGCTTACGCCAATTGCCTCTCGATCATCTGGGAAATCGAGCTCAGCGCGTTCGATGGCACACCCACATGACGATCAACTTCCTGGCCCTTGTGGAAAAGCACCAGGGTCGGAATTCCGCGGATGCCGTATTTCCCGGAGATTTCGATGTTCTCATCAACATTGAGCTTCACCACCTTCGCCTTGCCTTGAAATTTCTCGGCGACCTGTTCGACGGTCGGCGCGAGCATGCGGCACGGGCCGCACCACGCCGCCCAGAAATCCACTAACACAGGTCTGTCCGATTGCATAACTTCGTTTTCCCAATTCGAATCACTAACCTCAGCGACAAATTGACTCATTGCTTTCTCCTTAAGCTTATAACTGTTTATTCAACCGTTTCGCTTCCTAACAAAGCCGACAGCTACACCGTCTTCAACATCCGGTTTTCCAGCCCGCGCATTATACCAAACGCATCTGTTCGCTGGCACACAGACGTGAAGACGGAGGGACAGAGGGACAGAGGGACGGAGGGATGGAGAGACGGAGGGATGGAGAGACGGAGAGACGGAGAGAGGTTGCAATCCATACTCCATTCCTCCGTCCCTCTGTCCCTCCGTCTCTCTGTCTCTCCATCCCTCCATCCCTCCGTCTCCCTGTCCCTCCGTCTTCACCCCTTCGCCGCGACAATCTGATGATATGCGGTCAAATAATTATGCGCGGAACTGTCCCAAGAGAAGTCCTGGCCCATCCCATTGTGTTGAAGCCTGCGCCAGGTTTCGCGGTCGTAATAGACCATCATCGCTTCGTAAAACTTCTCGACCAGGCGGTCGCCCGAATATTCATAGAATTTGTAGCCGTTTCCCTGCCCCGTGGTGCGCTCGAAGTTCCGGATCGTGTCATCCAATCCGCCGACGCCGCGCACGATCGGCGCGGCGCCATATTTCAAACTGTACATTTGATTCAACCCGCAAGGCTCATAGGACGACGGCATCAGGAACATATCCGCGCCGGCTTCGATCTGGTGCGCGAGCGCATTGTTATACCCGAAATAGACGCCGACCTGAGCCGGCGTGGTGTCGCGCACGTGCTGAAAATAACCCTCGTAACTTTCGGCTCCCGAACCGAGCAGGATGAAATATGCGCCGGTCTCCAGCATTGGCCAGACGGCTTGCGTGATCAGTTCGATCCCTTTTTGCGAAGTCAGGCGCGAGATGATCGCGACCACCGGTTTTTCCAGATCAACCGGCAGGTGATATTTTTCGAGCAGGTCGCGTTTGCACGCCATCTTGCCGCCGAGGTTATGGATCGAATAGTTGGCCGCGAGGTATTTGTCGGTCTCAGGATTCCATTCGTTGTAATCAACTCCGTTCAGAATGCCGATCAGATCGGCGGCGCGATGGCGCAACAACCCGTCGAGGTTGGCGCCGAACCCCGGCGTTTGAATCTCCTGCGCGTATCTCGGGCTGACGGTCGAGACGGCGGTCGAAAAATAGATGCCCGATTTCATCGCGTTCGCCGCGTTGTGAAACTCCATCCCATACTGATAAACATCCCAGCCGAATCCGAATTTGAGCAGCAGATTCGGGTCGAAAAGCCCCTGATAGGCCAGGTTGTGGATCGTGAAGAGCGTGGCCGTGCGCGCGAAGAATGGGTCCCCGGCGTAAACCGTCGCCAGGTAGGCCGGGATGAATCCTGTTTGCCAATCGTTGCAATGGATGATGTCCGGCGAGTCGCCGATGCGTTTGGCCAATTCGACGACCGCGCGGCTGAAGAACGCGAACCGTTCGACGTCGAAATTGCCTGAGCCGTAGATATACCCATGCGCGAAATATTCAGCGTTGTCTATGAAGTAGACTGGCGCGCCGTTCATCCAGTCGCGCCACACGGCGGCGTATTTCACTCCGCCAGCGAAGGGCACGAGCAGATCATCGAAGATCATCTCACCGGTTTCGTGACTGACCACGTCTCCATGACGTTTGCTGAATCCGGTGTACCGCGGCGTGACGACGCTGACGTCGCATCCGATACGTGATAAAGCTATGGGCAAAGCTCCGGCGACATCACCCAAACCGCCGGTCTTGGAGTACGGCACAACTTCGGATGAAGCCAGAATTACGCGCATCGTTATGGTCCGGATTTGAGCCTTTCTTTCGTTTTGTCAGGATGTAAAAAACAGCGGCGCGATACTAAAGGCGCGCTCGAAACCTTGTCAAGCAACGCGAAAAAGTGAAAATGTTGTCCGGCGAGCTGGCGGCTTGCCGCCTTGCTCCGGCAAGCGACCATTCATTCCGCAACCTACAATTTAACAATCCAGCGGCAAGCCGGCGGCTTGCTGGACGTAAAAGGAGAAACTATGCCGCGAACTTTCAGAGCTTCTCTTCTTTGTTTTGCGCTGCTCATCAACCAGACGCCCGCTCTGGCTCAGGGCCAGGCGTTGGCGCCTGCCGCAACCAATCCTGACCCCGAAATTCAGGCCAGAATCCGCAAGGAGGGGATGGAAAATTCGCAGATCATGCGGACGATGCATTTCCTGACGGATGTTTACGGCCCGCGTCTGACCGGCTCGCCCAATCACAAAAACGCCGCTGAGTGGACCATTAAGCAGATGGCCGCGTGGGGCTTTGTCAACGCCCATTTGGAACCGTGGGATTTCGGCCATCCCGGCTGGGCGAACGAACGCATATCCGCGCACGTCCTCGCGCCCTATAAAGAGCCGCTCGTGTGCGAGGCGGTGGCTTGGACACCGAGCACCAATGGCGCGGTCAGCGCGCCGGTAGCGCAAGTCATTTTGCCCGAAAGGCCGACGCAGGAGGAGTTGACCAATTACTTCAACACAATGAAGGAGAAGATCAAAGGCAAGATCGTCATGGTCGGCAAACACACCTTCACCCCCGTCGTCATCAGCCCGCCTGCCAAGCGGATTGATGATCAGCAGTTGAAGACGCAATTGTCAGGAAACACTCCGGCTGGCCCTCCGCCTGGCGTTCCCGCACGACAGCAGCAGGATGAACAGCAGCCAGGCAAGCTGACGGCCACGCAGGTCTCCGAGCAGTTCGGCGAATTCCTGCTCAATAACGGCGCGCTCGTCCGTGTGAACGAAAGCGCGATGGAGCAACGCCGCATCCGCGCCTTTGGAACCCGCAGCTTCGATCCGGCCAAAACCATACCGATTGTGGTCATCAGCAATGAAGATTATGGCCGCATCTCGCGCATCCTCTCAGACGGGACGCCGGTTGAACTGGAATTCAACATCGTCAACCGTCTCTATCCTGAGGGCAAAACGTCCTACAACGCCGTCGCCGAGATCCCAGGCGCGGATAAGAAGGACGAGGTGATTATGCTCGGTGGCCACCTGGATTCATGGCATTCGGCGACCGGCGCGACCGACAACGCCATCGGCTGCGCTGTGATGATGGAAGCGGCGCGCATTTTGAAATCTATCGGAGTCAAGCCGCGCCGCACGATCCGCGTGGCGCTGTGGAGCGGCGAAGAGCAAGGGCTACTCGGCTCGCAAGCCTACGTCAAAGAGCATTTCGGAACGTTCGAGCAGCCGAAGCCGGAGTATTCCAAGTTCGGCGGCTATTTCAACATTGATTCGGGCACGGGCCGCGCGCGCGCGATGAGCGTTTTCGGTCCGCCGGAAACCGCCGACGTGTTGCGCTCCGCCCTCGCGCCATTTGAAGACCTCGGCTTTGCGGGCGTGACGGCGTCGAGGAGCCGCGCGCTCGGCGGCACAGACAGCACTTCGTTCAATCAAGTCGGTCTACCTGGCATCGGCGTCAGACAAGACCCGATCGAGTACGGCACGGTGACTTGGCACACCAATCTCGACACCTACGAACGCATCATCGAGGATGACGCGAAGAAATCGGCCATCGTCATCGCCGCCGCCATCTACCACTTGGCGATGCGCGACCAAGCGTTGCCGCGGTTCACACAAGAGACAATGCCTGCGCCCCCGCCTGCGCGTCCGCGATAGATCACACAGTAGCCCATCCGGCGCTGGCGTGAAGATGTTTCCCCGCTCCGGATTTTCCTGTCTCACCTTGCGTTTGACAGGAAAATCCGGGGCAGGAAAATTACCCATTCTATGCCTGCGACAATGCAAACCTTCTTCGGCCCTGCGTTCTTTACATTGACACGAACTACTAAAGAATTGAAACTTTGCTTTCGCCTCAACGTTTGAAGCAGTGTCTACGTAGATATTCAGAAAGTTAACCCGAATAGATAACTCAGGAGGACCGTTAATGCTCAGCCCTTCTTCTAACCTGCGGGAGCATATGAGCCGCCGTTTGGCGCTGGCCATCGGCGCGTGCCTGCTCCTTGTCCTGCTCGCGCCGATTTTCATCTATCGTTTTCACTCCTCGTCGTTCAATCGCATCCTCGCTTCTTCAAACGGCGCCGCGAACAATGCGGACGCGACGGGCGCGACGACGGTCGAAGTCAAACGCGGATCAGTCAGAAAAATTCTCCTGCTCGACGGCGAGTTGCGCGCCGTGCGTTCGCGCACGATTTATGGAAGCTCTTCGGAAGAGGCCAAGATCGTTTACCTGCCGCCCGAAGGCACAGTGGTCAAAGCCGGCGATCTGGTGGTCGAACTCGACAGTACCAACATCCTGACCAGGATCAAAGACACTGAGGAGCGGATCATCGCCGCCGACAACGAGATCGTAAGGACCAGATCGCAGCACGAATCGGCGCTGCGCGATCTGGAGGTCGAATTGAGCAAGCTCTGGCTGACGTACGAACAGGCCAAGCTGAAGGCTAAAGTCCCGAATGAAGTCGTTTCGCGACGTGAATCTCAGGAGGCCCAGCTCGCGCTTGAAAAGGCAAAGACCGAATACGAAAACCATTTGAACAAAATCGAGCAGAAGAAGAAGGAACAGGCCGCCGAGTTGCAGGTTAAAACCATTGAGAAAGACAAACTCACCGTTCAACTCGACCGGGCCAAAAGCAACCTGGACGGGATGAGGATCAAAGCGCCTACTGATGGTATGGCGCTTTACAACGACCATTGGAATGAGCGCCGCAAAATTCAGATCGGCGACGTCGTTTGGAGCGGCTTCCCCATCGTGCGGTTACCGGACCTGACTGAAATGGAAGCGCTGGCGCAGGTCAACGAAGTTGATGGCCCCAGGCTTTCGATAGGCGCCAAGGCCGAGGTCAAACTTGACAGTTATCCCGACAAAGTGATCACCGGCGAGATCAAAGACATTTCGCAGACGGCGATCAAAGCGAGTTGGATGGCGAAGGCGAAAATCTTCCGCGTCACGATCGCGCTCGATCAAACAGTGATGGAGATTATGAAGCCGGGAATGTCAGCGCAGATTTCGGTCATCGTCAACGAAACTCCGTCGAACCTGCTCGTCCCCCGTTCAGCCGTTAAATCCGACGGCGAATCGGTCAAAGTCATGCGGATTGAGAACGCCGACGCGCGGCGGGAAGTCGCGGTAACTATCCTGGCCGCCGATGGGTTGAACTATCTGGTCGCCGACAACGGCGCGCTCAAAGAGGGCGACCGCATCCTGTCAAGATAAGTCGTATGGGTTATATAAGTCATATGGGTCATATGAGTCATATGAGTCATATGACCCATATGACTCATATAAGTCACATTGGTCGTATCGTATATGTTCAAAAAACAGAAACGCGTCATTATCGCACTCACATTAGTTATAGCCATCAGCGCCGCGTACGTCCTCTTCGGTTCGAAGCTTTCGTCGTTGCTGCCTAAAGCGATTGCGACGGGCGACGAGGTAGTCGTCGCGCCAAAGACATTGGTGTTCGGCGTTGACGCCACGGGATTGCTGCGCGCGACCTCGGTGCAGAACTTCGGCGGGCCACCAATGTTCGCCAATTACTGGCAATTTCAGATCGTCAATCTCGTCGCCGAAGGCAAACAGGTTAAAGCGGGCGATCAGTTGATCGCCTTCGACGCGCAAAGAATCCGGGACGATCTGCAAAGATTTCAGAACGAGCTGGATCAAGCCAACAAAGAGCTTGAGAAGACCCGGACGCAGATTGATCTCGAGCGGCAGGAGTTGCAATCAAGACTGGCGGCGGCTGAAAACAATTATGAAAAGCTCAAACTGAAACAGACGCGCGACCTGCAATACGAGGCGCCGAACAAAGTCGAAGAAGACCGCCTGGCTTTTGAACAGGCGCGCCGCGAAGTCGAGGCGCTCAAAGAGCGCATTGAATGGCACAAGAAATCGAGCGAGGCCACGTATCAGATCATCGCCAGCAAAAAGACGCGCGCCGAGAACAAGGTCAACGAGATCAAAAAAGGCATGGAGAATTTCCAGGCCAAGGCCGACCGCGACGGCGTGGTGATTTACAAATCGAAATGGAACGGCGATAAATACCGCGTCGGCGAAAACGTCTGGATGGGCCAGTCAATCCTCGAAATCCCCGATCTGAGCACAATCATCGCCGAAGCCTTCGTCCCCGAAGTCGACATCGGCAAGATCAAAACGGGGCAACGAGCCGAAGTCACGATTGACGCCTTCCCGGACAAAATTTATTCAGGCTCGATCAAAAGCGTCGGCACGCTCGTTCGTCCGAAAGCCTGGGACATTCCGAACAAAATCCTCGACATCCAGATTGCCCTCGACCAGTTGGACACTTCGATCATGCGCCCCGCGATGAGCGTGAAGGCGAAGGTCGAAACATCTTCGATTGAGAATTGCCTGGCCGTCCCGCTCAAGGCCGTTCGCACGACGGCCGAAGGCTCGATGATCAAAGTGAAGACCGATCAGGGATGGCGTGAACAGCGCGTCAAACTCGGCGAATCGAATGGAACCGAGGTCGTGATCACCGAAGGATTGAAAGCCGGCGACCGAATCGGCGCCGACTTTGTGAAAGCAAAGTGAGCTTTTTGTGAGAACGCTTTTTCAACGCAAAGGGACAAAGGATCAAAGGGTCAAAGAATTGGAAGAGGAAGAGTCGGCTCCTTTCTTCCTTCTACCTTTGACCCTTTGATCCTTTGTCCCTTTGCGTTGAAAAAGCTCGATCCATGCACGTTTTGAATGTGACGCTATGAAACCGATCAAAAGATTTCCAAAACTCGTCCGCGCGATATTCATCGCAATCGTCCTGCTGGCCGCCGTCTCAATCGCCATCTATGCCGCGCGCCGCGCCTGGCCATCTGGCTCATCCGAAATCAGCCCGCTCGTCGTCCCGATTCAGCCGCGCGACTTCACGTTGAAGATTTACGCCGACGGCGAATTGCAATCGGCGGAATCAATGACCATCGCGGTTCCGTTCGTTCCGGTCGAACGATTGAGGATCGCCTCGGTCGTCTCCGACGGCCGCCGCATCAACAAAGGCGACACGCTGGTCGAGTTCGATCAAACGGAGCTGGATTTGCAGATGCTCGAACACCGTTCGAACCTCGATATGGCCAATCAGAAGATCACCAAAGGCGAGCTTGGCTCGAACGTCGAAAAGACCGATATCGTTAAAGACAAACGCATCGCCGAGCTTGAGCTGCAGAAGATCAACGAATTCCTGCCTCGCGACGCCCAGATCTATTCGCAGCGCGACATCATCGAAGGCCAGCTCAACAAGGAGTTCAGCGAGAAGAAACTGGTCTTCGCGGACGCGCGGTTGCAACTGAAAGGCAAAGTCTACACGCTCGACGAAGCGATCCTGCTGCTCGAACGGCAGCAGGCGAACAACAAGATCGGTCAGGTCGAACGCGCGTTCACTTCACTCAAGTTGCTCTCGCCGGCCTCGGGCATCATCGTCTACAACAACCCGGAATTCTTCTTCGGCGGCTTTTCGATCCAGCCTGGCCGCACGGTGTGGATAGGCTCGACGCTCTTCAACCTGGTCAACCCCGATAAGATGGAGGCCAAATGTTTCGTGTTGGAAAAAGACGCCGGCGAATTGAAAAAAGACCAACCGGTGACGGTCACACTAGATCCGTTTCCCGGACAGGAGTTCACCGGCAAGGTCAAAACCATTGACAACCTCGCGCGCGCCATTGACCAGGGATCGCCGGTCAAATATTTCCAGGTCATTGTGGCGCTCGATAAAACCGATCCGAACCTGATGAAACCGGGCATGAAGCTGAAAGCGCAAATCCGCGCGGGCGAATTGAAATCGGTGATCGTCGTTCCCCGCAGCGCCGTGGTCAAAAAAGATTCCGACTTCGCCGTTTTCGTGCGGAAATCGCCCGGACAGTTCGAGCCTGTGAAAGTCAAGCTCGGCCAGGGCGACCTGATTCAAGTGGTCGTGACCGAAGGATTGCAGGCCGGACAGTCGCTGGCGCTCAACCCGCCCGATGTGAAACGCGAATCGAAGGATGAAAGCAAGAAGGCGAAATGAGATACCTAACTGAAATCAACCTGGCCTTCGGCAACCTCTACACCCACAAACTGCGCACGTTCCTGACGATGCTCGGTATGATCTTCGGCGTCGGAGCGGTGATCGCCATGCTTTCCATCGGCGCGGGCGCCGAAAAAGAGAGCCTGCGCATTATTGACACGATGGGCTTGCGCAATGTCATCGTTAAAGACCGCGAATTCAAAGACGAAGACTTGAAGAAAATCCGTGAAAATTCTATCGGTCTTTCGACGCGCGATGTGCAGGCGATCAGAGCGGTCACGCCCGATCTCGAAACACACGCCGCCCGCAAGCGCGTCAAGACGTTTCAAATCTTTTCGTTCAAGGGCAAGAGCGACGATTCCAACGTCGTCGGAGTCACGCCGTCTTATTTCCGGCTGGCCCGTTACGACCTTGCCGAAGGCAGCCTTCTTTCCGAGACAGATCAGAAAGATTACGAACAATTCTGCGTGATCGGCTCGCG
>Ga0187894_10007320_pt1 | contig 10461 bp, 12 predicted proteins | sample GBC1701081metaG_FD_136650 | JGI IMG/M metagenome (GOLD analysis project Ga0187894, IMG submission 136650) | White microbial mat communities from a lava cave in the Kipuka Kanohina Cave System on the Island of Hawaii, USA - GBC170108-1 metaG ... | reverse complement strand
TGCTCAAGTAATCTTAAAACGAGCCGTCGGGCGGACGGTTAAAGACATAACATATGTGGCTGCACAAAGCGTGTCTTTAGAATCTACATCTATAACCGCTTAGGTTTAGATGGAGAGCGTCAAAAAAATACTTGCACCAATCGTTGGTTATTGTCTGGCTGTTTTTCTGCACAGTCTTAATAACTCAATGAGTGTATTTTTCCCAAAGTTGGGACTAAACAGATTATTAGGATTGATAATTGCTATTAGCGTAATGGGATTTTTCGTTCTCTGTCTGTTTGTAATAATGATTATAGGTCTTGTCAAAGAAGCGAAGCTGATTCGCAGACAGCTTGGAAAAGATTTAGAGACGGGACTATTTACACAAAGCGAAGTAGATATGCTTGGTTCAATACCGAGAAGAATGACAACTTCTTTTACATCACTGCAAAAGGGCGGTTTTAGTGGTTGGTATGCACGTAAACGATTTAACAACATCGCTACGGAACTAGCTTTTTACCGCAATCGTGTTGAGCGTGGAATTGTACCGGCAGAAGAAAGCGTTATCATGCAAGAACTGGCGTACAAACAGGCACTTTCCGAATTGAGAAAGAAACTGTAGTAAACAGCAATATGAATATAAAGGCGGGTAAATGAACATCTTCATTTACTCGCCTTTTTGGCTATCTACTATTATCTTCACGGCTTCTTCGGGCGAATCTGTCAGATGTAAAAGTAACAAATCAGATTCGGCTACTTTCTTTTCTGCAAGCATAGTTGCTTTTATCCAATCAATAAGACCTTGCCAAAATTCAGAACCGAAAAGTACTACGGGAAAGTTTTTAACCTTTCTCGTTTGAATCAGAGTTAATGCTTCAAACAATTCGTCCATTGTCCCGAAACCGCCCGGAAAGATTATGAACGCACAACTGTATTTGACGAACATTGTCTTGCGTACAAAAAAGTAGTTAAAAGAAAGCGAGAGCGTTTGATAAGGATTTGGCTTTTGCTCAAAAGGCAGTTCGATATTGCAACCGATAGATGTTTTGCCTACTTCAAAAGCTCCGCGGTTTGCGGCCTCCATTATCCCGGGACCTCCGCCCGTTACAACAGCAAAACCGGAATTCGCAAGAATCGCCGCTGTTTCCTGTGCGGCTTTGTACATATAGTCGTCGGGTAATGTTCGCGCAGAACCGAAAACCGAAACACCATTTGTTATTGGTGCGAGGTCATCAAACCCTTGAACAAATTCACCCATGATGCGAAAGACCCGCCAAGTGTCTGTGTGGGTGAATTCCTCCGGGCGCGGAGTTTGAAATAACTGCTCGTCCTGTGTTTTCTGCTTTCGTTTTGTCGTGTTGGATTTAGCCATAAAGGTAAATAGTAAGCGGTAAGCAGTAAGCGGTAAGCAGTGAGCGGTAAGCAGTGAGCAGTAAAATTTCTGCTTACCGCTCACTGAATCAAAGTCCCATGATGTTTGCGCCGCAATCAACATAGATTACTTCGCCTGTGATACCGGTTGATAGATTACTGCAAAGAAAGAGTGTGGTATTTCCGACTTCGCGGACTTCTACGTTTCTTTTTAGCGGAGCGCGTTCGGCAATGTGTTTTAAGAGCGAACCCATGTTTGAGACGCCGCGTGCCGAAAGTGTATTGATTGGTCCTGCGCTTATTGCATTGATGCGGATATTTTTTGGACCCAAATCATTTGCAAGATAACGAACGCTTGCTTCGAGCGCGGCTTTGCAAACGCCCATCATGTTGTAACCCGGAATAACTTTTTCCGCACCGTAATATGTCATGGTTACGATACTTCCGCCTTCGGTCATAAGCGGCGCGGCTGATTTTGCAAGCTGTGCCAATGAATAAGCACTAATTTCCATTGCGGTCATGTATGCATCACGCGATACAGCCATAAACTCGCCTTCCAGAGCTTCTTTCGGTGCGAAAGCAATGCTGTGAACAAGAAAATCAATGCGTCCGAATTCCTCTTTTACCCGCTCAAAAAAAGTGTCAACCTCGGCTTGGTTTGTAACGTCACACGGAAGAATCAAGGAGCCTTCCATATCGCCCGCAAGCTTTTCCACATTTTCTTTTAAACGTTCGCCTTGATAGCTGAACGCCAGACGCGCACCGTTTTCATGTAAAGCCTGTGCCGAAGCCCAAGCAATCGAGCGTTTATTCGCAACGCCGAAAACTACTCCAACCTTATTTTCAACTAATCGCATAATTATGTAGTCCCAAGCCGAAAGTCCCAAGTTTCAAGTTTCAAGTTAAAAAAGAATGCCGATAAAATAAAGAGACGTTGAACAAAAGGCAAAGAGCAAAAAGAAAAAGTGTCTGGTTTGGGACTTGAAACTTGAAACTTGGGACTTTTGGCTTCACCCCCGTCTATCATCCGACATAAAGAGATTTTGAAGACTATCAAAGTCGTAAACTTTTAATTCGACTTTATTGACCGGCGTTAATGCGAATTTGTTTTCAAGACCCATCCTCAGGTTTGCCTGTTGTTCAGGTGTGAGTTGAGTAATAAGAGCAAGAATAAATGAGAACCTTGTGTCGGGACGCGTTCGTCTCAAACGCGAAGCTGCGTATTCGGCTTTGTCCAAAAGTGAATCAACGACCTCTTGCGGCAAAACCGGAATATCCAAAAACTTTACCTCGATTCCTGATATTTTCGTGCCGTTCATATAAACGCCGTCAAAGGGAACACCTTCGAGTGCGACGTGTCGCATGAACGTCGTTCCGTATTCAAGTTCGAGTTGTCGCAAGACCAAATCCTCAGCAACGATGTAAGCGGTTCGCGTGTCACCCCGTTGGCTTTCGGTTGTTTTGATATTGCCGCCGTTTGTTTGGGCTATTGCCAACAGGATTGAAGAAACTTCTGAATTAAGTTTTCTGCGTTGCTGGTCGGGCGTCAATGTGTTCAATGTCAATTCGCCTTCTTGCGAAGTCGAATAAAGTTTTTGACTGTGGCGGCTGACAAGCCACGCAAATAATGCAACTGTCACAAAGGGAAAGACGAACAGGAATGAAACAAACAGCCAGCGTTGATATATGTCTAAGAACTGAGCCGCGAAATACAAAGCGGCGCACGCGGCTATGTAAACGATGCAAATTAAAACAGCTATTGTTAAAAGTTGGTTGCGTGTTTTAGGTAACGGTTTACTTTCTGTAATCTCTTTAATATCTGCCATCGGGAAAGAAAAATTTGTTTTCGTAAAATAAAAGAGCTTAAAGACACTTCTACAACAATGTACTCAAAATTCTTGTACACCAAAAATCTTGTTGCCGATTGGTTAAAAGTCTAATTTGAATCCGAATCGTCTTCTAAAATCTCGACCCGCTTTGTTAGATCATCCGTAACTTGCTCAAGCCTTCTGACACGGCTTGACGTGCGAATCTCTAACTCCAAAACATTTTGAATCTGTTTTGTCGTCTGTTCGCAAACTTCAGTTAGCTTATCAATGCCTTCGTGCATCTGTTGTAAGCCTTCTTGCATCTGTCGTAAACCTTCGTAAAGGTCTTCGCGCATTTTGTCCTGACTTATTGCCAGTTTCTCAACCATCTCTTCAAGTCTTGCAAGGCGTACATCATGCGAGGCTTGATTATCAAGCAAGAACTGTATCGCCCGTTCAATTTTATCTTCTTCCATGAGTTTTAGCCTCTCTTTGGGTTATGCGGCTTTGGCATCTGCTGTGTCATCCATCAAGCGTTTGTATTCGCCGCTATCTACCCATTGCAGAATTTCGGCAACGCGCCAGACGGGGAAAGGATGTGTCATTCCCGCATTGATAATGTCAGCCCAGAAACGGTCAAGTGCTTTGTCGTCATAGTTCTTTTGAAAATCTCTTGCCTGTTCCAAAAACAAATCATAATCAATCTTTGAGGCGAATGTTCCGCCGCAGAGCTTCATCATTGTTCTACCGATAACGTGCGGGTCTTGCGTTACAAGCAGAGCCGCACGGTCACAAGAAAGTTCCGCGCGTCTAGCCCAAGCAAGTAAAGCACTGCTCATCGTTGCCGAAAGAATTTGTTTTACTAAAAATCCAAGCGGTGTTGCAGCAAGCGCGACATTCGCCAATGCTTCAATCAAACGCGCCGCCGTTAAATAAAGAACGTGTTCTGCGTGAATGTGTCCGACTTCGTGTGCGACCACTGCCAGAATTTCTTCTTCATTCAATCGTTCAATCAAAGCCGAGTGAAGAACTATCACAGGTTTTTCGACACCAAAAGTGAAAGCATTGACGATTGGGTTTTGTTGAATGAAAAAATCGGGTGCTTCAACGCCGAGTGTCGCACAGGCGATTTGAAGTTTGGCATAAAGGTCAGGGCATTGCTTCGGGGTTATTTTTACCGCGCTTGCCATAAAGATAACGCGGATTGCAGATTCGCCTGTCACCTCTATCAACTTTTTCAAAGCTGTATCAATTCCCGGAATTGTTTTGAGTGCCGCCAGCGCGCGACTGTCCGAAGGATGCACATATTCATGCTTATCAAGATTTGCAAATTTCTTGTGCGGCGCATCCGACAGCGGGAGACGACAACGTCCGCATACTGCCTCGCCGTTTGTTTCTTTCAATTGATTACGCTGACCGCAATAACGGCAACGAATCTCCACGCTATCATCTGATTGTTTCTTAGCCATTAAATTTTAACCTTGCACGAAAAAAATATGCCGACAGTTTTAAGAGGGGATGCCGAAAAGCTGTCAACTTGTGAGGTGATTATAAAAAGCAAAAGGCAAAAGGCAAAAGGCAAAAGACGAAAATTTGTTTGTGCGCTTTTTTCTTCGCTGTTTGAGTTATAAAATAGCCTCAAAAAAAGGTGGTGTAAAAGAAGTGAATTCAGAATCAGCAATCAGCAATCAGCAATCAGCAATCAGCAAACGCGCATTGATTGTCGTTGATGTTCAGAACGATTTTTGTCCGGGCGGCACACTCGCCGTGAGTGACGGCGACAAAGTCGTTGAGCCTTTGAATCGTCTGGCAAAAGAGTTTTTGGCAAACGATGATGTAGTTGTAAAAAGCCGCGATTGGCATTTGCCTACAACAAAACACTTTGCAGATTACGGCGGCGTATGGCCCGTTCACTGTGTTCAGGAAACACACGGTGCAGAATTTCATAAAGACCTGATTGATGATGAACGGATTATTGTTATCTCGAAAGGCTTGGGCCACGAAGATTGTTATTCGGCTTTTGACGGAACAGATTTAGCCGAACAGTTGAAAGATAAAAATGTCGAAGAAATTTGGGTCGGCGGACTTGCTACGGATTATTGTGTGAAAAACACTGTGCTTGACGGTTTGAAAAACGGTTTTGAAGTAAAGGCAATTAAAGAAGCAATGCGTGCGGTGGATTTGAAAGAAGGCGACGGCGAACGCGCTATTGAGGAAATGAAAGATGCCGGTGCGGAAATTGTTTAGCGAAATTCACGTTTCAACAACTCTCGACGCTAACCCTAACCAAGAACCGTTTCCGATTTTGCCTAGAACATAAACAGCTTTATTTGCCCTGTTGCCAACACGGTAAACTTTAAGTTCGGAAAGATTTTCTTTAAGTATTTGAACTAACGCCTGAAAGCGTTTTGTTAAAGCAAACGCAGTTTCGGATTGACCTTCAAACCGGGTTGTGCGCCCGTGAAAGAATTGTTCGATTGTGTCTTCTGTGACAGTGGAATCGGGTTCACCCGCCAGCGTTTGAAGAGTTTCGTTCGTCGGCGTTTTTCCTTCATCAAGAGAAATAACTTCAATCGGAAAATCGCTCTCGCTCATTAACATCAAACCATCACACGCCTGTTTCAATTCACCAATAATTTGTTCGTTCGTTTTCATGGAAATTTTGAGTTTTGAGTCCCGCTTTCAGGCGGCTTCTTTATAACTTAAAACAGAAGCCGCCTGAAGGCGGGACTCAAAGCCTATTGCGTATCAACGATACTTTCTATCTGGCTTTGAATCGTTGTCGAAACATTACTAAAAAAATTGTAGCCTGTTTGTGCTTCGACCTGGTCAACTGAAACGCGGTGTGTTCGCCAATTAGTATTTATTGAACCAAAGTTCGGCATAATAACCGCGATTGTGCGCGTCGAAGACGTAACACGCGAAACATCGTTTGTACCGCTTGGCAGAACAATAATCACTTTCCACGTGTAAGTCGGAACAGCCACGTTACCGTTTGCGATATAGCTCTGTGTTCCAAGTCCGCCGCTTATTATGTAAAGCTCGTTACCTTGCGATACGAGTGTTCTTGCGTAAGACTCCAAATCCGCCCAAGGCCCCTGATTATTTGAAGGCATTTGCGGAATCATGTTGGTCATTAAAAAAGTAGCAGAATTGTTCGTAACAGAATTTGTTCTGTCCGCAGACGGACACATATGTCCGCGGTCATAACCCGAACCGCTGTAATCCGTTCCCTGAACACGATACCAGCCCGAGGGCAATGTTGTATCTGCGCGAAAATCGTCTTGTCGCGGGGTGCTTCCAATCCAACTGCTGTCGAGATGCCAGCTAACCCAATTAGGTCTTCCGTCGTCACGGTGATACGAAAGAGCGTACTGTGTTTTTTCCATTAAATAATTTGTCGGTTGATTTATGTTTGTGACAGCACCGCTCGGATTTCCCATCGTAAGGTGAACGCTTGATGATGGCGGCGGTGTCGGTGTTGGCGTCGGGGCGGAATAATCTGTGATCTGTATGTTATCAATGTTGATGCGGTTTGTTCCGCCGGATGTTTTGCGAACTTCAAAACGAATTGAACTTGCGTAGTTGACTGTGAAAGAAGCGGTTTGAAGCGTTGTTGAAGTTGTGTTGACTGTGCTTCCGACTTTTGTCCAACTGCTTCCGCTGTTTGTTGATGACCAGAGTTCCCAACTGCTTGAACTATCGCTTCCGTAAATCGCGTGTTGAATCGAAACCGTTCCCGCACTTGTGCGGTTGAAATTCATTCTGACAATTCCTGTGTTTCGCACACGCGCCGAATAAGAACCTGTTTTGCGGTCGCTTGTTGTGTTGCCTGTGAGCGAGTCGTCCAAATACCAGACGCCCGTTCCTAATGTGACTGTTCCGGCGGCATAAGCGGTTTTTCCTCCGGCTTCAAAACCTTCGGTTGTCGTTGCCATTTGCGAGTCCGTCGTCAACGCAAATAACGAAAGCACAACAAGACACAATGCCAAGAAAGCCTTAGCAAACAATTTCATAAAAAAGTTTTCCTTTCTTTCAATTGATTTCTTGAACTTGAATTACACAAACACAGCCGCAACGCTTGGGCGCAGACAGAAGATTGTCCGTACCAGCGTGCTTAGAACATCGGGGGATTTTTAACCACACACATCTCGTCTCATTAAAACTTTGTTAAAGACGAGATTGACTTACTTCGATTACTACTAAATGCGGGGTAACAATTGTAGAAGGCTACGAGGGGCAGTTTATTCATAATGGCAACTAAACGCAACGGAAATTTTTGTTACGAAGTAATGGGTCAGTGTTATGAGCACAAAGTAAAACAGGCTGGCAGCCTGTTTCACCCATCATTTCTCATCCCTCATGGATTTTACTCACGGAGTCTTCGACAGTCTGGCAGACTGTCGTACTATTTGGTTTCAATGCTCACGTAACGACCCGTTACGTTACGAATTTTTTGAACTCTGTTTTGCTCAAAGAAAAGTGTCATGCAATCATAAAAGCCTAATCGCTTTTATAACTTTCGTGAGGTGAATCTGCATGAAAAAAAAATGTTGCCTATTCTTTATTGTTGTCTGTTTATTTTTATCAGGCGTTCAGGTAAAGGCACAGAAACAGAAAAACGATGATGCCAACAAAGACGGGGTTTACATAACCGGGGATACAAGTAAATTGGGATACAAACCAACGGTAGAAATGGAAATATTAGTAAACAAAGCCGCGCAGGAAACTCTTAAAAAATTTGCAGACAAAGGGTTCAAAGAAGAGAATCTTTCAATAACTCTGATTGATTTAAGTAGTCCGAACATTAACAGAGGCGCGAGTTTTCGCGGCGACGAAAAAATATATCCCGCCAGTGTTTCCAAAATGTTTTATATGGTTGCAGTACATCGGTGGTTGGAAGACGGCAAACTCAAGATGACGGATGAACTCAGTCGCGCAATGCGCGAAATGATTGTTGATTCATGGAACGAACCGACACAGTACATCGTTGATGTGCTTACGGGAACAACAAGCGGACCCGAACTCACGCCCGCAGAGATGACAAAATGGGCTTACAAACGAAACGCAGTAAATCGTTATTTTGCTTCTTTGGGCTATTCAAACATAAACATAAATCAAAAAACTTATTGCGAAGATGCTTACGGACGCGAACAGGTTTTTCGTGACAAAGGAAAGAACAGAAATATGCTCACAACAAATGCTGTTGCTCGTCTTTTGTCTGAGATTGTACTGGGAAAAGCCGTAACAAAAGTACGCTCAATACAGATGATGGAATTGATGAAACGCGATTATGAAAACAAAGGTGATGCGGATGACCAGGCACACGGCTTTACGGCAATCGGACTTAAACCCGGATTGAAACTCTGGTCAAAAGCCGGATGGACAAGCACCACACGACACGATGCGGCATATATCGAAATGCAGAACGGATCAAAGTTTGTTCTCGTCACCTTCACTACAAATTTTGCTGCAGAGCGCGAAATTATTCCGACGGTTGCCCGCATAGTGGTTGATGAGATAGGGAAAATAAATTACTGAAATTTTTGTATGGAAATTCGATTGGCAAAAATTGATGACATAACAAATCTTGAGCAGTTAATAAATATTTCCGTTCGCTCTTTAAGCGTCGGTTACTACACTAACAGGCAAATCGAAAGCGCATTGGCTTATGTTTTTGGAATAGACAGCCAACTGATTACAGATGAAACTTACTATGTTGTAGAGACTGAAAACGCTATTGTAGGTTGTGGTGGTTGGAGCAAACGGAAAACACTTTTCGGCGGAGACAATGCAGAGGTTGAACGGGCAGATTCTTTTTTGAATCCTGAAACTGACGCCGCGAAAATTCGAGCCTTTTTTGTACACCCTGATTGGACTAGAAAGGGAATTGCAAAAAGGATAATTTCGTTTTGTGAGGAATCGGCAAAAAATGAAGGCTTCAAACAGATGGAACTTGCATCAACGCTTCCGGGCGAACCTTTGTATGCTGCGCTTGGTTATAGGGTGAAAGTGCGTTTTGATTACAGATTACAAGACGGAGTAATCATGCCTTTAATTCAGATGACAAAACAAATTGCTTAAACTATGTCTGACTCTCGTGACTTATCTTTAATTCATCATCCGATTGGAACACAGTTTCAGCCTGACGAAGATTTAGGGCGATTTCGGCTGGGCAAAGAACAATCAGAGTTTTTTGAAGAGTATGGTTACCTGACCGGAATAAAAATTTTATCGGATGAGCAAATCGAAATTCTGCGGAATGAATTAAAAGAGTTGATGAACCCGCATCATCCCCTCAATCACCTCTTTTACGAATATCATAAAAATGAATCATCAGACCCGAACACGGTTCTGTTTCACGCTCTGGGCGCATGGCGTATTGCAAAAGGCTTTCATGATTTATTGTGGCATTTGGCTTTTATCGTTCCTGCCATGCAGTTGTTAAAAGGTTCGGTTCGTTTTTGGCACGACCAACTATTTTGCAAACCCGCTAAACATGGCGGAGTCGTAGCTTGGCATCAGGATTATTCTTATTGGACACGAACAAAGCCGATGGCTCATCTGACCTGTTGGATTGCTCTCGACGATTCAACCAAAGAGAACGGTTGTTTGCATTATGTGCCGCGAAGTCATCGTTGGACTCTTCTGCCGATAACGGGTCTGGCAAACGATATGGATTCAATACAAACAGTTTTGACAGAAGAACAAAAGAAAGAGTTCAAACCTGTTGCGATTGAATTAAAAGCGGGCGAAGCATCTTTTCATCATCCACTGATGGTTCACGGGTCATATGAAAACAGGTCAGAGTATTCGAGACGGGCAACTGTAATAAATGTTTTTCGGGACGGAGTTAAATCTACTTCAAATAAACCTTTATTGGATGGAATTTCGGCAATTCATCATAAAGAAAAAATACGGGGACAGTATTTTCCTCTTTTGTTCGACAACCCAAGCTCTTAATTAAAAGAATTTCAATCCATTATTTTGAACTTTATTACAGAATTTCAGACTAGGTTATATGTATTAACGTGATTAACAAAAACTTAAAAGCTTTAGCTTAAAGAACTTGTATAGTCTATTACTTGTATGGAACAAAGTGTGCGTCATAACAATAAACAGTTTTACCAAGGTTGTCTTTTTGCTCTCTCGAAGTCTGAATATCTAAATGTAAGACAGCTTTTATCTTGAATTAGCCCAAGACTCCCTCTATCATCCGCTTTGGGATTTAGAGGGAGATATGTAGGGCGTTGCCGCCGCCGCCGTGCTTTCAAACGGCGGTTTAAGCCTCTGAATCAATCGG